>Ga0315298_1003292_pt1 | contig 26044 bp, 20 predicted proteins | sample WHS_1_MG_FD_203077 | JGI IMG/M metagenome (GOLD analysis project Ga0315298, IMG submission 203077) | Extremophilic microbial mat communities from Washburn Hot Springs, YNP, Wyoming, USA - WHS_1_MG | ecosystem: Environmental > Aquatic > Thermal springs > Hot (42-90C) | place: USA: Wyoming... | reverse complement strand
CCATAATTTGCGCTTGATTGCGAAATTCATTCTCAGCCCTAATCCGGCGGTCAAGATTCATTCCGCCATGAATGAAAGTAACTGAGTAACCCCATTTTCTTAGCTTTTCGACAAGGTATTCAAGAGTATCCCTTGACTCAGTAAAGATGAGAAGTTTGATCTCGGATTCCTGGAGCTTCTCCGCATCCATTACTTTTTTGAGTTCGTTCAGTTTGGTTTCAATCTCTTTCTTCTCAACCTCTCGGACAATAATTACTAATTCTTCGAGTTTCTCTATTTCCTCTTTGAGCTCTTCAAGAGTTTCTGCCGAGGTTAGCTTTTCAAGTAATTCCTCCTCCTTTTTCCATCTTTCGCTTTCCTCTAAGTCCTCCAGATAATCCTCTTCTTCGTATCCATAATCCTTGAGGATCTGTCCCTTTTTATAAAGGTCTTCAAGCCGATTGTGCCTCCGTTCCAATGACTTTCTTATTGCTCGAACACTGGAGGCAAGTCGTCGTTGTAAGATCGTCAAAGCAAAAGTCACATTTCTTTTTTCTTTCTCAAGAGCTTTGTTAAAGTGCTTTTCCACATATTCAGTAACGGCATTATAAAGATGCTTTTCGTCATCAGAAAGATAATATTTTATCGTTTCAACTTTCCGGGGAGGAAAAATAGGGACTCCATCGAAATCCTTAAGATCTTCTTTTAGCCTCCGTAAAAACAATGGGTTGTCTTTATCCTGGATAGACTGAGATAGCATTCCGGTGTTAGCAAAGAAACCTGGCTCAAGTAAGTCAAGCAAGAGCCTGAAGTTTTCAGGATCCCCTCGATGAGGAGTTGCGGTAAGAAAAAGTAGATAATTGGTGCGTGGTGAAAGAATTTCGCCAAAAGTGTATCGTTGTGTTTTGTTTATTTTATTGCCATATTTATAGGCAGAAAGCTTATGGGCTTCATCGACAATACATAAATCCCAGAAGGAATCCTTTAAGGCGAACATGACATCATCCTGCTTGGCAAAATCCATTGAGATAATGACCTGATTGCTGGTAGTAAATACATTCTGGCCCCAGGAGGCATTAATCCTTGCCCTATCTACAATCTCAAATGTCTCCTGAAACTTTTCTTTCATCTCCCTGAGCCACTGGTCTTTAAGATGTCCAGGAACGATGATGAGGGTTCTTTCCACCAGCCCTCGATACTTCAGCTCTTTTAGAAGCAGACCTGCCATGATTGTCTTTCCAGCTCCAGGGTCATCAGCCAAAAGAAATCTGATCTTAGGATTGGTGATTATGTAATGGTATATGGCCTCAATCTGATGAGGAAGGGGATCAATCTGGGAGATGTTTACGGCATAAAGAGGATCAAACTGAAAAGCATTCCTGATGCGATGGGACTCTAAAAAAAGAAATAAAGATTCCCCATCCCCAGTGAATTGAAACTTTTTCCCCTCTAATATCTGGATTGATTTTATATCTTCCCAAGAAAGAATGGGATTATAGAACCTCTGCGTGTCCATCCCCACTGCCTCAATCCTTATCTGATTATCCCCGATGGTTTTAACAGAAATTACCCTTACTTTTTCTGGCCAAAAAGATCCTTCCAAAATATTTTCTGGCTTAATCATCATAACTCTATTGCTATTCATTTTTGTGATGTCTTCTTTCTTTTCTTACCTTATAAGTCCTTAACTCTCAAAACAAGTAAAGGATTACTCCTCGATTTAAGAGATCCTATGCTTTTTCCATAAGTAAAAACATTGCAATTATATAAATATCACCTTGAAAACTCAAGGAAATTTTAGTCGGTTCCCACTTGATTTTAACGATAAGGAGGTAACCGGTAAATTTACTAACCAATTGAAACTATTTAGTTATCGTGTTTTGGGCAGGAAAAGCTTTTGGCCGGATTTTGGGGATTGACAAAAAGCGGAATACCTTTTTCCCGACCCCTTAGATTCACTAAAAAAGGGGCAAGCGTTTTTTATTGGTTTGTTGATTATGGAATTTGTTTTTTTGTTTTTGTTGTCGGTTGTTTGTCTTCTTGCAATGTAAATAACATCGCTCGCTCTTTTAAACTGAATCTTAATATCCCCGGAGACCGAAACGGAAAGTTTCGACCTCAGGTATTGCCAGAACTCTACTGGAGGGAATATCCAAGCTTCATCAAATCCATACTGTCTAAGAAGGATAACTACCTTTGCTTTCTCAGGTATCCTGAAGAGACTTTATACGACCAATTCAGTAGAAAGCCTTCATAGCCGAATAGAGCATATTAGAATGAAACTTGGTGGTTATTTCCAATCCGTGAGTATCCTTGAAATCTTATGCCTCTGGTTCTTCCAGGAAATCTCTTCTTCCCGGTTAGACTGAAAGGATATATAAATAGGAAGGGGAGTAAATTCGTTGGCATCTCTTGCCGGTCTGGTTCAACCAGCGTAACTAAAAAAGACTTTTCGATCTGGAAGGGAAAGGTAAAGGTAGGAAATGATCTGAGAGAAGGATTGCTTCTTTTTTTAGGATAATCGCTTCGGTTATCTTTATAACTCTAAGAATCCGGCGGTATAAGCCGGCATAAACTGGATGTCAATTAAATCCGCATTACTTTTACTTAAAACCGTTCCGGTATGAAGTAGATAAGCCCGGGAGGGGTTATATTTTTCTATAAAGCTTAAAAATGCTTTTCCTGCATTTTTTACTATCCCGGATTTTACTTCTACTGGTATCACCCCACTTCTGCCAGTTAACACAAAGTCTACTTCTCCTTTCGATTTGGTCCTCCAGTGCATTAATTCCAGCTGCCGCTTTATAAATTCCGTGGCCACAGTATTTTCTAACAAAGCCCCCGAGTCTGGTCTATTGTTTAAGGCTCGAAAATCCTGACAGATATAGTTTCTTAGCCCGGTGTCAATAAAATAGATTTTAGGGCTCTTTACAATTTCTATCCTTTTGTTAGTGAAAAAAGGCTTTGATAGTTTCAAAATATAGGTCTCTTCCAGTATTGCCAGATGCTTCTTTAGCACTCCATAACTCAGTTCAGCTAGCCGGGATAGCTCATTATACTGAATTAAGTTTCCTACCTGAAATGCTAGTGCTCGAATAAGTTTCTGAATATTGGATTCGGTTGCTAAGCGAAAAAAACCTCTCAGGTCCTTTAGAAGATAGGTGTTATAAATGTTTTTAAGTACTTCTTGCTTTTCTTCCTCTTCTTCCGAAAGCACCACTCGAGGATAACCACCCCAGAGAGCAAATTCTTCAAAATGGCCGAGCAGCTTTTCATGAAAAGGTAAAGAAAAGGCTTCCCCTTTCTTAACCCTCTCTCCCATCAGTCTTAGAATCCGGGGGGCTTTGAAGGAACAAAATTCCTCAAAATTAAGGGGAAAAAGTTCAAATAAAAAGACTCTGCCCACAAGAAAGGAAACTGCTTTCAACGCAATGTCAAGGCTGGAGGAACCAGAGATAATAAACTTGGTTTTATAATTATCGTAAAGATACTTAAGATGCTTTCCGCCTTTTTGGCTATATTGGACTTCATCAATCATTACATATTTATTGCCTTCTACATAAAGTCGGGCAAATGCCTTTATATCCTCATCAAAGAGGTTAAGGGCTTCTTGGTCTTCAAAGTCTATAAATACTTTGGGCTCCGAAAGTTCGTTATAAATCTTCCTCATCAGAGTGGTTTTTCCTACCTGTCGGGCTCCCAAAATGGCAATAATCTCCGGGGAGGAAAGGAACTTCCTTATCTTTTTTTCTAAGGTTCTTGGTATGTAAATTTTAACCCTGCTATTTTTCATAGCAATAAAATTTTAGCAGGTTTATTATCAAAGGTCAATACTTTTCAATAAAAAAAGCCCGGACAACTGCCCGGGCTTAAAAGAAAACACTGCAATAATAACGCTTAAACCTCCACCAAATCAGTATGCCCAAACCCCAGCTCATAGTTAAGAACAGAAATAATCTTCGGGGTAATTTTAACCACCGCCAGGGGCTCGGATGGTTCAGGTAGATTGGCTAATAATCTTATCGCCTGATTTTTTGGGATGGTAAAGTTGGCCATCTATTGCCTCCTTTCAAAGAATTTTTTCTTTTTTCATGCTGTAAAAACAGTTCCTTCCTACAATAATGTGGTCTAAAACCGAAATACCTATAGGTTCTAATGTGTTATTGGTATTTTCTTTAAGTTCAGCTTCAGTTTCTGCAAAATTCGGCCATTTGGCCGTTTTTTGCAAAATCCAGGAAACATCTTGGTGGGTGCGACCTACCTCTTTTGCAATCTCTTCTTGGGTTAGCCCCTGGCTTTTAAGTTCCCATACCTTTTCCCTGAGTTCTTCCCTCTGCTTCTTCCTCAGAGGCTTTAACCACCGCCTCAAGGTTCGCTCGGGAATTCCGGTTATCTATGGCTTTATTCTTCTTGGAATTACAAAAAACGGGGAAAAGCGAGAAATACCAATTAATAAAACTCTTAGAGAAACCTTAATGGCATTACCGAGACACATTAAAATTCCCTTTGTTTTTTGGTCAAATAAAGAAGGGAAGCCTTTTAAAGATGTTAAGAGCTCATTTAATTCTGCTCTTAAGAGGGCGGGAATAAAAGATTTCCGGTTTCATGATTTGAGGCACACATTTGCTTCACACCTGGTTATGGCTGGTTGTGATTTAAAAACAGTGCAGGAGCTTTTAGGCCATAAACCCTTACCATGCCTTAAGGTATGCTCACTTAGCCCTTTCTCATAGTTAAAGCAATGGGGGTATTAGATAAGGTTATCAATGAAGAAATCAACTATACAAAAACTATACAATTTGAAAAAAATAAGGGGTCAGCAAATTGGCTAACCCCTTGAAATTATTAGTAGCGGGGACTGGATTTGAACCAGTGACCTTTGGGTTATGAGCCCAACGAGCTTCCAGACTGCTCCACCCCGCAACAGTAATCTTTTTATAATAATTACTTTTTTTATTTTGTCAATAGTAACAGTACCCAAAAATTTCTGGCTTATTTTTTATTCCTTTTTTCCGAAAATAAAATAATCCATTAACTTATAACCCTGGGGAAAAAATAACTTAGTCACAGTGGCAGAAAATTCATCAAAATTTAGCCCAGATTTATGTTCGGCTGAACCAGCAGGAGTAGGGTAAATAACAAAAGGTACCGGATCACTGGTGTGGGTTTTTAATTGAATTGGGGTAGCGTGGTCAGGAAGAACTAATAAGCGGACCAGACCCAATTGTTCAATCTGGTTTAATACTCTTCCCACCACCTTTTCATCAAAGTTTTCAATCGCTTTTATTTTATCCGAAATATTTCCACTATGCCCAGCTTCATCGGGGGCTTCGACATGAACAAATACAAAATCCTTATCTTTTAAAGCACTAATGGCATATTCTGCCTTGCCATAATAGTTGGTATTTAAAAATCCAGTGGCGCCGGGAACATCAATTGGATCAAGTCCGGCTAAGATTCCAATCCCTTTGACCAAATCAACTGCCGAGATTACTGCTCCAGAACAATGATATTTCTCTTCAAAAGAAGGTAGCTTTAAAGCCTTCCCCTGCCCCCAAAGCCAAATCGATGAGACCTCTTTCTCTCCTCTTTGTTTTCGGAATTGATTTAGGGGAAGATCACGAAAAATCTCCTGGGCTTTTTCCATTACTTCAATAAGTTTGTTTGCTTCTTTTCCTCGGGGAAGATATGGCTCAATTTCTTTTCCGGTTATATCGTGGGGAGGAGTGGTTATAAGATCAGATGTCCCTTTTTTCCAGACCAGAATATGTCGATAGCCAACCCCGGGATAAAAAGAGAAAGCATTATCAGCCACAGTTTCATTTAAAATTTTAATTATTGCATGGGCTTCATCATTTCCAATATGGCCCGCGCTGTAGTCATCCATAATCAATCGTCCATTTTTTTCTTTAAGAGTAACTAAATTACAGCGATAGGCTACATCTTCTGCTTCCAGCTTAATTTTCATACTTGCGGCTTCCAAGGGTGCCCGGCCGGAGTAGAAAACCCGGGGGTCGTAGCCCATAACCGAAAGATTAGCTACATCACTGCCAGGTTGAAAACCTTCCGGAATAGTTTGAACTTGACCCAATATTCCCCTTTGGGCTAAAAAATCCATATTGGGAGTATTGGCTACCATAAGGGGAGTTTTGCCATTTAACTCAGCCAAAGGATAATCTGCCATTCCATCACCGAGAAGAACGATATACTTCATAATCCCGAATCCTTATATTTTTTTATTCAACCAGATGGTCTTCGATCCGAATAAGAACAGTATTATTTACTGTAACCGGCAACGCATCAATTTCTTTAATTGCTTTATCAACACTTTCTTCTTGTGATTTATGAATTAACATAAAGATGGGAACACCTCCATCTCCTTGCTTGTCTTTCTGGACTACTGAAGAAATGCTGATGTTATATTTAGCAAGGATCCCGGAAATTTGGGAGAGAACACCAGGGCGATCCTGAGCGGAAAACCGGAGATAATATCGGGTAAAAAATTTATCTTTCGGCTTTAATTTAATCCGGCTTTTACCTTTCTGAAAAAAGGGGAGTAAGACCCCTGGTTTACCCTTTAAAATATTTCGACTGATTTCCATCAAGTCGCTTACTACCGCACTTCCGGTTGGCATCATTCCTGCTCCTTGGCCATAAAATAAAGTTGAGCCTACTGCATTACCCCGGATAAATACCGCATTATTTACCCCATTAACATGGGATAAAATACTTGCTCCCGGAATAAGGGTGGGATGAACTCTTGCCTCAATTTCTCCATCTTCTTCTTTAAAAATTGCCAGCAGCTTAATTCGGTAGCCTAATTCTTTAGCAAATTCAATATCCAAAGGATGAATTTGGGTTATTCCTTCGGTATAGATTTCTTCAGGGTGAATTTCTTGTCCATAGATTAAAAAAAGTAAGATCGAAAGCTTGTGAGTGGTGTCAGTACCATTGATATCCAAAGATGGCTCTGATTCCGCATAACCTAAATTTTTTGCTTCAGCTAATACCTCATCAAATTCTTTGCCTTCTTCGGTCATCCGGGTAAGGATATAGTTGGCAGTTCCATTTAAGATACCAAAAATAGCAGTGATTTTATTAGCAGCCAGTCCTTCTTTAATTGACCGGATAAGGGGTATACCTCCACATACACTTCCTTCAAATCCAATATCTACTTTATGTTTATAAGCAGCTTGGAAAATTTCTGCTCCTCGAGTAGAAAGGAGAGCTTTATTAGCAGTAACAACATGTTTCCCTTGTTGAATTGCCTTTAATAAAAAAGAAGCAGCTGGTTCTTCACCCCCCATTAATTCCACTACAATAAGGATTTCAGGATCCTCAATTACTTCCCAAGCATTTTGGGTAAGGGGAAAATGGTTTAAAGGGATACCCCGATCCGAAGTTAGATCCAAGTCTGCAATTTTAGCAATTTCAATTGTTGCTCCCAGGCGGTTTCTGATAATTTCTTGATTTTGGTGTAAAATTTTTACTACCCCGGTTCCTACCGTCCCTAAACCAATTATGCCGATTTTTATTTTTTCCATAGGAAATTTAGCTTCTTAAAACCTTACGAATTCCGCGAACAGCTTGATTTATTCGATGCTCGTTCTCGACTAAAGCAAACCTCACAAAACCCTCCCCATTTTCTCCAAACCCGATTCCGGGAGCTACTGCAACTTTGGCTCTCTCCAAAAGAAGTTTAGAGAATTCTAATGAACCTAATTTTTGAAACCTCTCCGGAATCTTAGCCCACACAAACATCGTTCCTTTCGGTTTCTTTACTTCCCAGCCGGCCCGATTTAAACCATCAACTAATCGATCTCGTCTCTTCTGGTAAATGGAAACAGTCTCCTTAACTGGCTTTGGGCTGCCATTAAGGGCAATTATTGAAGCGATTTGAATTGGCTGAAAAATTCCGTAATCAAAATAGCTTTTTAACTTGGTTAACGCCCCAATAATTTTTTCGTTGCCTACTACGAAACCTACTCGCCATCCTGGCATATTATAACTTTTAGATAAAGTAAAAAGCTCTACTCCAACCTCCCGCGCTCCCTTTACTTGAAGAAAACTTGGCGCCTCGTAATCATCAAAAACCAAATCCGCGTAAGCAAAATCATGAACAACAATTAGGTTATTTTCCTGAGCAAACTCTACCACTTTTTTAAAAAACTCAATGTCTACTACCATAGTAGTAGGGTTGTGGGGAAAAGAAAGAATAACTAATTTAGGGTGAGGCCAGGATCTTTTGGTGGCTTTAACTAATTCGTCAAAAAATTCTTCCGGGTCCCTTAAAGGAAGGTGAATAAGGTCACCTCCGGCAATAACCACTGAGTAAGCATGGATAGGGTAGGTGGGATCAGGAACTAATACAGTTGTTCCGGGAGTTACCATAGTCAAGATGAGATGAGAGAGTCCTTCTTTACTTCCAATAGTTACTACGGCCTCCTTATCCGGATCTAAGCTTACATTATAGCGACGTTTATACCAATCGCAGATTGCCAGTCTCAGTTTATATATTCCTCGCGATGCAGAATAGCGATGGTTACGCGGGTTAGTTGCGGCTTTAATCATTTTTTCTACAATGTGGGGTGGGGTAGGAAGATCGGGATTGCCCATTCCGAGGTCGATTATATCATCTCCCCGCTGCCGGGCTTGGTGTTTTAATTCATTTACTACTCCTAATATATAGGGAGGCAAACGTTTGATTCGGGAAAATTCTTCCATAAAAAACCTTCTCTTATAAATAATATTGTTATTAAAAAATCAGTTTGTTTAAGAAAAACATTTCCAAAAGTTCCGATGCACTTCTTTTACTCGATTGATAACGAGATTAACTTCCGGGGAAATCTGAAAATCACTCTCTGCTCCTAACCCGATTTTCGCGCCCGCAAGTGCTAAAATCACTTCCCGGACCGAATCGCGCAGTCCATTTAATCCATATCCACCCTCGAGTACCATTGCTAACCTTCCTGCACAGATCTCTTGAGCAGAATTTAGTAAAATTTGGGTTAAATAAGCAAAACCTCGGGGAGTGACTCGCATACCACCTAAGGGATCTTCGTAATGAATGTCAAATCCCGCGGATACCAAGATAAAATCAGGTAAAAATTCGTATAATAGGGGCTTAAGAATTTCCTGAAAAATTGTGATATATTCTTCATCACCTGCTCCTGGCCGAAGCGGAATATTAATGGTATATCCTTTACCCTCACCTTCACCTACTTCATTAATACTTCCAGTACCGGGATAGTAAGGGTATTGGTGAGTAGAAAAATAAAGCACTTGAGAATTGTCATAAAAGAGATGCTGGGTGCCATTACCATGATGGAGGTCCCAGTCGACAATTGCTACTTTTTTTAACTCATATTTTTTAATCAACTGGGCAGCACCAATTGCAACATTATTAAAAATACAAAATCCCATTGCCCGGCTAGCTTCCGCATGATGGCCAGGAGGCCGTACCAAGGCAAACCCATTATTTATCGATTTATTAAGAATTGCTTCTACCAAAGATAAAAGACCCCCGGCAGCTAATTTTGCGGCGCGAAAGGTATCCGGACAAGCTGAAGTATCTGCATCCAGAGGGGTTATTCCCCTCCGATTTGCGGTTTCAGCGATTAATCGGTAATAACTCAAGGAATGCACTGCAGTAATTTCTTCTTCCGTAGCTTCGCGGGGATAAATTTTTTTAAATTGGCCAACTATTTCTGGTTCATCCAGCATTTTATAGAGAATTTCGAGTCGTTCTGGACTTTCGGGATGAGAGTATCCATTAATGTGTTTTTTATAAAAATCATCTTTTACAATGCCAGTTTCAAACATAAAACACCCCACATTCTTTACTTATTTTTCTTGACAACTTAGAAAAATTTTTAGTTAATTTACAATTAGAGAATCATTTCGTCAAGAAAATATACAATTGACTCCTTTTTAAGTTTAATTTATATAATAGAAGAAATTTTTGGGGGATCGTCTAGCGGCAGGACATCAGACTCTGGATCTGAGTACCCAGGTTCGAATCCTGGTCCCCCAGTTTATCCTTTGCCCGCGATAATGGATTTTAAAGATTTGGCGGTGTAGCTCAGTTGGTTAGAGCATGCGGCTCATATCCGCAGTGTCCGGGGTTCAAATCCCTGCACCGCCACTGGAGCGCTAATATTTATCAGAGCCCTTTCAAAATTTGGAAGGGTTTATTTATTTAGGATAAAAATGGAATTTTTGAAAAAAGTTAAGGAAACAATCGACCGTTATAAAATGCTTAATGTTGGGGATAAAGTTTTGGTCGGGGTATCTGGTGGCCCAGATTCTATGGCGCTTTTGCTGGTTTTATCTCAATTAAAAAAACATTATCAGTTGTCCCTTTTAGTGGCTCACTACAATCACAAATTGCGGGGGATCGAATCGGAGCAAGAGGCAGAGTTTATTAAAATTCAATCCGAGCGAATGGATATTCCTTGTATTATTGAAAATGATGATGGTGATCTTTTAAATATAAAGAATAATCGCGAAGAGATTGCCCGCAAAAAACGGTACGATTTTTTTGCCCGAAAGGCCCGGGAATTAAAAGCAGAAAAAGTTGCCTTAGGACATACTGCTACTGACCAAGCCGAGACTTTTTTTCTTTGGCTTTTTCGGGGGGCAGGAACCAAAGGACTGAGAGGGATTCCTCCAGTGCGGGATGGGTGGATTATCCGGCCATTAATTGAAATTGAGCGAAAAGAAATTCTTGAATTTCTGCAAAGGAATCATATTCCCTGGAAAGAAGATTCCTCTAACCGAAACACTTGTTATTTCCGCAACAAGATTCGAGAATTTCTGTTCCCTATGCTTTTACAAAAATTCGCCCCCCAGTTAGTAAAAGGGATAACTAAGGTGACGGAGATTTTACACCAGGAGGATATTTTTTTAGAAAAACTTGCGGAAGAAAAATTTAAAAAAATTAAAACATTAAATGAAAATTATGAAGTTTTGCTTAAAATCAATGAATTGCTTGCTCTTCCGCTTGCTTTACGTCGACGAGTGATAAGAATGGCGATTAAAACGGCTCGGGGATCTTTGCGAAGAATTAATTTTGAGCATGGAGAAAAAATAATAAATGCCCTTGCTAACCCCAATCCATATTTGAAGTTTTCGCTTCCCGAGGGGTTAGAGGTTATTAAAGAATCTGAATTTTTAAAATTTGCTTTTCGGACAAAAAAAATAGCTAATCCGTTATCTTTTTATTACGAATTCAATAGCTTGCCAGAAGTGATTGATATACCGGAAATTGGTAAAAAAATTAAAATTGAAGTTTTACCTTGGAGCCCTGGGCAATCTCCCATTGGTGATAAAAATATTGCTCTTTTTGATTACGAAAAGATAAGATATCCTTTAATTGTCCGAAATCGTAGGCCTGGCGACCGATTTCAGCCGTTGGGAACTTTTGGTATTAAAAAATTAAAAAATTTTTTTATTGACCTTAAAATTCCTCGCGAAGAAAGGGGATTTATTCCGCTGATTATTTTTGGTGAGGTAATTGCCTGGGTGGTAGGAGAAAGAATTGACCACCGAATGCGGGTTACCAGAGAAACTGAAAAAGTAGTTCGAATGATGGTTGAGTAAATTAAGAGGTTTTTCTTATTAATAAAAAAATTTGTTCGATAAGCTGGTTTGTGGTAAATTTTAAAAAATATATAAAAATTATTTTGCCGTCTTATCCCAAGCGGCAGTTTTCTGGTTTAAAATGGGAATGGATTAGGAGGGCTACCTTTGAGGTCAGTGTATAAAAATTTAGCTTTATGGTTAACTCTTAGTTTAATAATTATTGTAACTTACCATATTTATAACCAACCGCAAAAAATTATTCAAAAGGTTAGCTATTCCCAATTTCTCACCTTGATCGAACAAGGTAATGTTGTTGAAGTTACGATAAAAGGGAAAAATATTCGGGGAATAACTTCTAAAGGAGAAAATTTTAAGACTTTTGTCCCTGACGATCCAGATTTAATTCGAACTTTGCGGGGGAAAAATATTAAGATTAATGTAGAGCCAGCAGATGAAACCCCTTGGACTAATATCTTTCTTTCGATGTTCTTACCAACGATTCTTTTTGTGGGGTTATGGATTTTTTTTATTCGCCAGGTTCAGTCCGGGGGAAAAGCGATGTCTTTTGGCAAAAGTAGAGCTCGATTGCTTTCTGATTCCCAGCAGCCTAAAGTAACTTTTAAGGATGTTGCTGGAATCGAAGAAGCAAAACAAGAGCTGGAAGAAATTATTGAATTTTTAAAAAATCCGAAAAAATTTACCAGCCTGGGAGGAAGGATACCAAAAGGTGTACTTCTTATTGGTGCCCCGGGAACAGGAAAAACACTTTTAGCCCGAGCTATTGCGGGCGAAGCTGATGTTCCTTTTTTCAGTATCAGTGGCTCGGATTTTGTGGAAATGTTTGTCGGCGTAGGTGCTTCCCGGGTTCGGGATTTATTTCTTCAGGGGAAAAAACATGCTCCTTGCCTTATTTTTATTGATGAAATTGACGCAGTGGGACGCCATCGGGGGGCGGGTTTAGGGGGGGGGCACGATGAAAGAGAGCAAACTTTAAATCAACTTTTAGTGGAAATGGATGGTTTTGAATCCAGTGAAGGGATTATTATCATTTCGGCTACCAATCGACCGGATGTTTTAGATCCCGCATTAGTGAGGCCCGGCCGTTTTGACCGCCAGGTGGTAGTGCCTATTCCGGATATGAGAGGTCGCGAAAAAATACTTGAAGTTCACACCCGGAAGACTCCTTTGGCAGAGGATGTGGATTTGGGACTCATTGCCCGAGGAACTCCTGGGTTTTCCGGAGCTGACTTAGCGAATTTAGTAAATGAGGCTGCTCTTCTGGCTGCCCGGAAAGGGAGAAATAAAGTAAATAAAGAGGACTTTGAACAAGCCAAAGACAAAGTTTTAATGGGTATCGAGCGGAGAAGTATGGTCATAACTCCAGAAGAAAAAAGGATTACTGCCTACCACGAAGCTGGTCATGCATTAGTGGCTAAGCTTACCCCAGGAACTGATCCTATTCATAAAGTAACCATTATTCCTCGCGGCCATGCATTAGGTATTACCCAACAACTTCCTATCGATGAACGCCACACTTATCCTAAGGAATACCTGGTTAATAGTATTACTGTGCTTCTGGGAGGAAGAGCGGCAGAGGAGCTGGTGCTAAATGATTTAACTACCGGGGCGGGAAATGATTTGGAGCGGGCTACCGAATTAGCACGGAAAATGGTTTGTGAGTGGGGAATGAGTGAAGAATTAGGTCCTTTGACCTTTGGAAAACGGGAGGAACAAATTTTTTTAGGTCGGGAAATTACTCAGCATCGTGATTACAGTGAAGCTACTGCGCAACGAATTGATCAAGCAATAAAGAACATTGTAGAGAACAGCCATCGCCAGGCCCAAAGAATTCTAAAAGAAAATATTGAGTTGCTTCACAAATTGGCTAAGGCTCTTTTGGAAAAAGAATCATTGAGTGGTGAAGAAATTGACCGTATTTTAAACCCCAAGACTCCGGTTATCCTCCCTAATGGTAAGCAAGATGCAATTTAACCTGCCCGCTGAGGAGTTTTTTGTTTTTTTATGCGTAACTCGGATTTCCGGAAAAATTTGATAATTGAATGGAAAAGGAAAAAAATTGATTTTTCGACCAAAACTTTTATAATGGGCATTCTCAATGTAACTCCAGATTCTTTTTCCGATGGGGGGAAATTTTTTGATCCGGAAAAGGCAGTGGAACAAGCTTTCCGAATGGAAGAGGAAGGAGCGGATTTAATTGATATTGGAGGAGAATCTACTCGTCCCGGAGCAAAACCAGTTTCAGTAGAAGTTGAACTGAATCGAGTTGTCCCGGTGATAAAAGCAATTGCCAAAAAAGTAAAGGTGCTGATCTCTATTGATACCAGAAAAGCTGCGGTTGCCAAAGTAGCATTGGCAGAAGGTGCTGATCTGGTAAATGATGTAAGTGCTCTAAGATTTGATCCTAAGATGGCTTCATTAATAGCTGAAGAGGGAGTTCCGGTGGTACTTATGCACATGAAAGGTACCCCGGAAACCATGCAGGAAAATATTTACTATCGGGAAATTATTTCCGATCTAATTGAATTTTTTAAGGAAAGAATTTCTTTTGCCCGGCAAATGGGGATTGAAGAAAAAAGAATCATTATTGATCCCGGGATTGGGTTTGGGAAGTCAATCGAAAAAGACAATTTTACTATTTTAAAAAATTTGGCCAAATTTACCGAATTAGGAAAACCAATAATGGTTGGTCCGTCTCGGAAAGCTTTTTTAGGTCATTTATTAAATTTACCGGTTGATGATCGGGAGGAAGCTACTGCTGCCGCAGTTGCAGTGGCAATAATGAATGGAGCAAATATTGTAAGAGTCCACGATGTTAAAAAAATGAAACGAGTTGCCCAAGTGGTTGATGCAATCAAAATGGCTTAATAATGAACCAGACATTTTTCTCCAATAAAAGAAGGAAACTTTTTGGTACTGATGGAATTCGGGGAGTTGCTAATGTCGATCCGATGACTCCGGAGATGGCTCTCCGGGTGGGTAAGGGTATTGCCTTAATTGTTAAAAACGAAAAACGCCATAATCGGATTCTTATTGGCAAAGATACCCGGCTTTCTGGTTATATGATTGAAAACGCTCTTACTGCGGGAATATGTTCGATGGGGGTTAATATTTTTCTGGCTGGTCCTTTACCTACCCCAGCAATTGCGTTTTTAACCGTAAGTATGAGGGCAGATGCAGGGGTGGTTATTTCTGCTTCTCACAATCCTTTTCAAGACAATGGAATTAAGATTTTTAACTGGGATGGTTTTAAATTACCGGATGAATTAGAAGAGCGAATTGAAGATTTAGTTTTTTCTTTTTCTATTGATTCGTTTTGTTCCCAGGGAAGTGAAATTGGAAAGGCTTTTCGGGTGGATGACGCTGCCGGCCGTTATGTAATGTTTTTGAAATATACATTCCCTAAATATCTTTCTTTGGAAGGGGTAAAGATTGTTTTGGATTGTGCTAATGGAGCTGCTTATAAAGTAGGACCAGCAGTTTTTGAAGAACTGGGTGCCCAAGTGATTCCATTAGGGATTAATCCTAATGGTGAAAACATCAATTTAAATTGTGGTTCACTTTATCCGGAGGTTATTAGTAAAGCGGTAAAAGAAAATGGGGCAAATATTGGAATCGCTTTAGATGGAGATGGTGACCGGGTTATTTTTGTTGATGAGTATGGGAAACAGATAGATGGAGACCAAATCTTAGCCATCTGTGCCCGAGAGATGATTAAGAACAATACCCTAAATAAAAACACCTTAGTAGCTACCATTATGAGTAACATTGGTTTAGAAAAAGCAGTCGAATCTTTTGGTGGAAGGTTAATAAGAACCCAGGTGGGTGATCGGTATGTAGTAGAAGAACTGCGGCGGGGTGGATATAATTTAGGAGGAGAGAAATCCGGGCATTTAGTTTTTTTAGATTATAATACCACTTGTGATGGGATTTTAACCGCTCTTCAGGTTCTAAGCATAATGCTTCGAAATGAGAAGACACTTTCCGAACTTTGCCGGGATATTCAACTTTTTCCTCAGGTATTAATTAATGTGGATGTAAGGGAAGTAAAAGATATTTTCCAATATCCGGCGGTTTTGAGACAAATTAGCTGGGCGGAGGAGAAATTGAAAAATCGGGGAAGAGTAGTGGTTAGACCATCCGGTACCGAAGCGAAAATCCGAGTGATGGTAGAAGGGGAAGACGAAGCAGAAATAAGAACAATTGCTGAAGAACTTGCCGAGACAATTCGAATAACCTTAGGAAATAAAAGCAACTAATAAAAAAATAGGAGAATTTTAATGGCAAAGCTTTCGATAAATGTTGACCATGTGGCTACTATCCGAGAAGCTCGGGGCGGTAATGAACCGGATCCGATTATTGCTGCTGGTTTGGCTGAACTTGCTGGTTGTGATGGTATTATTGTCCATCTTCGTGAAGATCGGCGCCATATTAAGGACCGAGATGTTGAATTGCTCAGGAAGACAGTAAAAACTAAATTTAATCTTGAGATGGCAGCCACGGAAGAGATGATTGGAATTGCTCTCCGAATAAAACCAGATATGTGCACTTTGGTTCCGGAGAAAAGACAGGAACTTACTACTGAAGGAGGGTTGGATTTAATAAAAAACTTTTCTTCGATTAATGATGCTCTAACCCGGCTTCGGGGGGGAGGTATTCTGGTAAGTCTTTTTATTGACCCGGATCCAGAACAGATAAATATTGCTAAAAAAATGGGAACGGACTATGTCGAAATCCATACCGGAATTTACAGTAATGCGAAAACCCCGAATGAAACAAAGCAGGAGTTAAAAAAAATTATCGAAGCAGTTCAGTTGTCGTCTCAATTGGGACTGGGAGTAAATGCGGGGCATGGTCTCAATTATCAGAACATCAAACCGCTTACTAAAATTAAGGAAATTGATGAGTTCAGTATTGGACACAGTATAATTGCTCGGGCAGTTTTAGTCGGTCTGGAACGGGCGGTCCGAGAAATGATTGATTTAATCAACAGTTGATAACCTTAAAAAGCTTTAAAGAAAGAGATATGAAGGTTGTTTCTGCTTCTCAGATGAGGAATTTAGACCAACGGGCGATAAATGAATTCGGAATTCCCAGCATTATTTTAATGGAAAATGCGGGACGGGCAGCAGTAGATGTGATTGAAAAATATTTTCCAAAAACAAAATTAAAAAGAGTAGGGATCTTTGCGGGAGCGGGAAACAATGGAGGGGATGGTTTGGTAATTGGTCGCCATTTGATTAACCGCGGGGTGGAGGTTATCGCCTTTTTACTAAACCCGAAGGAGAAGATAAAAGGGGATGCCCGGATTAATTTAGAGTTGTATGAGAAATTGGGACCGATTGATGAAGTTCAAAGCAAGGAAGAATTATTTAAATTCCACTCTAAGATAGCTCATTGTGATCTTATTGTTGATGCAATTTTCGGTACTGGTTTAACTTCGGAAATCAAAGGATTTTATCGGGAAGTGATTGAATACATAAATTCCTTACCAATTCCAGTCTTATCGGTAGATATTCCTTCGGGAGTAGATGCTACTAAGGGTAAAATATTAGGGGTAGCAGTTCAGGCAGATTTTACCGTAACCTTTGGATTACCTAAAATTGGCTTAGTAATTTATCCCGGGCTTAATTATGTGGGGATTCTCGAAGTAGCGGACATTTCTATTCCGCGTTATCTGGTTGAAGAAGAAAATATTTCAGTTGAGTTACTCGAAGTCGAGGACATTGTTTCTTTATTGAGACCCCGAGATCCTAACTCCCATAAGGGAAGTTATGGTCATTTGTTAGTAATTGCTGGTTCGGTAGGTAAAACCGGAGCTGCATTTATGACCTCGGAGGCAGCTCTAAAGATTGGGGCGGGATTAGTAACCCTGGGTATCCCTACCAGCTTAAATCCAATTTTAGAAATTAAATTGACGGAGGTGATGACCGAGCCTTTACCTGAAACCCCTGCGCAAACCTTGAGTTTAAACTCAATACCAAGAATTGAGGAATTGATGGAAGGGAAAAAAGCTCTGGCCCTCGGTCCAGGAATTTCTACTCATCCGGAAACAATATCCGTAGTTCATCATCTTATCCAGACGAGTTCTATTCCCCTTATTATTGATGCGGATGGAATTAATGCCGTGGCAAAAAATCCTGCAATTCTGAAAAAAGCAAAATCTCCCTTATTACTAACCCCCCATCCGGGAGAAATGGCTCGATTAATCCAGACTTCAGTAAAAGAAGTCCAGGAAGATCGGATTGGAGTAGCCAAGAGGTTTGCCCAAGAAAATGGAGTGGTTTTAGTTTTAAAAGGTGCGCGAACAGTAATTGCTGAGCCAAATGGAAATATTTATATTAATCCTACTGGCAATCCAAATCTGGCCTCAGGAGGCACTGGTGATGTCCTTACGGGAATGATTGCGGGATTAGTCAGCCAAGGATATTCGCTAAGTGAAGCCAGCCGCTTAGGTGTTTTTTTGCATGGTTATATTGCGGATGAGCTAAAAGAAGAATTGGGAGAGATTGGGATGGTGGCTACTGATATTATTACTCGAATTCCTTTGACTTTAAAGAAGTTACTGTTCGAATATGGAGGTTTTAGCTAAAGATTTTGATTTTATCGTGTTTAAAACTTTTAACCCGGGCGAAACTGAAACCATTGGGATGAGATTAGGGAAGCAATTTTTGGGAGGGGAAGTGGTTTCGCTGAGGGGAGAGTTGGGTTCAGGAAAAACCTGTTTTACTCGAGGGATCGCACGGGGTTTAGGTATTAATCATCAGATCCCAGTTGTGAGTCCCAGTTTTACCCTGATTAATGAATATCCGGGAAAAATTCCTTTGTTCCACTTTGATTTTTATCGGATCGATGAAGTTGAAAAAATTTTTGATTTAGGCTATGAAGAATATTTTTACGGAAAAGGGGTTACGGTTATCGAATGGGGAGAAAAAATAGCTAAATTTCTGCCTTCCGAGTATATGGAAGTGTTTTTTACTATATTGGAGGATGAAATCCGGGAGATAAAAATTAAAGCTCAGGGAAAGCAATTTATTGAAATGTTGAAAGACCTTTAAATAAAAGAGAAAAGAGATGGGAATTATAGTCCAAAAATATGGCGGGACTTCGGTTGGAAGTATTGAAAAGATTAAAAATGTTGCCCGGCGTTTAATTGAAACCCAGAAAAAAGGGTATAAGGTGGTTTGTGTAGTTTCAGCAATGGCGGGCGAAACCGATCGGTTAATTAAGTTAGCATATGAAATCACCGATTATCCCGATCCCCGGGAATATGATGTATTGGTAGCTACGGGTGAGCAAGTATCTATTGCCCTTTTGGCGATGGCAGTGATTTCCCTGGGAAGCAAAGCTCGCTCTTTTACTGGCCCTCAGGTGAAAATCCTTACTGATGAGTCCTTTAGTAAAGCTCGGATTGTAAGTATTGATACCGAAAAATTAATTCGGGAAGTAGAAAATGGGTGTATTGCAATAGTAGCAGGTTTTCAGGGCGTGGATGAGGAAGGAAATGTTACCACTTTAGGAAGAGGAGGCTCAGATACCACTGCAGTAGCCTTAGCTGCGGCCCTTAACGCTGATATTTGTGAAATTTATACTGATGTCGATGGAGTTTATACTGCTGATCCCAATATCTGCCCGCAGGCGAGGAAATTAAGGAAAATATCGTACGAAGAAATGTTAGAAATGGCAAGTTTAGGGGCTAAAGTGCTTCAAACCCGTTCGGTAGAAATAGCAAAAAAATTTAATGTTCCTATTCACGTCCGTTCATCTTTTAGCGAGGAGGAAGGCACTATGGTGACCAAAGAAGATGAAGAAATGGAAAAATATGTTGTTTCCGGGATAACTTACAATCGTAATGAAGCGAAGCTAACTATTTCGGGAATCCCTGATGTTCCGGGAGTGGCAGCGAAAATATTTAAGCCGATTGCTGATGCTAACATTGTGGTAGACATGATCATTCAAAATGTGAGTAGTGAAGGGCAAGCTGATCTTACTTTTACCGTTGCTAAAACTGATTCCCAAAAAGCCTTAGAGATCTTACAGGCAGTAGGCAAGGAATTAGGTGCCACCCGGATCAGCCGGGATGAAAATATTGCTAAGATTTCAATCGTGGGAGTAGGTATGCGAAGTCATGCGGGAGTAGCCTCTCAGTTTTTTTCTACTCTTGCCCGAGAAGGGATTAATATTATGATGATAAGTACTTCGGAAATAAAAATATCCTGTGTAATTGAGGCAAAATATACTGAACTGGCAGTGAGGGTTTTACATGATGCATTTAAATTATCAGTAGAAGAAAATAACCAAAAAATTCAGTAGAGTTGAAGGAAATTTATGGAATCAGTTAAACTTTATGACACCACTCTGCGGGATGGAACCCAAGCCGAAGAGATCTCCTTTAGCGTGGAAGATAAAATTCGAATTACTAAAAAACTGGATGAATTGGGAATCCATTATATTGAAGGTGGGTGGCCGGGATCTAACCCTCGAGACGTTAACTACTTTCAAGAAATAAAAAATTATACCCTTTCTCAAGCTAAAGTTGTTGCCTTTTCCAGTACTGCCCATCCTCATGTTCCTCCGGAGCAGGACAAAAATTTAAAGGAATTACTTAATGCTAAAACTTCAGTAGTAACCATAGTAGGGAAAAGCTGGGATATTCATGTCCGCGAAGCCTTAGGAATCACTTTAAAGGAAAATCTTAAACTTATTTCTGACACTATAAGTTTTATTAAAAAACAAGTTCCGGAAGTTATTTTTGATGCTGAGCATTTTTTTGATGGGTTTAAAAGAAATCCCGAATATGCGCTTGAAGTTTTAAAAACAGCTACTGCTGCCCAGGCGGATTGGTTGGTTTTGTGCGATACCAATGGGGGGAGTCTCCCATTTGAAATTCAGGAAATAATTCGGGTGGTTAAAAAAGAAAAACTCGGGGTTCCATTAGGGATACACTGCCATAATGACTGTGAAATGGCGGTAGCTAATTCAATTATTGCGGTAAAAGAAGGAGTAACTCAGGTCCAGGGAACAATTAATGGTTTCGGCGAACGGTGTGGAAATGCGAATCTTTGCTCCATCATTCCGAATTTGAAATTAAAATTAGGAATTGATTGTATTTCTAATGAAAAACTGAGCAAGCTGCGAGAAACTTCTCGCTTTGTCTATGAATTGGCTAATCTTCAGCCTCCTACCCATCAGCCTTTTGTGGGGGATAGTGCATTTGCGCATAAAGGAGGACTTCATGTCCATGCGGTTCAGAAAAAAGCCGAGACCTATGAACATATCCGTCCGGAATTGGTAGGAAATCGGCAACGAGTGCTGATTTCTGATCTTGCGGGAAAAAGTAACATTATTTATAAAGCGCAAGAATTAGGCATTAAATTAAGCAGTAAGGATCCGGTAATTATTGCTACTTTGGAAAAACTTAAGGAACTGGAAAACCAAGGGTATCAGTTTGAAGGGGCGGAAGCTTCCTTTGAACTGATGTTAAAAAAAGCATTAGGGCTCCAAAGGAAGTTTTTTGAGCTAATTGGATTTCGGATCATTAGTGAAAAAAGAAAAGAGGATGAACCTCCATTAGCAGAAGCAACTATTATGATTAAAGTAGGTGGAAAGGTGGAACATACCGCAGCCATGGGAAATGGCCCGGTAAATGCGCTTGATAATGCGATCAGAAAGGCATTAGAAAAATTTTATCCCCAACTCAAAGAAATGGAGCTGGTGGATTATAAGGTCAGGGTGATTTCTTCAGGAGAAGAAGGGACTGCGGCTAAGGTTCGGGTGTTAATTGAATCAAGTGACAGCCGGGAAAAATGGGGAACAGTAGGACTTTCGGAAAATATTATCGAAGCCAGCTGGCAAGCTTTAGTTGATAGTATTAATTATAAGTTGCTAAAAGATGATGAGAAAAGCAAGCCAAAAAAAGGGAGTTGAGCCTAATTTCTCCTCCCAGGTAATTGGTTTGGGTATTCTTTTTTTATTGTTGGTGGGATACATAATTTACTTTTTTAATATTAACTTTAATAGCAATATGGTGCGGATAGGAAAATTTCCCCTCTATTGCTTTGAAGTCAAAGGGGAAGTAAGCGAGCCCGGGGTTTACTTTTTTCCGTTTCCACCCAATATAAATCAGCTTTTTGCTGCGGCAAATGGATTCCAAGAAACTAAATTGTTAATGAATTCCAAAGTCATACCCGATCCAGGGGATTTGATTTTTATTAAGAAAACTTCTCCCGGAATCGAGGTTAAATTTGATTCAATGGAGGCGAGAAAGAAAATCATTCTTGGAATCCCTTTAGATATAAATACAGCAACTGCAGAGGAATTTTCAGCTATCCCGGGAATTGGTTTGGGAATAGGGAATAAGATAGTGGAATTTAGAAATAATCAGGGCAAGTTTTTCAACCTTGAAGATCTTAAAAAAATAAACGGGATTGGAAATAAGCGATTGAGAAAAATAAAAAAGTATCTCACAGTAGACTCAGAGACTTTTTATTAACTGTATTTTAAAAGGAGGTTTTTTTGGCCCGGAAAAAACAAAAACCACTTACTGTCCCCAAAATTTCTTTGGGTAAGCCAACGGAAAAAATTCTTCTGAGATATTCCTTAGTTAATTTTTTTCAAAAAAATCTTTTACTCATTATTATTGGAGTAATTTTAATTTTGGTAGTAGGGGGAGGGTTTTACTTTTGGAATATATTTAATAAAAGAGCGGAAGAAAAAGCTTCAAGTTTGTTTTATCAGGCTTATCTAACTTATAAGAATGCTAAAAATCAGGGGAAAACCTGGGAAGAGCCAATGAATCTTTTTACCCAAATTACTCGCGATTATCCCCGCACTGCTACTGCTGGATTAAGTTTTTTCTATTTGGGAAATTGCCAATTTAATCTAAAAAAATTTGATGAAGCAATCAACTCCTATACCCAATTTCTTTCAAAATTTTCTTCCCAGCCTCAGTTAGCTCTTTTGGCTTATGATAGTTTAGGATATTGTTATGAAGAAAAGAAGGATTATAAAAAGGCATTAGAATATTTCCAAAAAACCATTGATCCCCCGCCGGGATTAGGAGAAACTGGCTATCTCAATGTTGCCCGTTGTTTTGAGGCATTAGGGGATCATAACCGTAGCTTAGAAACCTACAAAAAATTTCTTTCTCAATTTCCTGACTCTCCTTTAAAAAATTTTATCCAGGAAAAGATAAATTTACTCGAATCTAAAACCCGAATTGGACCCTAATGGAGAATTTCCCTCGCTCTCAGTTCAAAGTGATTATTTTTGACTGTGATGGCGTTATGTTTGACTCCCGACAGGCGAATATTGTTTATTATAATACCATCTTAAATCACTTTGGAAAACCTTTGCTCACTAATGGTGATATTGAAGTCGTCCATATGGCTACTGCAGAAGAGGCAGTTAATTATCTTTTTAAGGATGACCCTCGCCTTTCCGAAGCCCAAAAATTTCGTCAGCAGCTCGATTATCAAAAGCTAATCCCCCTGATGAAGATGGAACCTTTTTTAAAAGAGGTTTTAAGCAATTTAAAGGAAAACCATTTTTATTTAGCCATTGCTACTAACCGGACCAACACCATCCATTCAGTTTTAACTACTTTTGAACTTGAGAAATTTTTTGATTTGGTAATTTCTTCTTTAGATGTAGAAAGGCCTAAGCCTTATCCGGAGATAATTTTTAAAATATTAAGCTATTTTAAGGTAAAGGCTTCTGAAGCAGTTTATATTGGAGATTCAATTATTGATTATGAAACCGCGCGTAAGGCACAAGTTTTTTTTGTTTCCTATAAAAACCAAAAGCTAAAAGGAGATTACCATATCAGCGATTTCCGGGAATTACTTCCGTTGTTGCAATCAAATTTAAAGCCCAGGCATTGAATGATTTTTGCTTTATTCTTCATTTTCCCTTATAATTATAAAAAAAACGAATTATTAGTGCTTAACCTTCAGTATGGATGAAACTGATTCCTTTAACTTAATTTTTTTAATTGACTTAATTGGTTTTGTTTTACTTATCATCTTTTCTCTAATTGATTCCGCATTAAATCGGCTAACGCCTTTTGATCTTAAGCTTCTTAACGAGCAAAAAGGGGATAAACACCCGATACTGGCTATTCTGGCCCAGGATAGTCTGAAAATCAGTGTCCCGCTTAATTTTGTTATCCAACTCAATTTACTTATCGTATTTATTGTTACCACTTATTTGATTTTCCAAAAAATTCACTCTCACCAGCTTATTTGGACTGCGATAATTTTATTAATTATTATCTTCGCCTTTCTTCAAGTCATTCCCCAATTGGTTACGCATAATAATCCGGATAAAAAGTTTATTTTTTTCCTTCCAGCACTTGCTTTTATTTTTCCTCTAATTCGAATTATCTCTTTTCCGATTATGGGGTTAATGGAACGGGTTAAGCGAGAAAAGGAAATTACATCGGAAGAAAGTCCGGAAGTTATGGATAAAAAAATTGAGGCACTTATCGCGATTGGGAAGGAAGAAGAAGTTCTGGAAAGAGAAGAAAGTGAAATGGTTAAGTCAGTATTGGAATTTAGTGACACCAAAGTCCGGGAAATTATGACTCCCCGCTCCCAGATTATCGCTTTGCCGGAAACTGCTACTATAAAGGAGACTAAAGATTTGATGGTCCGGACCAAACATTCTCGGATTCCGGTCTATCGGGATAACTTAGATAATATTGTGGGGATAATTTATGTTCGTAACTTACTTACCCGGATTGAAGAAAAGGGCTGGACCTCCCCTATTAGTGATTTGCTTATTCCTCCGGTATTTGTTTCTGAGGAGCAGCCTCTTTCTGAGGTGTTCAAAGAAATTAAAAAAAAGCACGCTTGGATGGTTTTTGTAAAAAACGAATATGGAGGAATTTCTGGTTTAATTACTATTGAAGATTTAATTGAAGAAATTGTGGGAGAAATTTCGGATGAGGATCAAACCGAAAACCAGGAAATAATCCCCCAGGGAGACGATAGTTTTTTAGTATCGGGAAGTGTTAGTCTCTATAAATTGAGTGAAGTTTTAGGGATTACTTTTGAGGATGAGGATTGCCAAACCATCGGCGGTTTAGTAACTAAGTCACTGGGGAGTTTGCCTAAAAGGAATGATCGGATTGAACTTTCCGGAATCTCGGTTGTGGTTTTAAGCGTTGATTCGAGGAAGGTTAATCGCCTTTTGATCCGAAAAAAAACAAATCCCGAAAAAATTATTTTAACCTCAAGTTAGGAGAGAATAACTTTTGCTAATTTTCCCCCACTTATTTTTGCTAATAATTTTTCTTATTTTTTCCGGAATCTGTTCGGCATCAGAGATTGCCCTGGTAAATCTTACCCCTTACCAAATTCATCGGCTAATAAAACAAGGTTCGGCTCAGGGGAAACGGTTAATCTTTTGGCAACGGGACCCGGACCGAATCTTAATTACCATTGCGATTATGAATAATTTGGCAAATATTGCGGCTTCAGCCATTGCAGTAACAATCTTTATCCGTGCTTTTCCGATGATTAGTTTAGATTCGGCGGCAGCTTTAGCTACTTTTGTAACTACTTTACTGGTTCTTATTTTTGGAGAAATAACTCCTAAGCTATTAGGTAAAAGGTATCCAATAACTATTTCTCTTAGAATAATGCCGGTTTTGATTTTTTTTAGCCAATTAGCTGCTCCGATCAGTAAAACCATTGGTAAATTGAGCCGAGGCATTTTAAACTTGTTAGGGAAGGAAAACCAGGAAGTAATTTCGCCCGAAACCCACCGGGAGGAAATAAAAGCACTTTTAGAATTGGTAAAAAAAGAGGGAGTGGTATCCGATAAAGAAAATAGAATGCTAATGGGTATCCTCCATTTAGAAAAAACTAAAGTTCGAGAGATTATGGTCAATCGAAAGAATATGGTTTGTCTGGAAATTAGTACGGATTATCAAAAAGTATTAGAGGTGGTAAAGAAAAGCGGGTTTTCCCGAATTCCAGTATACGAGAAAGAACTAGATAATATAAAGGGAATTCTAATGGCAAAAGATATCCTCTCCTTTTGGGACCAAAAAAGTTTTAGACTATCTTCAATTATCCGTTCTCCCAAATTTATGCCAGAGATGATTACCATTAACCAGGCCCTCCGGGATTTTATTAACACTAAAACCCATCTGGCGATTGTGGTCAATGAGTATGGCGAAGTGGAGGGGTTAATAACTTTAGAGGATATAATTGAAGAAATTGTTGGAGATATTCAAGATGAATTTGACACCAGCAGTGTAATTAATAAATTACCTTGATCAAAAGGAGGAGTTTATTATGGAGTTAAAAATAGAGAAATTATTTTTCCCCGAAGGTTGTAATATTGTTTGTGGGCAGACCCATTTTATCAAGACAGTTGAAGATTTGTATGAAATTATGATGGGCTCGACCCCTAATCCCAAATTCGGTATCGCCTTTTGTGAAGCATCCGGCCCTTG
>Ga0315298_1003287_pt1 | contig 26066 bp, 15 predicted proteins | sample WHS_1_MG_FD_203077 | JGI IMG/M metagenome (GOLD analysis project Ga0315298, IMG submission 203077) | Extremophilic microbial mat communities from Washburn Hot Springs, YNP, Wyoming, USA - WHS_1_MG | ecosystem: Environmental > Aquatic > Thermal springs > Hot (42-90C) | place: USA: Wyoming... | reverse complement strand
GATCCTAGAGGAGTTCATCTCTCAAGGCTACATCCAGAAAACCGGGAACAAATACCTCGTAACCACCCAGGGCAGACAAGCCTTCAAGAACATGTGGAAAAGCCTAGACCCCGTCACACAGGCATACTTCGCCGGCGCATACGCATATTACGAGGCAAAGAAAAAAGAAGCAGAAAACAAACAGCACAACACTCGCCCCAGCCACAGAAAAAAGCGACAACGCCAACATCACGCAGACAAAAAAGCACACACTTCATCAAAGCAATAGACCGCCACCCATAGCCGAAAACTCCAGTACCGAGACGGCTACATCGCATTCATAAGAAGCCAAAACTCCCCACAACAAGCCATCGTCCCAGGCAAAGACCCAAAAGACAAAAACATCAAACTGCATCCAAGAGCTCAAAATCCTCTTCAGTTCCCCCACACGTAGACAACACCAACCCACATCACAAGGCAAAGAAAGCCTCAAAACTTGTCAGGGAGAAACCATCCATCAACACCACGATAAAGCATAGAAAAGACAATAAACACTACAAGTAGCCCTCGACACTCTACGCCAAGCACTCTGCCAGCATCAAACTGACACGGGGTAAACTTTTTTCACAGCATCCCTAAGACTTGCAAAAGCCCTAGCCTCCATTTCCGGGTCAAGGCCCACAATACTAGACGCCACATCGAGAGGCTCCCCATAAACAACATGAATCCTTCCACTCGCCTTTCTCTTCTTAAACACGATAATAAACACCCCCTTAACCTAGAAGAAGTAACACCGCCAGGAGCCTCCCCAAGCATCCAGTAAACAGCAACAGGATAAAAACCCTACCCCCTGAAAGGCTCAACGACCTTTAACCAAAGACTCTCAGACACAGAATTAAACATCAAAACAGCATGAGACTCGGATACGCGAGGTAAAATCTTTACCTCAAACCTGTAACCCCCAGCGCACACTTTGTGCTAAGTTTCTTGTCTGCTTCGAAATACTTATCTAATTATATCTAATTATAGAGCGTGCGCGTCACTGCTTCCATTATCTCTTTTTAACTTTACATTGACCCTCCCTAACTTGAATAAATACTCTTCAAGAACACAAAAATTATATAGAAAAACCTTTTAGATTAAAGTTAAAGTTTTCAAACAAAGGTCTATGTTAACTTATGAACAATCTTCGCACTTTTCCTCCTCGTTATTTTCCTCTTCCATCATGCTTAAAATCGCTGACCCTACCATTCCTGTCCAAAAGACAATGGGCCCAGCAGGTCCTAGAAACACTGAACCAATAGCAGTTATAAGCGCCAACTTCTCCGAATCTTTCATATTTTGCCCAAAAAGTAAATAGACAATCACCTATATAAACTGTTCTATATAGAGCACTATTGAGAATGAAGTATATCTTCCCATTACATTGATGTTAGAAGTGATGAGGCAATCATGGGGCTTGTAAAAGCCGCGACAATTTTCTTTAACATGAGAATAGGCTTTGAGGAGAAAATTGGCATGAAAATTCTTGAGGCTTAGAAGTTCCCTCATATCTTCCTTAAGTTAGCTTACTACGCACCAAAGTCATGAGAATCTGTAAAACACACATACAGAAAGCTGAAGAGCTTGAAACTACACCGAGCGGACGCTGAGGAGCTACTAGCTATCTGGCCTCTTCAAACCACTCGCTTCCAAAAATTCTGGAGCTAGGTTCTACGGGTCGTCGCCAGTTAGTTCGCCAATTATTAAGCTTCTTGGCTTTTTCGTTAAGAATGCGTATTGCATCTGACATGCATACATTTACACTTACGTTCGCAGGACCTATTGGTACAGTGACACTCACACTAACCGCGCAACTCTGATTTTTAGAAAAATAAATACTTGGTTTAACCATATTTTTACATTAAATGGATAGATATTTATTTTTTCCTTATGCAAGCAAAACTTCTTCTCATTTAAGATAGAATCTCTATTATTTTGTTGAAAGACTCTTCTCTGCAACTTGAAGTAATCCTGAGCTTTCCCTCTGCATTTACTAGTTCTACTTTTTCGCCCCTCTCGAGAAGGCTCAATGCTTTCCTTGCGGCAGAAGCTGAGGGCAAGAGTTTCCCGTTCACATAAAAGAGGCACTTTATCCCACGCCTTCTGCAGACCTCCGAGAGGAGCCCCGCAATTGTTCCCGAACCAATCTCCGGAGTCTGCTTAGACCTGTTTTCCTCCACAATGTAGTCTACACAGCGCTCCAGCACGTCGCCCCGCTCGTCTAATAAGCGCCGCATATAGCCCACAAGCACGTCTATCTCCTCTAGACCCTCGCCAAAGAAATACCTATAGCTCTGAGTCCTAAGCTTCGCATCAATCCACTCGACACAGTCCTCAAGAGCCTCCCTCGCCTTCCCCTCAAAAACTAACGTCCCCAAGCTCTTCATCCTCCGATCCACGCAGTCAAGCAAGAAATGCAGAGCCGCTGCTAGCAAATAATCCTCGCCAAGTCTCCCCCCAGCGCCTAGGCACTCAAAGAGCCTCCTAACGCCAAGCTCAATAGCTGCCTCCAAGTTTAGCTCCTCGCTCAGCTTCTCAGTATAAATCTCCAAGCCGATGTCATGCTTGCCACACTTGCCAGTATCAATCAAAACATCTACATATCCTACAACATCTATGGGCAGGCCAATCATGCTCCCGCATCTCTGATGAACCTCATGGGAAGGCATTTTCTCAAGGCCTTATTATAAACCCAGCTAGAAATTTCTTTCCTTGCTATGGCACTCCCGAAAATGTCTACGTTATCTACGAATGTCATTTGTCTCATTCACTTAATTCAACTTTTCATGAAACTTGCCATAAGAGCTAAATACTAAGCAGGTATAGAAAACATGTGCTACACTTTTCGAGAAAACAAACTACAATAAGCAAAGAGAATATGAGAAAAATTTCTACTTGCATAATTTTCGTGATGGGTACCGTAGTTTACGCCATACTCTCGTGGCTGTGCATTGATGCCTGTAATATATTGGAACTCTTAACCTGTTTTGCAGTCTTTAGCTTCTTCATAGTATGTACTCGTCAATTTTGCTTGTTGTCGAAGGTTAAGCCTATGCACAAAGAACCTCAATATAAAAACGTAAAGCTCATCCTTCAATTAGTCTTAGGATTCCTAGCTTTAATTTTTGCTCTATTTTTGTTTTTTATAACATGGAACACCATCTTCTTTTACTTCTATATTTTCTTAGTTATGGGTCTACTCGTGACAGGTATTCTCATTAAAAAACATGTCCCATTTCTTCTTTTCATGGTTTTTATTCTTTTCTCAGCACTTATCTTCTTTGTTGAGACTACTTACAAATCAAATGTTGTTATTCAGGGAACTAGCAATACATGTACCCTCTCCAATGCGTGGAATCTCACACTTCAATACAATAAAGTATTCGTCAATACGTATGGGAAGCCATTGCCCAAGCCCAGGCTTTTTTATATTCATAACTTCTTATGGTTTCCAATAAGAGATCCGATCGCAAACTATACCAGAGACTTCGCCGAAAAACTGGCAACAACATCCAGAACAGGTGCATGTGAAGATTTTGCACTAGGATTAACACGCCTCCTCAGAGACAGCCTACACTGCCAAACCAGGATCGTTGTAGTCATAGGAGACCAAGTTGACCACGCCTTACCAGAAGTCAAAATCAATGATACATGGTATATCCTTGACATAACCTTCACTACGCCCAAGCACCCAGTAAAGGCAAGCGACTATGCAACATACCTTTTCGAAAAAAGACGAGACATTTATCAAAAAATCCGGAACATAACAGATTACGATACAAACGAAGACCTAAGGATAGAACACGGATTCATAAACAAAGGATAAGGCTAAACCCACGCAAAAATAAGCCCTGTGAAAGAGTTGTAGCAAACAGATAAACTATTTGGCAGATTCACCTGCAACTTCTCTAAATGTTTCTGGGTCTAGCTTGTTTATTGGGAAGCCTACCAGCATCTTGTCCGGCTTCTTTTTCGGCTCCTTGTAGACCTTTTCGACCCTTATCTTGAGCCTCAAGGGCCAGATGGGCTCGCCTCTCTCTTTTTCCTCGGGCCAGAGGAGCTCCTTGCTCTCGAACTTGCCCTCCACTGTCCCGTAGCCAATGACGCCTGTCTTGACGGCGTAGAAGACGACCTTGTCGCCCGGCTGGACTTTGCCCCAGAGCGGCCTAGCCCTCTCCCTGACGCCCCAGACGCCCTTCTCGATCCCAATCTTCCAGTTGTCAAGCGTGCCGACAAGAGTCCAGTAATTCATAAAACTTCATGGATTTCTTACTGGGGATCTATTTATTTTTAATGCATATATGCGACGGTTTGGAGGTTAGATTATTTCACTGGATAGAATTTGTGTGTATGAATAAATTATCTTCTCATTGTTATTAGGATTTTTCGCACACGAGGACTACATGTGCATCAACGAAAGCTTCTAACAAAGAGTCTCGTTAAAAGAACCCTTCTTGAATAAAATTCCCTATGAGCCTACCATTCACCTCTGCTCAGTCAACATTGAACGGTGGATCATCATCTGTGTTCTACAGAATATTTATCTCCCTCTCACGTATGCTAACCTTAAAGCCCATCATGACCCAAATTTTGTTGTGAGAGGATCTTACTATATTGGAGTTATCACCAAGCCAGCGCGCGCTCTATACAGCTTGAAGATCTTCTAACCAGAGGGCAAAATAATGAAGGTTCTAAGGGAAAAAAGTAAGGGTGTCGTTTTTATACTTCGATGTAAGTTTAAAAGTGGGGAGGCCATGCTTAATATTCACAATTTAATAAAGTTTTGGGCAAGAAAGAATCCTAAACTCATATTTCATGAAGTTAAAAATGCTAAATTATTAGCTGATCCATTTTGCGGCTCTGGCTCCTCAGGTTTTAGTGCTATACTTACTGGTGCTTCAGGCCTTCTCTCCGATATAAATCCTGTATCTGTATTTATAGCTTATAATGTTTTGAATAAAGAAACTATAAAAAGTGAAATCATTGAAACTATGAGGGAGGTTTGTCTTGAAATCGAAGACGAAGTTTACACTTTAAGTAATCTTGAAAAAGTTAACTATGCTGTCTGGAAGGATGATGAAGTTATTTCTTTGAAGCTTACTTCAGAAAGAGAGACACGAGACAAAAGTTTAATTAAGGAATATATTACGATGGAAGAAAATCTTAAAATAAAATTTTGGTATCCGGAAGGAAAATTTGTTTATCCTGGAACTGGAATTAGTTTTAGGGACGGCCCACATAGACCTATTGAAATCAAAGATTTATTTACTAAACGTAATCTTTACGCTACATCCAAGTTGTATTCTCATATTGAAAAAATTTGGGTAAAGGATAGGTCTCAAGGTGATCTCTTAAAGCTCGTTTTCATAGCTTCATTAGCTAATGCAACAAAAATGATGCCTCATGCTAAGACTAGTGGTCCGTCGTGGAAGTTACCCAGATATTGGCTTCCAAGTTTAAGAGAGGAAAGGAACTTTTGTAAAGCCTTTTTAAGGAGGTTACTACTTTTACATTCCTTTAAAAAGGAATGGTCAGCAATTGCTTCAAGTTATCAGATTACGGCATCATTTGATAGCGAAATAGTTACGCAGCAAAAGAGGTACATTCATATATTTCGTGCCGATGCGCTTGAAATATATTCCAAATTACCTAAATTGGATACCATAATTTTAGATCCCCCACATTATGACGAAATAAATTATTTTGAACTAACTTATCTTTGGCAAAAATGGCTAGAAGGTAGCTTTAGTGATGCACGATTCAACGATTACAGTTACTGGAGTAGAGAGATATGTGTTAATAGGAGAACCGGTAAAGACTTAGAATGGTATAATACCAAGCTTTGTGATGTAGTTTCTAACTATGTTAATTGTTTAAATAAGGGGGGTAAAGTTATTTTGATTTTACATAACAGAGATAAGCATTTATTAAATGAAACTATTAAAAGGATAGGTGAATGCATTAGCGGTGGTTTTACGCTTAAAACTAGCTATCTATCTCCAAAAATACCCTCCTCCACCCAAGGGTTACATGGACGCAAAAAATATCTGTGCATTTTAAAGATCATCAAAGCTAGCTGATCTTGTAGCTCGAGAGGTCTTTAGCTTTTCTCCACAGGTTTTCGTATTGATTCTTTTCCACAATAACCGTTTGCGGATGAAGTTTTATTTCAGCTCTTTCAAGATTCCCATAAAATGCACTTTCAGTCAAATTAAAGGATCCTGTGAGTACAATGTTATCTACAATGTAGGTTTTATCATGAACGAGTTTAACTCCTGATCTATCTTCTACCTTCACGGAAAGATTTCCCAAACTTAGATTTTCCTTTAAAATTTTGAGAGCTTCCATTTGAAATTTATGTTCTTGATCTTCCGCTTGAGGCATCCAAGCTATCACCCTCACTTTTACTCCCTTAGATGCCAGCTCAACTAATTTATTGGCATAACTTGGCGAAATATAGGGACAAAGAACGTCTAAACTCTTTTTTGCGCCGAACAATATGGGCTCTATATATTTTCCTAGTTTGCGAGATCTTACGGTCAATCCACTTGTCATCCTGTCTTTCAGATATTCAACAAACTTGTGGAGTAGCATCCTACTTGTAGTTAGTATTTGTTGAGTCCCTTCATCACAGTGTTTTTCCAATCTAACGCATCCATTACATCCATCTAAACAAAGTTTAAAGCCGTATCTTTCAAGTATATCATCAAAATAGTCGCCTATCTCTTCCACTTCTGTTTCACTTACAATTTCACCTATTATGAGTACGGTTCTAGCAAGAGTTATATCAAGTTCTATATTAGATGCTTCTAGTTTCTTCTTGAAATCTTCAACTTTCTTGCATACTCCTTTTATTTTTTTAGCTATGATTTGCTCTTTACTCCTCTCTAATCTGTTTATTGCCTGATTCAAATTTCTCTCCGCTTCTCTCATTCTTGATAAAGCTAACCTATCACTATCATTACCATGAAGCGTAAGATAATTCGATAACCAATCAGTAAAGTAATACACGAAAGTATGCAACCCATTTTCTCTGATTTCTCTGGTAATAGTATCAACTATGCCCAGGTTGCCATTCTTGGCATTTTCCGCAAGAATTATTCTATCACTATATTTGTAATAATATTTTGTTAGAACAAAACTCATATCAACGCCCGCAAATTTCTCCAATATGTACTGAGTTAAAATATGCTCCAATGAATGCAGGAGAACTCTTCTAGCAAAATTAATCAATTCAGCATTAATCTGTGCATCTTCAGCATATTTAGCATATTCTTTTGCCAATTCACTTTCTCTATTCATGAGCTCCAAAACAGTTGTAGTGAGCCGTTTATAGTTAAGGGTTCGACCTAAGGCTTTATGAAGAATAAATTTGAGAGCTATATTCTTTCTTACATCTTTTTCTTTAATTAAAATTTCCTTTATTACTTTATTTAGCCACTTCCTTTTAAACGAAATCTCCAATACTGACGTTGGTATGGCATACCCTATCTCTCTATCAAAGAATATTCTCACAGTAGGTCTAGCATTAATGAACCACGTACCCATTTCAACGGCATACCATCTTGACTCAACCCTTTTCTTTTGGTATGCAACAAATTCAATGAAGTAAAGTGGGAATTTTTCGTTGTATACCGTTAAACCTCCTCTTCCCACTCGTAATCTTCTCAGAGGGTAAGTCTTTGGATAAAATTTCCTTCTACCATATTTTCCACTCCAAAATATCTTTCCGTCGCATGGACCACCTCTATCGGAACTAAGTGGACATCTCCCTTTAAATGGACAATTAACATCAAACGGATCAGCTGATAATCCTAGACCTTTATAGCAGAAATATGGATAATCTAATCTCAGCTTCCAAGATGCTAGTGCAGATCCTATGCTTTTTTCTATGGTGCCATCTTTTTCTTTCAAGTATTGAAGCAATTTTTGTTTCGTTTTCATAGATACCGTCTCTTTTTCAATTACAGAACTTCCTAGTTTCAGGAAAAATGGATAGATTCCTCCTATCTCCAAAATTATACTTTTTGCCGACAAATCGATTAACTCTATGGTTTTAGGGACGATTAATGTTCCTTCGCATGTATATTTTCCTTTAATTAATGGAGTTACCCTTCCTTCCGTCGTTTTCCTTAAAATTTCATTCCAAGAATCCCAAGACACTTCCTTTGGCTTTAAAAGCCATACGAATCGAGAGCCAAGCATGTCTGTTATTTCTTTGTCGCCTTCTGATTCGTACACGCATTTTGTTAATTCAAAAGGTGGAGTTCTATACATGAATGTTGTCATTGATACTTCTGATAGGGGGTGCTCACCCTCCCTTAAAGAAACATTCTCGTATTTTATTTCATCTATTTTATGATCTATAGTTTCTATTCCAAGCCCTCTAAAACCAGCTATTGCTTCTGCTATTTGTTTTCCAGAACCGGCAGTAGATGGTATATCGGGTAGCGATAAAAGGTAAATGAGCTCCTCTGGGGAATCTCTAAACTTCTCTGAAAGTTCTATAAATTTAATCACCTCGACTTTATGTTCATCAATTTTGCTTAATGCTTCCAGAGCGTCAGTTGATATAGAGGAAGCAACCTTGGCTATCTTAAATAATCCCTTTTCAGAAAATTCTTCTTCTTTCAATCTAATTTTTTTCCAAAGGTCGTATAATTTTCCCTTCAATTCTTTTAAGGTTTCATCTACTCGATCGCTCATGGATATAACCTCCTTAATGATTTAAGTAAGTCTTCAGCGAGATTCTTTATTTCGTTATCTCCAACTCTTTTTCCAAACTTTAAGGCTCTTCTAGAAACCTTCCTAATAACACTTATCACCTCACCAGCTATGAGTGCGTACTCGTTTAGCTTTTTCCATTCATCTATCCTACTTGGCAACTTTTTTAACTCTTCATTCAGCTCCTCAAGTAAAAGATGAGCATCTACATCTTCATCTTTCTTTTCTCTCGCATTGAGTCTATTTAATACTGCTTCAGCCCTTGTCGCTATTTCCATTATTTCATTGAGGAATTCTTCTAAATTTGAAAATCTCCCATCTAGATTAAGAACGTAAGTACTTTTCCCTTCTCGTCCCATTTCATCCATAAGTAATGAAAATGCATGATATCTTTTTACGGCTATATTTTTCCATGCAACCGGGATCTCCTTATTTTTAAATCCTTCTATGAGTTCTTCAGGATTATACAAATAATAAAGTTCTAATGGTGTATTTCTGAGTATTATGATGACTAGAGTTGTATAGAGAGTTCTTTGAAGATTTCTTCCGGCACGTCCCACCCTTTGAGGTATACTTTCCAACATAAATGGTACTCCTGCTATTCCGATAAATGTCACGCTGGGGTAATCAACTCCAAGCTCGAGAGTTGAAGTTGAAATTAATACGCCAAGCTTACCATTCACGAATTCCCTCTCTATTTTCTCCCTATCTTTTACTCCAGCATGGTGCAACCTTATTTTCTCAAATATTTCATACGGAGTTTTTATTGAATCAAAATCGGAGTCTAGCATGTAGGGCCAGTAAGCATATGGATCATCCGGCTCAGGAACTAGCTTCTGGTTGAAGTGATCTCTTGGCTCATAATAATAAGTAGCCGCTACCCTTGCTTGATGGTATATCCTATAGAGTTCTCTTATACTATCAATAAATATGATACCCTGCGTTTTTCTGTAATAATAAATTGAACCAAGAAGCAGAGCAAGTTCATAAACAACAGTCTCCCATGATCTTAGCGGATTTACTGCTAATAGCAAGTAAATAACCTTCTTATTTTCTCCTGTCTCTTTCGATTCAATTATGGTAACTTCTTTACCAGGTTCGAGATCAAGCAGATCCCTAGCGAATTCTTTCGGCTTAGATATGGTTGCTGAAGACAAAATTATTAATGGCTCTTTCCTTGAACTAGCTTCTAACCTCTTTAATAAGTATCTCACATTTCCTCCAAGTAGAGATTGATAAACATGGGCCTCATCCATCACAACTACTTTCAGATCTTTAAATATTTTATAATCATGTTGAGTAGTTTTACTTGGGAGTCTCCAGTCAAGAGTCCAGGCATTAGTTAGTAAAATGTCAGGTTTCTTTTCCCAAATTTCTTCTCTATATCCATATATCCAATCGAATGTTGCTCCGCAATTGGAACATCGAATCCATATTCCTTTACCAGTTCTTGCATATTGTAATTCTCCTCCCTCCCTTCCACCAGCACCACAAGCGGGGCAAATAGCTCCTCTAAATGATGAGTTAGGCTTCACCTCTGTCTTATAAGGAGTTTCACCATCATCTATACCAATGGTTATTTTCATGTCTTCTAAACCAGAGTTTTTAAAGTATTGATTAACCCTGTATAAGATTGCAAGTATCTTGTTGAGCTGATCTCTTTCTAAAGATTTTCTTGGATAAACAAGTAGAATTTTAATACTATTTTTATTTTTCTCATTAAACTTATCTTGTAACGCCATAATTAGCGCTGGTATGAGAAAGGCATAAGTCTTACCGCCTGAGGTGGAGGCTGTAAGGACATATGCTCTCTTATCAGCTTTTAAAATAGCTTTTATAGCTTCAAACTGAAAATCAGAGAAACCTCCTATTTCTCCAAAACCTTCAATTCCCTTAGGATCCTTATATAAAGCATGCTTAATAATGGGATAAATTTCTGAGGGGACAAAGCTTGATATTTCATCAAATGAATGATCAGTGAAGCTGGGTATTTTCTCATCTCTCACGTATATTTTAGTTTCTAAAGGATAACGTAAACTTCCATACTTGATTGTAATGTTTGAAACCCTATATGCTACATCAAAATGTAGAGTTCTTATCTTTTCATTGCCATTGAAAACTATAAAGCCCATTTCAATTAATTTCTCTAGAAGATTTTTTGCATCACTGACATCACACTTTAAACATGAAGCTATAACGTCGATTGCCTCAGAAACCGTTAGATAGGCCTCTTCGATCCTTCCATTGCTATCCGCATATTTCCTATATTCTCGCTCTATTAATGCGTGATAGGCCTGAGCTATATTTTTCATGTAGCCCATTTGATACTCAACATCAATATAATAAATTTTTTAGGCTTAATGAAAATAAGGAGCAAGATTATGACGCCCGCTTATCCCTTTACCTTATTGGACGACAAAATTCAACATTGGATTAACAAACTTGGTTTTTCTGAACCTACAGAAATTCAAAAACTCAGCATTGAACCAATACTTAAAGGTGAAAGCGTTCTTTTAATAAGTCCCACAGGTTCAGGTAAAACTGAGGCTGCAGTTTTCCCACTTTTACATAAACTCTTAAGGGAAAAGGAAGGTGCAGGAATTAAACTTCTCTATATAAACCCGCTTAAAGCTCTCACTAGGAATCTTGCTGAAAGATTACGGACTTATGCCTATTTTCTTAATTTAAAGGTTAGACCTCTTTATGGTGATGTGAATAAAGCATTCAAGGAACCTGCTCCTGAAATAGTCATAATAACTCCTGAAAGTTTAGAGGTAATTCTCGATTGGGCTCCTCGTTGGTGGCCCTATTTCAAAACCATAAGATACATTGTAATCGATGAAGTTCATGAACTCATACTCTCAAAAAGAGGCTATCAACTATTAATTCTACTGGAGAGATTGAAAGAACTTGCTGGTAGGAACTTTCAAAGAGTTTGCTTATCGGCAACTATAGCTAATGCCGAATTGATAGCTGAAATATTTGGGGGTTCTGATGGAAAATTAAAAGTTATACGTGCTCCTAGGGAGAGAGAACATGAATTTGAAGCAAAATTAGCTATACCGTTAACTCGCGAGGAAAAGGAGGATCCCTTCATAGCGGGAGCCAGACTGATATCCGAGTGCATTGACGATGTGAAGTCCCTAGTATTTGTAAACTCAAGATATTCAGCGGAAAGACTGAAGGCTGAAATTGAAAAAAGGGGTATACAAGTAGGGGTACATCATGGTTCTATCGGTTTTGAAGAACGAGAATTTTTTGAGGATGCATTTAAACAAGGGTTATTGAAAGCAATAATCGCCACAAAAACTCTTGAACTAGGGATAGATATAGGCGATGTAGAGCAAGTCATCCAATATAGGTCTCCAGGTCAAGTTAGCGCCTTAATACAAAGAGCTGGTAGAAGTCTTCATAAGCCAGGAGAAAAATCTGTTTGCAAAATAATCTCAACAGATCCTGAAGACTTCTTGGAATGCTTAGCATTAATAAGCCTATTCAACAAAGGTTTCCTCGAAGAACCCATAACTCTAGAAAAACCACTTGATGTTTTAGCTAAAGAAGTCTTAGGATACGCTTTACACAATTACAAATGTATGAAAAGCTACAAAGACCAATTTACACCAGTTAACTTAAGTTCAATTTACAAAACAATTAAGAAATGTACTCTATTTAAAACACTCTCTGAGGATGAATTTAAAGAAGTTGTGGAAAATCTTTCCGATAATGGATTATTAAGTTTAAACAACAATGTACCACTTCCCGGGTCTAGATTTTGGAAAGTATGGAGATTTGAAGAAGCTGAAATAAAGGAATGGCCTTCTTTAAGCTTTAGCGAATTCTTCAGCATGGTTCCAAAACGGGAAACCTTCACGCTTTGGGTTGATTATGGGTTTGGTAAACGGAGAAAGCTCGGCGAACTTGATGCATCATTCGTCTATAAATCTTTAGCTACTGGTATGATTATAAAGTTTGCAGGATCCAACTGGAAAATTTGTGAAATAGATGAAATGGGGCATAACGTATTTGTTGCCGAGACTAAAGAGTCTGGAGAGATCCCCACATGGAAAGGCGAAGGTCTTCAGAGAAATGAGATTGTCGCTAAGGAAATATTAACCATTTTACGCTCAATAATCACCGACCCGCAAATTGCTTTTAAATTAACTGGAGACAAGAAGACTGCAGAAACAATTTTAGAATATGTTAAAAGCATAGAGAAACCTTACATAGATGCTATAGCCAACGGTAAAATTATAGTCGAACATATTCCCTCCCTAAAAACTTGGATTTTCATAACATTTTTAGGAGAAAACATCAATCGAACATTATCCGCAGCCCTTTACGAGAAGATCAGCGAATCCAGTTTATTAGTTAAATATGTCATTTCCCCTATAGGTTTTGCTATAAGATCAGAAATAGTAAGTCCCCTTAAGGCCTTAGAAAAAATATCCATTGAAGAGTTTGAAGAACTGGTTAAGAGACATCTAGCTGAAAAATCGCCTTACACAAAACTTATTCTGGATCAAATAAGAGAACATTTTGGCTTCCCACAAAACGAAGCCTTAATAAAAAGGGAAGCCAGTAGACAGGCTATCAAATTTTATTATAATCTGAAGGGCGGAATGGAAGCTTTAAAGAAGATTAAGAACGGCTATATAGTTGAGGTCACAAGGGAAAAAGCCTCCCAGCTTGGGGAAAGCATAATAAGGTATCCATTCGAAAGACCATGGAACGTTAGTCAAAAATCAATCATAAAGGAAATATTAAAGAAATTTCAACACGGAACTCTAGACGACATTTTCGAACTCACATGGAGTAACCCCTTAGAAGCTAAAAGGGAGCTACAAGAGCTGACAAGGGAATACGATATTGTAGCTTTCCTCGATTTAACCACAAAAGGTTGGAGCATAGCTAAAGTCCCCCTAGAAGAAGAGTGGGGAACAATTAAAATACCAGTAGCAACCAAGGTTCACGTAATAAGAAGCGAAGAGGACTTTAAAAAGATACAAAAAGAATTAACCCAAGAAAATTTCCCCTTAACCAAGCTATTGAATTTAGAAATAGAATTCTCTTTCACAGGAATGGGTAACGATATAAAGGAACCCTATAACTTAAAAATAACAAATACATTCGAAATTGTTCTCGACAGTCTAATTAAAGCTAGAGTAGAAAATAAGTACAGTAAAGTAGACCTAAAAATTCACATCAAGGGAACCAGAATTACCATGATACATTTTGGAGTTCCTGCAACTCTACTAAAACACATTATTCAAAAGGATATCGCGACTAGTTATATGCTTGTTGAAAAAGGTATAGTTACAGGAAAAAGACAACTTGTTTTTGAGTTTCCTTAAAAATATATGTAGATCCTTATACTTATTGAGAAGAACTTCAAACCACGATTATTCCTTTATGTTTCTGGCAAAGAAAACTGATAGTACGCGCTTTCACCTTAAGCACGCTTAAGTGCTTTACTTGTTGAAAAGAAGACCCCAAACCCTATCTTCAACTTTCTTTCTCACTTTTACATCAGGTATCAATGTTAATAAAAGAGTGCCAACTTCTTCCTTTAACTTATTATAATCCTTCTCAAAAGCTTCTACAGCAATTCTAGTAGCCTGTTTATCAAGAGGCAATCTTACGCTTGAGGCTCCCGTTAATGCGGCAAAATATATGAACTTAGCTTCTTCTTGGTTCCATCCTCTATAAATTTCTTCTCCCCTTACTCGAACATAAAATCCGTTGATATCGCTTCCAAGTATAGGTTGACCAATAGGAATCTTTATTTCATTAGACCACAAACCCTTGTAATTAGTTAAGTAATCGCTAGGAAATTTCCCAACCTTCGTATTTAACCTTCTCACAATACCGTTAGCTAAAGCTTCTATGTCGACATCTTTCTTCTTCCTTTTTCTCACAACAGTTTTAGCTTTTTCAATTCTGGTTTTAACTAGATCAATTACAGCTTTGTACACTTCTATTTGTTCTTCTTCCGTTAGTCCTAGAATGTTTTCCATTATGATTTTATCAAGAGCTCGCCTTGTTGGCTCTACTCTCTCAATTGATACTTCGTCGGGTGACTTAGCCCCTATCTCTTCAAATACTGATTTTATTTTCCTTCTAGAGAACTCATTTAGAACAGCATAGATTTTGTCAGCGTGATTCTCGAGTACAGAGGGGTCTATTATTGGCATATTTTCGTACTCATATACTTTTACATCAAGTGCTCCCTGACCTAAGTTTGCTCGCCCCCAAAGTTCAACAAAAATAGGAACAAAGAATGAGTTCAATATTGCTGAGAGAATCCTTGCTTTGTCACTGTAATTAGGATGCAAGAAAATTCCATAAAGTCGGGCATCAATGAATGAGTTAGCTTCATTTAACCAAAAAATATGTCTATCATTGAGACTCATCATGCATAACAAGTTGCCTTGTACTTCATTTAGCTCGTACCATATTTGTCTCGACGCACATGTTGGTCTTTTGTGAAATCCCTGCTGTTCTCCCCACTCAATATATTTTAGAACGTTGGTTCCTCTTAGCTTCTCTTTATCTTTATGAATTAGCAAGACCCTGTATTTAAGATCCTTTGGATTCACAATAATTGAGCTACACTCTCTTGGCGACTTAATTACATAATTAGGAATCCATATTACATTCCCATCTATAAGCACATCATCAAGTCTGTATTCCTCAGCATATTGCGATTGCTTAAAATATTCACCATTTCTGTCTATCCATATATCCTCGGTTGGAATGAGATCTTTTATCTTCAACCATTCATCGTATTTTACTGGGTGCATCCAGAATTCCCTTTCAATCCCTAATTTGTTAATTCTCTCTTGGGTTAAGTAGAAGAATTCATTAGCACCTGTTGTAAACCCTCTTCTTACCGTTGCGATCTTCTTTAAAGGAACGAATAGATCTTTACCTTTCTCTAGAATCTTAAAGAATATTTCTGGTGCCCTTATGTATTTGCCCCACTTTGATCCATCATATTTGTTTTCTTCCTCGTTCCATCCCTCAGCCCATAGGTCTGCTTGACTGATCATTGTAATCCTGAAATTTTCGTCTTCGTAAATCCAAAGAGTTTTACCAAGAAAGTCTATTTTTTTCATTTGGCTTCTTATCTTCTCATCTTTATCGCAGTTCTCTACAAAATTCACAAATCTCTCTACATTATTCCATCTTTCCTCTTCATTCTCTCCAATCGGTATGATTTCTCTCAGCCTTCTCTTAAGGTATACAAACTTTACTAGATTAGAATCTCTCGTTTTTTCATTGTCACATCTTTCAAGAATTGTTATAGCTGTATTAATATCGGCGTCTTCAAACCACCTTTCAACCTTAGATTCGATAATCGCAATAATCTTGAAATTTTTCAAGAAGAATTCTTGAAGATGCTTTCCAAAATCTACATCAAGCCACGAATTGGAAGTTATTAAACCCATTCTTCCGTTTTTAGCTAAGAAGTTAGCCCCATGCAGGAAGAAGTATGCGTAGATGCTAGATCTTTTGCTGATGTCGATTTTACTTTTCTCTTTAACTAATTCTCGAAGCCTATCTTTATACCCTCCGAGAAAAACATCCTCCATTTCCTCCTGCCTTGTGTATGGGGGGTTAGTAACTACAGCATTGAAATCTTTTGGAAATTCTGTTTCAAGTTCTTCCTTCTTCACTTCTACTGGAAAAGCAAGCTCATATAGTAAAGATTTCTTGCCAGGCGAAATATCAAAGAAATCTTTACAAGCTATATTGGGAATAGTTTCAATAGCTCCTATATTCTCTCTAACCATGTTGATTAAGGCTAAATGAGCTGGGAACTTCGCAACATCGATGCCCCAAATTTCTTTAACCAATTCTTCATGTGTTTTAGACGGCTTCGGATATTTTCCCTCTTTGGACAATTTTTGAGCCAAAAATCTTTTCCTTTGGTATGCTCTGACTAGAAATGTTCCGGATCCGCATGCAGGGTCTAGCACTTTATCATCGGGATGCTTTACGGTAAATCCTAAAATTAAATCGACAATATCTGTAGAAGTAAAGTATTGCCCTAGTTTATGCCTCTCAGTTTCTGGAATTAGTTTTTCGAAGATCTTTCCAACTATATCGTATCCTATTTTCGAAAAGTCGTAGTTGTTAAGCTCTGTTATAAGCCGTGTAAGCCCCTCTACTATTTCATCTGGTATGGGAATCGTTTCTAAAAAGTCTGCCGCAAAAATTATACCGTAACGAGGATTAATAGCTATGGCAAAATTGAAATATTCTTGTAATCGTTTCTTTAGATCCACACCTGTAGCGACATTTTTAACATCGATTTCTTTTAAGCCAAACTTCTCTTTCAAAATATTGTAGAAGAGAATCTTGTTAATGAGAAGATAGACCGCTTGCCTCGCAACCCTATTATAATCATCTTCACTATCCTCGAATAACCAGCCTTGCCTGACAAACCATTCAACCAGCTTTCTATAAAAGTTGACATCTCTCTCCTTCCTCCTGATTATGATGTTAGAAACGGGAATATAAAGAGAGTCGACAGCTGCTTGAAGATAGCGAACCAAAATCTCATCGGGGGGAAGCTTTGGTAAAACGTATATTCCAGGTGGTTTTGATATTTTCTCTTCATAATACGCTTGTAGAGTTCGTAGGAACTTCTCCAGAAAAGATTTTACAGTTTTCTCAACCTCGGGTTTACTTAATTCTCTAAGATCCTTAATTTCTAAAACATCTACGTGCAGTAATCTTCTTTCAAGTAAAGTTGTTCCAGGTTGAAAAGTTTCCCATAGAACTAGCTTATTTATATTCCAAGTGACAAAAAATGGAATCCCTGCATCAGTTGATTTCCTTAGCGCATCTTCAACTAGCTCTTCATCATATACGCTAGTCATAGGAGTTTTGAGTTCTATGAGGCAAGCAACCTTTTCTCCAGTACTGTCCCAGATAACTATGTCAGGATACTCAATTTCACCAGCGACTGTTTTAATTTGTATTTCTTGATCAGCCCTCTTAAACGAGAGACCATGCTCTTTTATAACTTGATTAATCCATTGGAGAATTAGACCTTGAGCCCAACGCTCACCCACCTTAACGCTCATAAGTATTCACCTTATAATAAAATAGCGAATGCTCCCTTCTCCAAACTACCTCCAACTTCGATAGTACCCCCCTCAAGGATGGATAGGCATGTTCTATGGCAACACATTGCCTAATCAACATTTCGCTCAAGAAGACGATGCATTTTCAATGGAGAAAAATCCGATGTAACATTATCGTAAGAAGCACACTCGGTAACCCTAGGAAAATCTGAGCGACTAAATACTATACTCTAAATGTAAACGACTAGCGCTGGCAACTCTAGGCTCTTCCTAATCTTTAGAAGAAAGTTAATATGCTTAAAATATATTTTAGCTATGTGCGCGCTAGGTGCTTACAGACTCGTGCACAACAAAATGTCTGCGATGCTTTAGCAAAGTTCAGTTATCTCTCATAGCCAACCGGTAGGAGGATATAGAGGTTCCTTTCAATTTACGTATTTGCACATAATCAGCTAGAAGTAGCTCAGTCCCTCTACCCCATATATCGTCATGGCGATGATAAACTACCTCCTTTGCAACCACTTAATAAAACGCATAATGATAAAAGAATGCAATTATCATACTTTCTTGCGAAGGTAACAAACAATCATCTAAGATTTACAACGCTTGTCATTGGTCAAACAATGAGAGCACGCACACAATATTACCTTTCAACGAAAAAGGAAAAATGTTATATCCGTGTAGCCCGATAAGGTTTTCTTACCCTATTATGCCTCATGCGGGGAACAGAACTATTCCCTGCGACCTGTTGTAGGAGTTCCCACAATAGGTTGTCGTCTTCAGGCATGAATGGCGTATAATATGTTGTCAAGGATCCCTGTAGCCTTGTAAACTTTTTGCCTTGAATTATTATTTCTTCTCGGTATTCTGAGGCACCCCGTAAGGGGGCAACGCGTAACTCCGCTTTGACGCTGTAGGTCTCCATGAGGCCTTGGCTTGTTATTTCTTTTTCTTTGTTCCATATTTTGTCGTGGAGTGTTACATGGAATTTGATGGGTATTTGTCTAGCTTTTTCTCTGCGCAGTTTCCAGCCGGCTTCTGCTGTTAATACTGCTACGCTTATTGGGACTTCTTGACCGTTGAAGTAGTCGAATAGCCGGGCTGTCTCGAAAAATTTGGCTTGGTAGGCCTTCTCTGAATTTATAATTCTCCATGCATCTTCTTTGAGAACTTTGAGTAGCTCGCCTGGGGTATTGACCCTGCGGATGGGGGAAAAGAAGAATACTTGGTCGTCTATGGTTATCTTCAGGATTGGAACCTTTAGGACTGTGAACCACTCTGTCCAGCCGTCTCCTTGAGAGCATCCACCTTTATCCTCCATGCTTTAGCCTCTTTTACAGGTTTCCGGGGTTGCCTCACTTTGATTTGCAGGGAGCATAAAAGGCGGCAAACCCGTGTGCGGGTTTAACTACTTGGCCTGGGAATATGCAGTTAGGTTCTTTGGCGCGCGCTAAAAGGGAAACTTGGATCATTTATGAGGGAGATAAAAACATGTTTAAAACACGACCTGGATGCGATCCCCAATACAAAGAAATTTATAGAAAGCTTGAACTAAAGAAGAATTCTTTGAGAACGTGGAGAAACAGTATGCCGTTTTGAGGCGCGCGCTCCCAATCTCCAGGTGTTTGCAATAAAGGCGATTTTTAGCCTTTTCTTGGTCATTCAGAACTTTAAAGGTGAGATAAGAGAAGAAAAATTTTATTATGAAAGATTATCTGAATGAACTGATAATTATGAGGGTATTTGTCGTCATAACCTTGATCCTTTTAACAATTTCCATTCCGGTAATCGCTGTACAAGTGTATGCATCAACAAAATTCTGGATGAAAAGCGGTGAGGTAAGAAAGACAAAAACTCCTGATGAAAGGCTCGTCAATACAGAGCAAGCCATAGGTAGCCTTCCCTTTGGTGGAAAGGAGCTTATGCAGTACTATGAACAGTTGACCTTATTAAATAATGCCAGCGCACACGCTGCGCTAGCAGCAAATCAAGAGGAGATCTTCATCTACATGGTCACAGTAGATACATCCTCTGATTGGACCGAAGTAATTCTCTCAGAAGGGCCTAGGATAATCAGTTATAACTACAGCTTGAAAGGTCCTACCGAGTTGCGCTATTCCATCAGACCCGGGTACATAGGCCTATCGAAGAGGGCTTATGACACAACTCCGGTCTCGGTAAATATGACACTTTTGGCATTAAGAGGAGAAAGCTGGTCTTTCACGGTAAGAAAGGGTGATATAGGCTTCACAAGGATCTCCATCTACAAATGGATTGATGGAACCTTCAGGCTGGAGCAAAGCTTCTTGAATGAGGGAACTAACCCGCAGCATCCGGGAACAAACGATAGAACCTTTTTCATGAACCTTCTGTACGATAAACCGGCTGGAAGGGCTATATATGAGGATACAGCCGGGAAGTTCAGCCGTCTTATCCTAACTTTCTACTATCCTTGGTACGGGACGCCTAATGTAAGCGGGAAATGGTTTCACTGGGAGGGAGTAACGGGAGAAAGCATAGCTAACACAGCTCACTATCCTCTTCTCGGGATTTACGACAGCTGGGATGAGAGGGTCATCAATGCCCACATTCTGATGGCGAAGAGCTCCGGAGTGGACTGTTTCATTGTCTCATGGTGGGGCATAGGAAGCTTCGAGGATGAGGCATTTAAGAGGATTTTAAAGGCAGCTGAAAGACAAAACTTCAGTGCGACAATATATTATGAATCATACAGGCCTTGGAATCCTCTTGTATCGGAGGATGATGTGATAAGGGAGCTTTCCTATGTGCTTAAAAGCTATTCGCAATCAAAAGCATTTCTCAGGATTGATGGAAAACCTGTCATATTTATATATAATGTTCAAGCTCACGGAAGAAGCCCTCAGTTCTGGTTGAATGTGAGGAGAGCGCTTGAGAGGGAGTTTGGGGAGATCTACATGATCGGTGATCTAAGGAATCCCTTGTATCTAAATGTGTTCAATGGATTCCACACATACATAGAGCTAAATCGCAGCTCTATGAGCGATCTCTACCTGATGATGAAGAGGGAAATGAGCTTAGGTCTCTCTGGAATCACATTTAATGAAGCCATTGAGGCAATAAAAGAGGGAAAAATCTTGGATATAGAGAGAAAGGCTCTCTTCTACACCGTAGTTCCTGGCTACGACGACAGGAAGATAAGATATCCGGGAAACTATCTAGACAGGGCTGGAGGGAAAACCTACAGGATGTTCTGGGAAGATGCTCTCAAATCTGGGGCCAGATTAATAATAATAACTAGCTTTAACGAGCTTCATGAGGGGACTGAAATTGAGCCGACAAGAGAATATGGATACATGTTCCTTAACATCACTAGGGAGTACTGTAGAAAGCTGAAAGAGGTTCATGAGGAGAAAGCTCCTGAAATAAAATTCAGCTTCTCCATAAGCAGGGATGGGAAAAATCTGTCAATGGATCTGGTAAATGAAGGCGGGCCAGCTATAGCAGTTGAGCTCAGCTCCCTTCCCCAGTTTGTCAAGCCTTTCAGCAAGTACTTACAGAACGGTAAGGTGCTAATACCGTTAATTGGAGGGGGAGAGGCATACAGAGTGAATTTTTCCTTGGAGAACGCTTCGCTTATGGAGCTGAGGATAAGCTTTCTTCTCTCCTTCTATTCAGCATCTGGTCATCTATATCGGCTAGAGATACATGAACTCCCAGTTAGCGAGCGCGCGCATCTAGTGAAAGTCAGCGTCTATGACTCCTACGGCGTTACGTGGCGCGTTAGATGGAGCGGAGAGGTCAGCGGCTCGGAAAGCGGAAGTGGTTCTGAGACGTTTATTCTCCAGACTGCATCCCAAGTAAACCTTTGGGCAGAGATCTTGAGCAACCAACCCGGGTACACATGCACGATCAGTCCCAGCTTCGCAACAGCCAAGCCAGGGGACAGCATATACTTCAGTGTTGATTGTGCAAAGAAAGAGGGACCCACAGAGAAACCCAACCAATCTAGTCAGCCCCAGCAACCTCCTCTACCCACACAGCAACCCATAAGCTACACAGCGCAGTTCCCAACACTTCTTATACTAACCACTGCGCTGTCCCTAGTAGGCATAACAATCTCAGTCATAGCCCTAGTGGTGCTCCTGAAGAGGCAGAAGAGGAGCTAGAGAGCCCAAACATACTTCACTCTACAATATATACTGCGCGGGAAAAGATGTAGCCAAGGAGTACACACAGAAAGTGAAGCAACTTCTAGCCAAGCTCAAAAAGCTCATAAAGCAATACCCCCAGAGCCCCGTCGCCACCTGCGCGCAAATTATGCCCGCCTAGAGTGACCTCGAGGAAATGCTAAAATATCCTTTAGAAAAAAATCTCAAGAGTACTTAGTAACTGTCCTTTGGGTTCTGAGGTATTTTATCGGCATATTATCATACTCAAAGGATCTAAGGCTTACGCTTCTTGTATACAATGGCTAACCCCTTTACTCATTGGGAGAAGGTTCCGTGTAAAAGGCTAGCCATTGTGAGGCCTATCCTTGCGCACGAAATTAATTATAAACTCGGAGAAGAAAATGAGTCAAGTTAAGAAGATGGTGACTTCACGATTATCAAATTGTTGTAAACAAAAATTTTTGGATATTACTTTCAGTGTTATATAAACAAATTATATATTACCTATAGGAAAACTACTAGTGTTCGATGTCGGCAACTGATGCTTTGAAATTAGCTTGGGAGTTCTTTGAGAAGGCACCTCTAGATATTGGAAATCATCATAGGGTAACCCTTTTACTTGGAAAGATTAGTCTTTATTTTTTAATAGCCTATTGCTATCTTAAAATAATTAAAATTTCCTTGAATCCTTCTTTTGCACTTATTCTTTTAGCATTTCTACCTCTTATAATGACTTTGGAGATGAAGGAGAAAAAGAAATTCGAAAAAGAGCTTGGAGAAAATTTTAACATAAAATTCTTGAAGGGAGTGAACCATAAAAATATAAATACACCTCATGATTTTCTGCGAGAACTTTTTTCCAACAAATTGGACGAAGCCACGAAAGGTACCTTTAACTTTCTTTCTAGTAGGGAATTTTTCCTTTTCTTGTTCTCAGTGGTTTTTATAAACTGGTTTGTCTTTCCTTCCCTTGTTTTAGAATTTATCTTGAAACCATTTAGTCAACAATTCAATAGATTAGTAAATGGATTCCTGATATCTTTGATTTTTCTTTTATTATTTATAACAGTTTGGTTTCAATATTATCTATTAGTAGAAAACCTTGCTAGAAATGGTAAAAATCATTCATCTGAAAACTCTAACGAGGCTAATGGTAAGTCACTCAACGAAACAGTCAAGAGTTGGTTAGTCTCTATCATTCTATTTGTTCTTAGCTTAGAGAATCCATATGGCGAGTACATATTTGGAGCTTATTTTGGGAGAAAAACTAAACGTTCCATATTGTTTTTTACCTTCTTCTTGACTTTTTTCTCAATATTTTTTCTACAACCGTGGGCAACATTTATCTCAAAGAAAAAAGAGACCGAGTATGACTTGAAACCTCGTTTCCTAGTTTTCAAGCTTAATCTTGGAAAAAACGTGGCTGACTGTTCTATTGCAAAGAAAATAATACCTCAATGTAAAGCTAAACTTTGCAAGGACAACAAACAAGAGGATAGACGAGAAAGTGAAAGCAAGATTATAGACTACTTGTTGGAAAGATGCACGGATGTTTTAAAAAAGAGACTTATGCTTCAAGAATTCGATGCTGATAACTTTAACGGCTTTGTCTGGGTTCCTGAATTTAAGGATCAAAAACATAGGATTACGGATAAGGAGGGTTGTCTAGGTCTTTTTGTTGAGTATATAGAGAGTGTTAATACATCCTCGGGTTCTCTAAGTGTAGAAGGAGAGATTCTAAATGAAGACTTCGAGACCTTCACCGTGTATACAAATCCAGAAATAATTAAAATGCTTTTTGAAGACCCCATCGTGATGGGGCTTGCTACTGACACCTCTACAGAGGTTACTATGAAAGCTATTAAAAGTTCATTGAAGGCTGCCGAATGCCTGAGTGATAAAGATCCTTTAAATAAATTTATTTTATATTTGCCCATCATTTTTATCCTAAAAAGAAATGTTACGATAAGGAGTTCTTATAAGGAGATTGGGAGAGATCGCTGTGATCGGCCAAATGTTAAGTACAAAATTGAAGGCTTTGATGCATATTTTTCCATTCCTGTACTGGTTATGGTAGGTTTCTTTTCAACTTCAGAGTGGCTTCACATTCAAAACATGTTGGTTCGAGCGCGCGCTTAAACTATAAAAATTTTAAATTGAACGCAGTAAATTAATTTCATATGGGTATGTTGAGCCCTCGGGTTATTTTGGAGAAGCTTCTGGAAGGCAATGTAAGCGAAATTAAGGAGATTGTTGATAAATGTATTGCTGATCAGGAATGTTCTGAGGATGAGATAGTTGAGATTCTAGCTGGCTTTATGTGTGAAAGATTTGATAACATGTTGGCTAATGTTGAGGACTCTGCGACACGTGAGAGAATAATTAAGCTATCGAATCTCACATATCGTTTGTTCTTGAAGGCGCACCAGGTAAGAAGGAAACTTGATTTAGGAGTGTATAGTGTGGATGACCCAAGCGAACTAAACGATGAGGTTTGGAGTAAGCTCAAGGCTCTTCTTTCTTCTGGAGAGTATATGCTTGTAGTGTTACCGAAGGATGGCTACTTATTTTTTAAGAGCTACTATCCTTCGAAGCATGATGCTAAGAAGCTTAGAAGCACGGTAAATCTCTTGGAAGATGTGGTGAGAATAATGAAGAATTACGTGAACATCAGGGAAAGATATGGGGGAACTTTGAAAGAGATAGAGGACGGGTTGAGGATGCTGAGAGGGTATGCAAGTTTAGACATGTTCATGGATGCGTCGAAGGAGAAAAGCTATCCCAGCTAGAAGAGTGTTTACTGCTTTGCGTATGTATAGCCAGATGCGTCGAAGCAGGTATAAGAGCTTGTTTAAAACCCTTTGAAGGAAGTTTTTGCTGGGTGCTGTTTTGTGGCTTTTTACTTCTCGCTCAGTTGTGGTGGAGGAATAGCCGTGGAGGGGCGTAGAAGGAGTACTAGTCGTGGAAATCTCAAAAGTTTCTGGTGATTTAGGCTGTTCAGCTGTTTCTTGGGGGACTCGGATTTCAGCTAAATAGGATACTTCTACAGTTGCATCATATTCAATAGAATGTTTCTCATATCCTACTAGTTCGCTAAAACTGTCTGGAGATGGAAAGCCTCCTCTTTCGACTCCCGCAATTTTCTTCTGGTCTTCTAAAATCTCTTTTGCGGCAAGGTGTAACATGAATGCTCCATGTTTAAGTTTGAGCCTGTCTGGGTCTTCGGGATATCTCAGGACTCTTCCTCTCATTTGGACATAGGCAACTGGGCTTTTAACGGGTCTTGCTATAATGAGCGCATCGAGATTAGGGTCGTTAAAGCCAATTTTCACCATGTCGACTGCTATTAGAATTCCTGCGCTACTTTCTACAAATTTTTCAATTTCTCCTTGAGGATCAGGAACATTGGAGTGTGCGAGAAAAATTTGCGTAGAGTTGCCAAGGTATTGCTGTAATATTTCTTTCCAGATGTCCGCTTCCCTCATATTCGGTGCAAGGACGAGAACCTTTATTTTGGAAAATAACTCCCTTTTGTTTAGTTTGAAGTGTCTTTCTAATTCCCTAAGCATGATTTCAGCATATTTCCCAACTCTTTCTCTACATGCATTTTTCCAAAGTTCATTACTTGTGAGTCTTGTTAAAGCTGGGAGGATCTCGGAACGATAAAAACGCGCAACAAGGCGTTCGACGAGAATAGGTTTATCGTCCTTTCCTAGCCATTTTTTTCTTAGCATTAATTCGTAAGAGTATATTGGTTCCCTATGGAGGAAAATCTTTGGGGAGCATTGTTCATGCGCGATGATAAGGCAAGTTTTTTGTCCAGGTGTGGCGGTGAAACCGACAGCTACGGGTGCCTCATGTACAAGTTTTGCTATGGAATTACCGAGCTTACCCTTAAAGTCAAGCATTATGTGGGCCTCGTCAACAAAAACTGCTAAGATTTTGTCTTTAAGCTGTTTGAGAGTAGTGATTTCCCTTTCTTCCTTAGTTTTCTTCAACGTGTGGGGACACAGGACTATCACATGGGTATGCTTACTCATTGATTTTCTCGTCTGTTCAATAATTTTTTGAAGTGCGT
>Ga0315298_1003282_pt1 | contig 26089 bp, 25 predicted proteins | sample WHS_1_MG_FD_203077 | JGI IMG/M metagenome (GOLD analysis project Ga0315298, IMG submission 203077) | Extremophilic microbial mat communities from Washburn Hot Springs, YNP, Wyoming, USA - WHS_1_MG | ecosystem: Environmental > Aquatic > Thermal springs > Hot (42-90C) | place: USA: Wyoming... | reverse complement strand
ATCGTCCTCGCTGGTTCTTACATCTGGTTAAAGGGTTATTGCTTGGAATAGCAATCTTACCGATATACGTTGTCTTTAAGATTTTCCCTTTTAATCTGGCGGCTGCTTCATCTGAATCCTTAATTAGATTGATTCTAATAGTGTTTGCCGGGGGGGTGGCTGCTGGTTTTGTGGTCGAGATGGTCAGGTTTGTTCTGGCACTGCTGGATCATCTGCGAAAGCGTGAAAAAGGGGATGGAGTATTGCATAACTTACCTCCATCCACTTAATCTCTGCCATTTATTCCAGAAGATATTTCAGAAAACCTAGCCGAATTTGTGGCTTATCCCATAGCCCCCCCTGGGGAAGCGCCACTCGATGTTCAAATTAGGACAACCAATGCGACAGGAACCACATTCAAGACAACCCTCATAGTTAACCGCAATGCGGTCCCCTTCAAGCCGATATACATTAGCCGGACAGATAGTCAAACAGGGCTGATCAGGACATTGATTTTTGCAAATATCGCTATTCTTTATTTTCAGATGGCTTTCTTCATCAACCTTGAAGCGGTCGAGAAATAGCTTATCCTCAATTTTCATTGTCATTTCACCGACCTCCAGCCCCGCCAGATAATCCGTGCCAGTTTGAACAGTCCAATTTTCTTGCGTATTTCTGCCACAATTTCTTTTTGTTTTTGCTTTTTACTTATTCCGTTGACTGTCAGCATCTCTCTTGCGGCGAATTGAGCAACTTGTGGAAGCTCATTAAAGAGCTGGTGAGTATTGTAAAGGAATGCAGGGAAATTGCGGTACTTTTTCATATCCTTCATCACGAAGGAGTCGCTCAATTTCTCTGCATAGATAGACAGGCTCTTACGGGATGTATCACCACGTTTCAATGCTTCAATAATAGTTTCGGCTGCCATTTTCCCTGAAGCCATTGCAAGATTGCTGCCTTCTCTGTGCAGGGCGTTGAAAAGCATAGCAGAGTCACCAGCTATAAGATAACCATCCCCATATACCTGTGGGATTGTGTAATAGCCGCCTTCAGCCAGCCAGTGCGCTGTGTATTCAATCGGCTTACCGCCAGCGATCAAAGGTGCGACCAGCGGATGCTGCTTATAAGCTTCAATCAATTCATACGGTTTGATTTTAGTTCTGATAAAATCAGCCAGATTTGCACCTACCGAAATAGAAATAGAGTTTTTATTGGTGTAAATGATGGCAACCCCATCCATGCCACCAGTAATTTCACCAAGTACCTCAGTGGTAACTCCATCGGAGGGTGAAACACTGAAGCGCTGTTCAATTACCTCTGCCGGTAATTCGATAACCTCTTTCACAGCCAGTGCAACATGTTCTGGTTTTAATTCTGCCCTGAACCCTGTTTTGGCAGCCAGTGGAGAATTTACTCCATCTGCCAGCAGTACAACACTGGCAGGCACTTCGCCATCCGCACGGTTGGTCACGACACCTGCGACCTTACCGTTTTTATCCCGGAGAAAATCCACCACAACTGTGCCAGGAACTACGAGAGCACCCTTTTTTCGGGCTTGTTCGGCAAACCACCGGTCAAATTTTGCTCTGCCAACGGTGAAAACGTTGTATTTTCTTTCCTGGGTAAAAATATTATCCCTGTATCCGATGGTATAACCGCCTTCCTTCGATAGGTACCAGATCCTTGATTCGATAATATTGCGTTCGACCGGACATCCTAGCTGGTCAAAATTCGGGAGAATTTGCCTCAAATTGTGACCATACAACACGCCCCCGGACATGTTTTTAGAACCGGGATATTCTCCTCTTTCGAAGACGATGGTTTTAATTCCTGCATCAGCCAGGATGCAGGCAGCGGAAATACCAGCGGGACCGGCGCCTACAATGGCAACATCGAAGGATTCATTCATTGCTGGACTCCTTCTTTAAGTAGAGCAGGCGCTCTTTCCTTCAAGCCTTTAATTAATTCAGGAACAATCTTGAGATAATCTCCTATAATTGCATAGTCGGCAATCTGAACGAGAGGAGCATGAGGGTCTGTATTGATGGCAATGACTCTTTCAGAGCCCTGCATGCCGACCTGATGTTGTACAGCTCCAGAAACTCCGATTCCGATATATAATTTGGGAGCAACCGTTTTGCCGGTTTGTCCTACCTGGCGGAGATAGGGTAACAACCCCGCTTCTACCAGCGGTCTTGAGCAGGCAATGGTGCCACCCAGTAAATTAGCAAATTCTTCAAGCATCGGAAAATACTTTGTATCGCAGGCTCCTTTTCCCAGAACTACTAGTACCGGTGAGCGGGTGATATCAACTGCTCCATCTGTATCAAAGGGTATGGTTTCAATTATTCTCGGCACAACCTCAGCCGGACCTTCGTATTTTACCGCCCTGATTTCACCCTGCCTTCCTGGATCGCGCTTCGGCATTTTCATCACTTTGGGTCTAACGGTGCTCATCTGTGGACGGTGGTTCCGGCATAAAATAGTTGCCATAATATTCCCACCAAATGTCGGACGTGTCATCATTAACAGCCGATCCTCCGGGTTAATATCGAGTCCTGTGCAATCTGCAGTCAGACCCGTTTTTAATTTGGTAGCGATGATACTTGATAGATCGCGTCCCAGAGGAGTGGCACCAATCAGGAAAATCTCAGGTTTAACCTGGTTACAGAGTTGTGTCAGAGCATTACCATACATTTTTGAAATATAAACCTGGAAAAGAGGATCGTCCATGGTATAAACTACATCGCATCCATGATAAATCGCCTCTTTAGCGATTGAAGCAACTTTGTACCCCAGTAGAAAACCGATTACGGGGACATTAAGTTTGTCCGCTAATTCTCTTCCTTTGCCCATCAGTTCCCAGGAAACATCGGCAGCCACGCCGTTATTGACTTCAATGAATACAGCTACACCCTTATATTCTGAGATTGAGGGCGCTTTTTGCTCTGCTGCTACAGTCTTTTTTTTGCGTGGCTTTTCAAAGAGGATTGAACTGGCCGGACAGACGTCAACGCATTTTCCGCATCCAATGCATTTTTCAGGATCAATTTTTGCAACGCCACCTTCCATGGTGATGGCGTTAACCGGACATTCACCAAGACATAATTGACAACCAATACATTTATCCGGGATTATTTCCGCGATATCTCTACCTTTGCTGTTTTTAGGCATGTTTATCCTTTGCTATCTGGATTTAATACTTCAGCCAGAATGGACGCATCTTTCTGGAACAGGGTATCCAGAAAAGTGGTAATGGCATTTTCCAAACTGTCTGAAGTATCAAATACTGGTCCTCCTTTTCTGGGAGGAGGGGCAAAAATAGATTTGACCGATGTCGGAGATCCTTTCAACCCGACCATATCCGGGTCAGCACCAATCTCTTTAACACCCCAAACAGGAATGTCCTGTCTCAGTGCTTTGATGAGATTGGGTAAAGAGGCATACCTGGGAGCTCCAAGTTGAAGCTCTACAGTCAGCAGAACAGGCAAATTGGCTTCTATAATCTGGCTCGCTCCTTCGATTTCTCTTCTAACCCTGATCACCTTTTTATCTAGATCCAGATTGATAATCTCTGATACATAGGTAAGCTGGTTAAAGTCTAATCGCGTAGCGATTCCAGGACCGGTTTGAGCCGTATCTCCATCAATTGCCTGTTTACCGCAGATAACGATTTCTACAGGATCTTCTGTACTTAATTTCTTGATAGCCGATGCAAGAGTATAACTGGTAGCCAGTGTATCAGCACCGGCGAATGCTCTATCTGATAGTAAAATAGCCTTGTGTGCTCCGATAGCCAGACAATCGCGGAGAGCAGATTCAGCCTGTGGAGGTCCCATGGTAATTACAGTTACTCTGCCGCCATATCGCTCGGTAAGCTTAACTGCTGCTTCAACCCCAACAATGTCGTAAGGATTACAGATGGATTCGACACCAGCACGTACAAGAGTATTGGTAACGGGATCGATTTTAACCTGAGTAGTATCAGGAACCTGTTTTATACAACATACTATATGCATAGCTTTTTTCCTCGACTATTATAATACCGCTTGATCTTAAAATCAAATGTTTTTGAGGGGAAATTGTAAATATATTGGACAGTCGTATAAACCTGTATCTGTAATTCATTGTATCCGTAATTCATATTTTATGAAAAAGAAGAGATCCTTTGCTATAATTCACTTATGAAAATTGATTTTCATACACATGTTTTCTCACCGGATATCATCAATAATCGAGAAAAATATCTCTTAAAGGATCCCCTCTTTGCTGAACTATATTCTAACCCGAAAGCCAGACTGGTGACTGCAGATGAATTAATTTCTTCCATGGATGAACAGGGGATAGAAAAATCGGTGATATTGAATATCAACTGGTATAATATGGAGTTATGCATTAAGGCTAACGATTACATAATTGAATCGGTATCACGCTATCCCGAAAGGTTAATTGGCTTTTGTATGGTCAGGCTTGACGATCCAGATGGAGCCTGTAAAGAGCTTGAAAGGTGTATTGGAGCAGGAATAAAAGGTGTAGGTGAGCTGAGACCCGAAGAGGCGATACTGAAGAATCTCGATCGGGCAGATAAAGTAATCAGGTATATAATTCAAAATAATCTAATATTGTTAACCCATACCTCCGAGCCAGCAGGACATTTTTATCCAGGCAAAGGCAATAATACTCCAGAATTAATTTATCCTTTAATCGCAAGATATCCGCAACTAAACCTGGTCTGTGCACACTGGGGTGGGGGGTTGCCTTTCTATGCTCTGATGCCGGAGGTGAAAAAGAATCTGTGCAATGTATATTTTGACACCGCGGCTTCGCCGTTTCTGTATTCTCCTGATGTGTATAAAATTGTTACCCAGCTGGTTGATCCAGGGACAATTCTTTTTGGTTCTGATTACCCGCTACTAAAACCGGTGAGATTAATTAGAGAAATTCAAACCTCAGGGATATCTGACGAGATAGTAAAAAAAATTCTCGGAGAAAATGCCTGCCGTCTATTAAAATTGAATTGAAAAAGGTTGAAGTGATGGAGCAAATACGTTCTTTCATCGCGATCGAACTTAATGAAGAAGTGAAGCAAAAATTACGCCAGATTCAGGGAATTTTAAAAATACCGGGAAGTGATTGTGTGAAATGGGTTGAGCCGGAGAATATCCATCTTACTTTGAAATTTCTTGGTAATGTTCTTGCTGCAAATATTCAGTATATTATAGAAGTACTCCGGGCAGTAGCTGAAGAAGTTACCCCCTTTACTCTGGAAATCAATAACCCTGGGGCATTCCCGAATTTGACCAGAGTGCAAACCATCTGGGTAGGTGTGGCAGGTGATATCAAGACTCTGCACCATTTGCAAAGTAAACTGGAAAACTCCCTTAAAAAATTGGGCTATCCTCCGGAAAACCGGAATTTTACTCCTCATCTAACACTGGGTAGAGTCAGGGATGAAGCAACTTTACTATTTCGCCAGAATCTGGGTAAGGTTATCTCCGGCACGATAATTGAATCAAAATTGACCATCCAGGTGGAAACTCTAAGTTTGATGCGAAGCCAGCTCACCCGCAGTGGTCCTATTTATTCGCGCTTAAGTTCGGTTGAACTAAAAGGCTCTTGTCAAGCATAGGCTTTTGTTGTATACTGCATTAATCAAGCTGGACGGGAGGTGGACTTTTGGAACTTACCAATTTTCCAAAGTGTCAAAAATGCAAAGTTGGAGATCTTGTACCCCTTTCAGATTTCGGTAGCCAGGGTGCTGCCATTCAGTACAAAGCATGGGTTTGTACTAATCCGGATTGCGGATTCAATTTGAAAATTCGTAATGGTGATGTATATATTTATGAGCCTATTAACAATGGTGCTCATGCCATACGCAATCACTGAATAATTTAATCATAATCAGAATTACAAAATATTAAAGGTGGTAAAAGTGCTTCCCCGGCTGTCTTTTCTAAAAAGGGCAGCACTTGATTTTTTCTTTCCACAAAAATGTCTGGGCTGTGGGGAAGAAGGTGACCTGATCTGCATTTCTTGCCAGCAAAAATTACCGCGGATAGTACAGCCTTTTTGTCCTGTTTGTGGCAGACCACAGATAAATGGAATACTTTGTTCTATTTGTGCCTCAAAAACAAACAGTCTAAACGGTGTGAGAGCTGTATTCAAATTCGATACGGTCATCAGGCAGGCTGTTCACGATTTCAAATATCGAGGAGTAAAAACATTATGTAAACCATTGGGCAAATTAATGAGTGATTATTTTAACAGGACCGACATCCCAGGCAGGGTTCTGGTACCGGTTCCTTTGCATCCAAAAAGACTTAAAGAAAGGGGCTATAATCAATCTGAATTGCTAGCAAATGAGATAAGTAAATGGGTAAATTTGCCTGTGGTTACCAATAGTCTGATCAGGTCCTTATTTCGTCTTCCGCAGGCAAAAACCAGTTCAATTGAGGAAAGACTGGAGAACGTTCGAGGAGCATTTGCCTGCAATAATACTACTCTCAAAGGGCAAGATGTATTGCTTATTGACGATGTTACAACTACTGGTGCTACTCTGGAAGCCTGTTCAGTTGCTTTAAAGGATGCGGGCGCATCCATGGTCTGGGCACTGGTACTGGCTAGGGAAATATAATGAAAGTAGGAGGTAGATAGATGGAAATACAGATCACTGGAAAGAATCTTGAAATACCCCCGGCAGTACGCGATTATATTTTACGTAAACTGGGTAAAGCTAACCGGCATCTCTCAAATATTATTTCATTTGATGTAGTGGTTCGGGAAGAGAGCACTCGTTCCCCGGATCAGCGTTATATTGTACAGGTTACGATTAACAATAATGGTACTTTTCTCAGAGGTGAGGAAAGAGGTCAGGATTTGTACACGGCTACCGATAGGGTTGCCGAAGTTATGAGCAGACAGATTGAGCACTATATTAAAAGGCTTCCCTATTCCAAAGGCAGAAACACTGCTTCAATCAGGACCCCTGCAGAATCTAGTGCTACTACTGAAAGTGAGTCTGAATCGATACCAAAAATAGTTAAGGTCAAGCGGTTTGATATCAAACCAATGTCGCTTGAGGAAGCTATTGATCAAATGCAATTGCTCGGGCATGATTTCTTCTTATTTTATAATCCTGATAGCAACAACATGAACTTGATCTATAAGCGCAAGGATGGTAATTTTGGACTGATTGAACCGGTGACGAAATAATCGCCTTGATCAACTATTGCGTTTTTTATTTAAAAGAAGGCTGGATTGGGCTTGCAGGTACTCCAGAAGGGTTATTAAAAATAACGTTGCCTCAGAAATATCGGGAGTATGCTGAAGCGATTATCAAGAAACAGTTTAGTTGCATTGAATGCAGCGAGACCGGTTTTAAAAATGCGGTAATTCAGCTTACAGAATATTTCCTGGGAAGCAGGTATTCATTTTCACTGGCACTGGATTTCAGAGCAATCAGTCAGTTTGCGAGGTCTGTGTTAGAAGCTGTTAAGGAAATTCCTTATGGTGAAGTTCGAACTTACGCTGAAATTGCAAGCATTATTGGTAATCCGAAATCATCAAGAGCAGTAGGTCAGGCATTAAAGTGTAATCCATTTCCAATTGTGGTACCATGTCACCGGGTTGTTGCAAGTAGAGGCGAGTTGGGTGGTTTTAGCGGTGGATTAGAGTTAAAAAGATATCTGCTGGAAATGGAGAAAAAATTTAAAATGGATGTCTACTGAAATATATTTTAGTTATTTAAAACACCCAGGTTTCTAATTTCCGCGTCACATTTATCTATCCAGCCATCGGCAGCCAGACTAAAATAACGGTTATCGCCGATGATAATATGGTCGAGTAGTTTCATGTCAAGCATGTTACAGGCAAATACCAGGTTACGTGTAATGATTTTATCATTCAAGCTTGGTTCAGGATTTCCCGAAGGGTGATTATGTACCAGGATAATTGAGACTGCGCAATTTTTCAGGGCACCTTCAATAATTTCGCGTGGATATATAAAACTGCTATCCACTGTTCCTTGGGGGAAATCAATCACATCGATAATCTGGTTATTAGAATTTAAATAGATTACCTTTACCACTTCTTTTTTTAAATCGCGCATTGAATGGTAAAAATAGTCAAAAATTTCCTGAGAAGAACTGTAAATTGGCTTCTCCTGCAAGCGTTCCTTTAAAAATTCTCTGGCAACCGCGTGCATGAATTTAATCCCGAAAATACTGTGCGGTCCGATCCCACTGATCTGCTGTAGTTCTTCTGGCTTCGCTTCCAGAACCCCTCTCAAGTTTTTAAAACGTCGGATGGCTTCTTTAGCTTGCGGTTTACAATCACGACGAGGTGTGCCAAGACTTAAAAGCAATTCGATGATTTCATAATCCTGGAACCCTTCCAACCCGGATTTTAAAAACCTTTCCCTTAATCTTTTACGGTGTCCTTCATTGTTATTTGAAAGCACTAACTTTCTCCTTCCAGGAATTCAGAATTGAATTTAAATTTTTCTCAGGGAATTCCGGATATTTAAAAGATCACTATTAATTCTTGCCTGATTTGTTTTTAGCTTTTACCGGTTTAATTCCGATCCTTCTCGAGATGTGATCCCTTCCCAGGAAGTAATTTAACCATGAAGAAGTTTGCCATAACTCCCAATCACATGGAGGAACAATATTTTGGGAAATTACTTCTTCTTTACCGACAGCTTTTAGTCTCTGATAAGCCCTTACCCAGATACATTTTTTCTCTTCTGGATATACCTCGCACCATCCATTATAACTACCCCCACAGGGCCCGTTTCTCTGGTTTTTGGGACATTGTGACACCGGGCAAAGATAGGCTACATCAAAAAGAGCACAATCACCACAATTCATACAACCATAAAGCATGGCTTTGATCCAGAATTCCACCGAGGCAAAAGCCTTCTTTAGAATGCGTGAGGAATCAATGCGCGCCATCACAAAACGTAAAGGCTTAAAGAGTGGGCTTCTGGGCTCAAACAACAGAACGTGAATCAACTTAGATAAGAAGAAAATCACTGGTCTCGCTGGCTTTTGCCTTCTTGGTGAGGGAGTAAGGTTATTTAATCCAGTTGCAGAGTTTTTCTCAAAATAGTAAAAACCGTTTTTTTGAGGGTAATCAAATTCATCTATAAGTTCCTGCCAGCGGTAGGTAAATTCGTTGCCTTTCTCAATGATAAACTCTACGTTTTCATATGAAATACCCTGACCGCTAATACATGCACCGGCAAATCCCATGCCTTTAGAGATGGCATATAATTTTGCAGCTCTTAGCAGGCTCGCTTCAAGCCCTTTATCAGGGCTCTTAACTTCGTCGGTAATTTCGGACATCAGCTTGTCTGTAACAACGCAGCCGGGGACTCGGTTATCATGCATTGCTCTGGCAGAGACATAGGAAAGAACATGAATGCTGGTCAGAACCGGAATGTCAATATTCTTGATTTGAAGCCATTGTTTTAGTTCATGTAATTTTCTGACATCATAACCAATTTGCGTGATAATGAAATCCGCGCCTGCACGTATTTTTTTCATGAGCTTATAATATTGCCCCATCACCTCGGCTTCATCCCGTTTAAATGGTGAAAATGCTACTCCTGCGAAAAAATCCGTTGGAGAAAGCCTGGTTTTTCTCCTCATTATCTCGTGTTCCATTCCGAGATTCATTTCTTTGACCAATTGCAGACCGTTTACAGCATCTAAATCAAACACTGGTCTTGATTTTCCCTGGAATCCGATATTTGATGGGTAATCACCTGTTAAAATAAGCAGGTTGTTAATATCGAGCGCAGCCAGCTGGTACAAAAGGCTTTCGACCTGATTGCGGCTTTTATCCCGAAAAGCCAGATGAACCATCGGCTCGATCCCTAATTTCCTTATTTCCGAACACAGAACTTCAGTGGCAATTGCCGGGTTTCCGCCCGGATTATCCACAATGCTGATAGCGCAAATTTTACCGCCTCTGGCTGCTTTGCTGGCATTTTCCAGAACAAGTTCCTGGCGGGTTTCGAAAGCTCCCTGTCCGGGTATTTGCTCCCAGGTCAAGCAGAAGATATTGGGATCAAGTATTGAGTTTTTGAGTTGATTAGTTCGTCTCTTCAATCTGTCTGCCAGTACCTCTGCCAGTTTTGCAGGTAGATCCTGAACATTTACCGGAGTACTGGACTCACCTGAAATCAGCGTGAATTTGCCTAGCTTGAGGGATATGTTTTCCTCGCTCAGAATATAATAACTTTTGCCAGAATCATCTGAATAAACTACGATTATAGTTGAATGTCGTGATATCCAGCCAGACTTGAGTTCATTATAATATTTGAAAGTTAGTTCAGATGAACCGGAATTTCCTAACAATATAAAATCGGGATGTATATTTCTGATTTTTTCCCTGGCCTCCTGTGGATTAACGGCAAAGTCGAGGAGCATATTCCCAGTGTTTATTTTGTTCGAAACTGAGATTAGCACAGGGTCACTGGTAATCACCAGAATGGAATGCTTGCGTTCCCGAGAATTCATCATTTAATGATACCTTCCTCAGTAGTTTTACTGACTGCTACATCTAATATTCCTGATTTACCTTTCACGGGAGTGAGTGAGGTGAAGATTATTATTTTGTATTAACACTTGCGTTTTGTTGCAACCGGTCTGAATTATCCACTTTAAGGGATCCCTGTTCCAATAGCTCAAAAGAAAAACTATTCCTGCCAATCAGCGCTGTTAGTTTCTTTTCAAGATCCGGTGAAATGTCGACAAACAGGTTAAACTTTAATTTTGTAATCTGGTCTGCACTGACAATGTTTAAAAATACCTCGCTTTTACCTCTATGCATGGTTAAAAGATCGTGGATTTGACGGAGTAGTTCTTCATCCTTCTGTGTATCCTCAGTTTCGTAGAGAGTGATAACCAGCCTGTATGTTTGGGGTGATTTGCCACCATTAGAAGTTCCATTGCTATTGGTGATGGTAGCTGAACTGACAGTCTGCTTTTTACCGTTTCCATTTTTATTTTGAGGTTGCTTTTGAGAAACTGAATTGGTTGGCGAATCGTAAATTTGTTTTTCCGGATTATATACTTCAACAGCCTCGCAGGTTATTTGAGGTTTTTCATCTTTAACTTTGACTTTCCCCTGAACCAGTAAAACATTCCCTTCGTACCACAGATCTCTGGTTTCTTCATAAATACGCGTCCAGACCATGACTTCGATATTGGACTCAAGGTCTTCAAGAATTGCACTGCAAAATATTCTATGATCCTTGGTGGCAAGTTCTCTAATTGAAGATACCATTCCTACCAGAGAAACGTTTTGACCTTCTAATTCCGGGGTGATTTGCCCAATCAGCGTGATAACTGTTGTATCTATTTTTCTCGCATAGGTTGCAAAGGGATGCTCAGACAAATACACTCCCATCAATTCTTTTTCCCACATCAACTTCTCTTTAACGGGAGTATCGTTATCGCCCAATTCAAGAGCGGGTAGTGGAATAGTTGTCAATTGACCGAATAAATCAAACATGGTGGTCTGGCCTGAATGGCGCAGCTTTTGCTCATGCTGAGCCAGAGAAAGAATACGATCAATATTCTCCAGGAGTGCTCCTCGTTTTCCAAGGCAGTCCAAAGCGCCAGCTTTGATTAAACTCTCCAGAACACGCCGGTTCATGGTTTGTGAGTCAGCTCGCCGGCAAAGATCTTCGATTGATTTAAAAGGACCATTTTTATTGCGTTCGACAATCAATGGTTCAATGGCACCTGATCCAACATTCTTTATAGCAGCCAGTCCAAAACGAATTGCTGGTTTTTCTTTATCACCACTGTCTTCTAAGGAAAAACTTGCCTGGCTTCGGTTTATATCCGGTGGCAAGACGATAATGCCTAATCTGCGGCATTCCGCGATCGCACTGCTCACCTTATCCAGCGCATCGGCATTAGTGGTAAGAAAAGCTACCATATATTCAGAGGGATAGTTGGCTTTCAAGTAAGCTGTCTGGTAGGCAATAAGAGCATAGCTCACGCTGTGTGCTTTATTAAAAGCATAGCCAGCAAATGGTTCAATCAGGGAAAAGATAGTATTGGCAATTTCTTCTGAATACCCCTGCTTTTTGGCTCCGTTGATAAAGTTTGCTTTTTCCTTCTGCATCACTTCGGGAATTTTCTTTCCCATTGCTTTGCGGAAGATATCAGCCTGTCCGAGACTGTATCCGGCGAACTGTCTGACGATGAACAATACCTGATCCTGATAAACTATCACACCATAAGTTTCTTCAAGGATTTTTTCAAGTGCAGGATGGGGATAGGTAATTGGCTCCAATCCATGCTTGGATCTGATGAATTTCGGAATATGTTCCATCGGACCCGGCCGATATAGAGCTACCATTGCCGCAATATCGGAGAAGCAGGTAGGCTTTAATTCCTTGATGTAACGTCGCATTCCTGCACTTTCAAGCTGGAATACTCCCGTAGTTTCACCTGATGAAAGGAGATCAAAAGTTTTTTTATCGTCCATGGGCAACCGGTTGAGATCGAAGTCGATCCCTCGAGTCTGTCTGATGATATCTCTGGCTTTAGCCAGAATAGTCAGGTTAGCCAGTCCGAGAAAATCCATTTTCAACAGACCGATTCTGGCTATGTTTTCCATGGTATATTGAGTCATTACCATCCCGGTGCCTTCATTTTTGGAAACCTGTTGAAGGGGTACATGGCGGGTCAGAGGTTCTTTGGAAATTACTATCCCTGCGGCATGCGTGCTGGCATGTCTGGCAATACCCTCAACTTTCTTTGCAAGATCGATCAATTTATGGATAACAGGGTCTGCCTGGTAGATTTCCTTCAACTCTGGATTTTCTTCCATCGCTCGGTCCAGAGTCATACCAGGTCCAAAGGGTATCAGACGAGCGACGCGATCTACATCACTGTAAGCCATCCCGAGCGCTCTGCCTACGTCCCGGATAGCGGCACGTGCTCCCAGTGTTCCAAAGGTGATGATCTGGGCGACATGATCTGATCCGTATTTGGATGATACATAGTCAATAACTTCCTGCCGGCGATAGTCTTCAAAATCTGAATCTATATCAGGCATTTCCTTGCGCTCTATATTCAGGAAGCGTTCAAAAACCAGTTTGTGTTCTATCGGATCAACCGTGGTTATACCCAAACAGTGCAGCACGATACTGGCTGCTGCACTGCCCCGGACACCGACCAGGATATTACGTTTCCTGGCGAAGGATATCATGTCCCACACCACCAGGAAATAGTTAGCAAACTGGGTTTTTTCTATTACATCCAATTCATAAGCCAGACGTTGCTCGATTTCTGGTGTAGGGTTGGGATAATATTTTTTAAATCCTTCATAGCATAGATCTCTGAGATATTCTTGTGCGGTTTTACCCGGTGGCAGTTCAATTTCGGGCAAGTGCAGGCGGGAAAAATCGAGCTTTAGATCACACATATCGGCTATTTTCTGTGTGTTCTCGATTGCTTCAGGAATATCTTGATATGCGGCGATCATCTCCTCCGGGCTTTTCAAATAGAAAAAATCACCTGCCGATTTCAATCGTTTTTCATCATTAATGGTCGTGTTTGTGCCTATACATAATAAAATGTCGTGTACCTGCGCATCTTCACGGAAGATGTAATGGACATCATTGGTTGCTACCAGTGGAATATTGAGCTCCCTTCCGATAGCTATAAGCTCTGGATTGATTTTGTACAGATCAGGTATTGGAAACCGTTGAATTTCCAGGAAAAAATCATCGAAGACCCCTTTATACCACAGGGCGATTTCACGTGCCTCTTTTAAGCGATTTTGAAGGATTAATGATGGTATTTCACCGCTCATACAGGCAGTCAGTGCGATGAGTCCTTCATGATATTGCTCCAGCAAGCTGTGATCTATGCGTGGCTTATAATAGAAACCCTCCAGGTGTGCTCTGGTCGTTAACTGGATCAAATTGCGGTAACCGGTTATGTTTTTAGCAAGCAATATTAGATGGTAATTATTTTTGTCACCTGGAGTGCGGCTCCTGTGGTCATTTTGAGCAACGTAAAATTCACAACCTATAATAGGCTTAATTCCAGCTTCTCTGGCTGCCAGATAAAAATCTATTACGCCGTACATTGCTCCGTGATCTGTGATTGCCAGACTGGTCATTCCCAGTTCTCTGGTACGTTTGATGAGCTGAGGGATCCGGCACATGCCGTCCAACAGGCTGAATTCTGTATGCACATGAAGATGAGTGAACATTGATATTCCTGGAAGGTATTAACTAATTATAGCATGGCTCAAAGGCCAGTAACATCTAGAGAATTTAGCCAGATTAAATCATCTGGAATTTGATCGTATGCAATTACATTTAAGAATGCGGAAATTTGTAAATGCTCTTTACAATATATAGCATATTAATTGAAGAGCAAAATAATCAGCGGTTTTGAGATATTCAACTTAATCGCTTAAAGCAGCACTGATTTGCAGGTATAAGGAGGGTGGATATGGATACGTCTGACGTTATTATCACTGTTAAGGATGTGCAGGAGAAATCTAAGGATGGCAGCACCTGGCTCGAATTACTCGATGAGAATAACAGGACTCATAGAATTTTCCGTCGCATTCAGGATAAGGAGGGCAACTGGCATGACCTCTCTAACAAATACGAAATGCTGAGAAATAGCCAGAACAGAATGCTGAAATTAACCACCGAACAAAAGGGTAAATTCACCAATGTTCTCGATGTGGAAATGATTGAGGGGGTTGCACCTGCTGCTCTTGAAAAAACCGCTGAAGAAAAGGATCAGGAATGCCGGTTGCGTACCTTTACCACTGCTTATGCCAAAGATCTGGCAGTTGCAGATAAAATCCCGGTACAGGACATTCTGAAGTGGTCCGAGCTATTTTACCGATACCTTCAGGGTGAAATAATCATAAACGAAAACGAGATCAAAGATCTATTACAGGCGGTCAAAGCAACAGGCTTGCGTGGATAAACTAATGATCTCAAATCTTTTTTATCAAGATCAACTTTTCATTGGTAAGACTAGCTATTTTTAGCCGGTAGATTGCCAATAATTTTCCAGTTTTTATCCATTGCAAGCTGTGAAAGTTTTTCATCTGGATAACATGCAATGGGATTGCCAACCATTTCAAATACGGGAAGATCAAAAATGCTATCTGCATATGCGTAGCTGTTTTTTAAATCTAATTGAATATCTTTTTCTCCGAAATGTTTCAGAAGCAATTTGGCTTTATTTTCTCCAAAACACAAAGGTTGTATAATTTTGCCTGTATATTTATTGTTTTTTGTTTCCATTTTGGTCCCGATGGTAAAATCTGCCCCAAGTTTTGAGCCGACTACCTCAAGAAAATCGTTTAACATGCCAGATAATAATACGATTTTATGTCCTTTTTTTCTGTGTTCATGTAGAAGTTTGATTACGTCCTCTCGCATTAGACCGGAAAAATAGTTATCCATCACCCACTCAAAGGCCTGCCGAGCCTGGCTGATAGAAAAATCTCTGAATAACCCGGCAATATCCTCGCCCCAGCGGGCGCGGTTTTTTTCTTCACTGTATATTTTCATTTTAGCTGCCAACCAGAAAGGCAAATGTGAAAAAAGGTATGTATACAGGGCAATCCTTTTCACCTTATGGGCCTTATGGTGCCTGGCAATACCAACCCACAGGTGCCCTGTAGTCAAAGTTCCATCGAAATCAAATATTGCGAGTATTAACTTATTACTGGACATTATTTTCTCCTTCGTCTGGGTATTCTTCCAGAATATTGATTTATTTTATAATAAACATCAATAATTCTCGATCTCGCGAGCCAAACCCCTTATATCTTTCATTGGGTTTGAACCGGTTATAATCCTGACAATTCTGCGGCGTCTGGCTTTTAACGCCTGAAAATCACCGATTGCTTCTGCTTCTGTTAATGCTCCAAAAGTAGTGTTTTGCCCCGGCACGGGAATATCTTTTCTTATTCCGCCCGTGATCTGAAGAAACAGACCCGAAGGAGGCCCTCCTTTGTGCAGTTGTCCGGTTGAATGTAGATAAGCAGGTCCGTATCCAGAGATTGTGGCAATGTGGTATTTTTCGAGGATACGGCGTCTTAATTGTGAGATTGCTTTCTCAAGTGCTGGGGAAGGCTTAAGAAACAACATCAGTGCCAGATAATCACCTGCTTTGCATCTGGCGAAAAGAGAGCAGATATCCCTGCTTTTTACAGCAGGCAATTTCCCTCTGGAACTCAAGATTGAAAGTGCTTCTCTGGCTGCTTTTTTGGTAGACTCGACATCCGGTTGATCAAACGGATTGATTCCGAGTATGATTCCTGAGATAGCTGTAGCCATTTCCCAGCGGAAAAATTCTGCTCCCAGGTCAATCTGATCGCCGATTTCGAACTGAATCACGGGAAATCCGGATACTTCAACTTTTTCGATAAACGAATCAGTGCTTCGGTTATCATCGCCCTTCAGTCTCAGGTAAACAAAAATCCTGTCCCAACTATACCATTCCATTTTGCCTCGTGGCTCATTGATTATCGGGATAATTCCCTTTCTTTCTTTTCCGGTGCTTTCCGCCAGCAGTTGTTCAATCCAGTGACCAAAGCTATTGATAGTTGGTGAAAAAACAAAGGTTAACTTATCATGTCTTCTCAGGGCAGCCAATCCCAACAGGGTTCCAAGCCAGGCACCAGGATTCTCAAAAATATCTACACAGGGAGCGCAGCTTTCCTGCATTTTACTCGCAGTTTTTAACAAATTCCTGATATCTATTCCTATCAGGGCAGCTGGAACCATCCCGACATAAGAGAGAACCGAGTAACGTCCCCCGATGTTGGATGGGTTAATAAAAACCCTGCGAAATTGTTTTTTTTCTGCAAGCCTGTGCAGGGGGGTATCCTGATCTGTAATAGCGATGAAGTTTGCTCCAACTTGTGCTTCTCCTGTTTCCGCTACAACCCTGGAAAAGTAATACTCATAAAGGGACATAGTTTCCATGGTTGTTCCCGATTTTGATGAAACCAGAAACAGCGTATGTCTGGGTTCAATGATTCGATCAAGAGCAAGTATTGCACCAGGATGGGTTGAATCCAGTGTGATAAATTTGGGAAACCCTGGAGCACTACCGAATATGCGGTTCAGGACCTCTGGGCCAAGACTACTTCCACCCATGCCGAGTAGAACGACGTGATGAAAATTGGAATTTTTAATTTCTTCGGCAAATTCCTGTAATTCGCTCACTTTATCCTGCATGAAATCGATAATGTTCAACCACCCAAGACGATCACTGACTTCTTCTGGTTGAGGTTTCCAAACAGTATGATCGAAATGCCAGATTCTGTTCACAATATCTTTTTCTTCAAAATCCCTGAGTGTCTTTTTCATTTTGTTGACCAGGGAAGGCATATTAAGAACGGGATATAATACTTCTTTCCTCCTGGACAGGCTCAGATCTGAGTCTACCATTTTTCACCTCCTCTATATTAATAAACTGAATGTTCACCGGCCGTGTTTTCAAGAGCAGTTATTTTATCCAGGCGCCTGATATATTTTTCGTCTCCATTAAATGTCGCACTTAAAAAAGCTTTGATCAATTCTTTTGCCATCTCGATTCCCAGTACTCTACCACCCAAACAAAGAACATTCATATTATCATGTTCGACACCCTGATGTGCTGAAAAGGTGTCATGACAGAGGCATGCCCGGATTCCTTTGATTTTGTTTGCAGCGATAGCTGCTCCTACGCCGCTACCGCAAATGATAATACCACGGTCGGCTTTACCTGTGACAATAGCTTCAGACACTGCTCTGGCATAATCAGGATAATCGTCTCGGGCATCGAAAATATATGCCCCGAGGTCTTCTACCTGGTGACCCAGGGATTCAATCCAGGAAATCAGCCCTGATTTCAAAACAAACCCCCCATGATCGGCTGCGATTGCTATTTTCATTTTGCTGGCTTCCTTTTTATCAATTTCAAAGCTTCTGTGACCACGTTGTCCACATTAAAACCGAGTTTTTGGTAAACTATTTTGCCAGGTGCCGAGAATCCGTATCTGGAGATTCCGATAACCTTTCCATTTATTCCAATATAGCGTTCCCATCCACAGGGAGTTCCTGCCTCGATTGATATCCTGGTTGTAATATGAGGTGGCAGGACTGCATCCCGGTATTCCTGTGGCTGCATTTCGAACAATTCCCAGCAAGGCATCGAAACTACTCTTACACCAAAACCCCGCCCAGATAAGACCATAGCTGCTTCGAGTGCCAGGTGAATCTCTGATCCTGTGGCAATAAATATTATGTCAACTTGTGTTGAAGATTCCCACAAGATGTAGGCTCCTTGTTTTAAGCCTTCGGCAGAAGAATATTTGTTCCTGTCTATTATAGGAAGATCCTGACGAGTTAGAATAAGTGCAGTTGGTCCCTGCTGCCTGTTCAGAGCTATTTTCCAGGCTTCAATTGTTTCATATGCATCACCTGGGCGGATGACAATCAGATTCGGTATAAAACGCAATGCCATCAACTGCTCTACAGGTTGATGGGTAGGCCCATCTTCACCAATAGCAATAGAATCATGGGTAAAGATGTAAATCACCTGTAATCCCATTAAGGTAGCAAGTCTAATTGAGGGTTTCATATAATCAGAAAATACCAGAAAAGTAGCTGCGAATGGAATAATACCTCCGTGAAGAGCCAGCCCGTTGCTGATTGCTCCCATAGCATGTTCGCGCAATCCATACCTGATATTTCTTCCCGCGTAATCTGTAAAACGGAAATCATCAGTGTTTGCGATTAAAGTTCTTGTTGATCCAGCCAGGTCAGCGGCTCCACCGAGAAAGAGATGTACTTTATCTGCAATAAAATTTAATATTTTGCCGGAAGCATCCCGGGTTGAAACTGGTGTATTATTAGTCCATTTTAACTCAATTAGACCTTCGCTCCACCCGTCCGGCAGTTGCTTTAATCTGTATTTTTCAAATTGCTCGGCTAGTTCAGGATATGATTTACGGTATTCCAGGAATATTTTGCGCCAATTTTCCTCCAGTCTTTCGCCGCGATCTATAGCTTGTCTGCAATAAGTTAAAACTTCCTCCGGTACAGTGAAGAACTCAGAATAATTCCATACAAGATTATTTTTTGCTTTTACCAGTTCGTCGATGCCAAGTGGTTCGCCATGGGCTGCTGGAGTGCCAGATTTGCCCGGGCTTCCGTATCCTATTATCGTCTTGCAGATGATCAGAGACGGTTTATCAATTTGTTTTTTAGATGCACTGATAGCCCATTCAATTTCATACGCATTTAATCCGTCAATCGGTCCGATTACGTTCCAGCCGTAGGCTGTGAACCTGCGGACGATATTTTCTGTTAGAGTTGCTTCTGTTTTCGTATCCTGTTGAACGCCGTTACAATCGTAAAGATAAATTAGTTTATGAAGGCGTAGAGTACCTGCCAGTGAGGCAGCTTCAGATGTAATCCCTTCTTCAATGTCTCCATCTGATACAATTGCATATATATAATGGTCGACAATGTTGAAGTTTTCGCGGTTATAGATTGAGGCTAGATATTGTTCTGCAATTGCCATGCCAACTCCCATGGCAAATCCCTGTCCGAGCGGTCCGGTGGTGGCTTCGACTCCCGGGGTTAATCTGTATTCTGGATGGCCGGGTGTTTTACTCCCCAACTGACGGAATTTTTTAATATCCTCAAGGGTCATGTCGTAACCCGTAAGATAAAGCAGAGAATAAAGCAACATTGATCCATGACCAGCAGAGAGAATGAATCTATCTCTGTTCGGCCATAATGGATCTCTCGGGTTGTGTTTGAGAAATCTGTCCCAGAGTACAAAAGCCATGGTAGCGGCTCCCATAGGCATCCCTGGATGACCTGATCTGGCTTTTTCAACTGCGTCTACCGAAAGAAATCTGATGGTATTTATACACAGATTGTCCAGATTATTATTGCTCATTAAATTCCTCTAATCATTATTGTAACTGTGTGAACTTAAAAATTTCTGACGGAAATAGTTTTTTTCCATTCATGATTGCAATTCCAGATTATCTTTCTTGAAGCAAAAAGAGATTATTTTGATCGAGTACCTTTTCAGATTTTTATATATTTGAAATAAATTAAAATGTGTAATTAAAATAATAGCGTAGTTCAGGACCAAGAGACAATGCAAAGCTTTTTTAGAACGATTTAGAATTTATTGCAACACGTATAGCCGGAATCTTAAAGCTTACTTGATTGATTATCAATTCTCTATGATGTATATTTTATTTATGTTATAAAAGATACAAATAGGAGGTGCCAGTTGGCTTTAAAGACTATTCCAGAGCCCAATAAAGAGGTAAAAGTAGCCAGAGAATGTGATGTGGTTGTTGTAGGCGGTGGACCTGGCGGTATTGGTGCAGCCGTGGCTGCAGCCCGCAATGGAGCAGATACCGTCCTGATCGAGAGATACGGCTACCTGGGTGGCATGGGAACCGGCGGGTTAGTAACGATTATTCCCTGCCTTTCAGACTTTGATGGTAATATGCAGATCGGCGGCATCAACCAGGAGTGGATTGAAAGGCTGAGTAAAAGGGGAGCAGAAACGCATCCGCCGGAAGAAATTTGGGGATCAGATGACAAAAGGATTACCAGTTACTGGAACGACAGATCATTTTTCACCGTAAGAGAAGGGAGAATTGTCTATGCATCACTGATTGATGCAGAAATCTCCAAATGCGTTCTGAATGAAATGGTGAAAGAAGCTGGCGTAAAAACTTACTTCCATTCATGGGGTACCATGCCTGTCATGGATGGCAACAAACCTATCGGGGTAATCTTCGAAAGTAAATCAGGCAGGCAGGCTATCTTAGCTAAAATTGTGATCGATTCTACTGGTGATGGTGATTTGCTGCCATTTACCGGTGCAAAATTTGATACGGATATTGATCCGCGAATCAGGATTGCTAACCTGTCTCTCTGCTACTGGATAGATGGAGTAAATTACCTGAAAGTGGATGATTTCAGGCATGAAAACCCCGTAAAATGGGGAGAGTTAATGCGTGAGTTAATGAAGATGGGTGGGCATCCTGGCTTCTTCAGAAGCAATCTAAAAGGACAGGAGAATATACTCTGGTTCCATCCAAGATATGCCTGCAAGAGTCAGATTGATGTTGAAGAATTGACCAGAGTTGAGTTCCTGGGACGTGAAAAGATGTTGCTTACCTACGATTTTCTGAAAAAGAATGTACCTGGCTTTGAGCAAAGCTTTATCGTCCTCTCCAGTCCACAACTGGGGACCAGGGGTGCCAGACGTGTGCATGGCGATTACATGGTTACGGAAAAAGATCTGCTATCTAATGAGCCATTTGAAGATACGATTGCCGTTTTCCCGGATCTTGACCGGGGTGAAGCTTCTTTGAAACATCCCCTGACCTTTATCCCATATAGAGCTTTGCTGCCCAAGGGTGTAGAAAATATGCTGGTTGCCTGCAGAGCTTTTTCATCAGATCAGACGGTAAATAATTTCTTTAATTTGATCCCGCATTGTGTAGCCCTTGGTGAGGCTGCTGGCACTGCTGCCGCTCTGGCTTTGAAGCAGGGCGTCACACCCCGAAATGTCAATTTCGAATCTTTGAGGAAGCAGTTACTGGCTCAGAACGTTCCTCTGCCGGGACATCTGGGCAAGAACACTAAAAAGGGACAGGCTGCTGCATTTGCCTATCAAGCGCCAGCTTTCGGAGCCGGCCCCAGGCCCGCAGGAGCACCAGGAGCACCTGCGCCACAGGCAATCCATTAATTACGCAAGTTGATCAAAAGCCCATCCGCGTTCAGGATGGGCTTTTATTTTTAAGTGGTAAGTGATAGAAGACCAGGCACTTAATATGCTAATATTTGACTTGAAATGGATTTTCAAGAGCTTTTCACATTGTTTGATGCAGACAAAAAGGAGTGTAGTCAATGAAATCAATAGTTGCTCCTGAAGTTTTTGCGCTGTTTCCTGAATATATCAGGGGAGTAGTCAGTGCCAGAAATATCAACAACAGTGGTGAAAATCAGAAATTGCTGCAGTTACTAAGACAGGCGGAAAGGAATGCAACTCAAGATCCTGCTCTTCAGGATATAAAAAATCATCCCCTGATTGCTCCCTGGAGACAGGCTTATCTAAAATTTGGAACCAATCCGAATAAATTCTATTCTTCGATAGAGTCTCTTTGTCGGCGTGCAAGGAGAGGTGATCAGATTCCTTACATCAATACCGCTGTTGCTATTTTTAATTATTTCTCATTGAAAAACATTGTGCCGTCAGGAGCTGATGATTTAAATACAGTTAAAGGAAATCTCAGGCTAACTGTGGCAAAGGGGGACGAACCATTCCGTCCGTTTAACGCTGAGGAAGTTGAGTATCCAGATCCTGGAGAAATCATATATGTTGATGATGAAAAGGTTATGTGCAGGCGTTGGAACTGGAGACAGGGCTATCAAACCAGACTAACGCCAGATACCACCTGTATTGCTATTAATGTTGATTGTCTTCCTCCGATTGATCAGCAAAAAGCTAAAATCCTGACCGAGGAGCTCGCCGAACTTGTAAAGGGGTTTTGTGGCGGTGACGTGAAATATGGTTTATTAACACCTGAATGCAACAGTTTTGAGGTATAAAATATGGTTCAGGTAAATTTTCCAGGGAACAGGATAAACAATTTGTATATATTAAAAATAAATGGTCTTATTGATATTCGCAAAAAAATTAATTTTACAGGAGGATAAAAAGTGGAGTTTATAGATGTCCTGAAAAACAGACGTAGTATTCGTGCTTTTAAACCTGATCCGGTTCCGATGGAAATACTGCAAAAGATTATGGAGCAGTGTGTCTGGGCTCCTTCCTGGGCAAACACACAGCCATGGGAATTTGCGGTGGCAACCGGAAAACCTTTGCAGGAAATAGTTAAACAATTTCTGGCAAGAGGTGATGCAAAGCCTTATCCTGATATTCCCAGACCTCCCGAATTCCCGGAGCCATACATTTCCCGGATCAAGGCACTGGCTCCTCCTGGACCTCCTCCTACTAAAGAACAAATGGAACAGAGGCGGATTAATAGCTGGAGCCATTATGGAGCTCCAGTCGTGATTTATATCCTGATTGATCGGTCATTCTTTTATCAATCTCAGGGAATCAATTTCTGGTCACTCTATGATTGTGGGGCAGTGGCTCAGAATATCTGTCTTCTGGCGACCAATTATGGTCTGGGAACAGTAGAGCAAGCTCAGGCTGTCACATTTCCAGATATTCTCAGGAACGTGCTTGGAGTGCCTGAATCGAAGCTATTTGTAATTGGTATTGCTCTGGGTTATCCTGATTGGGATAACCCTGCGATGAAAATGCCGCGCAGTACTCGTGAGCCAATAGAGAAAACCGTAAAGTATTACGGTTTTTAGACTTTTTCTCCTCATGTGAAGACCAGCACTGATATAGCAGTGCTGGTCTTTTTATGTGTGCCTAGGATAGTCTAAATTTTATCATGGGCATCGGATAAATCCCTGTGCCCATAGACACCCACCACAGGTAGGAAATTTGTTGCCGAAGCAGTCTTCGTCATTGCTGTTCAATAGCTCACAACCGCCACACAGTGGGCATGGTGAAAATTCGAATCGCTGAACACGTTTTCTGAATTCGATGTAATCTGGCTCGTCCCATAACTCTCTGATACCTCTCTGTGCTACATTACCTATCTTCCAGGATTTTGAGTAACGTTCCCAGTTATCCAGATAATGAATATAATCATGCATCAACGGCAAACATGGACTTATATAACCGTCCCAGCTAACGGCTGTTGAGCTACGCTCAAGGAAAGGGCAACGGTTATTTAATGACCTGAAATTATTATCTCCATAGTATAAATTAACACCTGGTTTCATCAGAGAGGATAAATGAAGTGCAGTAAAATTATTTAAATCTGTTCTGGAAAGGCTTGTTCGCAGAGTTGATTGGGGAACCATTCCATCGGTAATATCGTCAGCATAGCTTAGAAAAGGCATTACCAATGGCAGGTTGTAATCCGGCTCTGGAGCACAGGTTTCATTTAACGAATTATGATACAATGCTTCATGCCTCATCTCCGGGGTATAAGGGAGGACATTGGTCAGTAATAACTGACTGGCACCAACTTTCCAGGCAAGGTCACGTATCTGTGGTAAATCTGCAATGTTACGCCTCATCATCACAAAAACTATGCCAAGTTGGATTCTGGTTAGACCATGATGATGAAAATAGTTGCTGAAGTAAGTGATATTTTTGATCACGTTGTCCAGTTCTGCTCCAAGCCTGATATCGGCATAACTTTCGGGTCTGGCTCCATCGATGGAAACCCAAAGAGTTGAAATACCAGCCTGTATCAGTGCTTCTGACATCTCTTTTGTAAGCAGGGTTCCATTAGTTATTATCTCTACCCGGGCGTTAATGGCATGCAATTTTTCAACCATGTCAACTATTCCGGGATGCATTAAAGGCTCTCCAAATCCCCCAATAAATACAGACGGAACAGGATCGAACTCGGCAATTCCCTTTAAGATAGAACCAAAAACCTCATCGCTCATGAATCCCGATTTCTCTTCCCAACTATTGCGAACACAGGTCAAACAGTTCAAATTGCACAGATTGGTGGGCTCAATGTATAATTTTTTCAATTTTCTGATAGAAGGCAGAATTAATATCCCTTCAGGATGTTGGGTGATTAATAAGCTGTCATCAGTGTCATATTCTGCTTGAACCCATTCGGGCAATATCAGATGACCATCCCGATCAAAAAAGGCAGAGTCTTTTTCTCCGTAATTCATCGGTAATTATTTGCTCCCGGGTTAATTTGAATCAGCGTCGACGGAATCAAATGTATAATAGCATGTTTATTCAAAAGGAATAAACTATGGAGAAGCATAATAATATTGGTTTATTGCTTGATCAGATTCAGTACAGGAATAAATGATTGATTTACAGCGGAGAATTGCAAATTTGTTGGCGGGAGCGGATGGGAGTCGAACCCACCGAAGACAACGAGTGCCTCCCAACGGTTTTGAAGACCGCGAAGCCCACCGGGACCTATCCGCCCCCCTAAAACAAGGATATATTATATGCCTGTTTTACGCAAGGTGTAAAATTATAGTCAACGGACAATTAATCAAGACAAACCGTTATCATCAGTAAAAGTTTATCAGAGGCAGGAGCTCATGGAACTGAGAGGGTTAAACAATAAAATTGCTGTGGTAACTGGTAGCCGAAGAGGAATTGGGAGATCAATTGCTCTTAAGCTGGCACAGGCGGGCTCAAATGTTGCAATATGTGATAGGATAATCGATGATGGCAATCTTGAAAAACTTGCTGATGAAATAAAAGGTTATGGCCGTGAGTCTTTGGCATGTCAGGTGGATATTTCCATTAAGACGCAGGTAGAGGAATTTTTTAATCTGACGCTGGTGCGTTTTGGGAAGATTGATATTCTGGTAAATTGTGCGGGTATCTGGATACCTGGCGAAACGTTGGTAAAATGCAGTGAGGAAAACTGGGATAAAGTCATAGATACTAATCTTAAGGGAACTTTTCTATGCTGCCAACAAGCGGGTAGAATAATGGCAGAGCAAAGGAGTGGAAATATCATTAATCTATCATCGCAGGTAGGGTTCAATCCTGCAATCGGAGCTGGAGCTTATTCAATTTCTAAAGCTGGGATAATTATGCTTACAAAACAGATGGCTCTTGAGTTATCATCTTTTAATGTCAGGGTAAATGCAATTGCACCTGGTATAGTCAAAACCGATTTTAACATTAATATTTGGCGGGATTCTGATACTGCCCGCAAAGTAGCGCAGGTTGTTCCACTTGGAAGGCTGGCTGAGCCGGAAGATATTGCCGAAATTGCCCTGTTTCTGGCTTCTGATAATTCTGCCTATATTACAGGTGCTATCATCAATGTGGATGGTGGCTGGCAGGCTTCTTATCATCCGCCACAAAAATCAGATTGAAAATTCCCTGAGTAAACGTTAATGCCGGCGAATGCAAAGAGAAACAAGGTATGAACGGAATTTTAATCGTTTGATGCATCCCCAGAATACCCCCATTTGATATGC
>Ga0315298_1003281_pt1 | contig 26097 bp, 23 predicted proteins | sample WHS_1_MG_FD_203077 | JGI IMG/M metagenome (GOLD analysis project Ga0315298, IMG submission 203077) | Extremophilic microbial mat communities from Washburn Hot Springs, YNP, Wyoming, USA - WHS_1_MG | ecosystem: Environmental > Aquatic > Thermal springs > Hot (42-90C) | place: USA: Wyoming... | reverse complement strand
AAATATTTGAAAAATTTTACAGAGAAAACGATGCTGGAACTACAGAAGGTCTCGGTTTAGGATTATCTATAGTTAAAAAAATATGTGAAAAGTATGGTTTTAAAATAAGCTATAGCTTTAGAGATAACATGAATAATTTCATAATCAAGTTTTGATAAATAAGCTACGCATTGAGTGAGAAATTGGGAATTTTGATAATACTAAAGCCTTTAGAATAAGTGAAAAGCGATATATAACAAATTAAATAGGTGCCTTACTTCTCGCCTTTTACCTCTCGCTCCTTACCTTTATGTACGGGCAGTTCATGAACTGCCCAACATCCATTAATCCTCTACTTTCTCAATTTTAACACTCTATAGCTGCCCAAGAATCTTGTAATCTTTTGGATTTCTCACCCAAGTTATGAACAAATTTAATTTTTAAACTACTACCTTATTTCTTCCGGACTCTTTTGCTTTATAGAGCTTTTCATCTGCTTTTTTTATGATCTCATTAATATATTTTTCTTTATCTACTTCAGCTAAGCCAAAGCTTGCAGTTATTTTTATTTCTTTACCATCGAAATATAGCGGGTTTTCTTCAAGGTCTTTCCTAATTCTTTCTACAATTTCTACAACATCTTTTAATTCTGTATTTGGAAGTAAAATTAAAAATTCTTCTCCGCCGATTCTAAATACATAATCAGATTTTCTTAAATTTCTTTTTATAATATTTACAAAATGTTTTAAAGCTTCATCTCCAGCAAGATGACCAAAAGTATCATTAATTTTTTTAAAGTAATCTAAATCGGCTATGGCAAGTGTAATGGAAGTGTTAGTTATTTGGGAAATTTCTAAAAGTTTTTGAATAATTGTTTCAAAACTTCTTCTATTAAAAGCTCCCGTTAAAGGGTCTATCGACATTTCTAATTTTATGAATTTTGTATTTAAATACAAAAATTCGTTTCCTATCCAAATCATTATATTTTGAATATTTAAAATCATAAAGTAAAGGTCCTTAAATTTTTTGTTTTTCTTATAACTTTCTGCAATTTCAATTAGATTATGAAAATCTTTATGCAGGTGTTTCAAATCTTTTAAAATATGTTCTTCATCTATGTATTCTTTCCCTTTTTCTTTTAACCATATACCAAAAGCACAAGATTGATGCGATATATTACTAAATACTCCACCATCCAAAATGGAGTTTAAAAAATCTTTGAAATAATTAATATGAGCTTTAAAAGGGTTTGCAAGAAGTAAATGGATATCTTTGGAAATAATGTACTCTTCTAAAAATTCTAATCTATTCTTTAACAAAATTACCTCATTTTTTAAATACCCTATTGCCAAATGATTTTCCATTTCTTCGAATAACCTTTCAATTCTTTTTGCTTCTCTTAAATCGATAGCGTTTGGTAGGTGTGCTATAAAGTTTTTTCTCAAAAAATCAAAAATTGATATAGCTTCATTAAAAATAATTCCTAATTTAAAAAGGTCACAGCCTAATTGCTGGAATTCTGAAATTTTATTTTTATTTCTTAATACATCTTTTACCAAGTATTTAATTTTTAAAAATGTTTCTTTACATATTGCAGATTTAAAATTTTTCTCTGCATATTTTAGTAGCCTAACAAATATAGTATCAATTTTTTCTTCTGAAAATTCAAATTCCATTTGTTACCCTCTAAATTAATTTTGAAAGGTTTTCAACCCATTTGTAGCTTTCAACAGTAAGTTCAGATATTTTATTTTTAGGAATATTAAAAATAGTTATAAATTCATCTATTTTACTTCTATCATTTTTTTCTATGGCTTTAACTAAAAAAAGTAGCTCTCCATAGTAACCTTTACCCTCCTTTATATCTTTTTCTAACTCCTCACTTAAATTTAGATGTCTTAGAATTATCGAAAGCGGAGCTTTGAAGATTCTTTCTGCAAAGGATAAAATTCCAAATAAAAACGCTGTTTCAGCTATGTTTATATCTTCATTTATTTCTTTACTTAACAATTCCATAAATTTTCCTCTAAAAAGTGCAGCTTTTACTACCTCCCTATCTGTATCTTTATTAGATACTGACATCATAGATATTAACATCAACCAATTTATAATGTTTTTCTTTCCTAAGTATATAACTGCTCTATTGACTGATGTTATAGGGTTTCTTAAATAAAAAAATGAAGAGTTTACATATTTTAATAATGCTACACTTATTTCAGGGTTAGCTTTAATTGTTTCTGCAATTTCATTTAAATCATCTTCTTCGTGTACATACCTAATTATTTTTAAAGTATCTATTTTGTTAAAAATATCAGTATCCGACTCTAATTTTTCTTGTTCTTTAAAAAACTCCCCTTCAAATAATTCAAATCCAAGGTCTTTTGCTTTATTAAAATCATACAAACTATCTACATTTTTAGCTATCAATGTAAATGGGAGTTGACATAAATCATGAATTAAATTTATTTTTTTATCAGAGAGGTTTGAAACATCAATAAATATAAAGTTAAACAAACCTGAAAAAGATATTAAAAAATTAATATCAATATCTTCTAAACTATTTAAATCTATTGCATATCTATATCCATCATTTTTGTATTCTTTAACTTTCTCTTGAACATTTTTGGATTTAAGATTTGTATAATCAATCATAATAGTAAATATCTCTTTTGGTATTAAATTTAAAAACTCTGTAAAAATTAAGATATCTGAAGTTACTTTTATAAAAGCTTCTTTTCCAGACAAAATTGATACAATATCTATATCCGAGATTAACGAATATAATTTTTTAACCGTTTGCTTAAAATCTTCATTTTCATAATCATACTTTATTTCATATGCAACTAAATTTTGATTTTTGTCAAATATGGGAACTTTACATAAGTATATGTTTTCCATATTTTCCCTCCTATATTTACGCCTCTATTTTTTCTTTGACAGAAACTATCTCTTCTTTATACTTCATACTTTTTGGATATAAATATTTTGCCATAAGAATGGAAATTTCATAAAATAATATCAAAGGTATGGCAAGCATTAATTGACTGATTGCATCCGGTGTAGGTGTAATTATTGCTGCAATAATAAAAGCTAAAACTATAAAATAAGGACGAGATTTTACCAAAAATTCTGGTGTTACTAATCCTAATCTTGCTAATAAAGATAATACAACCGGCAGTTCAAAAGTTAATCCGAAAGCTAAAATCATTCTAAGGACAAAAGATATATATTCCTTAACTGAAAAGATAGCTTCTGCTCCAAGTTGGATATTACCGAAGTTAATAAAAAATCCAATTGCGACAGGCAGGACCAAATAAAATGAAAATAAACAGCCTATAATAAAAAATAGCGTAGTAAAAATGACAAAAGGAAAAACAAGTTTTTTTTCATGCTCATACAATGCAGGTTCTATAAATTTCCAAATTTGATAAAAAACGAAGGGAGAAACTAAAATAAATCCTGCAAGAAATGAAATTTTAAATGCAGTAAAAAATGGCTCAGTTGGAGATAAAAAGTATAATTTTAAGTTTGGGTTAACTTTCAGTAGCGGCATTTTTAAAATTTCAAATAAATAATTTGCTTTTGTAAAGGCTACTACCGTTCCAATAATGACAGCTAAAACAATTCTAATTAACCTTGTTCTTAGCTCTGCTAAATGCTCTGTAAGTGGTGCTTCAGGAAGCTGGTTATCCATTTATATTGTCCTCGTTGTTCTTTTCTCTTTTGAAAGTTATCTTCTCTCTTTCAACAGTTTTTACCGGCTCTGATTTTTTTATTTCTTTTTCAAACTCTTTTTCAAAATCAATTTTTACCGGCTCTTCTAACTTTTTTGATATATCAGATTTTATGTCGTATTCTATTTCTTTAACAGATTTAAGGTCGGTTGCAACTGAAGATTTTACATCATCAACAGCAGATTTTAACTCTCTATAAAACTTACCTAAAGACTTTGCTACTTCCGGAAGTCTTTGGGGTCCTAAAACTATTAAAGCTACGACTAATATAACTAATAACTCTTGGAATCCTATGCCAAACATTTTTAGCCTCCAATTATATTTTATCAGAAATCTAAGCCTATGCTAAACTCTATTCTATACTTATTTTCATTTGGTTTTGTATCTAACTTTTTAGCATAATCAAATATTAAACTTCCAGCAGGCGTTGGAACGTAAATACCTATTCCGGCGGTTTTTCTAAAATAAGGATTTCTATATTCATTGCTTTTAGTATATACATTTCCAAGGTCTAAAAATGTTAAGAAATATAAATTATATTTTTGATATATTGGAAACCTTAAATCGTTGTTGATTAATAAATAGCTATTTCCGCCAATTTTTTGCTTTCCTGATAATTCTTCAAAGCCAAAACCTCTCATATTTGCAATACCACCAAGAAAGTATCTTTCAGCTAAAGGAAGGGCGTTTATACTTTTGAAAGAATAACCGGTAGAAAATCTTTGACTAAAGATAAGAAAGTCTAAAAATTCTTTGTAATATCTAAAAGAGCCCTCTAAAGATTGATAATTAATATCTCCAAACGTTGTTTTGAAGTTTAAAATGCTATAATACCCACTTGATGGATTAGTTCTATTGTTTCTATGGTCATCTGTTAATCCAAAACTTGTAGTTATCACTTTATAATTTTTCAGTGGTGTAAATATTCCTTCATTTGTGATGACGTTGTATTTTCTTTCTAATCTAAAACTACTTTTAACCCATTTATTATTTCTTTTTTCAAAAAACAAGTCATAACCTGAGCTTTTCAAATCGTAATTTCTATGATATTGATTAAATAGAAATGTTGAAGCAAATCCGCTTAAATTCCATTTAAACAATCTATTGCCAAGAGAAAGTCTATAATTTGTTTGAAAGTTTGAACGTTCTGTATAAGTAGAAAATTCATAACCGTAATTGAATAAGTTTCTAAGTATAACAGCGACAGAAGCTTTAAATTGCTGGTCTGTTGAATAACCAACACTGCCTTGTACTAATCCTCTTTTATCATCGTGGAGGAAAATTGCTTTGTCAACTGTCTTTCTTTCTTCTTGAGGAAGAATTAATGGATTAACATAGTCAAACAATCTTGATTCATATAATCTACTCATGGATACATCAAAATTTTCTTTTTCAAAGTATTCTTTATAAGGAAATTGTTTTAAAATTACATTTGGACTGAGATGAAAGCTACCATAAACAAATGTTAAACCATTTCTATATCTTTGTCCAAGATTATAATCATATGTAGCAATAACATCAACTCTATCGTTACTTTCTAATAGATCAGTCTGAAGTAATACCTCAGCATCCAAGTATCCATCTTCCCTTGCCTTTTCTTTAAATTCATTTTGTAAATTTAATAATTCTTGTGGATTATAGATTTTTGGTATATTAAAATCCTTTTTGACTAAATAATTCTTTTGTTTTATTTCTTTAAGGATATATTTTTTCCCTTTTTTAAATTCTACTTTTAACGTAAGCCCATTTTCATCTTTTATTTCTTCAATCTTATAATTTGCTGAAATATATCCACTATTATAGAGTTTTTTTTCTTGCTCCTGTAAATAGCTTAAAAGCATGTTTTTATCATAAACGTTGCCTGCAAATTTACTTATTTCTGATTTTATCTCTTCATAGTCTGTATCTATAAAAATCTTATCTACTTTATACCTTTTGCCTTCGTTAACATTAAAATTTATCTTAATATAAGGTCTTTCAGCTGACCCTTGATTTTCCTCCTGTTCCTCTACCTGAGTTATTATATCTACATCTAAAAACCCATTAGATTTATAGAAATTCATAAGATTTTCTTTTGATAGGTCAAGTTCATTATAATTAAATCCATTTTCTTTAAATGTTAAAAGATTCATTAATTGTTTACTGTCAAAGCTGTTATTACCGGTGAAGTTTATAAAGTACCTACTTCCTAAGTCTAAGAGTATATATATGTTGGCAAAATTGTTATCCACTTGCTCGATGTCTTGTAAAACAATAAAGGATTCAAAATATCCACTGTTTTTTAAGTACTCGTTAAGTTTTTCTATAGATTCTTGCAATTTATCAAAATAAATTATATCCCCCTTTTTTAGATTTAGAACATTTAAAAGCTGATTTTTATCTTCTTCTGAGATTTTTTGGTCTGATAAAAATATTACATCATTTAATTTTACTTTTTTTCCTTCATCTATGTTTAATCTTACAAACGCATTACCATTTTCATCAAATTTGGTTGATATACTTGCATTTGCAAACAAATGGCCATTTTCTGCGTAAAACTGTCTAATTCTAAGTGGAATTGTTTTTAAAGATTCATTATCTAAAGCACTATTTATTCTTAAGCCTGTAATTCCTACTATTTCATCTTTCCAAAAAGATTTATTACCTTTTATGTCTATACTTCTTAAAAATGGCTTTCTTGTAAGAAATATCTTATCTTCTTTAATTTCTATCTTTTCAAAGTCGTTTGTTAATTCAAGGAGATTAGCCACGTAATTTAGGTCGTTTGTTATTCTTAAAATTTCTTCACCGTTATTTTTTGGTAAAGGATAATTAGATATTATTCTTTCTTCAGCCTTTGCAAAGTATACAAGAAGTAAGATAAATAAAAATTTAATCCTTATTTTCAATTTCCATCTCCAAATATGGTTTAAATCATTTGAAAACAATTTATAACATATATTATTATATTTAATTCAGGATAAAGAGGTGGTTTCATTGCAAAGAAGAAGTACCAACCAAAGAAAAGTTATATATGAAATACTAAAATCTACAGATATACATCCAACAGCAGATTGGATTTACGAAAGAGCAAGGAAAATTATACCAAACATAAGTCTTGGGACAGTTTATAGAAACTTAAAAATACTAAAAGATGAAGGTTTAATCTTAGAATTAAATGATGGAAAGCAGAGCAGATTTGACGCAAGGACAGATAATCACATTCATTTTAAGTGTGAAATATGCAACAGTATTTATGACATAGATTTCAACGCTATTAGTTTACAAATTAATGATAAAATTTTAGACGTTTTTAATGTAAAAAGTGTTAATATTGTTCTAAACGGTATATGTCCAAAATGTATAGGAGATGAACGTGAAAAGGATAATTAGCCCAATAAACCTTAGAGAAGATAGGCTACCACTGGGTCAGCATTGGACGGATAGATTAATCATACTTGGAATATCTGACCCTCCGGAAATAGATCTAAAATCTTATAGGTTAAAAATATTTGGAGAAGTGGAAGAGCCGGTAGTTCTAGCGTGGGATGATATTCTCTCTCTTGAAAAAGTTGAGCTTATAGCGGATTTTCATTGTGTTACAAGATGGAGTTGTAAAGATGTCGTATGGAGAGGCTTTCATGTAAATGAATTAAAAAAGCTTGTAAAGATAAATCCAAACGTAAAATCTGTAATGATTCATTCCTTAGATGGATATAAAACCAATGTTCCGATTGAGTATTTTTTTGATGAAGATGTGATTTTTGCTTATGAATTATTCAACAGACCAATTCCGGCTGATAACGGTTATCCACTACGTTTGATAGTACCTAAGCTTTATTCCTGGAAGAGTGCTAAATTTGTAGCCGGAATAGAATTTATGCTTGAAGATAGACCGGGTTTTTGGGAGCAAAGAGGTTATCATATTTTAGGCGACCCTTGGAAAGAACAAAGATATTCTGATTAAAGGAGAGTAAAAATGGGAAAATTAAAAGTTGTAGTTGATAGAACTCTATGCGAAGGAATAGGAGTCTGCGTTCCTGAAGCACCAAAATATATAGTCTTAGACAAAAGACATAAAGCGGTAATAGTAAAGCCGGGAGATAACATTGAAGAGCTTTTTGCAAAAGTTTCTGAGTTAAAAAGACAAGAAGCTGTATTAGATTTAACTGTAGATGAAGAAGAGGACATTTTTAGAGCAGCAGAAGCTTGTCCTGTAAAAGCAATATTTATATATGACCCAGAAACCGGAGAACAACTGTATCCATAGGAGCTAAAATATGTTAGATAAAATTTATTCTTTATACGAAAGAAATGTAAAGTTTGTATTATTCATAGTTCCTGTAATTCTTTTTGTTGTAATGGCTTATTTATACATTAAAAGTTAGAGGTTTTAATTAAATACGAAATACTAAGCGGTTGCCACTTCCTCACTTAATCGCTTGAGACAAAACAGGAAGATTTTTACCTTATGTATGGAGAGAGCGTTCTAAAATTTTGTAAGCTTACCTTTCCGTGTCATCCTGAGGCTGTAAGCCGAAGGATCTCCTCTTTTGATTTTTTTTTGACTTGAAAAGAAAAACAGGAGATTCTTCGCTTCGCTCAGAATGACAGCATTAGGTGGCTTTGCCATTCTGAAAACTTTAGGCCGAATGGTCTCCTTATTTTAAAAAGTTGAGAAAGTAAGTAATTGAGAGTTATAAAAACGGAGTTTCTTCACCGGCTTCGGAATGACAGGCAAACAATATCCTTATTAATTTTTTTTGAAATACCCTTCTATATAGACAGTTCATTAATTACACTATTGCTTACTCAATGTTTTGAACTTGCTGCCTTATTTTTTCAAGCTCTGTTTTCATTTCTACGGTAAACTTGCTAAAATCAGGCATTTTGTTTCCAAGAGTGTTTATTTCTCTAAGCATCTCTTGACACATAAAATCAAGCTTCCTACCTATCGGCTCGTTTAGATTCAGTAGCTCTCTAAATCTTTGGATATGAGTTTTCAGTCTTACAACCTCTTCTGTTATATCGAGCTTATCAGCTAATAAAGTAGCTTCAATAAAAGCCCTTTCAGAATAGTTTTCTCCGAGAAGTTGTTTAACTTTTTGATAAACTTTTTCTTTTGCACTTTCTAAAGCTTTCTCTTTTTTCTCTTCAATTCCTTTCAGCATCTCTTCAATTTTATCTAATCTACTTTCTATATCTAAGATTAAAGATTTTCCTTCTCTTTCTCTCTCTTCTTTCAAAGCGTTTAAAGCTTCTTTTACAACATTTAGAATGTTTTCTTTAAGTGTATCATCAAGCTCTTCCTCTAAGTTGTTATTATTCATTATCATTCCGATTGTGACTTCGTAAAGTTTATCATCTGAAAGATTGATGTTTGCTTGTTTAGTTATCTCTCTGACTACGTTAGCATACTGAGTAAGTTTTTCAGGCTCTACGATAAATTTTGGAGTTAAAGAGTTTATATTTATATAAAGCTGAAAGCTTCCCCTTTCAAAGTACTGTTGAACTAATTTTCTTATCTCAAGGTCTAAATACATCAAAACGTTTTTATCACCTTTAATAGAAATATCAATTGATTTGTTGTTTAGGCTTTTTACTTTTATGTTTACTTCATAACCATCAAACACTTTTTTTACAAATGCAAAACCTGTCATACTATACGGCATAAAAATTCTCCTTTATATTTCAACGTTAAAAAAATGCTGTAATATTTTACCAAAGGAAAAAGAAATGGCAGCTGCTGATAAGCTTGCGATTATCATTTCTAAAACTTTTTTCTTTATAGAAATTCCTGAGAATAACGCAACAAAAACTCCAACCATAGATAAAACTAATAAAGCTAAAAAGAATGATGCTGTTAAAGCATAATAAGAATTTAAAAATATAAAAAATGGAGTTATTGGAAAGACTGTTCCAAGCAGGTATGAAAAACCTGTAAGCAAGCCTGACTTTATTTCGTTTTCATGGGTTTCTTTTATAAAAATGCTTGATAAATTCACTTTCTTTTCTCTTAAAACATTTATAATTTCCTTTATTGCTTCTTGTGGTATGTTGTCTTCTTTTAATTTTTCTTCAAAAAGTTCGTAGCTTTTTTCTATATTTGTAGTTAAAAGGATTTCATTTCTTTCGTTAATATGCATATTGATTTGCTTTTGAGACTTAACTGAAAGATAAGTACCAATTCCCATAGACAAAGCTCCGGCAAGACCAACAACTACACCACTTATTCCAATTATCTGTGGATTTGTTGTGTACACCGCTGTCAAGCCTGCAACTGCTCCCAAGATTTCTACCAATCCATCATTCATTCCAAGAATCAAATCTCTAACATTATTAAGCCCGAGGTTTTCAGATTGGTTTAAAAAATATGTCTCATGTTCTATCTCATCTGAGATGATATTTTTAAGAGAGCTTCTTTCATACTCTGTCAAATCTGCATCTTTGTAAAAATCATAGTATTTTTTAACTGCACTATCTTCTCCAAGCTCTGCTAAGTATATAAAAATAATCGGATTTATAAACTTTGACAAAAACTTTAAGAGAAATAGCTTTTTTCTATCTATCTTTTCTTTTGGCAGCTGTCCACCTCTTGAAATAATGAACCTTTGCCAAAAATTTGCGTGCTTTTCTTCAGTTTTTGCTATTTTTAATATGTTTTCTTTTAATTCTTTATCAGAAATTAGATTTGCAAGCTCTGTGTATGAAATTTTATCGTTTATCTCGCTGATGTAAAACTCTTGTGCTATTTTGATTAAACTATCCATTTAAAACCTCTTTTATTGATTTAATATAACAGTTATAAATATCTTTTCTTAAAGCCTCTAAGTCAATGTCAATGTTATTGTTTTTTAAATGTTTTAAAATTGCATTTTTAAGCTCTACTTCATTTTCTGCAATATCAACCGCGTCAATGCTTTTGGCAAGTTCTACCAAGTCTTTGATTTTAAAGTAGTTTTTACCTATTATAACTTTTTTTCCGCTTAGAATTGGCTCTAAAATGTTATGTCCGCCGATGTTTGCAATCGTTCCGCCTACAAATACAGCATCGGCATACTTGAAAAAAGATGTAAGCTCTCCCATTGTATCAATTATATAAACTTGGGCATCTAAGCTACTATTTTTACTTCTTAAACTGTAGCTTAAACCGTGATTTTTTATAAGATTAATAATCTCATTGATTCTTTCTAAATGTCTTGGTGCAAGAATAAGCATTGTTTGTTCATCTTTTATCTCTTTATAAACTTTGATTAAAATCTCTTCTTCCGGACTATGAGTACTTGCTCCAAGAATGATTTTTTTTGATTTTTCTAAGTTTACTTCTTTATGCTTTATCTCTGATAACAATTTTAAATTTCCGCAGACATTTATTTTAGAAGGATTTACAAACTGAGATAAAAATTCCTTATCTTCTTTTGTTCTAACAATAATTTTAGAGAAGCTATTTAAAATAGGCTTAAAGTAAAATCTAAATCTTGTGATATTTCTCTTTGATTTTTCTGAAATGCTTGTGTTAATTGAAATTACCGGAATGTATTTACAAGAAGTTGTAATTAAATTAAACCAAAATTCAGCCTCTTGGATGATTAAGATCTTTGGCTTGTAGTTTTTTATAAATTTTTTTATTAAGAAAGACAAATCAAATGGAAGATATGTAATTTTTATGCCGTTTAGATTTTTGACAGCAAAATCGTAAGCTCTGACTGAAAAGATTGTTATTAATAATTCATAGTCTTGGTAAGTTTTTAGATAGTTTATTATTGGTAGTGCTGTTTTTATCTCTCCAACGCTTGCACAGTGTATCCAAATTGTAGGCTTTTGTGTATTTATTTTTTTTAGCAAAAATCTCTCTTTAAGATGAAAATCGTATCCTTTCTTTTTGTAGTATAAGTATAAAACAGGCAAGACAATTATTAACGCTAATGCGTACAAAAGGCTGTAAATCAGTTTAAACATCTCAAACCTTCAGTGTATATTATTAACAAAATAAAATTTACCTCAGATAAGGAATTTAGTAAAAGTAAGAGATTCTTCGCCGGCTACAGAATAACATCATTCGGAAGTTCCTCGTCATCCTGAGGCCGTAAGGCCGAAGGATCTCCTTTTAAATTCTACAAAAATTACTAATTTCTCATCCAAGGTAAGACCATAGTATCTTTTTATAAGACAAATTTGTTGCAAAATAGGAAGTAAAAACTGCAACGCTTAGCATACTATACATAATTACAAGCTGGAAAAATACAGCCTGCAATGGGTCAGCTCCGGCTAATACCATACCCGCTGTGATGCCCGGTATCCATATGATGCCAAGAGTTTTAAGATTGTTTAAGATAGGTATCATTGCTGCTTTAATAGAGTTTCTAATCTGAATTTTCTCTGCTTCTTTTAAAGGTGCACCAACAGCAAGAAAAGCTTCTATCAAACCTAAATTATTTTTAACATCACTTCTAAATCTTTCTATTGTTTGAGTGTAAGCATTTAAAGCATTGCCAATAATCATTCCACCAATTGGAACGACCTCATTAGCTTTTAACTGCAAAACTCCAAGCAAAACTAAGATTCCTATAATTATAAATGAAGACAAAAATATTGATAAAAAAGCAATTTTATAACCATCGTAAATTTTAACGGTTCTTTGTGCTGTAAATGTTGCAAACAATATCATAAAAAATAATATCAAAGTCAGCTCAAACGGATTAGAAAGCTTTAGAATGTATATTAAAGCATAGCCAAGTATCAAAAGCTGAAAAAAAGCTCTAATGCTGCTAATTAATACATCTTTTTCTAACCCTATCTTCTCTTTGTAGATTATGTACATTGAAATCAGTACAAGAACATAAGAGAGAAAAAATTTATATTCAATATTCAATTTACAAACTCCTTACAGACTCTTTATAAAGTTTAATGCTGTTCTTCCGTTGTAAGTTCCATATTCTGTTGCATAGGTTAATGCTTTTTCTATCAGCAGTCTTTCATCTATGTTAATGTTGTAAATGGTGGCATAATGTTTTACTAATTTGATAAAATTTTCTTTATCAAATCTAAAAAATCCAAGTCTTAAACCAAACCTATCTACAAGAGATAGTTTTTCTTCAAATATATCTGATTGCCTTGTGTACTGACTACCTTCTCTATCTGAAAATTTGATAGGAATTAGATTTTTCTTGTTTGAAGTGACATAAAATAGCATGTTTTCTGGAATTTCAAAAAGTCCGCCGTCAAGAATTGTTTTAAACTCTTTAAAGTCTTTCTCATCGCTTTCAAATGAAAGGTCATCTATAAATAGAATAAAGTAAGCATCTTGATTTTTTATGAAAGGATAAAGTTTAAATATGTTTAAAATATCTTCTTTTAAAACTTGGATGATTTTTAAGCCTTTATCGGCAAACATTGGAAGCATAGCCTTTACTAAGGAAGATTTTCCTGTGCCTCTTTCTCCCCAAAGTAATACGTTATTCGCCGGCAGTCCTTTTACAAACTTTTCTGTATTTTTAACTATCTCTTGTTTTTGATAATCTATACCTATCAGATTATCTATATTTACTTTTGCATAATCTTTAACTGGCTGCAGAGTAGAGTTATAAAATAAAAACGCTGAATATTCTTTTAATAAAGAGTCTTCAATAAACGGCTCTTTGATATAAGCAGAAAGTATAAGGTCAAGCTTTTTTAGTATATCGTTAAGTATCTGCTGTCTATTCATATAGCCTTTGAAAATCTTCTTTCTTTTTTGTTTCTTAAATATACATCAAAAGTAGATGCGATATTTCTGATCAGAAGTCTTCCAATAGGCGAAACGTCTATTCTATCTGGATATAATGTTAACAGTCCGTCTTCCTCCATTTCTTTTAAGCTTTCTAATTCTTGTTTAAAATACTCATCAAATTTTACGTTGAATTTTTCTTCTATTTCTGATTTTACCAATCTAAAATGACACATGAGCTTCATTATAGCTTCTCTTCTAATAATATCATCCTGTGTTAGATATACACCTCTTTCTATCGGCAGCTGACCATTTTCTACTGGCTCGTAATAATCTCTTAAAATCTTGTAGTTTTGAACGTAAGCATCATAAAGCATGCTTATAGAGGTAGCTCCAAATCCAAAAAGCTCAGCTTCTGCCTTTGTTGTGTATCCTTGGAAGTTTCTATGAAGTGTTCTTTCCCTTTGTGCTATTGCCAACTCATCATTTGGCTTTGCAAAGTGGTCCATACCGATGAACACATATCCTGCCTTTGTAAGTTTTTCTATTGTCATTTGTAGAATTTTTAGTTTTTCCTCCGGTGGCGGAAGAGTTTTTTCATCTATATTTCTTTGCAATCTTTTAAGCCATGGAACGTATGCAAAGTTAAAAACTGCGATCCTATCCGGGTTTAATTTGATGGTTTTATCTATTGTATCTGAAAAGGTTTCCATTGTTTGGTAAGGTAGTCCATAGATTAAATCTATGTTTACGCTTTCAAAGCCTGCTTCTCTAAACCATTTCATAACGTTAAAAATCATCTCCTCCGGCTGGATTCTGTTTACCGCTTCTTGTACTTTTGGATTAAAGTCTTGGATTCCAAAGCTTGCTCTGTTAAAACCTATTTTTCTTAGTAGAAAAATTCTATCTCTATCAACATGTCTTGGGTCTATTTCTATTGATATTTCTGCTTTTTCATCTATTTGAAATCTTTTTTTAATCTCACCAAAAAGTTCTACTGTCTCTTCATCCGAAAGATAGTTTGGAGTACCACCACCCCAATGAAGCTGAACAACTTTTCTATTGTTAGCATCAATAAGGGTTTTATATAGGTCCATCTCTTTATAAATATGGTCTAAATAAGGCTTAACTACTTCTTTTCTTCTTGTGATGATTACATTACAGCCACAAAAATGACAAGCATTTTCACAAAAAGGTATATGGAAATATAGAGATAATGGCGTTTTTCTTTCATTAGATTGGATTATTTTCTTTACATACTCAGCTTTATCTATATCTGGTGTAAATTCTGTAGCCGGTGGATAACTGGTATATCTTGGCGCTGGCTTATCGTATTTCTTTATCATATCAACATCGAACTCTACTTTTTGAGATAAAAATTCCATATTTATCACTCCTTTTTGATGCTAATTATTTAACATATTATAATTTAAATTTATTCTTGTCAAATTTTTATGATGGATGTAAAGGAGTGAAAAGTTAAGAGTTAAATATCTATGCGTATATTTAGAAATACCCTGTGTGAGAAATTCAATAAAAATATGAGATTCTTCTTTCATATGCTTGATTATCGAGTTTTCCTTGCCATCCTGAGGACTTTAGTCCGAAGGATCTCCTCTTTAAATTTTATAAAAACCACTAATTTCTCATCCAAGTCATTTATAGTATATATTTAGAAATTTAAAAATGCCGCCTTTACTACAGAATGTCAAAAATGACAAACAATATGACGCATGACGTGTGAAGTGTATAAAACTTTAAAAAATCATCACATCTTACATCTCACTTACTTAGTATATATATCCATCACGAACTTCACTATTTTATCCTTCAATGGTAAAGATTTCATTACTTCTTTTTTTAGTTTATCAAATTCTTCTTTAAATTCTATATACTCCGGCTCTTTTACAATAAGCTCTAATTGGTCTGTCATTTCTAAAGCTTCTTTATAATTTTTATTTTCTAAAAGTTCTTTAACAGCTTTCATGATAACCGGAATGTACTGTTTTTCTATTTTGAGATTGTAATCAATCTGTAAACCTTTTATAAAGTTCTCTGCTGCTTCAATGTTATTGCCTTCCTTAGCTTTTTGTTTTCCTATCTCAAAGTAGTATTTTGCTATATCAATAAAATAACTAATTTCTTCTGGAACCAAAATTATTGCCTTTTTCAAATTTTCTATTGCTTCTTGATAATTTCCAAGATTTGCCAAGGCATGAGCTTTATAAACATAAGCATCTACAAAATACTTATTTTTTTCTATTGTCTTATTAAATTGCTCAATAGCTGACTGATATTTACCGGCGTTATAAAAAATTTTACCAAGAGAGTAATAGTATCTATCATCTCCTTCTTGGTGAGAAACTTTTTCGAGATATTTCATTGCTTTCTCATCATTTCCAGATATAAGCTCTATTTGTGCAAGAAGAGAATACGCTTCTTTTAGTTTTGAATTTAACTGGATTGCTTTTTCTAAATCCTTTTTAGCTTCTTCAAACTCTCCTTTTTGTATATAGACTCTACCTCTTTCAAAATAGGCATCTGCATAATCTGGCTTTAATCTAATTGCTTCTGATAGCTCAACAATTGCGACTTCTAAACTTTCTTGGTTTAGGTCATGGGTTGCAACTTTACCTCTCCAATAATGAACCTCAGGAATTTCTGGGTCTAACAAAATAGCTTCGTCTAATAAAGTAATTGCCATCTCAAAATTTTCATTTTCATAATGATAAATAGCTTTGTTTAATAGATGATAAGCTTCACTTGCAACACTCATTTTAAATACCTCTAAAATTTATGATACTATTTATTATAATGCTTTTTTGAAAATAATGATGAAAAAAGTGATAAAAATCATAAAAGATAATAAATATGTAAAGTTTGCTATAAAAGTCTTTCTTAATCTTGCATCAATATTTATTTTTTTATCAATCATATTCTTAATTTTTTTATATGTGATTTCTAACTATAGATTAATTCTTAATCAATTTGGAATTTTCATAGAAGATGATTGTAATTTATCAAAAAATCAATTTTATTGTAATTATATAAAAATAACAGACAAAAAAGAATTTGACGTTAACTTAGAAAAAGTCAGCGGGACATTTAATCTAAGAAGTTTATTTAACACAGAACCTATTTTAGATTTAAACATTGAAAATCTAAAAGGCACATACATAAATGATTTAAAAGCTCCTCCATCTAAAAAGATTGATGGAATTTTTTACGCTTACCTAATTACTAACTATGTATCAGCAAACATAAAGAATGGTGAATTTTTAGTCAAGAACATAGAAGAAAATGCAGATTTAAACATAAAGAATATAAGTATATACAATATTGATAATGACATTTATGTTAAAAATGATGTTTCTATAGATTATTTAAAGTCAGGAAAAACTTATAATTTCATCATGAAAAATCAATCAAATAATCAGGCTTTGACTGTGTATCCAAATAGATTAATCACAAAAAATATATCCATTACAACATCTTACTTTAAACCGGAAAATCCAATTTTATTAATAAAACAACTAATTTTAAATGATGATAAAACTTTTAAAATAGATGCAAATCTTAAAGCATCAAATCTTGTTTATGAGAGTATCAACCTTCTAAATCTTAATGCTGATTTAAACATAGAAAAAAAGAAAGATATAAAAGTTTCTTTTAATGGAAATGTTGCAAAGATGTTACGCGAAAATATAAGCGTTACTAATCAAAAGTTTGATGGAGAATTAGAATTAATTGAAAAAGACAAAAAAACTTTCTTGAAAGGTAAGTTAAAAAGCAGCATTAATAATCTGATTGCTAATAATATATCATTTGGAGAGTTGAATTTAGATTTAAAATTCGATTATGATAAATCTCAAAAAATCACCGGAAGATTAAGCTCAAATTTTGCAAATGGAAGCATTGACCTTAACGAAAAAAGACTAATTTTAGACTTAAATACTTCATCAATTAAATATGTTTTATCTCTGTTAAAACATAAAGATGAAATTCTTAATTCTATTGACGGCTCGACGGATTTAAAGATTGATTATCCATTAGACTCTAAAATCTTAAAATTTGAGATAAAATCAAACAATCCAACATTTTTAGGCTTTAAATATGAATCTTTAAGCGGTAGTGGTAATGTAGACTTAAAAAATTATAGTATGTCATTTTCTGGAAACTCCTTTTCAAAGACTTCAAAATTAGATTTTAGCGGAAGTGTAAATCAGTTTAATTCAGAAAATTTAAACTTTAAAGTTGGTTTATCATTTGAAAATACGGTTCTTGAAAATCTAATGTTTTTAAAAGATATCCCAATTAAAGGAATAGTAAATGGCAACGGTGTAATTTCCGGAAATTTAAAATCTTTTGAAATAAATCTAAATGGATTGGCTAAATCTTTCAGCTATGAAGAGATTAATCTAAACAATGTTAATTATTTATTAAAACTCAAAGATAAATATCTAACTGTAAATGGAAGTTATCAAAGCAGCCTTAATTATGTTGTTAATGCTGATTTGAATAAAAATAAAACAGATGTAAATCTTGTACTTAAAGATTTTGACCTATCTCCTGTATATCCGTACCTAAAAAAGCATGTTGAAATCTTAAATAGATTTAATGTGTATAAATCTTCAGGAAATGCCAATATATCTATTGAAAATAAGCAATTGAATGTAAAATTAGACCTGCAAGACATAAAAGCTCAAGAAAAGGAATTTAATATACCTTTAAACATTAAACTTTCTGGAATAATAACGGAAAAATTAAAAGATTTAAAAATAACAGCTTCGGCAGATAAGTTTAATTTCAAAGACTACTTTATAGATGATTTAAATTTAGACCTAAAACTTTTAAATGATAGGTTGAATTATTCACTGAAAATAAATTCAAGTAATCTAAATGAAAAATTCAAAAACCTTAACCTTTTAGCAGATGGACTTTATTCAATTTCAGAAAATAAGATAAATGGAAATTTATATTCAAGTCTAAATATGCCAAATGGAAAGCTAGCTTTTAGCGGAAGAATTTCTGGCGGATTAGATAAATATGACGGTAGCTTAAAAATATCCATTTTAAAAGATGGTAAAGAAACAGTCATAAATCCAAAAATAAGTGGAGACAAGGACAAATTAGTTGCAAATGTCGATGGATTAAATTATGAAATAAATAAAAGGATTAAACTAAATACTGGTGGTGGAATATTAATCATCAACTTTAATAAAGATGATTTTTCAAAAAGTAGCGGAATAATAGAAATAAAAGATTTTGAAATAAAAGAAAACGAATTTTCTTTAATAAAGCTAAAGGAATTAAAAGGAATTGTTAAAGATAAAAGTATTAAGTTTTCGAACCTATACTTTGAAGGCATCGCAAAAGGCTATATAAGCAAGCTCATTTATAATCTTGACAATGAAATGTTAGATGTTTCGGTAAAAGGTGAACTTGATAAAAGATATATCTCTCAGTTTTTAAAGTACGTGGTCTTAGACGGTAAGGTTAGTTTTGTTTATGGGTACAATGGAAAGATTGATAAGATTTTAGAAGATAGTGAATTAAATCTAATTGGTAATAATATGAATCTAAAAACTCCTTACATATCAAATATCGTAAGTATAGATAAGTTTAATATTAAAATGAAAGATTTGTTATATGTTGATATAAAGGGAAATACAAGGTCATCTTTCGGAGATAGTTATATCCAAATAAATGGAAATATAAATCCTGACGCTAAAATAGGAGCTATTAAGATAATTTCTCAAGTTTTACCGGTTAAATATCAAAATATATTTAACGGTGTTTTAAATACAAATACAGATGTAAAAATTGAAAAAGATAAAATTATTATAAACAGCTTAAATCAAACAACAGGAAAAATAAAAATTGAGCCTGAATTCTTTACGAAAGAATCAAAAGAAGAAAAGCCTGAATTTTTGAAAAATATAAATTTAAACGTAAAAATCAATACTTTTTCTCCTATTTTTGTAGAAGGAAGCTGGGGAAAAGTTTACGCAGAAGGTAAATTAGATATCACAGGAACGGCATATAGTCCAATCATAAACGGAAATATAAGAATCAATTATGGAAAGGTTGACTTTTTAAAAGTCAAATACAACGTTGATTATATTGATTTAAAAATAATAGATAATAAAGCCTATGTAAACGGAAGATTGTCAACGCAAGTATCCGGAACTTATATTTATGTAAATCTATCAGGACCTGCTGAAAATATAAAATATGATTTCTTCTCAACTCCACCAAAATCAAAAGATGAAATACTTACTTTGCTATTAATAAAACAAACACCTGAACAGTTAGCATCAAGCGGTCTATTTAATATTCTTGGTGGTGTTGCAAAAATTTTATCACCGTTTAAAGAAGAAAGTGAAGAATCAGGACTGTTTGGAACAGGGTTTAATGTAAATGTTATTCCATCTTACAACCCTACACAGGGTATTACGTTTAACGTCTACGTACAAAAATATCTTACAAGAAAAATCTATTTAGGCTTATCAAGACCTGTTGGAAACACTTTGAATACTTTCGGTTGGTATGAAGGTGGATATAGATTCACAGAAAGAAGTTCTTTTGTGATTAAATTCTTTGAAAACAATGCAAGGTCTGGAGAAATTACATTTACATTACCGTTTGATTTTTAAAGTTGCAGACAACGGATTAAGTAGTCGCCTCTTGCCTCACTTATAACTTTTAACCTCTTACGTGAGGTGATTTTTTAAACTACTACACTATGTACGGGCAATTCATGAATTGCCCCAACATCTTTGGTCTTTCAGTTTCTCACTATAACACTCTACAGCTAAAGCAAAGAATATTGTAATCTTATGGATTTCTCACTTCAAAGTATTTTATTTTTATAGAGACTTTCAGTATATATCATACGCGCACAATTGCGAGTGTTCTAAAATTATTGCGAATTGTAAAATGTACATTTAAACATAACTTTACCTTTGCTTATCATCTTGAAGACTTAGGTCCAAAGGGCATCATCTTTTAAAAAGTGAGGAGAAAAGAAGAGATTCTTCGCCGGCTACAGAATGACGATAAAAAGCTTAATTAATATTTTTAGACTTAGTTAAAATATGCCGGGTGAGAAATTCAGTAAAAGGAGGAGATTCTTCGCTTCGCTCAGAATGACAAAAAAGGCTACCATTCCTCTAATGCCTATCAATCAACCTTTCGCTGTCATCCTGAGGACTTTAGTCCGAAGGATCTCCTCGTTAAATTCTATCAAAATCATTAATTTATCGCCCCAAAGTATTAATATTTTTAGACTTGGTTAAAATTTTAAAACAGTCTGTATATACTTTAAAAACCATATTCTCTCCATTTTATAGAGCAACCCATTGATGGATACTGAACCGGGCTTATTGGCTTTCCTTCTGCTAAGTTTGTAATCGCTTCTTTTAATTCTTCTTTTGTAACTTTTGATTCATCTTGCCAATTATCATCAATTCTTCCGTGATATACAAGCTTATGGTCTTTATCAAATAGATAAATATCCGGTGTACACTGTGCTTTAAAAGCTTTTGCTACTTCTTGAGTATCGTCTATTAGATAAGGAAATGGAATTCCCCATTCTTTTATCTTTTCTATCATTCTCTCCGGTGCATCTTCTGGGTGGTTTGGATGTATATTTGGATTTATTGCAACTGTATTTATACCAAGTTCTTTTGCGTATTTAGACAATCTTATTAACCTTGGCCATACAGCAATAGCATAGGGGCAGTGATTACAAGTAAAGACTACCAATAACCCTTTTTCACCATACAGGTCATCACTTTTATAAACATTACCGAATGGGTCTCTTAGTTCAAAATCTGGCATTCTTGTTCCAAGTGGTATATCAACCGAATACATTAAAGCCATTTTTTAACCTCCTTTGAAAAATTCTATTAACTCATTTAGTTTTTTAACTTCTATTTGACCTGGTGCGAAAGATTGTCCTATATATGTATATGTTATTAAACTTCCAAACATAAATCCAGACACTCTCGTAATTTTACCAATCTCTCCCATTGATATAGCAACAATATTTTTATCTTTATTTTTGTTAGTAATACACATAACCCTTGCCACATCTTCAAAGGCATTGGCTTTAAAGGCATATTTTACTATATCTGCTCCTTGAGCTTTACAATCGTTAATTAATTTTTGGATTTCATCTTCTGACGGTGTTTTTTCAAAATCATGATAAGACATTAAAAGCAATTTACCTTTGTTTTTGGCAATTTCTTTAACTTTTTCTTTTATGTTTGTGGATCTGTACTCTATATCTATAATATCAACAAAATCAATAACAGCATTGAAGATTTTTAATCTTTCAGAATCCGTTATATCTGACCCTCCTTCTAACTTACTCCTCACAGTTGCGATGGTATAAAAATCATAAGACTTAACTTTATTAGCCACTTCTTTTATGTGATTTAATTCTTTGTTTTCAAATTGGTCTATACGTAGTTCAATAATATCAATACAATTTAGTTTTCCGTTGTTTAATGTGTTTTCTAAATCTTTATCTGTTATAGGCAATGCAATCATTGGTGCTTTTTTAAGCATTCTTTTCCTCCCATGGTTCGTATTCTAAAATCTGGTTAAAAGTATATGGACATTTTTCCGGAAAATCTTTTTCTGTAGGCTTTCTTCCGAAATATTTGTTTACTAAACGTTTATTTTCTGGTTTTTTGAACCAAGATATTAAGTCTACTACTGCATATTTCCAAGCAGTTTCTAATTCATTGGGTGCTTTATGTTTAAGAGATGGTATTTCTATGAATAGTTTTTCCAATTTAGCTCTTGAATTGATAATACTTCTAATCCAGCTTTTACCCATATTTTCGTTTTCTCTAAAATTCTCCCATTTATAAAGATGCTCTAAAATCACAGCAATAAAACTAATTACACTTTCTAAATGTCTCCTGCCCATATCTTCTATCTCCTCTAAAAGGTTTTCCCAATCCACTTCATCAAACTGTTTCTCTTTAAGAAGTCTTAAATTTTTTTCAACCCACAAAACAAAGTCTTTCTCATACAATGATTTCAGCTCTTCTTTACTGACAGTTTTTGTAATCATTATTACTCCTCCAAGTTCTTTTTCCATGGTTTATAATTTAAAATATCGTCAAACGAATACGGACACTTTTCCGGAAAGTTTTTTTCTGTCGGTAATTTGCCAAAATACTTTTTGGCTAATTTTTCGTTTAATGGTTTTTCAAACCATCTAACAAGCCTCTTAACCGCATTTTTCCAAGCTAAATCTATTTCTTCCTGAACTTTTCTTTTTAACGAAGGGCTATCGCTAAATAAGTAATCTAATTCTGTCCTGGCATTATCTATACTATCAATCCAGCTATTTCCCATGTTTTCATTTTCTCTAAAGTTCTCCCATTTATAAAGATGCTCTAAGATAATAGCCATAAAACTAATTACACTTCTAAGCTCACTTCTACCCATACTCTCAAGCTCCTCTATCACATTGTCCCAATCTACCAAATCAAACTCTTTATTTTTAAGAAGTTCTACGTTTTCTATTATCCACTTGTAGAAATCTTTCTCGTATAATGATTTTAGCTCTTCTTTACTGACAGTTTTTGTAGCCACGGCAACACCTCTTTAAAAGTTTGCTATTGTGATAAAATATATTCCTTCAAAATTTTAGCACAAAATAAATAACCGTTGAAAAACACAGGAGAAATAATGTTTAGAGTCGCAATAGTAGGAAGACCAAACGTCGGTAAATCTTCATTGTTTAACAGAATCATAGGACAAAGAAAAGCCATCGTAGAGGATGTACTCGGTGTAACCAGAGATAGAATTGTATCTACTACAGAATGGAGGGGTGTAAAATTTGAAGTGGTGGATACTGGCGGGTATATCACCGGCGATGAAGATAAATTCGCCCCATACATAAGAAAACAGGTTGAAAAAGAGCTTGAATTGTCAGATTTGTTTATTTTTGTTGTCGATGGAAAGCAAGGATTAACTCCGCTTGATAAGGAGATTGCAAACATTCTTCATAGAACCGAAAAACCTGTCATTGTAGCAGTCAATAAAATTGACGACCCGGAGAAAGAAAAATTAGCGTATGAATTTTATGAACTTGGATTTGAGAATATTATTCCCATATCTACCATTCAAAAACTTGGTTTAGCAGAGTTGTTGGATAAGGTTGTTGAGCATATTCCGGAGTATGAAAAAGAAATTCAAGAAGAGGAAGAAAAAGAAGAAAAAAGAGATTACATAAAAGTTGCTATCGTTGGAAAGCCAAACGCCGGAAAGTCATCTTTAATAAACGCACTTTTAAATGAAGAAAGAGTTTTAGTCTCCGAGATACCCGGAACTACAAGAGATACTGTTGACATTTTGTATGAAAGGGACGGACAAAAGTTTCTGTTTTTAGATACTGCCGGAATGAGAAAAAAATCAAAAGTAGAATATGGATTAGAATTTTTTTCTGTAGGAAGAACGATAGAGGCTATAGAAAAGGCTGATGTGGTTGTCCTTGTGATAGATGCAAACCAAGGAGCAACAGAGCAAGATACAAAGATAGCAGGATTAATCCAAAGAAGATACAAGCCGGCAGTAATTGTGATAAACAAAATTGATACTGTTGATAAAAAAACTTTAGAAAAAGTAGAAAAACAAGTTAGAGAAAGATTATATTTTATAAGCTATGCACCGATAGTGTTTACATCTGCAAAGACAAAAGAAGGCTTAGATGAGCTATTGGAAAAAATTGTCTATGTTTACAATCAAGCATGGAAAAGAGTAGGTACAGGTCAGTTAAACAGAGCTATAAAACAAATACAAAATCTAAGACAACCGCCTACATATCAAGGTAAACCTTTAAAGGTCTACTATGCTACGCAGCTTGAAGGAAAACCACCTGCATTTTTACTTTTTGTTAATAAAGCCGAAGGCTTCAAAGAAAATTATGTAAAATTTTTAGAAAACAATTTAAGAAAATTAATAGGATTAGAAAATGCACCGATAAAATTAATATTTAGAGGAAAAGAAGAGGAAAAGGATAAATGATAGCCTATTCATTACAACTTAATTTAGAGCTTGGGAATGTTGAAAATAACATTAAAAAAGTATTTGATATTTTAAAGTCAGATAAGATTAAATCAGAATCGTTAGTTTTACTACCCGAGATGTTTAGCTGCGGCTTTGATAATGAAAGGCTTATGGACCATTCAAGAAAAACACCAAAAATTTATAGAGAATTACAAAAAATTTCTCATGATAAAAAACTTGTCATAGCCAGTACATTGCCCGAAAGAAAAAGAAATGATATTTACAATATGGGATTTATAATAGATAATGGAGAGATTACCGGAAAAAGACCAAAGATAAAACTGTTTACTCCAACAGACGAGCATAAATACTTTAAAGCTGGCAAAAATATACACTTAGACATAACAGAAAGTTCAGCCGGTAATCTTGGATTTATGATATGCTTTGAGCTTAGATTTCCTAATATATCTTACAATCTAAGAAAGAAAGACGTTGAAATTATTCTTGTTCCTGCCCAATGGGGAAAGGAAAGGACTGAGCATTTAAAAATACTATCAAGAGCACGAGCGATAGAAACCCAATCTTATTTAATTGTATCCAATACCGTTGGCAGAATAGGAGACTTAGAATTTGCAGGAAACTCTGCTATATACTCACCATGGGGAGATATTCTTGATATTGAAAGAAATGAGGAAGGTATAATTTCTGCTGAAATAGATTTAGACGAGGTCTATAAAATAAGAAGCAAAATAAAGATGGAGTTTTGACGATGGATTACAGAAAAAGATTGGAAGAGCTGATTAGAGAAAGAGCTTTAAAAGTAGCAGATGAGCCAATTTTTAAGCTATCTTCCGGAAAAATGAGTAATTATTACTTGGATTTAAGAACAATCACATTAGACCCGGAAGGTGGATATTTAATCGGAAATCTAATTTATGAGATGGTAAAAGATAAAAAGCCTGACGCTGTAGGTGGTTTAACGCTTGGAGCCGACCCTATTGCATACGCTACATCTTTAATTTCTTTTATAAATAAAAATCCTATCAAACCTTTTGTGGTAAGAAAAGAGCCAAAAGGTCATGGCACTGGAAAACAAATTGAAGGAAATGTAAAACCGGGTGAAAGTGTGTTTATTCTTGAAGATGTTGTAACTACTGCCGGGTCTTCTCTTAAAGCTTGCAAAGTGGCAAAAGATTTTGGATTAAACATTCTTGGTGTGATTGCGTTAGTCGATAGAGAGGAAGGCGGAGAAGAGAATCTAAGAAAAGAAGGCTTTGAGCTAATATCTGTGTTTAAGGTTTCAGAGTTTTTGAAAAAGTAAGATAAAAATTTTTGTTTAAGGCTATTCTAATATCTTGTTATTGTTAAAAATGAGACTATTCCAAAATTTTTGTAAGTTTGCCTTTGTCTGTCATCGTATATTAAAGATACCAAAAATTTTTAAACTATAAAAAGAATAAGAATTATAATAATTATAGGCATGGGAGAAAAAAGGAAGGACAGATCAAGTTATTGTCATTGGTCTTTTAAGACCGCTCAGGATGTTTTAGACTGTCCTTCCTCTACTTCCCAAAACCTGAATCAGAACATTAGGCTTTTAAGCCTGTATTTAATTACGATGATAGGTTATCAGGAAGTTTCTTTCATGTCAAGTATTTTATGAAAGGA
>Ga0315298_1003280_pt1 | contig 26098 bp, 22 predicted proteins | sample WHS_1_MG_FD_203077 | JGI IMG/M metagenome (GOLD analysis project Ga0315298, IMG submission 203077) | Extremophilic microbial mat communities from Washburn Hot Springs, YNP, Wyoming, USA - WHS_1_MG | ecosystem: Environmental > Aquatic > Thermal springs > Hot (42-90C) | place: USA: Wyoming... | reverse complement strand
GCTCGGTCACATGACCGCACGACTTGCACTCGTACTCGTAAATCGGCATTCAAGGCTCCCGTGCATCCGCCCGGAAAAGTCCAGCGAGTTTTTCCTCCGACACCAGCCCCACGAATCGTTCGACCTCTCTTCCGCGGTCGAAGAGGATAGTCGTGGGAACGTATTCTACCATGTAGCGTCGCGCAAGTTCGGCCAGGCCGGCGGCATCAATCTTGGCGAAAGCCGCCCTGTCGGCGAAGCGAGCGGCCACCCGCTCGAAGACGGGCCGATATTGCGCGCAGGCGGCGCACGAGTCGGTGTAGAAGTAGATCAGCGCCTTCCCATCGCGTCGGGTGACGAGACGTTCGAAATCCTCAGCCGAACCGACCCGCGACACAGCATCGGACCCCGGACCATCCGCGGGAGACTCCTTGCGCCTGATGCCGCCCGGTGCGAGGGCGAGGGCGACGAGAAGGCCCATTCCCGCGCCCCAGAGGCTGCCGCGCCTCCAGTTCGACGTGAGCGGGCATCCGCCGTCGGCGCACGTTCGCGTCGAGCCGAGAAGTCCGCCGAGCAGCGCGCCCACTGCCACCCCGATCAAAATCTTCACCCACATGGTTCTTTGCCTTTCGATGTGGCTGCTATACCCCTCGCTCCATAATACCGCATCGTCGGTCAGGATCAAACCGGCGGACCCACCTCATCCTTGACGTAGAGACGGCGATGTCTAAAATGTGAGCGGTTTCCTGACTCCGGAGGATGGTCCGTTGAAGGTCATAGATGCGCACGCTCACATCTGGTTGTCTCAGGCGGAACGTGACCGGCGCGAACTCGTCGAGGCACTGGACAAGGTGCCGATCGAGAGGATCTACGTCAGCGGTCTCCATGGTCATGACCAGTCGCCGGATACCGTCGTCCGCATCAACGACGCGGTCCACGAAATGCTGGCGGCGGACCCACGCGCAAGGGGACAGGCATACCTGAACCCGCGTCATGGCCAGCATGCCCTGGAAGAGTTGAGACGGTGCCACGACCTCGGCTTCTGCATGGTGAAACTCTGGGTCGCCACGAGGGCCGACGACCCGCTCAACTTCCCTGTTTACGAGGCGGCGGCCGCGCTCGGGATGCCGCTGCTCCTCCATTCATTCGTCAAGGCCCGTGGCCAGTTGCTGAACGAGAGTACGCCATGGGACGTGGCGGAGGCGGCCCGACGCTACCCCGAGTGCACGTTCCTCATGGCGCACATGGGCGGGGACTTCATTTTCGGCTGCGAGTCGGTCGCGGAACTTCCCAATGTCTTCGTGGATCCCAGCGGCTCATACGGTGAGAAGGGGATGATCGAGTACGCCGTCCAGCGCCTCGGTGCGGACCGGGTGATTTTCGGGAGCGACATGCCCGGTTCTGACATATATCACAACCTGGGCAAGGTCGTGGGGGCCTCGATCAGCGACGCCGAGCGAGAGGCGATACTCCACCGGAACGCGGAAAGGGTCCTGCCATGACAGTGTGGATGGACGCGAACATCTTCATCGGGCAGTTTCCTTTCCGCAGCGTCGCACGAGCCAGCGTGAGCGAGACCCTCTCCCGCATGAACTCCCTGGGCATATCGGGCGCCATCGTCTCGCCCATGGAGGCCGTCTTCCAGGAGGATTCGTGGGCCGCGGAGGAGACCCTCGCGGAAGCGATAAGCGGCATGACGCAATTCATGCACTTCAAGGTGGTGAACCCGAAGCAGCCTTGGTGGCAGCGCGACGCGGAGCGGGCGGTGAACTCGCTCCACGTGCGGGGATTGAGGCTTTGCAGCACGTATCACGGTTACCTCGTCAACGGTGCCGAGGCGGCGGAAGTGTTCGAGTTCACCCGCGAGCGCGACCTCCCGGTTCTCGTGCACTGCCGGATGCAGGATTCCAGACTCCAGTGGCTTCTGATGACGCCGGAAGCGGATGTGTCCGAGATATCTGCCGTTATCGAGCGGTTTCCGCAGAACAGACTCATCATCGCGGGTCTCCATTTCAGCGACATGCTGGCGCTGGCAGACCTCGTGAACGACCGGGAAAACGTCCTTCTTGACACGTCGCGACTGAAGGGTCCGTGGCGCACGTTCGAGAAACTGGCCGAGAGGCTCGACCTCTCCAGGCTGGCCTTTGGCTCGCTCTGGCCGATCAATCTGCCGGAGTGCCCACTCGAGCAGATTCGCAACGCGGACATCGGCGAGCCCGCGAGAGAGGGAATCCTTGGCGGAAACCTTGCGCGGCTCCTGAGGTTGGCGTGATGTTCGGAGGACTTGACTCGCGCACTGCTGGGCGCGTCACCTGTTGCACGTGAACCTGAACCACGGGGAGGTCATCATGCCAGAGGCCGACGAAAGCAAGAAGGAGAAGAGGTTCCGTCCCGAGATTCCCATGGAGAGGAGGGGGTTTTTCCTCAAGGGCTCGAGCGGCTACGACTGGGGAATGAGGAACAGGCTCGCGCGCATCTTCGACCCGGGGTCGGGCCGAACCGTGATGCTCGCGGTGGATCATGGCTATTTCCAGGGCCCGACAACCGGCCTGGAGCGGATGGACCTCGACATAGTCCCGCTACTGCCTTACTGCGATGCGCTATTCTGCACCCGCGGCATACTCAGGAGCACCATACCGCCCGAGTGCACGAGGCCCATGGTCCTGCGCGCCAGCGGCGGGCCGAGCATCCTCAAGGAACTCTCGAACGAGGAGATCGCGATGGACATGGAGGATGCCGTCCGCCTCAACGCAGCCGGCGTCGGCGTTCAGGTCTTCATCGGAGGGGAGCACGAGACCCGATCCGTCCACAACATGACGCGTCTCGTGGACGCTGGGGTGCGGTACGGTGTTCCAGTGATGGGGGTGACGGCGGTCGGCCGGGAACTGACGCGCGACGCGCAATACCTCCGCCTCGCCTGCCGCATCATCGCGGAACTCGGCGCACAGTTCGTGAAAACCTATTACTGTCCCGACGGGTTCGAAACCGTCACCGCGTCATGCCCGGTGCCGATAGTCATGGCGGGAGGAAAGAAACTTCCCGAACTGGAGGCCCTCACCATGGCCCACAGAGCGGTGGAGGAGGGGGCTGCCGGCGTTGACATGGGCCGGAACATCTTCCAGAGTGACTGCCCACCGGCGATGATACAGGCTGTGCGACACGTCGTTCACGATGGCGCCAAACCATCGGAGGCTTTCGATCTCTATCAGACACTCCGTGCTCGCCACGCGAGGGGGGACCGCTGAATGTCTTCGCGCGAGGCTCGAGTCGCGCTCGTCTTCAGGGGTCTTCTCGCGGAACCGTCGGGCGACGAGGACAATCCGTGGCGGCGCGTGATCCTGTCGTGCAACTTCTCCTCCGCAGCCGGCGCATCGTTCGATGCCGCAGAGCCGCCGGGCGCTGCGGTGGAGGCTGCTGTTCCGTTGACCCTTTCCGAGGGTCAATGGAAGGCGCCCGAGGATACGGTGCGCGAACTCCTTCGGGAGGCGATGGCTGAATACGTCAGGCGGTACGGCCGCAAGCCCCGCACCATCCACCTGGCAGGTGCCGGCGTCATCGGGGTCAGCGGCCCGCCCGCAGAGGGCAGGCGCCCGCTCGAAAATGCAGTCGCCATCGTGACAGGTGCGGCCGGCGCGATAGGCTCCGGGATAACGCGGGGCCTGCTCGAGAACGGGTGCCGCGTCGCAGCAACGGACCTCGCCGGCGAACGCCTCGACAGATTCGTCGCAGAGTTCGCCGAGAGGTTCGGGGAGATGATCTACGGCGTTCCCCTCGACGTGACCGACCCCGAGTCGGTCGCCCACGGATTCGAATCGGTGGTCCGTCGCTGGGGCGGGGTTGATATCGTCGTGGTGAACGCGGGCATTCCGCTCGTCGCCTCGCTCGAGGAGATGAAACTCGCTGACTTCCGGGCGCTCGAACGGGTGAATATCGAGGGGGGCCTGCTGACGATCGCGGAGGCGGGCCGTGCGATGAGGCTCCAGGGAACGGGCGGCGACATCGTCGTCGTCTCCACAAAGAATGTGTTCAGCCCCGGCGCGCGTTTCGGCGCCTACAGTGCCACCAAGGCCGCGCTGCATCAACTTGCCAGGATCGCCAGCATCGAGATGGCCGACTGCGGCGTGCGCGTCAACATGGTGGCTCCCGACGCGGTCTTCGAGGACGAGGGCCGGAGGTCCGGACTGTGGGAGAAGATCGGACCAGACCGCATGAAGCACAGGGGGATTGACGAAAAGGGCCTGCGCGAATACTACCGGAGCCGCAACCTGCTCAAGGCGCGCGTCACTGCGCGCCATGTTGCCAACGCGGTGCTCTTCTTCGTCACACACCAGACCCCCACGACCGGCGCCACCATACCGGTGGATGGCGGCCTTCCGGATGCCACGCCGAGATGAAACCTGCTCAGGCCGGACCGGCCATCAGAACTTGTCGGCCAGGCTCCAGAGGATGCCGTCCAGCGCGCACGGCCCACTAGCACGCGTTCCTCGAACCATGAATATCTCGCGGCGTGGCACGGTGGGCGACGAGAAGGGCACCCCGAGCCCTTTCATCACGCGCCACAGGCCATGGGAGGGGGGAAGCGCGAAGTGCATCTCTCCGAGGCCACGGTCTCGCGCCGCGAGCCCCGCCACGCTGACGAGCGCCTCGATGGACTCCGGGTCTCGCTCGGATGAGCATAACTCGGACACCAGGAGCTGCCCGGGTTCCTCCTCGATCCTCACGTAGCCAATGTCGGTGCGGCCGCGGCGACAGACGAGGATCCGCTTCCCGCGGGAGTTGTTGAAGAGAAGAGCGTACCAGCGCCAGTAGTCCGAGTCGCGCGCAACCTTCCCATCATGGTCAGGATACTCGATCGAGTAGATGCGGTCCAGACGAGCCAGGACCTGTGAATCGAGTCGCGCGATCTCCTCCACGCTCACATCCGCCCGTGGCTCGGGCATGGCCGATGCCGGCGCAGCGCGGTACTCCTGCGGGACGGTCCGGAAGCCGCATTTCTCGTAGACCTTCGGCACGCCAGTGAACAGGGCAGCGCACAGCGCGTCCCGGTCCACCCCCTCCATCAGCCGGCGAAGAAGCGCGCCAGCGACGCCATGTCGCCGCCACTCCGGCGCGGTGGCCACGGATGCCACTCCCGCCACTGTCATCACCCGGCCGCCGAGCCATATCGGTATGTCCATGCGGCCCACGTGTCCGAGCACTTCCCCGTCCAGAAACATGCAGAGCGACTGCCACCTGCACAGGCACGCCCTCTGTGACGCCACTTCGGACCAGAGCCAGTCCTCTATGGGGAAGACCCGGGCGAGGAGGTCGCAGACCGCGGGCCACTCCTCGGGCCGGGGCGGGCGGATCTCGGCGCGGTCCAGTTCACCCGCCATGGGCCTGTTCGCCTTCCACGAACGTGGCGATGACGCGGTAGTCATCTCCGATGACGGCGAGGTCGGCGCGCTTGCCTGGTTCGATGGAGCCGGTCTCCTGCGCCAGGCCGAGCACGCGGGCGGGATTGGTCGCGGTGAATCGCGCAGCGATGGCCGGGTCCACACCCGCCACCTCGACCAGGTTGCGGAACGCGCGGTCCATCGTCAGGACGCTACCGACTACTGTTCCTTCGGGGACGACCCGGGCGATGCCGCCCTCCGTGCTGTATCGCCGGCCGTCGGACGTCGTGTATTCTCCCTCCGGCAACCCCGCACCGGTCATGGCATCGGTGATCGCGACGAATCGGTCGGGTCCGAGGATTCGCGCGGTGAACTTCACGTTCTCGGGGCTCACGTGGTGCATGTCGCAGATCACCTCGCACGTGAGCGAATCCTCGGCCAGTATCGCCGCGATGAGGTCGGTCACCCACAGCCCCTGTCGGGTCGGGGTATGGCGCTTGAAGGTGTTGTAGAGGTGGCAGACGTGCCTCAGCCCCGCCTTGACGGCACGGTGCAACTGTTCGGGCGAGGCGTCGCTGTGGCCGATCGAGACGACGACGCCGTGGTCCGAGAGAAATCGGATGACCTCCTCGCTGCCGTCGAGTTCCGGGGAGAGGGTCATCATCCTCAGGACATTGCCGAGTTCGTCAGCGTAACGTGCGCACTCGCGGATGTCCATCGGTCGCAGGTATGCCGCGTTCATCCCGCCCTTGCGTTCAGGATTGATGAAGGGCCCCTCGAAGTGGGCGCCGAGGATCCGGGCCGCGTCAGGGCGTTTTTCCAGTTGTGCCTTGCGGATTTCACGACCGAAGCGGATGTATCTTTCCTCGTCACAGGATGCCACTGAGGGCAGGAAGCCTGTGGTGCCAAAGCGCACTTCCCACCGCGCTGCGCCGAGAATCTCATCGGCGTCGGAGAAGCCGTGCGGACCGATGCCGTGCACGTGTACGTCAACGAAGCCCGGAACGATGTAGGCGTCGCCATAATCGCGGCAGGTTTTCGCGCGGATCGGGCGGGAGGATACCGAAGCAATCCTGCCCCCCTCGATCTTGACCGCGCCCCGCTGTACCCCGTGAGGCGTGATCACGCGTCCCGAGAGCCACGTCATGAAGGTGTCTCCCGGCCCGGTTTTGCTCCCGATTGCTGGTGCTGGCGGTCGAGGGAACTAAACATGGATGCGATGTCGGCGAGTCCTCCGACGGCGACCACGAGCACCAGGATGCCGTAGGCGACGAGGCTGAAGATGGTCAGCGCCTTCCAGAATGCCATCCAGCCGTTCAACTCGGGCCCTCCGATGATCCGTCGCGCGCGTCCGGAATGAGGATCGAGAACACGACCATCGCAATGACGGCGAGCACCGTGCACGAGAGCGTGATGTTCGCCTCGGTGAGGTGCGATTCGAGCCTGGCTATCTCGCTCGCCCCGAGGCCGAGCAGCCGCCCCAGGGAGGGCAGGACTGCTGACCTCACCGGGGCCAACGCAAGGACGGATCCGGTTCCGGCCACGATGGCGGCGACCGCTCCGGCGGAACTCGCGTGCCTCCAGTACGCCCCTGCGATTATGACCACCGTCGCACCGGCGAAGTAGATCGCGCCGGTGATGGCCATGTAGTTCCACAGCGCCTGTCCGGCGAGCGGGTACCACAGACCGAAGAGGAGGAGGAACACACCGATGGCCAGTATTCCCACGCGCGTGCACCATATGCGGGCTCGCTCTGACAGGCCGTGCGGGAACATCGGTGCCACCATGTCCTGAACGATCACGGAACTCCATGCGAGGAGGTAACTGTCGTGCGTTGACATGAACGCCGCGAGCATGGCCGACATCGCGATCCCCAGCACCCCGGTCGGCAGGATCCGGGCCATGAAGAAGGGCATCGCGTCCATCGAGGTCTTGCTGCCTCCCTGGGCGAACGCAGCGGCCATGGCCGGATTGCCGGCGATATATGCGAAGGCACAGATGCCCCAGAGCGCCGGAATGAGTTGCCGGATGAGGAACCCGAGCGAGCCACCCACGAACATCCACCTGGCGGTTCTCGTGTCACGCGCTGCGCACGCCCGCACGACGTTGGGCTGCCAGGTCATGACGCCGGCCATTCCCACGAAGCACATGAAGAGTATGTATGTTATCCCGAACGACTCCGACACGAGCGGATTGATGCCGCCCGGCCCCTTGTGCTGCATGACTGCGCTGACGAGGCTCGACCAGCCGGTCGCACGGAGCGCGAAACCGGTGCACACGAAGATGCCGATTGACAACATGATGAACTGCACGTAGTCGGTGAGCACCACCGACAGCATTCCGCCGAGCATGGTGTACGCCAGGACCAGAGCCAGCATCACCGTCATTATCCACTTGATATGCGCCTCGTGCTGGAGTCCCGTCACGTTCGCGACGAAAGTCGCCCCGGCCTTGAGGAAGAGACCCATGTTCATCACGCCGGCCAGCACGAGGATGGTCGCGCCGAGCGCGCGGGTGTTCGGTCCGAAACGCCTCCCGTAGAACTCGGGAATCGTGAGAACTCCCATCCGCCGCAGCGGCACGATTCCCAGGCCCGTCGCCCCGACCAGGAGCGCCATCGCGGCGAGGACGACAGGTATGTGAAACGCCGAAAAACCGGCGCGGTAGCCCATCTCCGCCGCGTACATCACTGTCACAAGCCCGATCTCCGTTCCGATCACGGTCGCGACACCGAGCCACTTGCTGATCGTCCGGCCCGCGACGACGAAGTCGGTCATGTTCGTGACATACCGTCGGACCAGGAAGCCGATTGCCACGGAGAAGACGATATAGATCGCGACGATTACCCAGTCGAGGCCCGTGAAGTTGGTAGTGGCTACGTCCGGTGGCATCGTTCCTATTCCCGCGGGATCCGTCCCAGTCCGAGCGGTTGCGACTTATACCGCTTCCTGGTCCCCCGTGCAAGAGGAAACCGCGCGCCGGGGGCTTGCGTTCGGGCGTCTTGCCGCTTAGCATGGTGGTTGCACACAATCCGCCGGAGGATCGTAGATGCCGCACTGGGGCAAGGTCGTGCGCCGCGCGACAGGATGGGCCGTCTTTGTGGCAGTCTTTGTCGCCATCGTGCTGGTCGCGCGGGCGTTCTACATGAGTCACCGCACCATCTTCGATCTTCTGAAGGAGAGCCAGCGCTTGCGCGCTGCCATCAGCAACCTGACCGCCGAACGCACGATTGCCTACGCGAAGGTCACCGCCCAGCGCGTCGAAAACGGCCGGACGATCACCGAGGTGCGCTTCGTCCTTCCGGCCCTGGACGATCCGGCGAGGCCGGTCCTCGAGAAACGCGTTGCGCTTCAGGGAGACGTGATCCACTTCGACGCGCTCATCGTGAAATTCGATGAGCAATGGGTTCAGGACGGGAAGGCGCGCGCCCTCTATCTGTGGCGGCGCATTTACGACGAGTTCACCCCTCCCGAACGCGGCATACCCATCGAGACCGAGGGAGTAGAGCCGGAGCGATACCGGGAAGTCTTCGCACTCGTGCCCGCTCGCCTTCGCCACGCTTTCTGGAGCGAGATCTGGAACCTCGCCAACGACCCCCAGCGACTCAAGAAACTCGGCATCACCGCCGTATACGGCAATGACCTCTACCAGCAACTGCGCCCCGGCAGAACCTACCGATTCCAACTCGGCAATAACGGCGAATTCTACGTGGAGACGATGCCCGAGATATGAGGATGTCCGAGAACCCTGCCGGCGATGTCCTCGAAACCCGGTCGGGAGGAGGATACGTTGCATTGTTCGGCTTGCCATTTTTCGCAGCGGGCATACTCATGATCGGTGTCTCGCTGGGTATGTGGGGACCCGCAGGGGGCCACACCGACAGATATGTCCTTCTCGCGGCCGGAGCCATCTTTGCGTCGGTCGGCTCCGCGCTCGTGTTCGGCCGTCGGGGTTTACGACTCGACAAACGCGAGGGGATTGTCACCGAGTGGTGGGGTCTCCTGGTACCGTTCAACCGGAAAGAAATGCCCCTTGCTGCGTTCCGGACGGTGAGCATAGGCCGGGAATTGCGCAGCGGCAGAAGCTCGACATACGAGGTCTATCCCGTTTCGTTGACAGGCGATCAGTCTGCGGTCGTGTTAGAGGAACCGCAGGATTACGCGGAGGCTCGCCGGACCGCTGAGTGCGTGGCTGGATTCCTCGGGCTGGACCTCGTTGACGCGTCCGCGGGAAGACCCGTTCGACGGAGTCCGGATGAGTTGGATCTGCCGCTTCGCGCTCGACTGGAGCGCGCGGGCGCTATGGTGGAGGTGCCCGAGCCCCCGCCGGGCATCAGGACTCGCTGCGAGATGCGCGGAGGACGCGTCGTCCTCGCTCTGCCGCGCGCGGGCTTCGCGGCTGCGCAATTCCTGGGACCGGTAATGACTGTGATCGGGACGGCCATCATGATCGGGGTTTTCATTTTTGCGACGCCGGTCATGAAGATCCTCCGATCCCCAGGGCCCCTGCGGCTGTTCGCGCTGGGCTTGCTCTGCGTCCCGATGTCGGTTGCCATCCTCGTGGCGGCCGCGAACGTGCTTTCCGCCGTTGGCCCGGGTGCGAGGGTCGTAGTTTCCCGCGATGTGCTGGAAGTACATCGTCCACGCTTGCTCGGCTGGCGAGTCTCAGCGATACCCGCGGCCGAAATCGAGGAGTTGATAGTTACGGATGAGCGCGACGTCGAGGAAGAGGTCTCCAAGGTCCTCGACGACAAGCGTATCTCCCCCGCGTTGCGACGGTACGTCGAGGGGATCGTGCGAGCGAGGCTGGCCCGCTCACCGTGCATAATCGCCAGGAGCGACCGCGCGACCCTGAAGTTCGCGGAGGGCCTTCCCGAATCTGAGCGCCGCTGGATACATGCTGTGGTCATGAAGATGCTGACGGCTTGACATTGAACAGCCCAGATGGACGGGGTGAACCGGAGAGGGTGGAGGAGGGGCAGCCCGGAGGATCGCGGGATTCTTTACGCGAGCGGAGACGCCGCCTCCGGGCGACCCTGTTCGGGACTGCTGAAGGCTATCTCCTCATCAGCGGCCTGAGCGCAGGCTTCCTGTACAGCGCGGGTCTGGCGTTACTGTCCATCTGGTGGCCGACGACCGCCCAGTCGCTGGTCGGTCTGACGGCGATGCAGATCGTGTTCGGACGCGCCGCGGGCCTTTCGATGGGCTATGCAGCGGGACTGGACCACCGCCTGGTCCTCGGCGCTGTGCTCCTCATGGAAACGCTGGTAGTGCTTGTGGTGTATCCGCTCTTCGTTTTCAGTTGGCGGCAGTTGCTCGTGGTGAGGGCGCTCGCGCGACCGATGAGGCGGATCCATGAGGCCGCGGAAAGGCACAGGAAGGCGATCAGACGATATGGCATCGTGGGCCTCGCCCTCTTCGTCTGGTTCCCATGTTTCGGCACCGGCCCGGTCATAGGGTCTATCATCGGCTTTCTCCTCGGGATGCGCTGGTGGGTGAGCGTTCTGGCGGTGCTCTGCGGCACCTATCTCGCGGTGATAAGCTGGGCGTTCCTCCTGAGAAGCCTGCTCGATCGGCTCAGCAGATATACCGCATACGCGCCGCTCGTGTTCATCGCGATCGTGGTCGCCGCGGTAGTGGTGGCTCGGATTCTCGCCGCGCGGAGGAGACGCGGTTCCCAGGGAGGGGGCACGCAAGCCACTGATTCGCGCGACTGAACAGGTGGTAAGGAACCGTGGCAGGGGGCGCGCGGTGGATGCCACGTTGTGCCGGAACGCCAGACCTTCTGCACACTCGCCGCGCCGGGCCCCACATTTCTTTCGTGGGACGCGGTGGCGTCGTTAAAAGACCTGGGCCGGCCCGCCGCTTCGGGGACCGGCCCACGTTTTATCGGGCCGCCGGCGAGAGCCGGCCCGTCGGCCGACGCTACGCCAGCGGCCTCCTTGGTCTAGATAACACGGCTGGACCACCTCCTTTCTACAAAAGACCCGCCCAGCAAGACCCCGGTGAACCGGTCCGGGGCGACCTGGGTCTTTTGTCGCCCGCACACGTCTGCGCGGCGCCCCGTCCCCCGTGGTTCGGGCGGGGGATCACGCTTGCATCCTTATACATCATTCAGCGGTTCCGTGCAACCGATTTTTCGTATCGCTTCAACGCCGGGCCGACGGATTGGCGCACCTGCCCATGAACAGCACAGCGCCTGTCCTTTTATGCCGCACGAGGAACAGGAAGGGGTGGTCCGCGCGGAACACAACAGGTTCCTGCGGTATCGCTGCAGTCAATTTCATCACCACAGCCGTGGCTGCCGCGGCCTCGGTGCCTTCCTCGTCAACCCTGACGTAGGCCTTGTGGAGAACCGCGGAGATGAAGAGGTCCTTCTGGCCGGTCATGCCCGAGAAATCCGCGCGGGCCGCGTCAAAGGCGCTCGACATACCGAGCGCGCTCAATGTCGCCTTCAGGTCGAACTGGCAAGTGAACTCGAAGCGCGGCAGATAGACGTGGACCGTCCGCGGCTGGATCCGGGTGCACGTATCCTCGAGTTTCTCGCCCGACAGCGATGCCTCTATTTCAGACAGTTTCGACGAGTCGCGCGGGAGGAGCACCAACATCGAGGCTTCCCCGCGGCCGTAAGGCATGGAGAGAACCTGGTAAGATTCGCTCTCCGCGTACCCGAACGAGTCCTCCTGCTCCATCATCGGAACCATCACACGATCGCCGCTCATGAGGGTGAAGGGCGCGTCGCGGGTGGCTCCTTTCTGGAATGGATGCGTCCATGCGGCCTTGAAGTACGCCGCGTTCGTCAACACGAGTCGAGTGAAACGGTCCAGGACTCCTGGAGGCAGGAGATCGCGGATCTTGTCGCGAGTCTGGCGCGCCACCCATGAATTGATGGTCTCGCGCGCCTGCTCCGCAGCGCGCACGAAGTCGAGTTGGCGGAGTTCGGCTCCGTAAAAATCGCGCACGACTGCCAGATAATCGTCCAGGATCCCAAAGCCTTCCTGGCCCCAGAGTGCATTCGCCACGACCAGTTCGAGGCCACGCTCCCTGGCGGAGTTCAGCTCCCTGATGAGTGCGCCCGCGGAACGATGGAACTCCTCACCCGGCGCTATTTGCAGCACCGCTGTCATCTCCTTCTCCGTGTCCCCCCTCGCGCCGGCACATGTCATGGCAAGCGCGCTGTGGATACTATATGGCGAGAAGAAGATGTTTCCCTCGCCCTCGCGGAGACGACCATAGATCCTGGCTGCGAAAGCGTTCGAGGAAACGGCGGCCGAGGACGCCGCGTCAGGCTTCTGAGAGGCGGGCACCTGGGAGAATCCAAGGGGCGCCGCCATCGCGAGAAGAGCAACGAACCGGACCGACATGCACCAGACATGACCGAGCAATCTCATTTCGTTCCCTCCCCGGACATTCTGACAGGAGACCGGGCCGTTCCGCACAAACTTAGACGCGCGGCGGGGACGCGGGTTCCGCGACGCATCGGCGCCACCCCTGTGCCCACTATTGCGACGCATCGGCAAACACTCTAAACTCTCGTGCCGACTCGTTCCATTCTACCCGCTCGACGCGTCCGGGAGAAGGCCGATGCGCAGAAGGATAACAACTATCGTGTTCGACCTCGACGATACGCTCGTGATGGAGATGGAGTCGGAAGAGCGCGCGTTCATGACGGCCTGCGCGATCGCAGCGGAGCGATATGCCGTTGACCCGCATGACCTTTTCCGCGCGGTGCGTCGCCGAGCCAAGGAACTTTGGCATGCCAGCCCCTGGTATCCCTATTGTCAGCGAATAGGTTTCGCATCATGGGAGGGGCTCTGGTCAACGTTCTCGGGCTCCTCGCCGGAGATGCGCGAATTGCGCGCCTGGGCGCCGACCTACCATCGCGAGGCGTGGCGACAGGCTCTCGAGGATGTCGGCGTCGCGGACCTCGACCTCGCGGAGTGCCTGTCCGAGACATACAAGGCTGACCGCCGATCGCGCCACGTCGTCTTCGAAGATGCCATCCCTGCCCTCGAGGACCTGCGGAAGGATTTTCGCCTGGGTCTGCTGACGAACGGAGCGGAGGACGTTCAGCAGACCAAACTCGATGGGAGCGGTCTCGCCGGCTACTTCGATGCGATCCTGATAACCGGCGCAATCGGGATAGGCAAGCCATACCCCGAGCCGTTCCGCGCGATTCTCGGTCGGCTAAAAGCCGCGGAGTCGGAAAGCGCGATGGTGGGGGACAGCCTCTCCAGCGACATCGCAGGCGCCAGGCGCATCGGCATGTTCGCCGTCAGGATCCGCCGTCGCGACTCGGGCGACGAGGACGACCGCGCCGACGTCGAGCCCGACGCCACCATCCGCACGCTCGCGGAACTTCGGAAGGTTCTGCCCTGAGCGGGGCGTCCCGCGGCTTCCGGGCGCGCGAGGGGTCAGACCCTGCTCGACCTCAGCATCTTCCTGAGGACGTACCGAAGTATCCCGCCGTGGCGGTAGTACTCGACCTCCATCGGGGTGTCTATCCGGCACCGCACGGCGAAGCGCTTCGTATCTCGTCCGCGCAAGGTTGCGGCCACCTCCAGTCGCTTGCCAGGATGAAGGCCGTCTCTCAGGCCGGAGATGGTGATTCGCTCGTTCCCGCAGAGCCCGAGCGTTTCCGCGTTCGTGCCATCGGCGAACTCGAGCGGCAGCACGCCCATCTCGACGAGGTTGCTCCGATGTATGCGTTCGAAACTCTCCGCGATGACGGCCTTGACGCCGAGGAGCGCGGTTCCCTTGGCAGCCCAGTCGCGTGACGATCCCGCGCCGTACATCTTGCCCGCTATCACGACAAGTGGCACTGCGTTGCGTTGGTAGCGCATCGCCGCCTCGTAGATCGAAAGGACCTCGCCGGTCGGATGGTAAAGCGTCCAGCCACCCTCTCGCCCGACCAGGCGATTGCGCAGGCGCGCGCTGCCAAACGTGCCGCGGATCATCACCTCGTGGTTGCCCCGCCTGGCGCCGAACGAGTTGAACTCCTCCGGTCGTACGCCGTTCTCGATGAGGTATCTTCCCGCCGGGCTGTCGGGAGGGATCGAGCCCGCGGGCGAGATATGGTCGGTGGTCACGAAATCGCCGAGGAGCGCAAGAACCGCCGCGTCCTTCACGTCTTCCAGAGGCGCTGGCTCGTCGGGCATCTCATGGAAAAACGGAGGTTCCTTTATGTACGTCGAGTCCGGCCACGGGAACACGGTACCGGTCGGGGCGGGGAGGGCGGTCCACTCCCGCGAGACATCCAGCGATCGGTAGGCCTCGTCGAACAGCCTGCCATCCCGGGCATGCGGCAGGAGTCGCTCAATTTCCTCGCCGGTCGGCCAGACATCCTTCAGGTACACTGGCTGGCCGCAACGGTCGGTGCCGAGCGGCTCCTCGGCGAGGTTCCGGCGGACGCTGCCCGCCAGGGCATAGGCCACGACGAGCGCAGGGGAACACAGGAAGTTAGCGCGGGCGAGAGGATGAATCCGTCCCTCGAAGTTCCTGTTTCCGCTGAGGACAGCGGCCACGACGAGCCCGTTTTCCCGGACAGCCCGTTCGATCTCGGGGGGAAGCGGACCGCTGTTGCCTATGCACGTTGCGCAACCATAGGCCGCGATATGGAAGCCCAGCGCCTCGAGATAGTCGAGGACGCCCGCCCTTCGCAGATAGAGTGCAGCGGCGCGGGAGCCAGGCGCGAAACTCGCCCGCACATGCGGAGGAACGCTCAAACCGCGTTCGACGGCCTTCTTTGCAAGCAGGCCCGCCCCTATCAGGAGCGAGGGATTCGCCGTGTTCGTGCAACTCGTGATAGAGGCGATGAGCACGTCGCCATCGGCGAGGCTGCCGTAAGGTCCTGCGTTGGCCTGGCGCCCGTGCACCGCTCCCGCGCGCTGGAGGAAGGCCCGGGGCACGTCGGCGAGCGCGACCCGTTCCTGCGGTTGCTTCGGGCCGGCCACGGACGGTTCCACCTCAGAGAGGTCCAGTTCGAAGACCTCGTCGTACCCGGGAACGGGTGCGTCCGGCGTCCAGAATAGCCCCTGTTCGCGGCAGTAGCGTTCGACGAGTTCCACGTGCGACTCGTCTCGGCCTGTCTCCCTCAGATACCTGAGCGTGGCCTCGTCAACGGGGAAGAAGCCGATGGTCGCTCCGTATTCCGGAGCCATGTTCGCCACCGGGGCGCGATCGGCCACGCCAAGGGTCTCCAGCCCCGGACCGAAGAACTCCACGAAGTTGCCCACGACGCCGTGTCTGCGGAGCCGTTCGGTCACCGTCAGGGCGAGGTCGGTGGCCGTCGCCCCCGCACGGAGCCTCCCGAGCAGGCGCACCCCGATGACGCGCGGGCGGGTGACAGGGATTGCCACGCCCAGCATCGCGGCCTCCGCCTCGATGCCGCCCACGCCCCATCCGAGCACCCCCATGCTATTGACGGTGGTCGTATGCGAGTCGGTCCCGATGCACGTGTCGGCGAATGCGATCGTCCTGCCATCCGCGTCCTTCTGCGTCTCCACGCACCGCGCAAGCCGCTCCATGTTCACCTGGTGGCATATACCGAGACCGGGCGGCAATACGGAGAGACGCTCGAAGGCGTTCTGTCCCCAGCGGATGAACGCGTAACGTTCCCTGTTACGCTGGAACTCCTTCGCCATGTTGATCTCCAGCGCGTGCGGAGTGCCGACGGAGTCCAACTGTATGCTGTGGTCAATGACGAGGTCCACCGGTATGATCGGCTCGACGGCGCGCGGATCTCCTCCCCGGCGCTGTACCTCGCTACGGAGGGCCGCCAGGTCCACGACGCATGGTACTCCGGTGAAATCCTGGAGGAGCACGCGTCCGGGCAAGAAGGGGAACTCGGCCTGTGAGCCGCCGCGTGCCGAGATGAACTCCCTTACCTGTTCGGCCTCGTAGCCAGGTCTGCCCTGCAATCGCACGAGCGATTCGAGGAGGACCTTGAGTGAGAAGGGAAGGGACGACGCTTTGCCGAGGCCCAATTCCTCGAGGGAGTCGAGGCTGAAGAAGTGAATCCTCCGTCCATCCGACAGTGCGAAGGAGCGCAAGGCCCTCTCGAAAGGATGCATGACACCTCCGGATCGGTGATGGAAATGCGGAAGCCGGCCGTAAGCCGAGTTCTGTCGTGGGCGACCATTTCTCTGGGATCCCGCTCGCGCGGGACCTCGAACGGCCTACCCGGGAGTCATGGCGAGCCGGGCCAGCTCATCCTCCCCTATTTGGCCTTTCTCCGGGTGGGGTTTGCCCTGCCGTCCCTGTCACCAGGGACGCGGTGCGCTCTTACCGCACCTTTTCACCCTTACCCCGCGCCGGACGCGACACATGGCCGGTCCGACGGGGGCGGTATGTTTTCTGTGGCACTTTCCCTGGGATCGCTCCCGGTTCCCGTTAGGAACCACCCTGCCCTGTGGAGCTCGGACTTTCCTCACCGCGGCCGGGCGAACCCGTCATCCGCGGCGCGGCCGCCTGGCCGACTTCCGCAAATTAATTATAACACGCCGCGCCGCGCTTCGCCGGCCTTGGGCAACTCGCCTCGGTCCGCCCATCCGCACGTAACCGGCTCACATCTCGACCAGGTGCGCCTCGCCGCCTGGGCCGGTGCACTCCCGGATTCGCTCCAGGACCTCCGGCGGCACAGGGTCGTCAACCGACAGGCATATGCATGCCCGGCCGCGCTTCTCCTTCCGGCCCACGTCCATGCCGGCGATGTTTATGTTCGCGTCTCCGAGTATCGTGCCGAAGCGGCCCACCATCCCGGGCCGGTCAGGGTAGAAGAGGACGAGCATCAATCCATTTGGACGCATGTCCATCTCGAAGCCGTCCACCTCCACGAGCCGCGACTGCCTGCCCTCGAAAACAGTCCCCGCCACGGAGTGGACTCCGGCGGGCGTCTCGACCTCCAGCCTGAGGAGGCTCGAGTAGTTCGGCGACTCCGGCGTCTTCTCCTCTGTCACAACGATCCCGCGCTCCTGGGCGACGTATGGTGCGTTGACCATGTTCACGGCTTCGTCGTGCCAGTTCATGAGGAGTCCCTGCAACGCCGAAACGGTGAGCGCCTGGATGTCCTCCCCAGCGAGTTTGCCGCGGGCCTGACACGTCACGTGCGAGGGCGGCGCATCGAGCAGTTGCGACAGGAACCTGCCCAATATCCGGGCGAGGTCCGCGAACGGTTCCATCTCCGGTGTCAGAGTCACGCTCACGTTGACGGCGTTGATTATCTTCCCTTCCCGGAAGAACGCGACCACCTGGCGGGCGATCTGCTCGGCGACCTTGAGTTGGGCCTCGACGGTGCTGGCGCCGAGGTGCGGGGTGAGTATGATGTTGGGAGCGGAGCGCAGCGGGCTGTCTGGAGGGAGCGGCTCCTTCTCGAACACGTCCAGTGCGGCGCCGGCGATCTTGCCATCGCGCAGCGCCTGCACGAGCGCCGCCTCGTCAACTATGCCCCCGCGGGCGCAGTTTATCAGTCGCGCGGTCGGTTTCATGCGTGCCAGGGTCTCGCGGTTGATGAGCCCGCGCGTCTTCTCCGTCAATGGCGTGTGGATCGTCAGGAAGTCGGACTGGGCCAGTACCGTGTCGAGGTCGGCGGGGGACACGTCGAGTTCTCGGGCACGGCGTTCCGGCAGGAACGGGTCGTACACCATCACGCGCATCCCCAGACCCTTGGCGGCGCGGGCGACGATCTGCCCGACCTTGCCCATGCCGATTACGCCGAGGACCTTGCCTGCGAGTTCCACCCCCATGAAGCGCTTCTTATCCCACTTTCCGGCCCTCATGGAGGCGTGGGCATCGGGAATCTGCCGGGCGAGGGCCGCCATCAGCGCTATCGCGTGTTCTGCGGCACTGGTGATGTTTCCCCAGGGCGTGTTCATCACCACGATCCCCTTGCGCGATGCCGCGTCCACGTCAACGTTATCCACCCCTACGCCGGCGCGAGCGATGAGTTTCAGCCGCTCGGTCTCGGAGAGCATTCGCGCCGTCACTTTCGTGGCGCTGCGGACGATAAGCGCGTCGTAGTCGCACAGCATCGAGGCGAGTTCGTCCTCCCCTCGCCCGACGTCCACCGTCACGCTCAGCCCGCCCTCGTCGAGCAGCCGCAGTCCCACGTCCTCCAGAGTGTCGGCCACCAGCACGCGGGCGGGTTCCCCTGCGGTCTTCTTGGGCATCTCGATTCCTCCTTTCGAGCGAGGCGGGATTATAATGCCGTCGGCGCGAGTTGTCCACCTTGACACCCTTCGCGAACATTCAATAGAATCCAGTCAGAGACGGCAGCCATCGAGGGCGAGCAGATGAACACGGTGAAGGTTGGCGAGGCGCCGGGGAAGGTCATCCTGATAGGGGAGCACGCCGTCGTGTACGGCCACCCGGCGATCGCCATACCGCTGCGGAGCGTCCGGTCGCGGGCAGAGGTCGCCGTCACACGTGGGCCCGGCATCGAACTGGACGCACCCGACATTGGCGAGCGTGTGCGGCCCGGAGAGCAGCCTACGCGTCGCCTGGCGCCCCTCGTCCGTCTCGCGGAGTCGGTGCTGGATCTCTTCGGGGAGCGCGACGTGGGACTGCGCATCGTATTGCGCTCCACGGTGCCGATCGGACGCGGTATGGGGAGCAGCGCATCCGTCTCGGTGGCGCTTGTCCGTGGGATATGCAATGCGCTGGACCGCCGGCTCAACGCGGACCAGATAAGCGAACTCGCGAACGAGGCCGAGAAGGGGTTTCATGGCAACCCGAGCGGCATAGATGTCACCGTGATCGCCCATGACGCGCCAGTGTATTTCGTGAGGGGAAAGGGCTCGCGCAGCATATCGGTGGGACCGTCCAGGTTTCACTTCGTGGTCGCGGACAGCGGCGTTGCCGCCCCCACATCGGAGGTCGTGGCGGCGGTCCAGGAAGCGCGTGACAAGGACCCGGCGCGCTACGATTCGTATTTCTGGGAGATCGGCTCGCTTGCCAGCGTATCCAGGGAGATACTCCGCACCGGCTCGCCTCCGGAGATGGGCCTTTGCATGAACCGCGCCCACATCGCCCTCCAGCAGGTCGGCGTATCGTCGCCCGAACTGGACCGCCTCGTTGTGGCAGCATTGCGTCATGGAGCCCTGGGCGCCAAACTCTCCGGCGCGGGCCGCGGAGGCGCCGTCATCGCGCTCCTGCGCGATGCCGCTGACGAGGAGGGCATCACCGCCGAACTTGTCAAGGCCGGTGCACAGGCCATTTACACGACGGCCCTTTCCAGCAATTGACCGGGCGCACGGGCCGGCTGACCCGGATGGACCAATGCCTCACCGAACAGTGACCGCCAGAGCCGGGGCCAACATCGCGTTCATCAAATACTGGGGCAACAGGGAAGGCGGACTGAACCTGCCCCTGAACCCGAGCATCTCGATGACTCTCACGCGGTGCGTGACCGAGACGACCGTCGAGATACTGCCGGACGCTCAGCGCGACGAGATTCTGCTCGACGGCCGCCCACCCGGTGTCAGCGCACTGAGACGCATCGGGGCCTTTCTCGACCTGGTCAGAGAACGCGCGCGCCGGACCGAGCGCCTGAAGGTCACGTCTGCCAACACGTTTCCGTCTGCGGCTGGCATCGCCTCCTCGGCCAGCGGCTTCGCCGCGCTGGCCCTTGCCGCCGCGACCGTCCTGGACCTCTCGCTGGATCCCGTGCAGATGTCGCGCCTGGCCAGGCTCGGCTCGGGATCCGCCGCTCGATCCATCATGGGTGGCTTCGTGGAGTTGCATCCCTCCGAGTCCGACGACGGAGCGTATGCGGAACAGGTGGCCGATGAGGACTCGTGGCCAGACCTGCGTGACCTCATCCTGATTCTGTCCGAGTCGGAAAAGGAGGTCTCCTCGGCGGTGGGGCACCGTCTCGCGAGCACCAGCGAGATGTTTCGTGCCCGCCTTCAGTCGGTCCTTGCCCGCGCCGAACTCGTCCGCCAGGCGATACGCGAAAGAGACCTCGAGGCGCTCGGCGAAGCGGCGGAGGCCGACGCGCTGAGCATGCATGCCGTGATGATGACCTCCCGCCCGCCACTGATCTACTGGAGCGGCCGGACGATAGAGGCCATCCGGACCGTCTGGGCCCTGCGGCGCGAGGGTCTGCCTGCATGGTTCACGATAGACGCAGGCCCGAACGTGCACGTCCTGACCGCGGCAGAAACGGCGCCAGAAGTTGAGCGACACCTCGCCGATAGGCTCGGCGCGAGGATCATTGTTGACTTGGCCGGACCGGGCGCGCAGATCGTGGAGGATCGTTGCCAGTGAGCGCCCGACCGCTGATATTCCTGAAAATCGGGGGCTCCCTCATCTGCGACAAGCGCACACCGCATTCCTTTCGTGCCGCGACGGTGCGGCGCATCGGGGAGGAGATAAGGACCGCGCAGGCCCGGCAGCCGGAGATGAGATTGGTCCTGGCGCACGGGGGCGGAGCGGCCCATCTTCCGGCTCAGCGCTACTCGACGAGGGAGGGGCTGGCGGGTGGCGGCGGATGGCGCGGATTTGCACTCACTCGCAGGTGCGTCCTCGATGTCAACAGGCGCGTTCTCGACTCCCTCGCGAGAGCCGGTCTTTACCCGATCCTTCTCTCTCCCTCCGCTTCGATCCTCGCGCGCGACGGCAGGATCGCCCGGTGGGATACGTCGGTGATGGAACGGCTGCTTTCGGCAGGACAGGTTCCGCTCATCCACGGCGATGCTGTGCTCGATGCGCGGCGCGGATTCACCATCTGCAGCACCGAGGAGATGTTCTCGTTTCTGGCGGACCGTCTCGAACCATTGCGGATCGTGCTTGCGTGCGACGTGGAAGGTGTGTATCCTTACCGCGTTTTTCCTGTGGAGCGCGGCAGAACGCGTGCCCGGGTGCGACCGGCTCCGCTCGAGCGGATAGACCGCTCCAATTTCGCGACGGTCATGGAACATCTGCGCGCCGGCGGCCGGGCAGACGGAACTGGTGCCGCACACGACGTCACGGGCGGCATGTTGGCGAAGGTAGAGCGGCTCTTCGAAATTGTCAGTCGGCATCGCTCGAGCGAGGGGCGCATAGTCTCCGGCCTGAGGCCCGGCGTGGTCCTGCGCGCGCTACTCGGTTGTGCGGAGGGCACGCTCGTCCGCTGGGACTGAGTCATCCCCGCGGCTCGCTGAAACGGGAACAATGCAGCAAGCAACTGGCATCGCTGGTTACGGCGCATACGTGCCGAGATACCGGATCGCGGTGGGCGAGATAGCGCGGGCCTGGGGTCTCGACGGCGCGGCTTATGGGCGGGGTCTGGCACTCCAGGAGAAGGCGGTGCCGGCGTCGGACCAGGACGCCATCACGTTGGCCGTGGAGGCCGCGCGGAGCGCAATGAGGCGTGCCGGGGCCGATGCGGATTCCGTGGGGGCGCTCTACGTCGGTTCCGAATCGCACCCATATGCCGTGAAGCCGAGCGGGACCGTGGTGGCCGAGGCCCTCGGGATCCCGCCAGATGTTCACATGGCTGACCTCGAGTTCGCGTGCAAGGCGGGCACCGAGGCGATGCACCTCGCTGCCGCGGTGGCGGAATCGGGTCGTGCACGGTTCGCGATGGCGATAGCCGCCGACACATCGCAGGGGGCGCCGGGCGATGCGCTCGAGTTCGCGACCGCCGCCGGCGCGGCCGCGTTTCTCATCGGCCGCGAAAATCTCGTCGCCACCTTCGACCTTATCGTCACCCACGCCACCGACACGCCGGATTTCTGGAGGCGCGAGGGCCAGCGCTACCCGCGTCACGGCGGTCGTTTCACGGGCGAGCCCGCGTACTTCCATCACATCTTGCAGGCGGCTCGCAAGGCGATGGTTCGGAGCGGCCTCTCGCCCCGCGACTTCAGATATGTCGTCTTCCACCAACCGAACGGCAAGTTTCCTGTCCGCGTAGGCCGCATGCTGGGATTTGCCGAGGAGCAGATAGCAGCGGGTCTCCTGTCGCCGAGGATCGGGAATGCTTACAGCGCGTCGGCGCCGCTCGGCCTCTGCGCCGTGCTCGACGGGGCTCGGCCTGGCGACCGGGTCCTCATGGTCTCCTACGGCTCGGGAGCGGGCAGCGATGCGTTCGTCATGACCGTCACGGAACGGATCGAGGAGGTCAAGACGCTCGCGCCGAGCGTGGACGACATGCTCTCTGGACCGCTGGTGCGTCTCGACTACACGCAGTACGCTCGCTTCCGCCGCAAGATCGCCCGTTCTGAGGATGCCTAGCGCATGAGGGAAGTGGCTGTCATCGGTGTGGGGCTTCAGCGCTTCGGAGAACTCTGGGAGATGTCGCTTCGCGACCTCTGCGCCGACGTCGGCCGCAGGGCCATGGAAGATGCGGCGGTGGAGACTGTGGACTCGATCGTCGTCGGTTGCATGTCGTCGGGCCTCTTTGCGGAGCAGGAGCACGTCGGCAGCCTCGTTGCCGATGCCCTCGGCCTCACGGGAGTGCCAGCGACGAGGGTCGAGGCTGCATGCGCATCGGGGGGGCTCGCCTTCCGCTCGGGCGTGGCGGAAGTGGCGTCGGGAATGAGCGACGTGGTCCTCGTGATAGGCGCCGAGAAGATGACCGACGTCCCGGGCGACCGGGCGACGGCCATACTGGCGACTGCCGCGGATCAGGAACACGAGGCATTCCACGGCGTGACGTTTGCTGGCCTTGCGGCCATGGTCGCGAGGGCCTACATGGAGCGTTACGGGGCGACGCCAGAAGACCTCGCGGCGGTCGCAGTGAAGAATCACAGGCACGCTGCGCTCAATCCGCTGGCGCAGTTCAGGAACCCGATCACCGTGGAGGCGGTCCTGGAGTCGCCGCTCGTGGCCGATCCGCTCCGCGTGCTCGACTGTGCGCCGCTCAGCGACGGAGCCGCGGCCGTTGTGCTGTGTCCGCTGGACATGGCGCGCTCCAGGGCGCGGCGTCCGGTCGTGCGCGTCGCCGGCGTGGCAGCCGCTACGGACCGCCTCGCTCTGTATCGCCATCCCGACGTTACCCGTCTGCCGGCGATCGAGGTGGCTGGCCGCCGCGCCTTCGCGATGGCGAAGATGACTCCTGCGGATGTGGACCTCGCGGAACTGCACGACGCCTTCACCATCATGGAGATATGCGCGCTGGAGGAGTTGGGTTTCGCGGACCGCGGTAAGGGAGCGGAGGCCGCCCGTTCGGGCTCGACAGCGCTGGGAGGCGAGTTGCCGGTGAACGTGAGCGGCGGACTGAAGGCGAAGGGTCATCCGGTCGGCGCCACCGGTGTATCGCAGGTGGGTGAACTTGTTCTCCAGTTGCGCGGCGAAGCCGGCGAGCGGCAGGTCGGTGGCGCCCGGGTCGGCCTGTCCGAGAACATCGGGGGCATCGGCGGCACCGCCGTGGTCGCGATCCTGGAAAGGTTGGAGTAGAGCCCCATGTGGCCCGCGCGGGTCTGGCGCGAAAAGGCATGGCGCTATCGCAACGAGGCCTCGCGTTGCAGGCGTTGCGGCGCGCGCCATTTTCCACCACGCTCCATGTGCGATTCGTGTGGCGGGGGAGACATGGAGACCGTGCAAATGGCGACGACCGGGAAGGTCCTCACCTTCACGGTCATCCGCTCAGCCCCGCCCGACCTCGCAGACCAGGTGCCATATGTCGTGGCGGTGCTCGAGATGGACGACGGCACGCGGACGATGGCGCAGGTTGTGGATGTGGACCCTGGTGCGGTGAGGACGGGGATGCTCGTCCGCCTCGAGTTTCGCAGGATCCGACAGGACCGGGCATCCGGCGTGATCGCTTACGGCCACAAGGCGGTGCCGGTCTGAAGGCCTCTTCTGACGCCACTCATCCCAGGCCGAGAAGCCGGCCTCCCTGGTAAACCGCAAACGACGTCGCCCACGCCAGAACGGTGGTATAGCCGATCAGGAATAGCGGCCATCGCAGCGAGCCGGTCTCGCGTCCCACCGCCACCACCGTCGCCACGCATGGGACGTAGGTGAGGACGAAAACCATCAGCGTGAAGGCCACGAGCGGATTGAAGTGGGTGTCGGCGACCAGGGCTTCTCTCAGTGCTTCGTTGCCGCTCTCGCTGCCGAGGCTGTAGAGCGTGCCGAGGGTGGAGATGACGATTTCTTTGGCGCCAAAGCCCGCAACGAGGGCGGTGGCGACCTTCCAGTCCCCGAGGCCGACGGGTCTGAGAATGGGCGCGAGGACGTGGCCGAGTCGGCCCGCGTAACTGCGCTCCAGTTTTTCGCGCGCCAACTGCCGTGAGAGGGCGGCGACCTCGTCACCTCTGCCCGCTGCCTTCGCGTCTGCCATCCGCGCTTTGTAATCGGCCTCGAGGTCGGGGGCGGTCGGGAAGGTCGAGAGTGCCCACATCACCAGCGCGAGCGCCAGTATGACCGTGCCCGCCTTGCGCAGGAACATCTTCGTCCTGTCCCAGGTGTGTATCAGCGCTCCGCGGAGCGTCGGCGCACGGTAGGGGGGCAACTCCATCACGAGCGGAGTGGCCTCGCCGCGGAACAGCGTTGACCGGAACACCCTCGCCATCGCGACGGCCAGTGCGATCCCGAGGAGATAGACTGCAAGGACGGCGCGCCCGGGCGATTCAGGGAAAAACGCGCCGGCGAGGAGAACGTAAACCGGAAGCCTTGCCGAGCAACTCATCAGAGGCAGCACCAGCATCGTCGTCAAGCGATCCCGGCGATGCTCCAGTATCCGCGTCGCCATGATCGCCGGCACCGAACATCCGAACCCGAGAACCATCGGGATGAAACTCTTCCCGTGCAATCCGATACGTTGCATCAGACGGTCCAGGATGAAGGCTGCCCGCGCCATGTAGCCTGAATCCTCGAGGATGGCTATGGCCAAGAAGAGGAGGGCCACATTCGGCACGAACACGATCACTCCTCCGACGCCGCGAAGGAGGCCATCCACCATCAGAGACTGGAGACGGCCCGCGGGCAGGATCCGGGTGAGGAGGATGGCGGCGTTGTCGAAGAATCGCTCGACGAGCGCCGCAAGCGGATCGCCGAGCGCGAAGACTAGGCCGAACACCGCTGCCATGAGAACAAGGAAAATGGGCAGACCGAGCAGAGGATGCGTCAGGACCTCGTCTATCTTGTCCGAGACCGTATGACGCAACTCCACCGTGCTCTGGAGCGCTTGCTGGCAGGCTCCCGAGATGAAGCCGTATCTCCGTTCGGCTATTACGATCTCCGGCGCATCGCCGAAGACGTTTCGCAGGTGCCGGCGGCTCCTCTCGGCGGCCTGGATGACATCCGGCGAGGAGATGCGTGCCAGAAAATCGGCGTCGCCCTCCAGGAGTTTGATCGCGGCCCATCGGGGACGACAGTGCCCGGGCAGGACCTTCCGATCGGCCACGAGTTGCGACAATCGCGCGATCTCCTCCTCTATCTCGTTACCGAACGTGACCTTCCGCGGCTCGTAACGGTCCTGTCTCCTGGCCGTTTCGACTATCGCCTTCAGGAGCGCATCCGTGCCCTCATTGCGATGGCCGACCGTCTGGACGATAGGCGCCCCGAGCAGTTCCGACAGCCGTCGCAGGTCAACCTTCAGTCCCTGCGCAGCGGCTATGTCGCTCATGTTGAACGCGATGACGAGCGGGCGGCCGAGTTCGATCAACTGGGTGGTGAGATACAGGTTTCGTTCGAGGTTCGAGGCGTCCACCACGTCAACCACCACATCGGGTTGTTCGTCGAGGATGAAGTTGCGGGCGATGATCTCCTCCACCGAGAAAGGGGTGAGGCCATAAGTTCCGGGCAGATCAACGACCCGCA
>Ga0315298_1003278_pt1 | contig 26115 bp, 17 predicted proteins | sample WHS_1_MG_FD_203077 | JGI IMG/M metagenome (GOLD analysis project Ga0315298, IMG submission 203077) | Extremophilic microbial mat communities from Washburn Hot Springs, YNP, Wyoming, USA - WHS_1_MG | ecosystem: Environmental > Aquatic > Thermal springs > Hot (42-90C) | place: USA: Wyoming... | reverse complement strand
AAAAACCATTCAACCATACTTTTACAGTCATCCAGGCTCCGGAAAAAATCAGCCTTAATTTTTGCTGCCTCATGGCTTCGGGAACTTGAAACATGTTCCTGATCCAAAGTGAGCTGTTTGATTGCGTTGCTTTAAATAAGAAGGGTATGCTCGTCTTATTCCAAGAACTATCGTCGTACGATGGATCATAATAAATGTTTACATTTCCGGATTCAAAAGAATCAACCTTATAACTCCAGTTTTTGTCGAGCCTTTCTTTTGAAAGATAAAAGTAGTCAAATGGTGCCAGATGGGAAACTGCATCATTAACCAAGCTTTGAGAAGGCTCTATAAAATATGTTCTCAAAGCAGGAAGAATTAAAGCAGTAAGTAGCATTAATGCTGAGATTAAGATTAAAGATGCCTCAATAAGTCTTTTTGGCGGCATTCTGGAATGTCGTATTGAAAATATGGATATAAGCTTTACCTGGCCAGAGAGTTAAATCCTCCAGAAGCCAAAGGAGGGACAATGTTTATAAAAAGACTTGTACATGGAAAAAGAGAAATGCCCGAAAACTTGTTCAGTAGGATGATGCAAATATTTAAGGCACGTGCACTATATTCTCACATTCTTTTTCTAGTTTCGTTATTTTTCTACGCACTTTTGTCTCTAAAAACAATATTTCTTGAGGGCATGATTCTAGGGGGGAATAATCCTGTGTATTACGTAAATTCTTATCTTACAGCATTCTACATGCTTCCAAAACTGAATCTTTTGGGCTGGGACCCGTTTAATCAATTTGGATGGGTTTTCAACCAGTACTGCGGCCCAGGGACAAGTATTTTCGTTTCATCTATCTACTACTTTTTTCTCGGACAAATAGACCTCTTGCTGGCATACAAGATTGCTTTCTTCCTAGCATATTTCCTTCTTGCTCCTGCAGTCTACATGTTCGTCCATGTTTTTACAGAGGATAAGGTTGCTGCGGCAGTCGCCTCGTTTCTCTCAATTACAACTTTCACCGAGGAGAAAGCATTATACGACATTGGTTTAAAACAAATGTACTATATGGGAGTCTTGCCTGAAAGACTTGGCTTAGTTTTTGCTTTTTTCAGCATAGCTTTTTTAGCCTACTCGTTTAAATCAAAACCCTTGTCTAAGACCCTGTTTCTCACAGGGTGGAGTTCCCTACTTTTCTCAATGACGGTTTTGACTCATATGACGATGGGGATTTCGGTAGGGGTCATGGGGATTCTATTATGGTTTTTCACCTCTCTCAAAATATTTGGAGGATTTATAGCTGAGCCGGCAGCTCAGAGGCTTGTTTCAGTCTTAAAAACAGAGGTTGTTGTTTTAATAAAGTTTGCCTCTATCGGGCTACTTTCATTAGGCATGGCTGCTTTCTGGATAGTTCCGCTGTTTCAAACTTTGGGCACATACTACAGTCTTCCGGCCACACAGCCCGTAGGTCCATTTATTTTCGGGGAGATCTTCATCAGCATACCGTGGTACCTATTAATCTTCTATCTAATAGGAGCCTTCCCTGTCTTTATAGAGAAGCCTTCCTACTCCAATTTAGTTTCCTCGAGCGTTATACTTGTGCTGCAATTCATGAACCTGATCAGTCTATACGATGGAAACATTGGTTTAAGGTTGATATTAGCATTTGCGACATCGCTGATTCTGCTTCTCTCCTCAAACGATCTATTCGTATCCTTTTCACTAGCCGTGATATCCCTTTTCGGATTTCTTGCAACTGGACCAGAAACCTATCTTGTTAGTTTTGGACCAGTGAGATTAAATATGCTCAGCCTAATCCCGTTTGCAAGAAGCCTCGAATGTTCTAGGTTCAGTGCTCCAGCTAGAATCCTAGTGCTCTGTCTAATGGCTCTAGGCTTAGTGAAGCTTTTACGCCGGCTTTATTCTTTATCGAAAAAGGCAAAGGTTTCAACAGTTTCTTTAATAGCCACCGGATTACTGGCTTTCCTAGTTATCAATTCTTCACTTAGTGCTCAAGTACAAAACACGGATCTTGCATATCCGTGGTCTAGAGAAAAAATGTTTAAACTGACTTCGGATTATCCTAGTTTTAAGAAGGTTGATGAACTTATTAGTTGGGTGAAGAATAATGTCCCTAATAACACTTACATACTGTTTCAAGATACTTCAGACTTGAATGGAGAAGACTTTGGGACATCACACTATATTTACATCGCCTCATTAGTTTTAAAAAGACCATTGATAGGCGGCTGTTTCGCGACCAGCTACATAACGAGCCCCTATGCCAATTCCGAGGAAAGGTATCTCCTAAGTTTCAAAATCGAGAAACTTTTGGAGAATGAAACTTTGCTTCGTAGATTAATGGATGAGCTTGGAATTGGTTACATCGCGATTCACGATGCTGCCCTAATTAGGGCTTTAAATGCATCCAATAGCTTTATGCTCGAGTATTATAATGGCATATACACTGTTTTTAGAAAAACAGGATTTTCGAAAACGATTTCTATTGAAGGAAATGGTGTTGTTGAATCCGTGGATTTTGCTGTAAACAGGATTGAGGTTACAGTAGACGGTGTCTCAGGTAACTCTTCCTATCTATTTGTGAGACAGGTTAATTACCCAGGTTTCACTGCGGAGGTGGACGGAGAAACTGTTCAGATAGATACATATTATCCGAAGCTGCCAAACGTTATAATGGATTGGCGTTGGATCCGGTCTGTCTACAACTGGAGGGTTCCTTTCATGAGGATTAAGCTTCAACCAGGGTCTCGTAAGATAGTGCTCAGTTATAATCTTCATACGACAGGGGATGATGCGTCACAAGCATCTTGGATAATATTTTTATGCTTATTGGCATCGGCTACAATCCTGCTAATAGAGAATATGATTAGAAAAAGACTAGTTAGCAGGGTTAAGAATATGAGCTGCGTGTAAAAGTCTACTGGTTTTACTTATTGCATATTCTCTAGCGCGCTACCACATGCCTACGCACTCTCGGGTTTTTCTACAAATCTCCTAGCAGAAACCTCGTATATCTTTCCCTCAGAGTCAAACAATAGAACGTTTTTGTCCAGCTGTATTGCTGCAATAAAGAGCGCAGAGCTCAATAATCCATCGTCAGAATCCAGGCACACCGCGTCTATAGACATAATGTCTTCGGAAATTTTTTCGGCAAGTAGACGCATATCGGCTGCTTCAACCTTCTTTACCTCAATCATCGGAGGCCATATTCCTTCCGACCTGAGTCTTCTCCGCAACTCTTTTAACCTATTTTCAACTTCTTTTCTCGAATAGACTTGGAGGAGCCTTGGATGATATTTCTTGACGATCATCAAAGCATGCTCTATCGATTCCCCTACTGCCACAGCCACGCTGAATCTCAAAGCTGACCATTCTAATACCAGTCTCCTAACGTGAGTTATGACTTCATGCACGTTTGCCTCAATCACGGTTGTGTAAACAGAGCTAGGGGCCGTATGCACATAAACAGCGTAGTCCTCTTCATCCCTCCTAATCTCGATTGTCGTGTGGGCGCTAAAAGGCATGTTCTCACCCTTACCATATACGAAGCTTACTAGATAGGAAACATTCCCATTTTCATCAACCTTTTCCTTACGTTTCACCTCGGAAATCATCCGACTTATTACCGTGCTGCTCTGAGGAAGTCTCTCATACAGGTAACTGACGAAGGCCTCTACTTTCTCCGCAGTAATCCTGATGGGGATTCTCACCGTCCAAACACCGCCCTTGACCGTTTTTTCCTCCATCCTCCATTTTCTTAAGAGGGAAGGGGTTGCTATTTTCGCAGCTTTCAACGCGGGTATTACTGATGCAATTATAGCCGTCAAAGACGACATCATCATCAGGAAAACCATGTCTGACGGCGTAGTCTTCACGTCAACAGGTATAACCAAGTTGGTAACGTCGAATATTTTGAACATCAGCATGCTCAGTATGTAACCGATGCCGCCGCCTACAAAACCGAGCACCCCTGCCTCAACTATGAACAGGCTTGAGATATGGGTTGGGTTTAAACCTATAGATGAGAAGATGAATATCTCGCTCCTTCTCTCATACACCAGCGTGTAGAACAATACCGCGATGTTTAACATTGTTATTGTGATCGGAACCAGTATTATGGTACCGAAGACTTGAGTAGAGAGCCCTTTAAAATAGTAAGTTATGCTTTCTGAACTAGGCATTGCGGCAACGAAATAGTTTCCGAGAGAAGCTAAACGCTTAGAAACCTCCCTAACCTGAATATTACTTTCGAAAGTACAGTAGGCCGCGGAGACATAACCGCCTAGCTTTTCAGCTGTGCAAACAGTTGTTATCAGTAGGTTATCCCCAGGTACCGGCTGAGGGACGGGCTCTATGCCTGGTGGAACATACTGGGGTAGAAAATCACTGCCATCAGGCTCCTTCAACCCGCTGGCTAGTTTGCCATCGAATACTCCGGTAACCTTCAGCCTTAACCCTTTGAAAACAATTACCGTTCCTATGTCTATGTCTAGGCTTTCAGCCAAGTAACTGCTCACCAGAACGGTGTCGCTACAGTTAAACAGTTTTTCCAAAGCGTTCTCCGGATGTGTGATGTTCCTGATCAGGCTTAAGGAAGGGTCTCCCATGGAAATACCTCTAACACCGTATATCGGCACCTTGTCGATAAATCCCAAAGCACTATACGCAACAGGAGTTATAACCTTGTAATCTAGCCTAACTATTTCTCTCTGCGCACCTATAAAGCTCAAATCTTCTTGTGCCAAGGATCCTGAAGGCTTTGATACGATTGACACTGGTGGCCTATCCGCCGGCCATGTTTTCGCCACACCGAAAGCATTAGTCGTGAGCGAAATCCTCATAGAGGTCAGTGTCGACATAGCTAGAATCATAGTGGTTATTGAGATTAACATTAGAAGGGTTCTGAATCTCCTCTTCTTCAAGTTCCCGATAGAATATGAAATGGCGATAAGAAGGGCAGGTAGTAGTGGAACTCCCCTTTCGCTTTTCACTCCTTCTAGAAAGTATGGAGCTAGAAACACAATTAGGAATATGAATATTGTCATGTAGATTCCTGTTGAAAGCTCTATTGTCGAAATCCTAGTGAAACCTGGAAACGTCTGGTAAGCTATCGTCATCAGAATTACGAAGCAGAGTACCGTAAACGCTGCATACTGCTCTTTTTTCTCAGCAAATATTGCACTTATGGCTAAAGCCTGCAGTATGACGATCATGAATACGAAAACCTGGTTTGTAGATGTTTCCCTGAAGATAGTGTTGACATCGTTAATTATGTTTCCGCCGAGTGTAAAGGCTTCCTGCTGGTAAGCCAAGATCCTAATTGGGTCTGAATTGTTAAAAACAGCCTCGCTTGATTTTTCAATCTGCTCCAGCCTATAGAGCTCGAGGCCAACATAGAAACCCCTGTTTCTCGCCTCCTCAACCAGATTCCTAGCTTGTTCAACCGTCTCATTTAGAAACGATCGGTTGGCATCAACGTAAAGAAGAGCAGGCTGGTCGAAATATACTTTAGCGTTTTTCTGTAGGACGATCGGTTGAGTTTCGTTCCCTATCTCTACCGTGGTTTTTTCTCCGTTTATAAACGTGTAAGCAAGTATTGACAGCGGCGTGTCTGCAGGAACCACAATAGTATTCCCCGTAATGTTAAGAAGGTTTAACACCTCTATATTGATTGTAGTGTAATCCAGTATCAGTTGATCCCGCGTTGTCTGGTTAGTTAGAAGAACATGCACTTCTTGGGACGGAATTTTCGAGCTGGATGGGGAGGGGACTGTTGCCAGAACCCTTGCCACTGCTCCTGGGCATAATGTTACGGGAACGTTTCTAACCTCCCCTGCTGACAGTGTGCCTAGGGAAATGACTCTAGGCACGTACACTTCCCTCTCGTTAAGCGATGGGCCGATTATTGTCACGTCAGTGTTAGAGGGTATGGCTATGATGGCTTCGCCTGAAATCTTAAAGATTCTGTAGCCTCCATCTGTAAACACTAAGAACGACTGGATGTAGACTGGTTTCGGATTCAAAGAGATTTTTAGCAAGGAGGCTGGCTTGACTATGAAGCTTTTAGAATTACTGTCTATTTTTGACCCGTTTGTGAAGCATAGCTCTGTCGAAACCTCCAGTAAATGCTCTCCGTCAACGTAAAACGGTGTTTCAAGAAGGTATTTCGCCACCAGAGCAGCACCGAATGACGTGGAGGGGAGTTTTAACTCGATTCTTTCACTCAGTAGGGACTTGTTTAATGTTAAATCGGTCAGCCTCCAGTCTAACATGGCTTCAGTCGGATTTTGAAAAGCATCGTTCACAAGCCATAGGCTGATCCTGGCTGTAGAGCCCGCAGTGAAAAACAGAGAGGTCAAGTTATTCTTATAGTCGCCGTCAATCGATATTATTACGTGCACAGGGTTAAACGCGTTCTTAATCTCGTAGTACGATTGTTTTTCAAACCCGTAGTAGTCTATGATTGAGCCGCTGGCAAACGGCAGGTAATCGGTGAGTGGAAGTATGCTTACCCCGACTGAAACATTATGCTTGAGTATTCTCGCCCTATCTATCGCATGCCTTAAAACCATAGACTGGTAGACTTGGCTCTTCTCAATCAAACCAGTTAAATCGCTGGGCTTACTCATCCAGTATGCACCTGCCATTTGCGTGTCAAGCCCTTTCTCTGCAAGCAGCTGAACAGCCTGCTCATAGGGCAGTTTTTGAACCCCGCCCCATAACGGAGAGTTTAAACTAGGTAAGCCCGCTGGGCTAATTAAGTTTGGAAAAACCTCCTTATAGCTGATGAAGTCTACCCAGCTACCTTTTCCCCAGCCGTAATCAACATACTTGTCGTATTCTCCTGAATACGGGAGGACGATAACCTTCTTATTAACCTCCCTTACCAGAATAGCCAACTCATGGTCCAAGAATACATTGGTTCCGGAGCCGTAGTATGGTGATTCCTCATTCAACCATCCTGGAAGCGTGTGGGGGCACAAAATTATGATGGAAGGGTAATTATAGGTTATTAGCAGCAACTCGGTAAGCTGCGTTTTCACAAGGTCTGAGTAATACTGGTAGTGGTCTAGAGCCGGATAGGATCCTAGGAGCGGGAAGTCAAGTTGCACCATGATTCCCTTCATGGATGTCAACTCGTAGAATTCCTTGGGTTCAACATGAGCAAAAGTCCTCAAGAAGTTTATGTTCGCATTCCTAAGTAGGTTTAACATGTCTTCTGTTTTTGCGCGTGGAGCAAATGACGAGTCGAAATTGGAGAAATAAGATCCGCCTCTCAGGAAGATGTCGGCCCCGTTTATTTTTACGTAGGATTTCTCCTGAGAGATAGAGCCCTCCAGAACCCTTACTCCGAAAACAGTTTCAACAGAACCCGCGTATCTATCGTTGCAGCATAGGCTAATGTTGAGAAGGTAGACGTTTGGAATGCCAATGTCCCATGGAAACCAGTATTCTGGATCCGGGAGGGAAACATCCCATGTGAACCATTTTCTTTCACCTGCCGAAAGCCTTAGATTGAAGGATTGCTGAAGGACAACCGTGCCATTGGAACCCGGCTTTTTTATCCTCAGGATTGCTACAGGGCTTTCTTCAGAGTCCCCCTTATTCTGGACTAGAACCCTGAGGCTTAAAGAGGCAGGGTTCGAATACTGCTTAACGTCTACAAGAACAAGGTTGACAACTGGATTAAGAGTCCCAACCAAGATGACATCGCCCTGTATTCCGATAAAGGTCGTTCGTAGGCTGGGCTGTATTTCTGAAAAAGAGTATATGCCTAACGGGTATATTCTGGATTCGTAGGAATCTTGGACAGGAGACTCTAAGTATAGGGTCAATACGTTAACCCCATCTAGAACGACGGCATTGTCTATGTCGAAGAAGAAAGGAGAGAAATACCCCACGTGTTCTCCAAGATAAATGCCGTTCAACCATGCTTTTACAGCTACCCAAACCCCGGATAAAACAAGCCTTAGCCTCTGCCCCTTCATGCCCTCTGACACCCTGAACACGCTCCTAATCCACAGCGAGCTGTTTGACCGTGTTGACTTGAATAAGAAGGGTAGAGTAATCTCACTCCAAGAGCTGGAGTCATAGGACGGGTCGTAATAAATATTGACATTCCCATGCTCGAATGAATCGACCTTATAGCTCCAGGTTCCATTAAGCTTCTCTTTGGAAAGATAAAAGTAGTCGAACTGTGTCAAGCAGGGGACAACCCTTTCAATCAGGTTTTGAGAGGGCTCTACGAAAAATGTTCTTAAAACAGGAAGAATCAAGGCGGCCAGCAGCATCGATATTGAGATAAGGGTTAAACACGCCTCTATGGTTCTCTTCGAGACCATTCTCGAACTAGCTAGTGGGGTGGTGCCAATATAAGTTTTACAAATGCCGCTGGGCTCGTCTCTCGCACGCTACCCGTTTAACCAGTTCGGCTGGGTTTTCAACCAGTACAACCCGGGGATGAGTGTTTTCGTCTCCTTCATCTACTACCTATTCCCGGAGATTATAGATTTTCCATCAGCATACAAGCGTGCACTAGAATATTAACCAATAAAATTATGGTTTTAAACCTATTCATGTGGTTTCTAATCATGTTTACCTAATGTATGGAGAAATATTTTGAAAAGGTATTTCAGAACGATGAATCACTGGTTTTTCGTCCAAACGGAAAAATAAGACTTATTAGTTAAGCTTTAAACATCTATTCGATGAACAGTGGTCTATCTCTATGGGCGGGATTTAACAAAAGACGATCTTCTTAGGCGCATAGGAAGCATGGAGCAAGTTGCCGGAATAAGAATAGTGGAGCTTTCAAACGGCTTCGAACGAAATGTCAGAGTCGCGGTGGTTAGAAATGGTGAGCTAAGCTTTTTGGTAGCAATAGACAGAGGCATGGACATAGTTAACACTGAATACAGAGGGGTCCCGTTGAGCTGGATTAGTTCAACCGGTATAGTTGCGCCTAGTTTCTACGAGCCGGAGGGATTCGGATGGCTCCGCGGCTTTCCAGGAGGGCTGGTCACCACATGCGGTTTAACATACATGGGAGCACCCACCTTTGACGATGGGGAGAGTCTTGGGCTGCATGGGCGCATATCCTATTCCCCAACTAATCTACTGCATGCTGATGCCCACTGGAACGGTGAAAAATATGAGATTGTTCTGGAGGGGGAGGCTAGAGAATCCAAGGTTTTTGAGCCGAATATTGCCTTGAGGCGACGCATAACAACCTTCTTGGGTGAGAGACATATAACGATACGTGACGCTGTGACAAATCACGGGTGGAAAACACAACCCCTCATGATACTATACCATATCAACATAGGTTTCCCCCTGTTGGACGAGGGAGCCAGATTCTTGGCAACAACTGAATGCTTCGCCCCAAGAGACCAGGAAGCTCTGGATGGTGCAGAGGATTTCGCAAGTGTTCATGGACCAAGACCTAATTATAGGGAAAAAGTGTATTTTCACAGCATGCTGACTGATAGCGATGGGAATGCTTACGCAGCAATAATAAATGATAAACTCCTCGGAGGATTGGGGGTGTATGTGAAATATAGGAAGCCTGAGCTTCCAAGGTTTATTCAGTGGAAAAATCTCGGCGAGGGAACATACGTCATGGGAATGGAGCCTGCTAACAGCCTCGTGATGGGAAGAGACAAGGAGCGGGCTTGGAGAACATTGCAGTATGTCAAGCCGCAGGAAGCAAGGGAGTTTCACGTTGAAATAGGGGTTCTCGTCGGTCGCGAGATAGGTGAATTCGAGGAAAAAATAAGGAGAATGATGGGAAGTAGAAGACCTAAAATGGTCGAAAACTTAGAGGAATTCGTTAAAACCACCGGACAGTGAAACGTGTCTCCATTATTTAGTATTTTCCTCTTAAAACTTATAAGTTTACAGGCTTCGAAAAAATCTGAAATGAGAGAAATAAACGTTGCTATAGCTGGCTGCGGCGGGACTGCATCAGTCCATGCTGAAAGATTGATAAGAATAGAAGGTGTTAGACTGAAAGCATTCGTCGATATAGATGAGAAGAGGGCAAAATCTTTTTCAGAAAGATTCGGGGATCAATACTATAACAGTATAGATTCACTAGTTAAAAACGAGCATATAGATGCGCTCTACATTACTACTCTCCGTTTGCAAGAGGCGAGGAAATAAAGGCTATAGAAAAAGGTGTTGCAGTATTCTTTGAGAAACCGGTTGCTCTCAGCCTAGACAGGGCAGAAGAGATTCTGAATTCTATAAAGAGGTATTCAGTCATAAACAGCGTAGGATACGTGCAGCGATATCTCGATATCTCTTCGATCGCGAAGGAAGAGGTTGAGAAAAACGGCCCAACAGCTATGGTTCTTGGACAATACATCGACCCCTTCTGGTTTCCTCAAAAACATTGGTGGCTATATAAGGATAGGGGCGGAGGCCAAGTAGTAGAGCAGGCAACGCACGTCTTTGATCTAGCAAGATACTTGGAGGGTGATGTTTCTCACGTGTATGCTGAGATAGATAATCTGATAGCTGGGAGATTTATATATTCCGACATGACTTCTGAAGACAGTTCAGTTGTAAGTCTAAGGTTTAAGTCGAAAGCTATTGGAGTCATAGTTAGCTCATGTGTTGGTTAAAATACCTTTTCGGGGACTTTTCTAAGGCTGATAACGAGGAATGCTGTTGTCGAGCACATGGGCCATTCGAAAATTTTGAAGATTTATGAAAAGAATAGGATTCAGGAAATCAGGTCTCCCGTAGACCCATATTTTGAGGAAGACAAAGTATTTATAGACGCTTTAAGAACTGGCATCACGAGTAAAATCAAATCGAGTTTTGAGGATGCGGTAAGACGTTGAAAGTCACACTGGCTGCTAACGAGTCTGCAAAAAATGGGAAAGTGGTAAGCTTAGAATAGACCCGGAATCAAGTTCTAACTTGCCAGTTTTTAACGCTTTGCTGTCAGCCGTGTCAATGGCTGTTGGTAAAGTTGTAAAAATGAAAAACATTATTTAAGGTAGAATATAGCACTAGAAAGGCCTGTGGCATCCATCCTCCTACTCTCAAGGCAATTTTGACAGATAAACATATAGAATAGTGGCCGCTAAACCCATATGGGATTGACGGCTGAAGGAGACGCCTCTCTTGAGAAATCTCTAGAGCCACTTCCTAAACCAGTTAGAGCTGCAATGAGACATATGGGGATTGAAAGGTTGACGGAGACTCAGGAAAAAGCCATCCCTCTGATAATGATGGGGAAAAATGTTCTTTTAATAGCTCCAACTGGAAGCGGTAAGACTGAAGCAGCCCTTCTGCCCATTCTGGCTAAGCTTATCAGTATTAAAAACAGGAGGGGGATTTCGCTCCTCTACATCACTCCGTTAAGGGCTTTGAACAGAGACATGGCGAAGAGAATCGTGAAATGGTGTATCCTACTAGGCTTGTCCGTGGACGTGAGGCATGGAGACACACCCTCGTCGATGAGGAGGAAACAAGCGTTAAAGCCCCCCGATATCTTGATAACAACCCCCGAGACACTTCAAGCAATTCTTCCTGGTAAAAGAATGCAGAGTAACCTTAGGGAGGTTAAATGGGTGGTTGTGGACGAGATTCATGAAATAGCTGAAAGCAAGAGGGGGGTTCAGCTCGCCGTAGCCTTGGAAAGGCTAAGGGAAATCACCGGTCGGGATTTCCAGAGGATAGGTCTCTCAGCCACAGTTGGGACGCCAGGGGAAGTTGGAAAACTGCTTGTGGGAAGCAGAGGGTTGGTTAAAATCATCAGAGTCCCTGTTTCAAAGGGCTATAGATATTGGATAGAATGGCCTCAGCCGAACGAGGAGGATTTTGACCTTTCAACCATCCTCTACACCTCCCCTGAGGCTGCTGCGAGAATAAGGACTATCAAGGATCTTTGCGACGCCTACACTTCTACGCTGATCTTCGTCAACAGTAGACAGGTAGCGGAAATGTTGGCTTTAAGACTCGGCTTGCTGGATCCTAAAATAGGTATTCACCATGGCTCGCTGTCTAGGGAGGAAAGAGTGAAGATAGAGGACAGTTTTAAGAAAGGCCTAACTAAAGCTATTGTCTGCACCTCAACCCTTGAACTTGGAATAGACATTGGAAGCGCGGATCTAGTTATACAGTATCTTTCCCCACGTCAAGTAGGGCCTTTTATTCAGAGGGTCGGAAGATCCGGCCATAGGCTTGGGTTAACGTCAGAGGGAGTAATACTGACTGCCTTCGTAGACGATGCGCTTGAATCAATAGCCGTGGTAAGCAGGGCGCGAAGCGAAAAAGTTGAGCCTACGAGAATCCATAAGGGTGCTCTGGACGTGCTTGCACACCAGATAGTTGGACTCTCCTTAGACCATGGAGAAATAAGGATCTCTAAGGCGGTTGAAATACTGTCAAGAACATACCCCTTCACAAGGCTGGATGAGAAAGAGCTTCAGAGAGTTGCACAGTATCTCTCCAGGCTGGGACTAATAAGGTTGAACGATTGCAAGATAACGCCGACTAAAAAGGCTAGGAAGTATTATTTCTCCAACCTCTCGATGATTCCTGACGAGAGAAGGTATCCTGTTATCGACCTTACGTCAAACAGGACTATAGGGATAGTTGGCGAGGAGTTCGTAACGCTTAGGGCAAGGATAGGTCTTCACTTTATCTGCAGGGGAATGGTTTGGAACATTGAGCAGATCTCCGACGGTGGAGTATACGTGACGCCGGTTGAGGATCCTAGGGCAGCCCTGCCAGGCTGGGACGGGGAGATTCTTCCAATACCCTACGAGTTGGCGAGGGAGGTCGGCAAGCTTAGGAGGAAGATCGCTGAGAAGCTGTGGAAGGATCAGCCGGAGCAAGCCGTCAGCTGGCTTTGCAAAGAGTTTCAGATAGACAGCAATGCTGCGAGAAAAATAGTCGGCGAGATCCGGGAGCAAATCGAGTTAGGAGTCCCCGTCCCCTCCGATAACCTTATCCTGGTAGAGGGTTTCGACAGGTATTTGATTGTAAACTGCTGCATGGGAGAGTTGGCGAACAGAACGCTCGGATACATTATGGACCATAGGCTTTCTCGAGACGGGCTTATAAGAAACTGGTGGGCGGACGGGTATAGGATTCTGATCGAATTGCCAATAGAGGTGGGCGAGTCAAACTTAAAACGCCTGATCGAGCAGATTCTTCCGGAGGACTCTAAAGAGGCTGAGAAGGATTTCTACGCTAGAGTAAGAGAAAGGTTTCCATTCGGGTATTACATGAAGTTTGTTGCTGAAAGGTTCGGCGCGATTGAACGTGGCTTATCCCTTGGGGAAGAGAGGCTGCTTGACCTATACGACAGGTTCAGGCAGACACCGATATACGATGAAACAATGCGGGAAGTTCTCCAGGAGAAAGCAGACCTGGAAACAGTGAAAAAGGTGGTTTCAGCCATTAGAAGCGGGGAAATCAGGGTTGAAACATGTATCTCGAGAGAAAAACCTACTCCAATATCGTACCCCATTTTGAACAAGTATGCGGAGATTCCTGAAATGATCGCGCTGGAGCAGGTTCAGGCAGATACTGTAGAAAGAATGAGAAACGCCATAATGCACACAAGGATTGAATTTATATGCATGGAATGCGGGAGAAAGCAGGAGCCGATTCTTATCAGAGATCTTCCGGAGAAACCGAGTTGCTACTCCTGCGGCTCGACTCTTCTCGCAATACTGCCAGGATATAAAGGGTATCTGGTGGGAATTGTGAATAAGAGGCTGAACCACGAGAAAATGTCTGAAGATGAGTCGAGGCTTCTTTCAGATTTGAGGAGGACTGCAGACGTTATCCATTCGTATGGGAGAAGAGGCGTTGTTGCATTATCCGTCTACGGTATAGGGCCGCAGACCGCGCTAAGAATACTTTCGAAAATGCATTACAGTGAAGACGAGTTGCTGAAGGATCTTCTAGAAGCAAAGTTGCAATACATAAGGACTAAGCCCTACTGGAGGACTTGAAAGGTTTCGTAATAATCGAGCAATAAGAGAGAAAAGGGGGATTTTAAGGTTTTTAAGGCTTCTCGAACACTGTATGTGTTATTATCTCGATCCTTGTTACTTTACTGTTCTCCACATCCACCCATGCCAATGCCGCCCCGGAGGTGTCTTTACGCAGTATGAGGATGGCGCTCTTAGCCTTGGCAACCACGCTTCCGTCAGCCTCAACAACCGTTTTGATAATTGGTTCAATACGAGTGACGTTATAGCCTTCTGATAGCAGATTCTGCACATCGGGGTCGCTTTTAGCTATTTTAACAACATTGTTCTTAAACTCCTCGCTAATCTCTATAGAGCCCCATCCTCGTTTTAGACGACCGCAGTACGTTTGAGCTTTGGTAAGATTCGCCTTGACTTCGACAGGACCCCTTTTGAAACGGTTTAACAGGCCGCGAAACGGGAGCCAGGATGTTTCTGAAGATTCTTTAGTCTGGGCAGTGACATTTGCTAGACTAACGTATATGACTATGCCTATTAGGATCACGAACACAGGTAAAGCTATCTTAAGGGCTTTGTTCATCCTTGCTACTATGTAGTATAGTAGCCATATATAAATATTGCGTTTCTCTTAAACAGGCATAAAAACATGTCGGACAGAGAGAACAGGTAATCTTTTTACCTTGTTTCAACGATGCTTTCCTCATGAAGAGAGATCGACTTGGAAGAATCATATAAGCTCCTACATCCCAGACCAGTAGTCCTCGTATGTACAAGAGGCGGGACGGCAGGTCAATGTTACGAGTTGCTCTCGGGTTACACTGTAAGCGACGATCACCCATTTAAAGCAATATCCCTATGGGGGAAAAGGCTTACTCACACGCTGATAGATGAGACTCGAGTGTCACTATAAACATCCCTTCCACAAAACTTCTTGAGCAGGTTCGGCTAGCGCGCTATGTCAAAAAGGCACGCATTGAGGAAGGCTTGTTTAAAGAAGACTTGTGGATCGAAACCGTAGAGCCACTCCTTCATTGCGTTGGCAACGTCTTTTCAACTCTGAAGCATTTTTAATTAAAACCCTATCTATTTCCTATCGTTTTACTCTATCTGTCTTTCTCCTTGTTCTGTCAAAAAGTAATTTTTTCTTTTCTAATAGAATTTCTATTACAAATTCTAAAATAATAAAAATGGCGCGCTAGGATCGTCATGCCCGGAGTTTTCTAAAAATAGAAAACCTATGAATACCCGTTCCGTTGGTCTTCTCGAGGAATATGGCTTTTGTAAACAATACTTATGATCGTTATTTTTCGGAGTTCCGGACACACGATATCATTAGTAGACAATACTTATATAGGCACCTTGTAGCAATGAGGCCCGCTTAATCACCTAAAGTTGTTTGAGGCCACGCTCCTAAATATAACATTACTAATGGGACACGAATAGAAGGGCAGGGCATAATCCCATTGAATGCTTTTAGTTCATCAACGGGACTTTCTTTCTATTTTTAGAAAAGTCCGTGTAATCGCTGTTTGGCCTTCAACATCTTATCCAGCATCCCGTTTTCATGTTCTTGTAAAAAATAGAATAGATTTTCTATAAGAAAATATTGAAAAAATTTTCCATGAAAAATACCTTCCGCATCAACGAAGGAAATTGAAAGAGTTTCACAAGAATAGTAAGGCCTAAGCCATAAAGAATGTTTATATAACGCTAATCCAGGGAAAGCCCCGTGAACTCCTGGGAAAGGGTCATGAAAGCCATGCAACTTTCCGTGCCTGATAGAGTTCCAATTTATGAAATGCATATCCCTCCTAAAATATCTTCAGTAGTGTTAAACAAGAATGTAAACGAAGTTATGTATAGTAATTTTGAAGCATTCTATGACCTGATAGCCACCAAGAGAGAGGTTAATTTGGACAGGTTGAATTCGTTAATAGCCGAAGAACAGTTAGCCGTTTACCAGGGGCTTGGTCTTGATTGGATAAGGGTTTCTTGGGCGTACACAAGCATCCCAAAAGATGTGAAGAGGCTTAACAACAACGTATGGAGGATAGAGGATAAACGCTACAAATGGGCAGGGGAAACAGCTTGGTTTCTAGATGAGCCGAAAGACTACGATCCTGACGAAGTAATAAGAGCCTGCAGGGAAAGTAGCGTTGAGGTAAATACCAGTGTTTTCGCTATATTAAGGCGGATTTCTAAAAAAGTTAAGGGCAAGATCTTTCTCTCATTTGATGCTGACGGAACCTGGGGGCCAATAGTTTCAAACCCAAACCTCCTTAAGCATGTTCTCGTCTGGGTCTATAGAAGACCTGATGCTGTTGAAGCCTTGATCGATTATCATACTAAAGTCGCGTTAGAGTATGGGAAATATGCGATTGACGAGGGTGCTGACGCAATACAGCTCTGCGTTGACTACGGTAATAAGAACGGCCCCTGGCTTTCCCCAACGATGTTTAGGAGATTCGTCAAGCCGGCTTTGGAGAGACACGTGAACGAGTTCAAGAAAAAGGGGGCTTTTGTGGTTGTCCACTCAGATGGATACATCATGCCGCTGCTGGCTGACATGGTGGATGCAGGGATTAATGCCTACCAAGGCATAGATGTAATAGCGGGCATGAACCTCAAGGAGGTTAAGGAAAAGTATGGAGATAGAATTTGCTTGGTTGGGAATGTTGACCCGAGGATAATAGAGTACGGTACAACGGCCGATGTGGAGAAAGAGGTTGAAAGATGCCTTAGAGAAGGCGGAAAAGAAGGATATGTATTGTCAGCATCTGCTAACATTTCTATTAACACGAATGCTGAGAACTTCATACACATGGTGGAGTACGCTAAGAAAATATCCTATGCTTAGTTGGCTAAGTCTATTTGTACGTGCTATAAGCCGAGCCGCGGGTTCTATTGAGCTTTTGGAAACACGATGCATGAAAGAAGCTTTAGGAGCGGAGTAAAGTAGATGTTTGCTGAGAACAAGTCGCTTGAAAAAATCTTAGTGCGCACTACGATGTCTGGGTAAAAATATGGGTAAAAAATTGCACAAGTCTTATAAACCATGGTGCTAATCGGTTAACGGTGGTGTAAAATGGAAGAGGAGAGAAAGGAAGAGAAAAAAGTTGAAAAGGAGATAGAGAAAGAACACGATGTTGAAGAGCTCAAGGAAGTTTTGAAGACTGTTAGAGAAGAGGTGCCTGGCCTCTTGAGGGATATTGTCGGTCCTCTCAAGGAGCTGATGGGCACAACACTGACTGAGGAGCAGGCGAGGGAAAGAGCCAAGGCGATAGCCGCCTTCTACAAGGAACTGGTGGCAGCAGGGATGAAAGAGGATGTTGCGATGGAGCTTGTCAGAAGCCAGTTCATCAGCCCAGCAGAGCTAATTAAAAGCGTGATGGGTCAGGTCCAAAGGAAAAGAGAAGGCTTCGAATAGATAAGGTCTGAAGGATCGAAATGGGAAGGTCGTTGCAAGTAGCCTTGATCGCAGCTGAGGCTCTTATGACTTTCCTTAGGTTGATCCCTACTTTTTTATGCCTTCTACTGAACCTCCACTACGTTAATTATAAGATAGGCCGGAACAGGAAGAAGATGATAAAGATGTTGAGGAGAGAAGGCTTGCCTGAAACTGTTTCAATCAGGATTGCGGAGCACATGTTTCCGAAAATAGAGCTTTCCCCTTGGAAACTCATGTCCCTTATGAGTGGAGGCGGATACCGTGAGGGAAAAGGGGAGAATGCCCCTTGGAAAGCAGGATAGATGAGCTTGTAAGAAAGATTAACCTTCTTGAGGAAGAGCTTAGGAAAGAAAAAGAGCTAAACAGGGATATACTGAGAGAATTGGCCGTCGTCAGAAAAATTCTGTCTTTAAGTTCAGACGCCTACAAGGCTTCAAGGAAGATAAGCATTCTTTCACGAAGCCTGAAGGCAGGAGCATTAGCCAGAGATATAACTGAAGTACTGATGACTGATGGACCGTTAAACATATCTCAGCTAACTAACCTGCTGAGAGAAATCAGGGGAAGGGCCTCCAGGAAGACAGTTGCCAAGAAACTCGGAGAATTAATGGAGCTGGAGATTGTAGACATGGTTGAGGGAAAGAAGAGTGAGAAGCTTTTTAAAATAAGGAGTGAAGATTCAAGCGAGAGCTATAACAATTTTTAAAGAACCAGCCTTTTAATCAGATATGGTTCTCCCTTCGATTTTATTTTAAAACTCGCATCCTCTAGGACAGAGACGTATTGATCGAGGGTTCTGGTTGTTATTTTTTCCATACCCATGCATGAAGCCAAGGCTCCACATGCTTGAAAGACCTCTTTTAACTCTTTTTATTCAAGGGCACTGGAGCCCAGACGGCAATCCTGCCCGTCGTCGGGTTAGCGCGCGCTATAGAGGCTCTTTCGAAGAATACGTGGATGTTTCAAGGCATAATATCTCCGTACTCCCTTAAAAACTTCTTCAGGTTTTCCAAGCTTTTGACAGCTATAGTTTCCGGGTCTGGTTTAAAGTCGAAGACTTCAACCGACAGGTATCCAGAATAGTCTATCTCGAGTAGGCTTTGAATTATTTCTTTATAGTTCGCCGAGCCGGATCCTGGGATGTATCCGTTACAGTCATTTGCATGAAAATGTTTTAGGTTTGTCCCGCCCTCCTTTATTATATCTTTAAAAGGCCGTTTTTCGTCACACATGCTTCTGACGTCGAGAATGAGCCTTATGCTTTTATGCCCAACCTCCCTTATGAATTTATTAGCTTCATTAACATTGTTAATAAAATTCGTCTGATCTTTAGACAGCGGTTCGATGCATATAGTTACCATTTTCTCACTGGCGGAATCACCTACCTCTCTGAAAGAAGAGACAGCGGAATCCCACGCATAATTATAAACTTCCCTAGAGGGGATGCTTCTCTGCCTAGGTGAGCCGAAAACCAGTATTTTACCGTCTATATCGCTTGTAAACTCTACTAATTTAATGAGGTATTCAGCAGCCTCCCTCCTCACCGCTCCTAAGTCGCTAAACAAGTTCACGTTCCTATCACAGACCAAAACCCAGTGTATGCCAACAACTTCAACGCCGTTTTCAAGCGCTTCCCTCCTTATTTCCCTCCTCTTCTCCATTGGAATCTTTTCCACGTTGCTGGCTACTGTAAACGGAGCAATTTCGATACCATCATATCCGAATTGCTTAATCTTAGGAAAAACTTCTGAAACATCTTTCCCTAAGAATACTTCATTGCATATGGAAAGCTTCATCTGCAACATTCGATGGACTGGAGTTAATAAGTCTTAGTGTACAGGGCTGCCCATAATTGTTTAAAAACCCTTTTCGACTCACCTAGATAAGAATGGGAAGGAGGGTTGCTGAAGTCAGTATAGAAGCTGGTGCTCACGATAGGTTTGAAACCCCTGTCAGTTTCCTGCTGCCGAAATCAGCTTTATTTTTGAAAAACCGAAACAACATATACTTGGAGATTGGTGAGGGAAAGATCCCTATACAGGTGATGGAAGGGGAGGATTTTCTTCAAGCGTGTTTCATCCTACCTTGCGCGAAGGCTGGAGAAACATTGAGTGGAAACATCGTTATGAGCGAGGAAGAGGGTGAAACTGGTTTCTCGTATAACTTAAAGGAGGAGGTTCTCATCGTTAACTATGATAAAAACCATGTGTTGAGCTATAATTTTGGAAAGCAACTTAGTAAACCGTACTTCTACCCGATCTTTAGCACGAACGGAGTCAGGATTACTGAAGACGGGCCTAGGGACCATGTGCATCATAGATCATTATGGGTTGCGCATGGAGATGTGAATGGTCATGACTTCTGGGCTGAGTTAAAGGATAGTGGGAGGATTGAGGCGAGAAATGTCAAGGTAAATAGCTGTGGAAAGGTTTTCTTTGAGCTGAGTAGTAGCAATATTTGGGTTGCCAATTCGAGAAGCATTGAGTTGTACGAAGAAAGGATCCTGCGTGTCTGGAGGCTTAAGAGAGACGTTCTTCTTGACCTTGGAATAGTCCTCTTTAACCCTGAGAAAGACACTAAATTCGGGGATACTAAGGAGGGCGGAATACTTTCGATAAGAGTTAATGAGAAGATGAAGGTTGATAACGGTGGGAAGATCGAAAACTCGTTCGGCGGGGTTAATGAGGCTGAGACCTGGGGTAAGAGGGCGGCATGGTGTGACTACAGTGGGATTGTTGACGGAGAGAGAGTTGGGATAACTGTTTTCGACCATGTGGACAACTTCAGGTATCCAACCTACTGGCATGTGAGGAATTACGGCCTGATGACTGCGAACATGTTCGGCGCCTCGGTCTTTACGAATTCACCGAAGAACAGGGGGGATTATGTCCTGCTGAAAGGAGAGGAGTTGAAATTCAAGTATAGGGTTCTTGTGCATGAGGATAGGGATTTCAACTACATAAAAACGAAGTATATTGATTTCCTTTATCCGCCTAGGGTTAATGTTTCGGAGGCTAAGATATAGCTTTCCCAAGCCTCTACTTCCTCTTTCTGAAGAATGCCAGCTCATCCGTTTCATACACGCATTCGAAGCCGGTTTCCAGCATGCTCTTAATCTCTCGAGATCGCGCGCTAGTCACCATCCTCTTTAAATGAGGGTTTCTCAACCTGAATGTAGTGCAAGCTACCGTTACAAAAGTCTCCACGAGGCCTTGGAAGGAGTTAAGGAAGCATAACTCTATTTAAAAACTTCTTTTTCTCAAACGAAGATGATTCCTGATGCTAGCGTATGCTACTGGTTTTGGGTTCTGATAATGAGTGCATCTATGTCTCTGGCATTTATTCTGATTTTCGCCTTAATGGTGTCTTGCTCCCTCTCGTAGGAGAGGAGTTTATTTGTACTTAAGGATTCGATTTTGACCACTCTCGTTTTAGTTTTACCTAGGCGTAGAAGATTAATAGACACGGTGCATGTTGCAGTTTTATTAGAAGTATTCCACATAGCTACCAATATCCCGCCTTCGTTAAGATATACTTTGCCAAATATTTTGTTGTTAGAGATTTTTAGACCAATATCATCTAAGTAGCGTCCGTAAAAGAAAAACTCCTTTCCCTTCAACCATAACGTCCTGATCTTTTTCATAATAGCATTAACCATATGTTTCTCCTCATTTGTCAAGTCCTCTTCAAGCCTGTAAGCTATGGGACGGAGACACATAACAAAAAGGTAGTTAAGCCCGTAAATCCTGTCTTTAGACGGCGGATAAGAATAGCTTCCTCCCATCGTAATGTACCATGGTAACGTGTACCTCCACATCTCAACAAAAGTTTCAGCTTCAGGATGAGTCTTCATCGGCTCCCAAAGAGGAAGCTTATCTGTATGAAAATCGAGGTATTGCCCGTACACATCATTCATCCCCTCCGTATAGAGGAATGAATCAGGGTTAATTCTCCTAGTCTCTTCACGGATTCGGCGGAATATTTCCAAGTATCCTGGACCCCATGCGGCAGCCGGGTTTTTGTGCCCATGATTCTTATTGTAACATAACTCTGCATAATATGAGCCTGGCTGGTCGAAGAATATTCCGTCGACACTGTAATCTTTAATTACACGGGTAGCTTGAGACACTATATGATCTTGCCATTCCTTTACCGAGGGGCACATTACGGAAAACCATCCTTCACCCACTTGTGATTTACCCCATTCGGCATTCCAGTTCTCGTGGAGCTCGAAGAAGTCACAGGTGTTTACGCCTAGGCCGGGTGTTTTACCGAGAACCGCCCATTTCTTTCCATACTTTTTATAAGTATCAGTCCCTACGCAACCCAGCCTACCATTAATATAAACGCTGACGCCTATTCCTAAACTACGGGTTTTATTTACGGCGTCTACAAATGCTTGAACCCCGCCTAAGTCAGGTATTGGAATATACTCCGGATAATATGTGTCATGCCCATTGTAAAACCAGCCTACTAGCATAATTGTTAAGTTGCAAGGTTTTTCCGACATCTCCTTAGCTGCTCGAACAACATCATCATAAGTATTAACAACCTCTTCATTCGTATTTTTAATAGTAAGCTCCCTCATATCCGTCATTTCTGCAACCCACTTAGAAACCTTCGGTTTCAATACCCACCCTTCCAGCCATTCTCTATACCTGTCAGCTCCCCAATGCCAGTCTCCCGAGTGTATTCCAACACAATACTCTGGGGACTCCCAAGATTCGTCTGATGCTAAGAAGGGGTATTTTACAATCCACAGGCCTACTTTATTCTTTTCGTTTCCCACGCGGCCGAAATAAAAATCCGTGTATTCAAGATTTTTGTCATACGAGGCCATGTAAATTCCCGCTGCTGGCGAGTAATAATCAAACCATTGCATTGAAGCCCGCGCAGGATATTCAAGGCGTACAACCGGCGTCTCATCCGACAGTTTCGATACCGGGTCGCTAATTCTTTCCCCCCCGTGATTCGGCATTATCAGCCAGTCAAATTCTTTAAATCCGGAAATGAGGGGGAAATGGACTTCTCTTACAGTTCCGTCATCGTTGTTCTTTATGAAAATCCTCCAGATTGTTTCCTCCTTTCCGGATATTAACTCGACCGTGAATCTCAGCGAGACGTTAATTTTCCTCTTCTCCAGATTCAGATTGTTATAGGATATCTCAAGCCTAGAGCCTTTACCACTTTTTGTAAAGCTATGTTTGGAAATTTTTTGCATGCTGCTATTTACTACTGTGCCATGGACAGCGCTCCAAATGTCTTTCTTAGCTGCTCCATGACAAGGCCAGGAGGAATATACGATTCTGAAGGACTCGTACATGCCCTTCCCTTTCCTCAGATATTCTATGCCTCTGGTTTTATTCAATATTCTATTAATACAGCCTGTTTTTTTATCAAGTGTTATTTCTATCTTCGAATTTCCAAGAATCAGTTTGTTGAAATTCTCGTTGAAATAGCAATCGTTTTCAATCTTTCCCATTTTGCCAACCATGTTTCATCAAGCTAGAAGGAGAGAAGCCTGCATTTAAGTGTTGGGCAGCCCTAAACAGTAGTGCGCAAGCATGCGGGTTAAACTTGGCCTTTTCATCCGGATGTAAAAATCTCTAAGCGTACGTACCCTCTCTTAGCGCGCGCTAAACATGATGCCGAACACGTATATCCAATTGACATTGGACATGGCCCCATAATGATTGAACCCATTCAGGCTTTGATCGAATTAATTAACATATGCTGCCTCAGAATCTGGCCTATCAATCCAGAAGGCTTCTACACGAGCATAACACCAGCCGAGTATGGTCTTTTCCCTTAATCTAGTTAAACATTTTAACTTTCTAGATGTTGAATGTTTGCGCAGCGTTTTCGCTTAAGATTCGAGAGGCTATTTCTAAAGCCTCATTAAACTTCAGATAACTTCTATCCACCATTCTAGAGAGTACTTCGGATAAGAGGTTTTTGAATAGTTTTAGCGCACCGTATGTTGCTTCAGCAACCCAGCAATCTCCTCCCCACATAGCTCTACTTGAAAGTCCTAGTTCAACAACTTCCCTCAGTAGGAGCCTGCAGGCTGATGGAGATATTATTGGAAGCCAGCAGAAGTCTATGTAGACGTTTCTAAAGCTCATGGCTACTGCCGCAGTTTCTCTTATCCAGGGGTATCCACCGTGGAAAAGTATGAAATTGACATTGCTGTATTTCCGTATAATGTTTACCAGATTCATGGGGCTCGATCCCTCTATGATAGCCAAACCTGTATGGAATTGAACAGGGAAACCGAGCTCACTTGCTTTGATTAGAATATAGTGGAGGATGAAGTCTTGGAATAGCCTAATATCTCTAGACGTTAATCCCGAACCCTTCTTTTCGAAAACCTTCTTGGCCTCATTTTCCTCAACCTCTTCAAACAGTATCGGTCTATCGTATGCGAGTGCTGATTTAAGCGCAACATAGCCTCTCCTTTTAGCTTCATCCAAAACCTTGTCCACAAGCCCCATGTAATTTTCAAATGTTTCAACTTTAAGATTCAAGTAATCTTCGAAAACGTAGGGGCTATTTCCATTGTGGTCTCTAGCGTCCCTTCTATATCCAAATAATAGTGAATTTATTCTGAAAACAGGTTTGAAAAGCTCTGTGTCGAGGCTTTCTCTCCAAATATCCCAATATGGATCCCAGAGAACCTTATCTATTAAGGAGCTTTCCTTAAATACTCTCCTAGTCCAGTAGTTGCTCTTGTACGCTTCACGGATTAGTTTTGAAGCTTCCGAGAAAGCTTCTTCGCTGGGAGGATCTATATCCACTCCGTAGATATCCTTAATGGCGATACTGCAAGATTTATAGAAGGCACTTCCCGAGATCCCTCTAACGCTTTCCACAAGGCTTTTAAAGTCGTCTCTCTTCGCAGGAGGTTTAGCAATCCAGAAAATGTAGGCGCCTTCGAAAACGTCGCTAATGGACGGGTTTCTGCATGCTAAGAGTCCTTGCGGATAAGTGTGTTCATGCGTATCTACCACATGCATATCTGCTATCGTCTCGGAAATCCTAGCATAGGTAGAGTTCATAAGCTATTATTTTGCATGCCACTCTAAAAATGTTGCCCTTCCGTTTCGTCTTTCAATCCCCAAAAAGGGTGGGAGAGGGGTTAATTGAGGAATTCCCCGTAACTTTCAATTGTCAGCAAGCGATAGTAATCCCTTCACTCCCTATGGAGGCCGATTCTCTTCACAAGTTCATAGGTGAAGTTGAGGTGCTCTAAAGGAGTGTTTGGAGCCACGTTATTGGCATCCCTAAAAATAAACCTTTTTCCTTTCGCAACCCCGGAGCCCAATATGCTTCTAACCTCCTCCTCGATCCTGCTTAAAGGACCATGTTTGAGCGTCGTAACTCTTACACCACCCTGTATTACTACTTCTTCTCCAAGTATTTCTCTCGCCCTACCCAGGTCTATTGGAAAACCAGTGTCTATCGAGGAAATATTAAGCTCCTCCTTCAAGGTTTTCAGATGCTGTATAACTGCTCCGCACAAGTGTATGCTTGGTCTTCCAGAACAGAAAGTGTTGACTATCTTCTTGTGAAGAGGGAGAACGAATTCTCTATAGGCCTTAGGAGATAGAAGCTGAATTGAATCATCTGCAAACCCAAAGCCCTCATAGGGGAAGGAGATGTTAAGCAGTTTGTGCCAAGCCTTCATTCTCTCGATTATGGATTCAGTTATAAACCAGAGGAATTCCTCAGCCAAACTTCTGTTCAGATAGAGCAGTTTAACCACGTAGCCGCTCGTAATGTTAGTCGCTATGGTGAAAGGCCCGTCTGTCCCAATCGGTGCGGAGATGATTCCAATAGGTCTTCCAAAGTAGGTGTAGCCCTCCTCCTTCTTTTTAAGGAAGTACTCGTAGAAGCTTCTTACCCTCGCCATAAAGCCGGAGAAAGGCTCCGGTATGCCTTTTTTCATAAATGCTCTCACGTCGTCCTCGCTCTTAAGAAAAGGAGATATGTCTGGAACACTGCTGCTAGAGAAGTAGAGAGGTGCTCCGAACCATGCGGATTCATAAACGTTTTGAAATTGCACTGGGAGAGACCATTCCTCAGGTAAACCCGTTTCCCAATCAGCATAAACATTATGCCTCCTCCAGTATTCAAATTCTAGTTCAACCTGTAGCATGGTTTCTGGATCGTTGAAAATCTTCTCATAAGTGTAGTTTCTAATGTTTAGCTCCTTGTTTAACACAATCATTCTATTGTTCATCCCCCATGTAACTGGTATTCTTTTATGCCTGTTCAGCTTAAAGTCTTTCCATAGTTGCAAAACCATTTCATTATGATGATCGAAACTATTGTCGGCCGGCAGCATCATGCAGAGCCACAGTTAGTTGCATATTTAAACCTTATTTGAAAAAACACTTATTTAACGACGCCGAATCATGCTATTCATTCTTTGGACTACCCTGCCAACTTCAATCGAATTCTATGCTTATGGCATCGAATCTTCAGTAAAGGCTCCTCTTGCACAGGTTCGCCCCCTTCGACTACCACTTTACCCCTAGGCTTTGTAATAAGCATTCCTGGTTCTCTAAGCTTTAGCAATGCTTCATCCTCGTAAATGGTCGCATACTCGATGCCTCTCGGCATAATATAGATGTCTTTTAATCCTATTAATGTCAGCCAGTCGTTCGACGGTGCGAGTATAAAAAGCTTTACACTCATCGGATTAA
>Ga0315298_1003276_pt1 | contig 26122 bp, 32 predicted proteins | sample WHS_1_MG_FD_203077 | JGI IMG/M metagenome (GOLD analysis project Ga0315298, IMG submission 203077) | Extremophilic microbial mat communities from Washburn Hot Springs, YNP, Wyoming, USA - WHS_1_MG | ecosystem: Environmental > Aquatic > Thermal springs > Hot (42-90C) | place: USA: Wyoming... | reverse complement strand
TTTCGTACACCGACTACCGGATCGGCGTCAGCAAGGACATTCACAAGTACATCGTTTCGCTTGCTGCGACCACGACCAATGCCAATGCGTTGGGCTACACGAATCTGTACGGTCGGAACGTGGGGGCTGGGCATATCGTCGCCTCGGTCTATCGCGAGTTCTGACAGGATGCGCATGAATAGGAATCCCTCCGACTCCGGGCGGGAACCGAGAATGTCAGCCGGCCGATCATCGAAGCCGGCGGGACCGGTCCGCACCCTGGAGAACTGAGTCATGCGCTACTGGAAGGTAGAGGTGAAACCCGGCAACGGCGATCCGTTCTGGTGCCGGGCGCTGGAAATGACGGGAAAGCTCCTGTGGTTTTCCCTGCTTGCGCTGGCTTACAACTACTGATGCAAAGGCCTTGACAACGATGAACGATGGAATGCAATTGAGCCGCACGGTGCGGATCAACGAAGAAATCAAGCAGGTGGTGCGCATTTCCGCAGGCATCAATCTCATGGCGATCAATGCCATGCTGGTTGCCAAGCGCTCGGGAGAGCGCTCCTGCGGCTACGGGGTCGTGTCGGGGGAGTTGCGCAGCTTCAGCGGGCGCCTGGAGATCATCATGCTGGAAACCAGCAACCTGATCTCCAGGATGATCGGGGATGTGGCGTCATTCCTCAACCAGAAGCGGTCGATGGCGCGCCTCGATCGTGCCTCCGGCATGTCCGAAATTACCGCGGGTCTGCTGGAAGACGCCATGGGCAGAAAGCGTCGTGCGCTTTCCGGGATGCAGAACAGGATGCGCGAGCTTGGCGACAGGCTCGGCCTCCACTCGGAGACGGCATTGAGGCATTGCCAGAGCGGCGTCGCCCTGTCCCGAAGCGCGAAGATAGAGTCGGTGTACGGCGGAGAGATGGCCGGGATTCTGGAGCAGGTGTCTGTCGAGGTGGAGACGCAGATGCTGGAGCTGTTCGAGCGGCTGAAAAGCCTGAGCGCCGATGTGCGGGCCTGGCAGGCATGAGATCGTTGTTGTTTTTTGGAGTGTAATGGATGAAGAGGCTGCAATACATATTCGAGGAAGGTCGGCACAAGTGGGCTGCGGTTGCGCGCGACCCGGAAAAACCCGGATACCTGATCGACACCAACGAATACCTGATCGTCAATCAGGGGGAAGGGCTCCTGACCGACCCGGGCGGATCGGAAATCTTTCATGCCGTATTCGCCGCCATCAGCGCAGAATTCGATCCCGGCAGGATCAGCGCCCTGTTTGCCTCGCACCAGGATCCTGATATCATTTCGTCCCTCGCGCTGTGGCTGGATTTCAATCCGGAACTGAAGTGCCACATGAGCTGGCTGTGGAATTCCTTCGTTCCCCATTTCGGCGGGAACGACACGACGTTTGTCGATATTCCGGACGAAGGATCGGAAATCGCTCTGGGGAATTTGTCGCTGCAAGCCGTCCCGGCCCATTACCTGCATTCTTCCGGGAACTTCCATCTTCACGACCCCAAGGCGAAAATACTGTTTTGCGGCGACGTCGCCGCAGCCCTGCTGCCCGAAGGCGAAGACGGGCTTTTCGTCCGCCACTTCGACGGGCACATTCGCCACGCAAGAGGATTCCACCGCCGCTGGATGGGCTCGAATGCGGCCAAGCGCGACTGGTGCGAGCGCGTGGCGAAAATGGACATCGACATGCTCTGCCCGCAGCACGGTGCAATTTACCAGGGGGATAACGTGATGCGTTTCATCAACTGGTTCGACGAGCTCGAAGTGGGAGCCGCGATAGCGGCATAGGAGAAATCATGCGCGACGTTGCCATCACCGACCAGGAGTTCGTCCAGTTCCAGAAGCTGATCTACGATATTGCCGGCATCAACATGACTGCGGCGAAAAAGCCGCTGGTGGCAGGGCGCCTCGCCAAGCGCGTCAAGCATTACGGGCTGGCAAGCTATGGCGACTATTTTCAGCTGCTGAAGAAGCCGGGCAACGACGGGGAAGTGCAGATGGCGGTGGATTTGCTCACCACCAACGAGACCTATTTCTTTCGCGAGCCCAAACATTTCGAATTTCTGCGCAACCGGATACTGCCTTCCCTCAAGGGGCGCCAGGCGGTCAGGGTGTGGAGCGGCGCGAGTTCGAGCGGGGAAGAGCCCTACAGCATCGCCATGACGCTCGACGATTGCCTGGGGGAACAGCCCTGGGAACTGCTGGCGTCCGATATCAGCTCCAGGGTGCTGGAAAAGGCGAGAACGGGGCACTACGTGATGAACCGCATGGAAAACATTCCGAAGGCTTATCTGACCCGCTATTGCCTCAGAGGGACAGGCGAGCATGAAGGCACTTTTTTGATCAACGCGAGCCTGCGCAACCGCATCCAGTTCCGGCAGATCAATCTCAACGAGACGCCGCCCAACCTGGGCGAGTTCGACGTGATTTTCCTGCGCAACGTGCTGATCTATTTCGACGTCGAAACCAAGAAGCGGGTGGTGAAGAACCTGCTGCAATTATTGAAGCGCGGCGGGTATTTCATGGTCAGCCATTCCGAGAGCCTGAACGGCATAGCGGAAGGGCTGCAGCCCGTAGCGCCTTCCATTTACAGAAAGCCCTGAGATGCAAAAGCCCGCGCATGCCATCGAGATCTTCCTGCAGCCGGGAGAATTCTATTTCGGCGCACAGGATACCCGCATCAGAACCCTGCTGGGTTCCTGCGTGGCGATCACCATGTGGCATCCCAAGCGGCTGATTGGCGGCATGTGCCATTTCATGCTGCCTTCGCGCATTGTCAGGCCGGCAGAGGATCTGGACGGGCGCTACGCCGACGAGGCGATCGAGCTTTTCCTCAGGGAAATCCGCATGCACGGCACCCGTCCCGACGAATACCAGGTCAAGCTGTTCGGGGGCGGCAACATGTTCAACGCGCCGATCCGGTGCGAGAAAGAAGCCGACTGCAAACACGTCTCCTGCCGCAATGTCATGGCGGCGCGCCGCCTGCTGCAGCAGCATGGCCACAAGGTGGTTGCCGAGCATGTCGGCATGCAGGGGCACCGCAACGTCATGTTCGACATCTGGAGCGGCAAGGTCTGGATGCGCCATGTGGAAACTGCATTGCCTCAAACCAAGGTGAATGATCTTGAAGAAAATCAGTGTATTAATAGTTGACGATTCGGCGGTGGTGCGCCAGGTGATGGCCGAGGTGCTGGGCGGCTCGCCTGAAATCGAGGTGATCGGGGCTGCATCCGACCCGATATTCGCCATGGAAAAGATGAAAAGGCAGTGGCCGGACGTGATCGTGCTGGACGTCGAAATGCCGCGCATGGACGGTATTACCTTCCTCAGAAAAATCATGGCTGAGCGGCCGACCCCGGTGGTGATCTGCTCGACCCTGACCGAGAAGGGGGCGGAAACCACCATGCAGGCGCTTGCCGCAGGCGCGGTGGGGGTGGCGGCCAAGCCGAAGATCGGGCTCAAGCAGCATTTGCAGGATGCATCCGACGACTTGACGCACATGGTCAAGGTCGCGGCGCGAGCCAACGTGAAACGGCTCCACAATCCGTCGCCTGCGCCGCCCAAGCTTTCCGCCGATGCGATCCTGCCGCAGTCCGGACAGGCCATGGCGCGGACCACGGACATGGTGGTGGCGATCGGCACATCCACCGGCGGAACCCAGGCGCTGGAAACCGTTCTGGCTGCGCTTCCCAGGGTCTGCCCGGGGATCGTCGCAGTGCAGCACATGCCCGAAAAATTCACCGAAGCCTTCGCAAGAAGGCTGGACAGCGTATGCCAGGTCGAAGTGAGGGAAGCAAAATCGGGAGACAGGGTCATGCCGGGCAGGGTGCTGATCGCTCCCGGCGGCAGGCACATGCTCCTGAAGCGCAGCGGCGCCCAGTACCATGTCGATATCGTGGACGGCCCGCCGGTAAGCAGGCACCGCCCTTCTGTGGATGTGCTGTTCCGCTCCGTGGCGCAATGCGCCGGCAAGAATGCGCTCGGCATCATCATGACCGGCATGGGGGACGATGGCGCCAACGGCCTGCTTGAAATGCGCGAGGCGGGCGCATGCACCCTGGCCCAGGACGAGGCTACCTGCGTCGTGTACGGCATGCCGAAGGAAGCCGTGAAGCGCGGCGGCGTGGGGAGAACCGTTTCACTCAATGCCATCGCGGGTGAAATCATCCGGTTCGGAGCCTGATCGATGCATGCATCCGCGGCATTGCGCGTGCTGATCGTGGAAGATTCGTCGGACGACGCGCTGCTGCTGGCCGAGAGACTGAAAAATGGCGGCTACGAGCTCGCCTGGCAGTGCGTGGACAGCCCATCCGAATTGCAGCAGCAGATGCGGAATAGGGACTGGGACCTGATCCTGTGCGACAACGATCTCCCGGAACTGGATGCGCGGCAGGCTCTGGGCATCGTGCGCCAGCATCGCTCGGACGTGCCGTTCATCATCGTCTCGGGCGGAATTTCCGAAGAGGATGCATCGGAAGTGATGAGCCTCGGCGCGAGCGACTATGTTTCCAAGCACAATCTGAGCCGCCTGATGCCGGCCATCAGGCGGGAACTCAGGAGCCGGGCGCGGATCGACGGAACGGGTGGAAAGCCGGGCCTGTTGCGGCGCCAGGATATCCTGGATCGTCTCGATGCGGAACTGGGAAAGGGAGGGGTTCTCGTGCTGGTGGAGTTCTGCCATTACAGGGAGCTGCTCAAGGAACTGGGTGTGGCCGGAGAAGCCCGGCTTCTCGGTGCGTTTTCGGAACGCCTGTGCGAATTGCCCTGCGCGCAGGTGCTGGGCCGGATCAGCGATGACCTGTTCGTCCTGATGGTGCAAGCGGATGGCGGTGCGGAAGGCTGCGGGCATGCCATCGTCGAGTCGTTCCGCCAGCCCCTGCGAACGACGGAAGAGGAATTGTATGTCAGCTGCCGGGTCGGGGGCAGCATGCTCTCCGCCGGAGATCTGGATGCCGAGGCGCTGCTGGCCCAGGCCGAAACCGCGCTGCAGCATGCGAGGAATCCGGAGACGGGAGGCGTCGGCTTCTACAGCCTGGGCATGGAGCGGCGCGGGCGCAGGAAGCTCGAACTCGAAAACGCGCTCTATCAGGCCGTCCACAACGATGAATTCAGTCTCGCTTACCAGCCTCAGTACGATCTTGCAACGGGCAGGATGGTCGGAGCGGAAGCCCTGCTGCGCTGGAAGAGTGCGAACAACTGGATATCCCCGGCCGAATTCATCCCGCTGCTGGAGGAGACTGGCCTGATCATTCCGGTCGGAGAAAGGATATTGCGCAGGGCCTGCCAAGCGAACCGCAGCTGGCAGCTGCAGGGTTTGCCCGAAATCAGGATGGCGGTGAATCTTTCGGCGATCCAGTTCAGGCAGCCGGACCTTGCTGCGATGGTGAGCCGCATTCTCGATGAGACCGGACTTTCGGCACGGCACCTTGCGCTTGAAATCACCGAAAACATCGCACTGCACAATGGTCCGGAAATAGTCTCTACGCTCAACGAACTGAAGCAACTCGGGATAGAACTCGCGCTGGACGATTTCGGCACGGGATATTCTTCGCTCGCCTATCTCAAGCATTTCCCGGTGGATAAGCTGAAAATAGACCAGTCCTTTGTTCGCGATATCGCGTCAAGCGGAAGCAATGAGGCGCTGGTGAGGGCGATCATCGCGATAGCCGAGAGCTTCGGCCTAGGCGTCATTGCCGAAGGGGTGGAAACGGAGGATCAGGCAGAACTGCTCAAGGAATGCGGCTGTGCGGAAGTGCAGGGTTATTATTTCAGCCGCCCGGTTACCGAAGAAGCGTTGAGGGCAATGCTGGTTCAGGCAGGAAATCAGCACCAAAATCGGTAAAATAGCCGGTTCAAGCGGCTCGCCTGTATGCCCGATGAACCCCAAAGACCTCGAACTGCTCGTTGCCACAATCATGCCCTATGGCAAATACAAGGGCAGACCGATCGCCGATCTGCCCGGGCATTACCTCAACTGGTTCGCCAGATCCGGGTTTCCTGCCGGGGAAATCGGCCGGCTGCTCGCCCTGATGCGGGAGATCGACCACAACGGCCTTTCATATCTTCTGGCGCCGCTCAAGAGCGCAAGGGCGAACTTTCCGTCAGATGCGCCGTCCAATGGCAAAGGCCAGACGGGGAAACGACAATGAAGCAACTGCTTGCGATTTTGCTGATGACGATTTCGGTGGCAGGCACAGCCCATGCCGATGGCCGCTGGGGAGGCGGTTGGCACGGCGGTTGGCGCGGTGGTTGGGGAGGCTGGCGCGGCGAAGGCTGGAGAGGCGGCTGGGGGGATGATGGATGGGGCTGGGGTTTCGGCGCCGGTCTGGTGGGCGGAATGGCCCTCGCCCAGCCGTACTATTATCCGCCTCCCGTGTATTATGCGCCCCCCCCGGTATATGTGGCGCCGCCTCCCAGGGTCGTCGTTGTGCAACCCCCTGTGACCTACGCTTCTCCCGGAACCATCAGCTATGGGCCGACCACCTATTACAACGGCTACGGACCCGGGGCGAACAACTGAAATTCCCCGTCTGCCTGTGCTAGACTTCGGGGGGTATGAAAAGAATCCTTTTTGCGGCCATGCTGCTTTCCCTTTCAGCCTGTGGCGGGAGCGATGTCTACCGCAAGGAAGACTTCGGGAAGAGCCATGCTTTTCAGCGAAATTTCGCGGCTTCGGCAGATAAGGCATGCGCGGCGGCGGAATTCGTCCTGTTGGGCCGCGGATATCTTCTCGAGCGCAAAGCGCAGGGGGAATTCTTCGCGAGAAAGGAATTCCAGCCCGAGAAGGAAGCCAATGTCACCATCGATTTCAGCGTCGTGTGCCGCGATGCTGCTTCCGGATCGGTGGTTTTCGCCAGCGCCGTCGAAACCCGCAACGAACTGAAAAAGACCAGCCAGTCCGCCAGCATCGGCATTCCGGCGGCGGGGTCGATTTCGCTGCCCTGGTCGAATAATGCGGAGGCGCTCATCAAGGTCAGGGGCAAAACCATTGAAGACGAAAAATTCTATTCCGGGTTCTTCGATGCCGTGGGATCGCGCCTGGGGAAAATAGCCCCCGAAACGCATTGAAACGAGCGAGGCTTCCGAAGTCGTGACGAAAAATAAACAAGGAGAGGGTATGTTCAGGCAATTGGCAATCGGAATCGGAATCGCAATCCTCGGAGTGGCTTTCCTGCCCAAGATATTGCCCGGTGGTCTGCTCGTGCTGGGGCTCGGGATCGCTCTCCTTCTGGGAATCATCGGACTGATGGTGCTCTGAATGTCGAAGAAATCCGTTTATATTGTCGCGGCCGCGGTGGCGGCCGCAATCGGCGTCGTCCTGTTCGAGATTTTCAAGGTCGTCGGGACCCTGATAAGCCCATGAACGATTCTTGCGCAATGCCCGGGATTCCTACATCCTGAAATTCCGGACCATGTCCTCCAGCGAGATGGACAGCGCCTTCAGCATTCTGGCCGTCTCGTCGACCTGGGCGATGGAGTGGCTGTTTTCTTCCGACATCTGCGCGATTTTCTCGACATTGGCCGCCACTTCGCGGCTGGCGATGCTCTGCTCCCTGATCGAGTTGGAAATGTCGTCAACCCCGGTCTTCACCTTTTCGGCGCCGCTGCCGATTTCGAGGATGGCTTCCCCTGCCGCGCCTGCCAGCGCTTCTCCGTGCTTCACCTTTTCGACGGCCGCCTCGATCATGCGGATCGCATCCAGTGTACTTGCGTTGATTCCGCCTATGGTTACCGTGATTTCCTGCGTGGAATGACTGGTTTTTTCGGCGAGCTTCCTGACTTCGTCCGCCACGACCGCGAATCCTCTGCCCTGTTCTCCCGCCCTGGCAGCCTCGATAGCGGCATTCAGGGCGAGCAGGTTGGTCTGGTCGGCGATATCCCGGATCACCTGAATGATGCCGTGGATTTCGTCCGTGCGTTCGCCCAGGGATTTGATGGCATTGGCTGCGGCCTGAACTTCGGTGCCGATCGAGGACATGTCCGACACCACCTGCTTCACGGTTTCCCCGCCTTTCGACGCGATTGCGCTCGATTCGACCGATATGCCCCTCACTTCGTCGGCATTGTCGGAGACATGGTCGATGCTGACGGAAATTTCCTCCATGCCGGCGGCCATGTTGTGGGAAGCCTCGGACTGCGCATGCGCTGCCTGGCTTGCCTGCGATACGGCTTCCGACAGATGCTCCGCACGGTGTTCCATTTCAATGGATACGGAGCTTATCTGGTCTATCATGGCTCCCATCAGCACTTTCGTCGACTGCAGGGCGCAGAACAGCTCGCCGGCTTCGTCCCGCTTCGAGATGTCGACCTGCCGCGAGAAGTCGCCGTCGACGAGCTCCATCAGATGATGCTTGACCTCCTCGATGGGGCCCGCGACGAAATGCTTCGCGATCCACCCCAGGAAGAAATACAGGAAAATCTGGAGCGCCAGCTGCCCTGCTGCGAGGTAGGCGATGATGATGTCGAGGTGCCTGAATTCCGCCGAGAGATCGATGGTGATGTCGGATGCCCCGTTGGAGCTTCCGACCGCGACCTGATGGCAGGTAAGGCAGTCCGTGCCGTGGAAATCATGGGATTCGATATAGGGGGTGATCGCCCTGAAGACGGGCTTGCCGCCGACATGGTCGAGCGAGAAGTGCGGGATGGATCGGCCTGCCTTGACGGAATCCTCGATGGTTTTTCTGACCAGGGGATCGTCGAGGTGCTCTTCGGGAAGTCCCGGTCCGAATTGCTTGACGACCTGTTCGGTGCGCATCAGCCTCAGCGACCTGAGATGCTGCCCCTCGATGACTTTCTTGATCATCAGCCTGCGGTTGTCGGGTTCGGATATCATGCCCGTGACCATCAGCATGTTGGCCGAATCGATCACCTGCATCGCGGTCGATTCTGCCCTTTTCTGCACGTTCTCCAGGATGGCCGATCTCATCTGGAAGTAGACCGCAAAAGTTGCGGCGACCAGCACGATCAGCAGGATGGGCTGGATCTTGAGCTGCAGGGATAGATTGCCGAACCACTGCACGATCGAATGTCGTCTTCTGGGAGGCTTGCCGCTCCTGTAAAGCGCCTCGGCTTCCGAGATTTCCTGCCGGGAGGGTTTCTTTCCCAGCGAAAGGTAGCCGGTGACCTGGCCCTCGTGGGTGATCGGGGAGACCGTGGCGCGCACCCAGTAATGGTCGCCGCTCTTGCAGCGGTTCTTGACGATTCCCCGCCAGGGGTGTCCGCCCTTGACCGTTTTCCAGAGATCCTCGAACGCCCAGGAAGGCATGTCGGGATGGCGCACCATGTTGTGGTTTTTCCCGATCAGCTCTTCGCGCGAAAATCCGCTGATTTTCACGAAGGCGTCGTTCACGTAGGTGATGATTCCCTTCAGGTCCGTTTTCGAGACCAGCGCCATGGATTCGCCGTATTCGATCTCGCGCTGGGTGACTGGCTGGTTGTTTTTCATGGTTTCTTCCTCATTTCATTTCCGGCAGCGGCATGCCCAGGTGATAACCCTGCGCATAATCCACGCCCATTTTCTGCAGTTCGTTGAGCACTTCTTCCGATTCGACGAATTCGGCGACCGTCAGGATGTCCAGTCCCTGGCAGAGCCTGATCAGGTTGTGCACCAGGGTGTAATCGACCTTGGAGTTGAAGATGTTGCGCACGAAGGCGCCGTCGAGCTTGACGTAGTCGAAATGCAGTTCCCTCAGGTAATGGAACGAATTATACCCGCTTCCGAAGTCGTCCAGCGCGAAGGAGAATCCCTTTTTCCTGAGATCGGACAAAAATTTCCGCATGTGCGTCATGTCGCCTATGGCGTCGCGCTCGAGAATCTCGAACACGATGACTTGCGGGGGAATGTTCAATTCGCCGCAAAGCTGCTCCGCGAATCCGAGCACGCCTCTGCCCTGGATTTCCTGGGCGGAAAGGTTGATGAAGAGTCGGGATGAATCGTTTCCGCTGGAAATCCTCGCCTTCATCGCGGCAAGCGCCTTGTTGATGATGGCGCGGTCCAGCTCGCGCCCCAGGCCGTAGCGCTCTATCGTTTCGATGAACATTCCCGCCGAGATGGTTTCCCCGTTTTCCTGGATCAGCCGCGCCAGTGTCTCGTAGGCAAAAACCTGCCCCGTTCTGCAGTCGATGATGGGCTGGTAATAGGGAATGACGCGGTCCTGCTTCAGCGCATCCCTGAGCGTTTCGGCGTAGTTGCGCGTTCCCCGGTTCGCCTGGATATGGTCCTCGACCGAATCGAGCACGCATACCCCGTCCTTGCCCAGTTCCTTGGCGCGGTATAATCCCAGATCGACGCCGGTCATCAGGTCGGAGGCGTTTTTCGCATCGAGGGGGAAGGTCATGAGCCCGATCGAGGTCGTGACATGGAACTGCTTGCCGTCCGTGCCTTCGAAGGCTATCTTGCGCAATGCCGTCCTGAGCTTCTCCGCGACGATGAGCGCGTTGTCCTTGCCAGTTTCGGTCAGGACGATCGCGAATTCGTCTCCGCCGATGCGGGTCACGAGATCGCCCTTGCGCACGAAGGCGTCCATCGCTTCCGCGACCATCTTCAGCACCGCATCGCCGCAGGGGTGGCCGTAGGTGTCGTTGACGTCCTTGAAATCGTCGAGATCCAGCATCAGGATCGAGAATTCGTGATTGTGCCGCTCCGACCTGCCGATCTCGTATTCCAGCATTTCGTTGAAATAGCGGCGATTGTGGAGCCCGGTGAGCGGGTCGTGGGTGGAATAGTATTCGAGCTCCGCGAGCGTTTTGCTCAGCACCTTGCTCGAACCGACCACCATCACCATCACCGCCAGAATCGAGCGGATCACGCTCGCCTCCTGAGGGCTCAGCTTCTGCACCGAGCCGTAGGCGACCCCGAGCAGGCCCGCGAGGTTGAGCGTTTCCAGTTCGGGAGTCGAAACGGAAACTGCGATCATCTCGATCTCGTCGACGCCGTCGAGCTTCTCCGGCACGGGAATCTGGAATTCCTCGATGTCGAGCGGGGCATCGACAGGCAGGCCGAGCTTGCTGATCATCTCCTTGGACAGCTTCTTCCTGACCGAGGATTTGATTTCTTCCGAACAATCTCCGAGGTAGTAAATGAAGAGGGAAAGGCCGTGCTCTTCGGAGAACGCGATGAAGAAGAAATTGAACGGAAATATGGAACGGAAGCCGGTCAAGATTTCCTGGACGAACGCCTTCCACTGCGAAACTTTTTCGTGGGACAGGATGATGCTTTCGAGCACCTGACTCTGGCGTTCCAGCAGGTCCTTTTCGATCAGGGTGCCGACCAGCTCTTCGGTGGTCTTGTGGAATTCGAGCATGATCTGCTGCAGGTGGCGCCCGTTTGAAAGCCATTGCCTGTCCCGTTCCCCGATCAGAAGATCCAGTGTCTGGTTGAGCCTGGAGCAGCGCGTGACCGCGTTCTGCAGGCCGGATGAAATCGCGTTTTTTTCGGATTCGGCAAGATTGCTGCTCGCCACTTCACGCATGCTCTGCGTCAGGTCGGACTCGATCTCGGCATGGATGTTGTGCACCAGCTCGCCGATATTGTTGGAAAAATGACTGGTGAGGGTCTGGCTCTCGAACAGGGCCGCGAACTTCTGCACGACCTGCTGGCGCATTTCCTCGATGTTGACTGGGGTGAGGGACGGAATCATGTTCACAGGCTTGCCTCCGCTTCGAAAATGCCGCTGCCTTTCATCAGATCGATCCCGCACCGGAGCTCGCGGAACCAATTCAGGAAATCATGAACCGATTGTCCTCGATAGATCGCGCCATGCTGGGGAGCGATCATGTCGATGTCGAGCTTCGATACGGCATCCACCCAGAGCCTGGCGGCTTTGTTGGAGCACATGTAGCGCTTGTGGAAGGGTTCGATGTAGGGGAGATGGGACTCGAAATCATCGACGAATGGGTCATCCCGGCCATCGGGCAGCATTGCGGCGCCGATGTCGCCGGTGAAGAGAATCTTCGATGCCGGATCGTAGACGTTGATCTGTCCTTCGGAGTGCAGGAAATGGGCGGGCAGGAGATCCAGCTCGAATCCCTGGTCGATGCTGCAGCGCGTTCCTTCGTCCGGCAACCCCCGGAACCGGTGCATGTCCCTGATGCCGTAATGCGGCAGGAAGCGCATCCAGATCTTCGAAACAAAAACCGGCGCGGTAGTGAGTTCCAGCCAGGTGGATATGCCGCCGACGATATCCGGGTCCTGATGGGAAAGCACGATGCCTTTCAGTTCTGCAGGCCCGATATGGCGCAGCATCTCGGCAAGAACGCGCGGCATCACGCCGAACCCGCCCGGGTCCACCAGGACCCCCGATTTCCCGTGCAGAATCAGGTACTGGTTGGAGCGGATTCCGTCCTCTTCCCCGGGCTCGCTCTCGTTGAGCAGGATGAATTTGTGTTCCCCATCCGCGAACAAGGTGATGTTGCGCATGCTTTCCCCCTGGAGCCTTTTATATATTCCTTGCGCAGGCCGGGGGAAAACGGAAAACCCCGCGAGCCATGTGCGCGTGCCACGACAGCATCCAACGGGGTCTGGGTTGGATAGAGAAATTCTAAGAGCCAATCTATGAGTTGTCAAACCGGCATAAATGCCGGTCATGGAACTGTCATATTCCCGGAGATCCGCCTATGATCTCGGAGGCGACGCTGTCCATTTTTCTTCTCAGGCTGCGCGCCTGACGGCGCATGGCCTCGAAGGCCTCATTCTCGGTCATGCCGTGCCGCTCCCTCAGTATGCCGATGGCGACGCTGATGTCGCGGGAGTGCTGCATCGCCGCCTGAAGTTGGGATTTTGCGTTGCGCAGGCTGCGAAATTCATCGCTTCTGGCGAGGGCGAGTTCCACGCTCGGAATGATCTGGTGGACTTCCAGAGGCTTCACCAGATAGCCGTAGCCCCCTATGGAGACCGCGCTCGCCACCTGTTCCTCGTCCGAGTAGGCGGTCAGGAAAAGGATCGGGACATCGGATATTTCCCGCACTTTCCTTGCCAGGGCGAGGCCGTTCATGAAGGGCATGCTGATGTCGAGCAGGATCAGGTCTGGCACTTCGTTCTGCACGGATTGCCAGGCAATTGCGCCGTTTTGCGCGGCGGTGTAACCCGGTATCCCGCGCTGGAAAAGCCTTCGGAGAGCGTGAGCAGGATGATGCGGTCGTCTTCAGCGATCAGAATGTGCTTTTGCATGGCTATCCCGTGACGGGCGGGGCGAGGCGCAGCTCCGCCGTCACTTCCCCATGCCCGGGCTTGAAAGTCAGTGAAGCTCCGGCGGGCGGGAGCAGGGCCTTCACGAGAGTCAGGCCGGCTCCGGCGCCGTTTCCACTTTCCAGGTTGAAAGCATCCAATCCCGAAGCGGCATTTTCGATCCGGATGATGGAAGCCTCCTTGCCGCCCGCCACGGTCACCCTGACCGGGGATTGGCCGGAATTGCCATGCTTGATGGCGTTGGTGACAAGCTCGTTGATGATCAATGCGGTGGGCACGCTTTCTCCGTCCACGACGACGACATCCTCGGGAATCTGGATCTGCAGCAGCAGACGGGAAAGGCTGGTGGCCTGGGCAGCCTCGCAGATCTGGCTCACCATCTTGACGAGCGAACTCTTTCCCAGGCGGGAGATGCCCTGTATTCCGTGCACCACGGCAATGGTGTGCAGCCTGTCGATGGCCTGCTGCAACGGTTTTTCCAATTCCGGGTTGTGCCGTATCTGGTATCTCAGCAAGCCGATCACGCTCTGGATATTGTTCTTGATGCGGTGATTGACTTCCCTGATCAGGGTATTGCGTTGCACCCGTGCATGCGCCTTGCGTTTTTCCTCGGCCAGCTTCTCGTTCAGGATGTTTTCGCTGAAGACGATGCAGGATTGGGGCGCATCGGGAGGATGGCGCAGGAGGGATACGGCAAGCCTGGCCCAGATCGTCGTGCCGTCCTTGCGGAGATAGCGCTTCTCCGCTTTGAAGCTGGAAGATTCCTCGCGCTGCAGGCGCGAGAAGAGCGGCAGGATTTCATCCCGGTCCTCGTGGCGGAACAGGTCGATGAAGGAGAGGCGCGATAATTCCTGCTCGGAATAGCCCAGCAGGGCGCAAAAGGCGGGATTGACTCTCAAAAGATGCATGTCCCTTCCCACGACGGAAATGCCCATCGGACTCTGCTCGAAAATCATGCGGAACTGCGCTTCGCCCTCGGGGAAATGCAGTATCTGCAGGGGCGTCGTTGCCAGTTCCGGTTTTGACATCCAAAGACCTTGCAATTAGTATGGTATTAATGTTAGCACTCAAACAGTCGATCGGGGTAGGATATTTTCCGACTTGGCCGACAGGTTCGGGATTACAATACGCGGATGAAGCTTTTTTTCCTTCTTTTCCTGGCGCTGTTTCCCGTCCTGCTTGAAGCCCAGGGTATCGGGCACGAAAGGGAAGTCGACGCATTCATCGGTCGGATGGTCGAGGCGCATGGTTTCGACAGGGCGGAACTGGAGAGTCTTTTCGCCAAAGTCGACCATGTCGAAGCCGTGGTGCGCCTGGCATCCCCTGCGCCTTCCGCCAAAGCCAAGGACTGGCATGCCTACCGATCGCGCTTCGTCAACCGGATCAGGATCGAGGACGGGGTCATCTACTGGAACAAGTACCGGGCTGCATTATCCAGGGCCAGCGCCAAATACGACGTGCCTCCGGAAATCATCGTCGCCATCATCGGCGTGGAGACGCTTTACGGCAGGCATACCGGATCTTTCAGGGTGCTCGATGCCTTGTCGACTCTGGCATTCGATTATCCCGAAACATCGAACCGGGCAGCCAGGATGGCTTTTTTCAGGAGCGAGCTCGAGAATGCGCTCGTTTTCGCAAGACAGGCCGGGGTCGATCCGCTTTCGCTTTACGGCTCCTATGCCGGCGCGATCGGCATGCCCCAGTTCATGCCGGGCAGCATCATGAAATATGGCATCGATTTCGACGGCGACGGGAAAATCGATCTAGAGCGCTCGCCGGTGGATGCCATAGGCAGCGTCGCCAATTTCCTCGCCATGCACGGCTGGCGCAAGGGGGAGGGGCTGGTCTATCCGGCATCGGTTGGTTCCGGCAACGAAGGATGGAAATCCCTTGCAGGCGACATGTCGGCGAGATTCAGCCTGAAGAAGCTGGAGTCATTGGGCATTCGCCCCGGCATCGATACGCCGGAACTCGATTTCGGACTCATAGATCTCCAGAACGGAGATCGGCCTGCCCAATACTGGCTGGGAACGGACAATTTCTTCGCCATCGCGCAATATAACAGGAGCTACTACTACGCCATGAGCGTCGTCGATCTCGGTGAGGCGGTGAAAAAAGCGCGCTCGGTTCATGCCCGGTGACTCGGGCTGCCGGGAGCCTGCTTCAATCCCAGTCCTTGCTCCAGCCTCTCCCAGGTCTTTTCATCCCGCATGCAGGAAAACTGCACGACACGGTCGCATTCTTCGGGCCGAAGCGGCTCGCTCGATGCTTCCAGGGCGTCCAGTACCGCAAGGTCGGCTTCCGATGCATCGTCCCTGCGCGCAAGGATGCGTTCTTCCAGGCTTGACCGGGGGGGCTTCAAGGATGCGATGGCGAAGGGAACCGAAAGATTTTGCGCGAGATCCCTGAATCGTCGTCTTTCTCCGGATATCAGGAAAGCGGCATCGACAATGACGGGAAAGCCCGAAGACAGCACTTCCTGCGCAAGATCGAGAAGACGCGAGTAGGTCGCCCTGGAGGCTTCTGCCGAATAAATTCCGGAAGCGATTCCGAAATGGCTGCGCGCTCCGGAGGGAAGCCCCGCGAGGCGCTTTCTTTCCACATCCGAACGGATTCTTATCGCGCCCAGTCTTTCAAGGGCAGCCTGAGCCCAGGTGGTTTTCCCTGATCCCGGCAGGCCATGGGTGACGATCAGGAACCGGCGGCGCTTCGACAAGATTTCGGCTGCGAGGGCAAGGTGCCTTCTGCATGAAGACTCATCTCCTCCCATGGCATCGACCATGGCGCGCACTACGGCGCGGCAGGCAAGATGGAAGCGGAACCCCTTCATGCCGCCGTAATCCCCCGTCCTTTCGAGATAGGCGTTGAGGAATCGGCAAGCCAGGCCGGGGTACCCGTGGAAAAGCAGATCCATCACCGGAAAGGCCATCTCGTTCATGACGTCGATCCAGCGCAGTTTCGGATCGAATTCGATGCCGTCGAAGGGAATGGGAGATCCCCCGACAAGGGCGATGTTGCCGAGATGAAGATCGCCATGGCATTCCCGCACAAAGCCCTGCTTCAGCCTTTCCGGGAAGCAGTCGGCGCAGGCGGCATATTCGTCGCAGACCCGCTTTTCGAGATCCGAGAGAACGTCATCCAGGAATTTGCGCAGCTCGTCGAAGCTGGCTCTGGCGATTTCCAGCATGTCGGCGCCGTATCCCGAATCGATTCCGGCCGGCGGCAGATCTTCATGGAAGGAGGCAATCTTCGCTGCCAGGAGATCCAGGTGAACAGGCAGCAGCTTGCCGCGCGCCGCCAGGCGATCCAGGGTGTTTCCGGACGAAAACCGCTTCATCCTGACCGCATATTCTAGCGCGGGGAGACTGCCCATTGCGGGATCGTCGAAGCTTCCCCCTACGGGCACGACATCGATATAGATGCTGGGGGCAGTGCGGCGGTTGAGACGGATTTCCTCATTGCAGCAGTGCAGGCGAGTTGCCAGCGTGGTGAAGTCGAGAAAGCCGGGATGGACCGCCTTCTTGATCTTGTAGGCATAACGTCCGGCCAGAAGCACCCATGAAACATGGGTTTCGACGAGCTTCACGGTTCTTGCCGGGTGGGGATAGCGCCTTGCATCGAGAAGGGCGGTTATGATCCGCCGCTGATCCGTCAATCCCGATTCAGTCATGCATGCCGCTTATCCGGAATGGAGGGGTGTCGTCTGTCTTCGTTTTGCGGGCTTGTCCTGCAGTGCCTCGAAAATAAGCTCGTCGATCGGTCTTTTCGCAGGAGCTTCCTGCTCCATGACGTGTTTGACAAATTCATACCAGTCGTCATTCCGGTCGTCGATCACTTCACCCATGATATATCCTTTCGCTGGAGGGCACGCGCTATCTCTCCCCTGATCCGCGGATTCTTCGAGGCCTCTGCGGGCTTGCGGAATTCCAATTATAGGTGCTGATTTCCGAATTTCAATGTGGACTTGTGATGCGGAAAAAGTTGAGCTTTACTTGGATTGAAGCCGCCTGGAGGCATGATTTCGGGGGTGGGGTGATGATGCGTTCTTTCTGGATACTGGGGCTTTTGCTGTTGTCCTCCTGCTTGCATGCGGAAGACATTCAGACTGCCCCGGATGTGCTCGTGAGGCAGGTGGCGACGGAAATACTGGCGTCGCTGCAGGGGGACAAGGCACTTTCCGGCGACAGGAAGCGGCTGCTCGATCTCGTCGCTGTCGAGATCCTGCCGCATTTCGATTTTCTGCGGATGACCAGGCTTGCCATGGGGGGGCACTGGAATGACGCCACTCCCGGGCAGCAGGCCGTTCTGGTGAAGGAATTTCGCGCGCTGCTCGCGCATACCTATGCCGGCGTTCTTTCCGATTACGACGGGCAGAGAATAGAATTTCATCCGCTCAAACTGTTCCCCGGGGAACAGCAGGTGCGGGTCAGTACGACAGTCGTCTCGGCAGGCGGGGATGCTTTTCCCATGGACTATCTGATGGAGAAAACTCCCTCGGGATGGGAGGCTTACGATGTCGTCATCGACAGCGTCAGCGTTCTCGCCATTTACCGGACAAGCTTCGCTTTCGAAATCGGGTTGGGGGGGATTGACCGGCTCATCGGCATCCTTGTCGAGAAGGATCAGCAGGCCGGTCCGTTCTGACTGGGCGCCATGGCGGCGAGCAGGTCTGAAATTGCCCTTGCCGTGGCGAACTTTCCGTCGAGATAGGGATTGTATTCGACGACTTCTATCGCGAGGAGATGTTTCTCGCTTCTGAGCCGCTTGAGCGCCGCCGAAAGTTCGGCCTTGAGGATGCCCCCGGGAACGGGACTTCCCACGCCGGGTTCTTCCTCCGGGTCGAGCGCATCGAGATCGATGCTGACGCCGAATCCTGCCGTTTCCCTGCCGACGATGGCAAGGGCTTCCTCCAGCACTGCATCGATGCCGCGCCGCCTGATTTCCTCCATGAAGAAGACGCGCACGCCCAGCCGTTTGAGAAGCTTCGCTTCGTCCTTCTCGAAGCTCCTGACCCCGATCAGGCAGACATCCTCGGGCAGGAGCTTCGGGGAAGGGGAGGCGATATGGGTGAGTCTTTCGTCCCCGTATCCCAGGAGGGCCGCGAGCGGCATGCCGTGGATCGCGCGGCTCTTGCTGGTCCGGAAGGTGTGGCTGTCCATGTGGGCGTCGATCCAGATCAGGCCGAGTCTGCCGCCGATCGCGCTTCTTGCGCCCGTCCAGGTTCCTATCGCGCAGGAATGGTCGCCCCCCACGACAATTGGAAAGCTGCCTTCCGAAAGGGTTTTCCGGATTTTCTCGGCGAGCAGGGTGCACATTTCTACTACGGATTGTAGGGGGTCCGCGTGGTTTTCCTGAAGATGAACGATTCCGTCCCAACGGTAGGCGATTCCGGATTGCCTCAGTTGGTCCAGGAAGCCGAAGGTGCGCAGCACTTCAGGGGCATCCTGGCAGGCCTGATTCGGGGCGCCGTAGCCGCCTGCCGCCCCGATGACGACAATGTCCTTCATGCCCCCCGGAACATGAAATATACTGCGCCGAGCAGGCAAAGCCCGGCCCAGAGATAGTCGATTTTGAAAGGCTGGCCCATGTACAGCATCGAGAAGGGGAGGAATACGGAGAGGGTGACCACCTCCTGGGTAATTTTCAGCTGGGCAAGGGAGAACTGCTCGAAGCCGATCCTGTTCGCAGGCACCTGGAACAGGTACTCGGCGAGCGCGATGCCCCAGCTCGCCAGCGCCGCGAACCACCAGGGGCGCTCGGACAGGTTCCTGAGATGGGCGTACCAGGCGAACGTCATGAAGATGTTGGAAATGACCAGAAGGCCGACGAACTGGAGTGGGGCCGGGAGTGGAAGTTTCACGCAAGTGTCCTGTTTGTCCTGATTGAAGGTAGGACAACTTTATCCAAAATCGTTCGCTCTGAAAAGGGAAGGCCCGCTTTCGCGGGCCTTTCCTAGGCAGCGCATCTGGTGCGAAGCTTTTTCCCGACGGATATCAGGAATCTCAGGCTTTCCTGATTGTCCGGGTCCTTCATCAGCGCCCAGAGCCCGCCGATGCCGCCTGCAGAGGGCGGCGCTTTTTCCTTCGCGGCCTCCTCGACGCAATGCAGCATGTCTTCGAGCATGCCCAGCCGCTCGACGAGCTGGGGCAGGACTTTGGCGGTCCGCTCCAGTGCTCCCGAGGTTTCGAGGCGCTCCAGCATTTCGACCAGGCGAATCGCGCCGCCCCTGCTGAAGCGGTCGAGAAGCGAAAGCCCTTCTCCAACGGTTTCGGCAAGCCTGCCGACCATCTCGTCGGTCAGGGCATCCTGGGCCGAGCCGTAGACTCTCGCGAGATGCACGAGGCGCTCCAGATCGCCGTTGTTCACCATTTCCGCGATCGCGGGGATGGCCTTCTCCAGCCCGGCGCGGTTGACCTGATCGACCAGGGTGAGTCCTCCGCCGACGGCTTCGGTCAGCCTGCCGACCATCTCGTCGGTCAGGGCGTCCTGGGCCGAGCCGTAGACTCTCGCGAGATGCACGAGGCGCTCCAGATCGCCGTTGTTCACCATTTCCGCGATCGCGGGGATGGCCTTGCCGAGTCCCGCCCTGTCGATCTGGTCGATGAGGGTGAGTCCCCCACCCACGGCGCCGGTGAGTCTGCCCACCATCTCGTCGGTCAGCGCATCTCTGGCGGCTTCCGCCACTCTTTCGACTTCATTCATGTCAGGCATGGCTCCTCCTCAAAGCAGTCCGCGAGCGGAAACCCAGTAGAGCTTGTTGTACGCCATCTTGAACCAGTGCACTGCCTTGGTCGGGGCCTTGGGGTCGGGCGGATTCTGGTAGTTGAACATGGCATAGGTGGCGCGATCCTTGCCTGCCTCGATGAAGCAGAATACCTTGCCGTCGTAGTCCCGCACCGGGGTGCCCATTTTCACCATCGCCGCAATATTTTCCCCCAGCGTGTCGGCTTCGAAGTGCGCAGTGGAGCCGGCCTTGCTGATGGGCAGGTTGGTGGTGTCGCCCAGCACGAATACGTTGGTGCGGCCTTCCATGTTGAGCTGATGGCGATGGGTGGGAATCCAGCCGTTTTGTCCCAGGCCGTTCTTTTCGATGACTTCCATGCCCTTGTGGGCGGGAATCGCGATCAGGAGATCGTAAGGCACTTCGGACCCTTCTTCGCTTTTGAGTATCTTGTTTTCCCCGTCGACTTCCTTCATGTTGAAGAGCGTCTCGTAGGTGATCCCCAGCCTGTCGAATTCCGGGGTGGCCCATTTTGCGACGTTTTCCAGGCTGTGGGTGCGCCCGATCGGGTAGGTATAGTGCAGCTTCACCTTGTCCAGGATGCCGCGATCCTTGAAATAGTCGTGCAGCATGAAGGTGATTTCGAGCGGCGCCATCGGGCATTTATGGGGAACGCCGACGGTGATCACCACGCGCCCGCCTTCGAACGCTCTGAGGCGCTTGAACATCTTGAGGGCGGTTTCTTCCGTGTAGAAAGTCTCGCAATTCTCGGCAAGTCCGGGGATGGACTCGGGCACCATGCGCGAACCGGTCGCGATCACCAGCACGTCGTAGGCATGGGTTTTCCCGCCGCGAGTCAGGACTTCGTTCTTGTCGAGAAGGAATTCCGTCACGGGATCGACATGGAATTCGATGCCGGGTTCGAGGAGGCTCGCCTGGTCGCGGTAAAGTTCGTCGGGCGTGATTCTGCCAACCGCAAGGTAAAGCAGTCCGGGCTGGTACATGTGTTTGTCGGATGCGGAAAGCATGGTGATCCTTGCCTTTCCGCTCTTGAGTTCCGTCGTGAGTCTGCGCGCCAGATTGTTGGCAAGGATGGTTCCTCCCATGCCGCCGCCTATGATCAGTATCCTCATGTTCCCTCCTCCTTGGGTGAATTGTTTATTTCGCCTTTTTCACGACGATGTGCCACACGCCATTTTCTTCCCTTGTGCCGAGAAGTTCATGTCCGACTTTCTTGATCCATTCGGGCACGTCGGTTGCCGAACCCTTGTCGCTGGAAAGCACTTCGATCTCTTCCCCCACGTTCGCCATCTTCATGCCTGCAATGAGTTCCATCAAGGGGCCGGGGCAGAAGCTCCCGCGCGCATCGATGATTCTTCTTTCCGCCATTTGATTTCCTTTCAGAATGTCCAGACCTGGCTGCCCTCGGCATCGCCGAGGAACTTCGTCAGCCCGGTCGCTTCGCCGAGATACGCTTCAAGGTCGCCTTTTCCGACGCCGAGAACATCCATCGCCATGGAGCATGGATAGATCCTGGCATCGCCCAATTCCACCGCCTGTTCGAACAATGTCTTGAATTCGGGAACGTTCTTCTGCTGCATCAGCGTTCCCATTTCTCCTTCGACGGGCGCCTGGATTGCTCGCCCCCTGATGAAATGCGGCAGGGCATTCATCGAGAAAAAGACGAGCGTCTCATGGCCGCTCACGGCGGCGACGGAAGTCACCATCGCGGCCATTTGCAGCCGTTCCAGGCTTCCCGACACGACAACCACGCAAATTTTGCTCATGCATTCATCTCCGAATCACAATTGTAGACCGCAGCTTCCCATGAAGCCAGCCGAAATCCATGCAATCAGCATGCCAATCGCCAATCCAATGGACTGCGGCGGGGAAGCGGGGCGCGATCATGCCAATCTGGCAGGTTTCGTGTTAGATTGACGCATCGTGTCATGACATATTGGCATAAGCAATGAAAAATGTACCGGAACTGCAATCCCTGATCGATGCACAGGAAAACCCGTTCGTGCTGATCGACGAGCACTACCGCATCGTTGCCGCGAATCGGGCCTACTGCCTCAATTACGGCGTGAGCGTCAGCGAGGTGATGGGCAGGCTTTGCCACGAGGTGTCCCATCTTTCCAGCGTGCCATGCCACCAGAATGGGGAGGATTGCCCGCACAGGGAAGTGTTCAGGAGCGGCAGGATGCACGAAGTCGTCCATATCCATTTCGACCGCCACCACCAGAAGGAATACGTGCGCATCAAGGGGCATCCGATTGCCGGAGGCGAGGGGAGGCGCTATCTCGGCGAGGCGATTTTTCGCCTGGCGGGCTCGGAGGAGGCGAGCTGCAAGGAAATGCAGATGATCGGTTCATCTCCGGCGTTCCTGTCCTGCCTCGATCACCTGAGCCGCGCCGCGAAGAGCGAGGCGCAGGTGCTGCTGCTCGGGGAGAGCGGGGTGGGGAAGGAACTCGCCGCCCAGTATATCCACCGGCATTCGAGCAGATGCGACAAGCCGTTCGTGACGCTCAATTGCGCATCGATTGCAGATAGTCTGTTCGAGGACGAGCTTTTCGGTCATGAGCGGGGAGCATTCACGGGATGCATCGGCAGAAAGCCCGGGCTTTTCGAGGCGGCTGACGGCGGCGTGCTGTTTCTCGACGAAGTCGGAGAAATCCCCGTCCCCATGCAGGCCAAACTTCTCAGGGTGCTCGAAACGGGGGAATTCCGGCGCCTCGGAAGCGTCGAGACGCTGCGCGCGGACGTGCGGCTGGTGTTTGCCACGAACCGGGATCTGCTCGGGATGGCGAAAGCCGGACAATTCCGCCTGGACCTTTATTACCGCATTGCCGCCATCGATGTGCGTCTGCCATCGCTCAGGGAGCGCAGGGGCGACATTCCCGCATTGGCCGAGGCGATGCTGGCGCGCATGACCCGGGCAGGATCTGCGCCACTCAGGATCGCCGGGGAGGCCATGGAAAAGCTGCTGTCCCATTCCTTTCCCGGCAATGTGCGAGAACTCGGCAACATCCTGCAAAAAGCGGCTGCCGTCTGCGATCACGGCGTCATCACGGCAGCTCATGTCCACCTGGGCAACCACCCCCTCAGCCACGATTCCGATGCCGGTCCCGCGGGGAAGCCTACGGAGGATGCTTCGATCGCAAGAATCGAGGCGAACCACATTTCCGAACTGCTGGCGCGATACAACGGCCATCGCCGAAACGTCGCCGACGCCCTGGGAATCAGCGAGCGCACCCTCTATCGCAAGCTCGGACGTTACGGACTGGCCTGATTTATTTCGCACCCGTGAGGAATAAATCAGCGGTTCCTTAGCCGAAGCGGCAGGCGCCGCAGCCCCCAGGCTGACAGGGGGTTTCAGGGGCCGAATGGGTCACCGGAGGAGCCGGGATGGACAGGAGCTTGTCCAGGCGGCTGCTTCCGCATTTCGGGCAGGCGGGCGCGGCTTCGCGCTTCACCAGCATTTCGAAGGTGTTCCCGCAGTCGCTGCATTGGTAATCATAGATCGGCATGAATGCTCTCCGGGCAGGTCATAAGAGAAAGATTGCGGCGATCGCAATCAGGATGAACATGGCGAATCCCGCCCAAAGCAGGCTTGCGTCGGATTCCTGCCGGGCATCCGGCAATCCCTGAAATTCGGTCAGTATGGCAAGCTGCCTGGTCGCCTCGAAGGAATCGAAGGCCTTCGAGATGCCGAGCGTAGGGGCGTCGTCGACGGATTCGCCGTCCATTTCGGCGAAGTGCGCAAGCATGGGCGTCATTTCCCCCTCGCCCTGGTCTTTTGCGCAGGCTTTCAGGTCGTCGGCGATTTCGCTTGCGCTCTGGTAGCGCTGTTCGGGATTCTTGGCGATCGCCTTCGCGACGATGTAATCGAGGATTCGCGGCGATTTCGGGTTCACGCTGCTGGGCGCAGGCGGATTGTGATTCATGATCTGGAACATGATGGCATGCACGTTCTCGCCGGTGAAGGGCGGGATCCCCGTCAGCATTTCGTAAAGCACGACGCCGAGAGAGAAGATATCGGCTCGGTAATCGATGCTCTTCCCGGTGACCTGCTCGGGAGACATGTATTGGGGGGAGCCCATGACCATGCCCGTCATCGTCTTGACTGCAGAAGAAGGAATCATGGCTATGCCGAAATCCGTGATCTTCGCCAAGCCGCTCTTCAGTATCATGATGTTGGAAGGCTTGATGTCGCGGTGCACGATGTGGTGCTCATGGGCATAGGCGAGCCCCAGCGCAACCTGTCCGGCAATGTCGATGATCCTGTCCATGCCCAGCGGTTTTCCGGAATCGAGGATCTGCCGCAGCTCCTGTCCTTCCAGGTATTCCATGGCCATGTAGGCAAGGTTCTCGCTCCTGCCGACATCGAACAGGCTGACGATGTTGGGATGGCTGATCTTTCCGGTCGCTTTCGCTTCCTGGTAGAAGCGTGCTTCGTATTCGCCGAGCTCGGCTTCCGACAGCGACAGGTTCAGCGTCTTGATTGCGACCGTCCTGTCGAGGACGGGGTCCCTGGCCTTGTAGACGACGCCCATTGCGCCTCTTCCAAGCTCCGAGATGACTTCGTAGCGGCCTATCCTGTCGGGCAGCATGATGCTATTTGATAGTTCGCTTGACGCTGCGAAACACCGTGCCCCACATGGGATGCCCGGCTTCCGCAGGGGTGAGTTCGAAACTGGGATCGATGGTCAGCGCCTTGGCGAATTCTTCACGGCAAAGCGTTTCCCTGTGGGAGATGCAGTAGGTGAAGGCGAGATATTTGTGCGCCTTCACTTTTTCGGAATCGGAAAGGCCGGCGTTCAGGGCTCCCTGAAGCTCGCCGACGGCTTCCCGGAAGCTGCCGTCCTCATAGCTCTTGATGCCGTCGTTGAGCTGAGCAAGCCCCTTCGATTGCAGCACCTGCCCGAAATTGAATCCCTGTGATGGAACAACGTTGGCGCAGCCGGCCAGGAGCAGGATCATCAGGGCAATCCAGTATTTTGTCATTCGAATCCCACCCTAAAAATGATGCTCGATTATAACGCGCTCACCGGGGTGTGCTTCAACCGTTTTGGATTGCTTGGGCAGGGTTGTGTTCCTGATCTCGATTTCGTGCCTGCCGGCCTTGATCCTGATGGCCTTGAGCGGCGGGCTGATGCCGCGCATCTTGCCGTCCACATAGATTTCGCCCCATGGCATGACCTTGAACACCAGGGTCGCGTTGCCTGTCGGCGCGGGTTTCTTCGGAGGGGGCGCTTCGGTTCGGTCTGCTGCCGTCCTGGAATGCGGTGCCGCTTGTGCGGGGGCGGGTTTTGCGGGTACGGCCTCTGCGGGTTTTTGTGCAATGACCGGGGCGACATTCTGGGCTGTCTGCGCGGGTTGCTGCCTGGCCGGCTCTTGGGCCGTCTTCACCAGGATTGCTGCGAGGATGAGGAAGATTGCGGCTGCCGGGAAGACCTTTTTCAGCAGCAGATTACGGTTGCTCCACCAGGGTGTTGCTTTCGGCTTCGTTTCGACCTGCTGGGCGTGCTTGAAGGAAGCCTTGAAGGCATCTTCCTGCCCGATTTCATTCTTGACCGCGTAGAGTTCATGTTCACGCACATGCTTGTCGGTACGGGATCCCCGATATTCGAAAAGCTTTGCATATTCGTCGGTGACGCATGAAATGACGTCGAAGAAGGAGCGCGAAACCAGGATCTGGTTGGGTTCGGCGAAGTTCATGATGCGCTGCGCCACGTTGATGCCGTCGCCGATGATGTTGGGCTGCTTGTTGATGTCCTGTACCAGCCTGACCGGCCCGAGGTTGATGCCTATTCTCAGGAAAAACGGAATTTCCTGACCGGAATGAACGGCTTCCCGGAGCTTCATGGCGGTGAGCAGGGCATCCTCGGGATCCCCCAGGAAGCTGATTGCAGCGCCGTCCCCGGTATCGAGAATGATTCTGTCCGTGACCGGGACGTTCTTGATCGCCAGAGAAATCAGGGCGTTGAACTGATTTTTCAGCTTGATTTGTTCGGCAACGGATTTCCTCGAATATTCGACGATATCGAGGAATACCACGCTGCATATGGTCGTCTTGTTCACCGCTGTCTCGTTCCGTCCAGGTTGCCTTGTGATCCGTTCTGGTTTATGCTTCGCACCTCTGCGGAGAGTTGGCCGAGTGGTTTAAGGCGCACGCCTGGAAAGCGTGTTGAGGCGTAAGTCTCTCGGGGGTTCGAATCCCC
>Ga0315298_1003275_pt1 | contig 26126 bp, 30 predicted proteins | sample WHS_1_MG_FD_203077 | JGI IMG/M metagenome (GOLD analysis project Ga0315298, IMG submission 203077) | Extremophilic microbial mat communities from Washburn Hot Springs, YNP, Wyoming, USA - WHS_1_MG | ecosystem: Environmental > Aquatic > Thermal springs > Hot (42-90C) | place: USA: Wyoming... | reverse complement strand
TTAGTTTTGCCTATTCCTGTTGGTGCTTTTAAAACCATTATTCGTTCATTGAAACTGTTTTCTGCAAGTACGCACTTTTGGAACTCAGTACGCAGATGCGCAAGTGTGCTTTGACGCGCCAAAGCATCAGTGTTGCAGCTTAAAGTGTATTTGGACTTTTTCCATTGATCAAAGAAGCTACCTCGGTCAGCTAAGATTAAAGCTGAGAAAACAATGTTAAATTCCAAATACTCTTGAATATGATTCTGCTCATCCGCTGTGAAAAAATTCAGTTGTGGTATTTTCTGATTTTTTAGAAGATCAGCCCAGTCTAAATTTAGACTGCTATTTTGACTAAAAAGCGTTATATTATTAAAAAACCCCTCCTTAGAGTTCTCCAATCGCTTATCACCAGCACTGAAAGGAGCAAACACCTTATGAAGTGGGAGTAACTTGCTGTGATGTGCCGCGACTGCACATACAACTTTGGCCCGATCAGCAGGCGACAGTTTTCGCGATAAGCGATAAGCAGCCAACGCAGAGAAAACCGAGTGCGCACGAACATATTCTTGTTGAAGAAATTGTTCGACACAGCGCCTTTCTTGATCAGAAGCCGAAAATAGCCTTTGGTAATACGGATTAAGCTTTCCTAGATCATGCATCAAACCTGCATAATACGTTGTGTTTTCTAAACCTAAACCTTCAACTAGCATCCGCGCCAAGTTTGCAGTCTTCAATAAGTGCTTTTCAAGATCAGTCTGGGCTTCGTTCTTTGGGTGCGCGTAAAAAGGCATTTAAATGTGCCCGCCACTAATAGAGACACAGCGTTTCGTCAGAACCTTTGACGGCAAAGTATCTTGAAACTGATAGAGGCCTTTCGACTCTTTCAATCTTAATTGAGGATTCGCCTTTTTCTGTTGGTATGGGAATAAAATGGCGTAAAACTATGCGCTCGAGGTTGTGCTTTTTGATGTAATGATAAAGTAAGCGTTCCACCACTACTTCTTGACCGACATCCAATTCCATTAAGACCCCAGAGTTTACAGTATTAACTTCCATTACCTCGTCTAAAATAACTGTGGAAACTTGGACGTTTTCTGGCTCAACTTCTGAAACCTCAAAAATTTTGACATCAGAGATTCTTGCTGGGCAGTATGCGTGACCGAGTGTTGGTGAAAAAACAAAATTATATTCTTTAAGTCTCGTTAAAAGGAGGGTTTTTACTTCATCAGAGGAAGCCACATAGAAAATATAACTTGGTGATACCAGTAATTCAGTCTTGAAGGGTTTAGTTTTGGGCTCTTTTAGCGATCGATGATTTGTGTGAAATGTTATTTTGCTGGGAATACGTGCGAGTTTAATGCCTACGTGGGTTTCACCGAGGAGTTTTAAGTATTCTGGAGAATACAAATTTGCATGTATAGAATGCGATCTGCGCACACCAATTATGGCGGCGATTATGCCGATTACGGCACTTTTTGGCGGAATCAAACTAACGGTCTGGTTTGTTGTTACTGAAGGGTCACGAAAAGCGGCGAAGTCTCCTTCAACAGCAAAAGAAATTAATTGCATTTGTAGCTTCCTCTATTTCTGATCACGCAGTGTCAGTCGCCTTTACGTCTGCCCATTCCACCGGTATCCCACATGCTTTTATGTCTTCGCTTAGGTGCTGTGTGTCACTGAATAGTTCTTTACATGAGGCTACTCTGACCTTAGTAACCTTTTGTTTGCGCTCGTGTAACGCTGCTATTAGTTTATTGAACTTTAGTGGTTTCGCCGTGAGGCCACATGTTTTTCCTTTCATTTCGGCGTCTTCTTCTACTAGTGTGCTTAAGTCGTTATATATTGCGTTATTGTAGGTAACTTCTATCAAAAAGACGCTGCGTTGTGGATATTTGGATCGTGTCACCAGAGCGTTTGTTCCATCCCATAGGCAGCTGGCAAGCGTTGATTCCAGCTCCATAAAGCGTTTCACAACATCGCTATTCTCAATGTACTTGCCAAGGTTCATTGGGTTGATGGTCGCTTGGGTCTTTATTAATGCGTAGTCTACAGCGTAAAATTTGCCGAAGGTGCCAGATTGCTGTATTTCTTCTCCTTCTTTTTTAGGCTTTTTTTCTTTTCCTACAAATTTCGATGAAATCATCGGGTTAATTATGTCAACTTTGTTTACGCTTCTGCCTAAAGAGAATTGTACAGGACCGGTAAGCTTATGCGAACCGCCTTCGCCGGTATTTTCTGATCGAATTGTTACTAGTGCGCCGAAGAGAGGAACATCGAAAGTTTTGAGTAAAAGTTCTTTTATCACATCACCTTTTAGGTTGCCGATTAACTCTTTTGCGCGATCGTCGGCAGTTGTTGGGTTGCCGTTTTCGTCGTAGTCAACAAATATTTTATAGCCCAAGTGTGCCGCTGCGTAATCGCGTATGGTTCTTTTTATTCTCACGTCGGTTACTATTATTGTACCATCAGGCATTAGTCGAGGCTGGTTTTCAAAGCCAGGATCGCCGTTAGGGTTGGCGCGCGACTCATAATAGAATAATAGTTCTTTTCGAATGTCTTTTAACTCCACGCTTTCACCTCCCTTAAAGTGTTTCAAAGACACCCTTGTAGAACCAGTAGGAATAGTCTTCGCCGGCTTTTGTGTCATCAATTTCTGTGGGCGGCGTGTTAGCTTTGATGAACTGATTTAATTCGTCTGCCTTTTCCATGTCTTTAATTAGGGCAGCGCCCAAGCATACACGTTTATAGGCATGCCGTAGTCTTTCGCGGTCATACTTTGTATAGGTTAAGATCTCATTGATTGAACTGCCTGCTTCGCCTGCGGCTTTCTTTAGGTTTACGTATTTTCCAGCTATTTTTCCTATTTTATAGGCGTATTCCTCATTCAGGTCCATTTTCTCACCTTCTTTAGTTAATATTTTAAGGAGAAAACTTGACTTTGAAAATAAGGAAGAATCTCTGAGTTTGGGTTCGTGAAGCCAATCAAATAGATTTTCACGAATCTCTTGAACAATACGTTTAACAAGCATGTTGCGCTCAAAAAATAAACCTTTAATGTAAAAGCGTATAGCATTAACATAATCGCTCCATATTACTTCCTGATTTTTCTTTTTGATTAATGACTCAAAAACCATTGGGCAATATATAAAATCGCCGCGGCTGAGTATCTTTTTAAGTTGCGTGAAAGTTAGGTTTTCATCAATCAAGACTTCAAGTTTGGCTTGACTTTTCTTAACGCATAGTATTTTTAGCATTGCAATAGTCTGTGTTGATGCATAATTCTTCTGTAATGAATTGAACCCGCTCAGCAGATTATCGTAGAAGCCGCTTGCTTTTTTCTCAAGTGTCGATGTTGGATCGTTAATGTCGAAAAAGTACCAGCTTAAACCTGAAATTTCAATTGCACCCTCTGGAGGCATATTTATTTTTTCAAATGAAGCACACCCTATGCCCAGATTCATATAAAACTCTTGATTGCGTGTACAATTTATTGAAAAAGCTGGATCATCATAGGAGAGAAATTTTGCTGTTTGTGTGCTCTTAGACGGATATGCGGAGGAAGTCATTCCAAAAGCATCTATGAAGTTATTTGTTGGATCATTTTCTGTTGTCTCGTGATACTCAACGAAAGGAGTGATCATTGCCGAGTATGGCAAAATTACCAATCGGAAACGTTCGTTTCCTTTGTAGTCGGCAAGTTTATCTTTGAGATTTTTAGTCTTGCATAGACTAACAAATTTGCGGCACACTTCAAGAAAAATTCTTTTTTGGAGCTCACAATTTTTGTTTATTATTCCATCTTGAATATAACAGTCGAAAAGGGCATTGTTCTGAACAAAGTAGTTTTCTTTGTCTAAACGTAGTTTTATTAGGTCTGAATCAACGCTGTAGTTTTCAGATTCTTTTTCGAAGTCGAAGGTGAATTTCCAAACAATCTTGCCAGTTCCATGTCTACCGCTAACGGAAATTGCGAGAGTATTTTTCTTGAGAACTCCGTAAAATTCAACGTAGGCACGTGGGGAGTTAGCACCTGTCCCTCTAAAGGGCAAGCCCACAGCTTTTAGCGTGTTTCTTGGCATTTGAAGCAGGTTCTTTAGTAATTCTTTAGAATCTTTGTTATCTCCGTATTCTTGTAGTGTTTTATCGTCGAAATTAATGGTAATGGATGATGCAGGGGCGGTAGCTTTAACGTAAACTTTTTTGACATTTGTGGGGTTAACAAATTCTTCGTTCCAATCTTTATTTTTCAGAAAGAGCTCGTAAGCAAGCATGTTTGAAACCCGCGGCTTATTTAATTTTGAACCGAATATTTAATTATATTGTAGGTTCAATCCTTAAAAATAATATGGTTCAGTAATGAACATTTTCCAAAAAATGAATATTATATTGCTTTTTGTTGAATAAGCAGTTAGGAAATGTCGAAGTCAAATCTATGCGCGGGAGCTGCGGGTTACAGTTGCATCTGCGGGCATTAGGCCGCGCCACATAACCTGGAACCCGCAATGCGCTATGATCGCTAATGGTTCTGGAAACTGATAGGGCTGTAAAAGCTTTAGCACTGTGGGCAGCGGCGTTTCGTCTTTCACGATACTTTGGAGCTGCTGCTTCGCCGTCTCCATAAGTGTCTTCGCCACTAACGCTTCGCCTATCAGCACATGCGTGTCCACGGAGGATGCAGCCCGGCGCGCGGCTTCAATAGTCACGCCGTGTTCTGCTGCCAGTTCCTTAAGCGGCACAATATGCTTTGTCAGCTCAAGTTTTAATTGAGCTGCTTGCGTTTGCACCGTTTCTTCGGCATAGCCCGCTAATACTTGCAGAACCGCGCGCAGCGGGATACTACCCTTGTAGCGGATTAAGTGCAAGTGTGGGTTAGTGGATTTTAATTCGGTAAGCTTGTCACATGCAAGCACCTCGTCTATAGCAACAATCAAATGTGTATCCCTTACCTCAGCAAGCTTTTCGAGCTTGCGCCTGAGATACTCGCGTGTCCAGAAGCCGACAATCTCCATATACACGCGTGCGCTGCCAAGCGTGAATACGAAATCTGGAATTAGCACCGAGACGCCGGCTTGAAGCGGCTCGGGCTCGCGCTGCACAGTCCAAGCCGAGCCTAGGCTTCTGAATTTGGCTGCGAACTCTTCTTCAACTTTGCTGTCAAAGCCTTCGCTTGAAACGGCTGCGGGGAAGAGCCAGCCATGTTTGCCGTTGTCCAAGCTGAAGGCGAATAGGCGATTGTTACGCAGTATCTTCGCTTCTATGCTCCATGCTGGGGCGTGCATGATCTCGGGCAGAACCTTAGCTAGGCATGTGCCGTATCTCCGTGTCAACTTGAAAAGGGAAGTGGGGCCTTCAACCTTCACGCTGAAGTGGCTATGCTGCCGCGTAACCGAGTACATCAGTCCGTAGTGCTTTACGGCGCGGAAGATCCGCTGCCAGTTCCCTGCCGCATTAAACGACAGCTCAGTTGCCATGAAAAGAAGTGTCTGCGTCAAGCTCAGATTGTATAACTTCAACAGCTCCAGAGGCTTAACTTCAGCCGCAAGCTCCAGCGTAGCCTCTGCGTCTAGATCGGCATACAACCATTCATCAAGCTGCTCAGCCGAAACCCCAAGCCTTTCCGCAGCCGCCTCAAGCATGCGCCTTCGCGCCATCCAAGTCGCGGGTAAACCGTTTTTCGCTGCTTCAGCGAAAACAGCATGCCGCGCTTCCACGGGGTTAATCCGGGCCTGGGAGGCGAAAACGCATTTGCGCTCTACAAGCAACGCTAGGCCCCGCACAAACTTGAAGCCGTAAAGGTCCTCAAGCTCTAGTATGCGCTCGCGAATCCAAGCGCGTTTTCGCCCTACATTCTCCGCGTATGCTCTTATAACCGCCTTCGCTGCTTGCAAGTCCGCAGCGCTGAAGCCTGAGTACTTCGGTCTGATGTTCCCGCGCCAGTAGCTGGCCCTTAACAGTTCAGAAGGTAGCACACCATGTCACCACCACGGGCATATGCGTGCGGCTTACTCTTCGGCCAAGCTGTCAGCATGCTTCCTCCTTCTGCGTCTTGCAAGCTCCATCTCCTTTGTCTCCTTCGATATAACCTCATAAAGCACAGCTACCTTACCGTCGTGCTTCCGCAATAGCCGACCCAAGCGCTGGATGTGCTGTCGTTGGCTGCCAGTTCCGCTGAGCACAATGCCGCGGCTTGCGTCAGGCACATCTAAGCCTTCGTCAAGCACTTGGCTGGTAACGATGGCTGTGTACTCGCCGCTTTTAAAGCGAGATAGTATAAGCCGCCTTTCTGCTTCCGACGTCTTATGCGTTATCGCAGGAATCAGGAACCGCCGGCTAATGGCATAAACGAGGCTGTTAAACTGCGTGAAAATAAGCGTTTTCTCGCTTGACACCTGCAGCTGCTCTGCGAGGAACCGCATCTTCGCCTCCGAATTCAAAGCGATCTTCAACGCTTTGTTACGGGCTAAAACGGCTTCCCGCGCCTTTGGATCGAAGGCTGAAAGCTTAATGAGCCTTTGAAAATCCAGTTCGCTCTTCATTTCCAAGCCTCGCGTCGCCAGATAAGCCGTGTACACCCTCCAGTGCCGATCATACTCCTCCTTCTCCTGCGGTGCCAACTCCACAAAAACTTTCTCATGCTTGTATGGCGCGATGTACTCGCCTGCAAGCTCCTCGTGGCCTGCCTCGTAGACCACGGCGCCAATAAGCCTTGGCGCGTCCAGATGCCGCATGTCCGCACGATGCAGCGTGCTGGTTAACCCAAGCCTGTAGGGAGCAACGAGCATCTCAGCCGCTTGGCTATAGCCTGGTGCGAACAGGTGATGTACCTCATCAGCGATGAGCAGTCCAAATTTGTCGCCTAACTCTTCTGCGTGGATGTAGGCGGAATCATAAGTGCTCACGGTGACCCAGCTTAATTCACGTTTGCCGCCGCCGTAGACTCCAGCGTCAACGCCGAGCGCCTCTTTGAAACGCTGCGTCCACTGGTCAACCAGCGCGAGGGTTGGCACCAGAACAAGCGTGGCCTGCCTCAGGTTTTCGACGGCTTTGAGGCCGATGAAGGTTTTGCCGCCTGCCGTCGCTATGCATATTATGCCACGGCCGCCGTTTTCAATCCAGCGCTGGAAAGCTTCCTGCTGGTAAGGGTAAAGCGCCACGTGCCCGTTTACTGTAGCAGGCGCTGGCGGCGGCTTCAAAACATGATCCTCAAAGCTTACGCGGCTACTTCTTAAGTAGCGTAGTATGTCGCTGTAGTGGCATGCTGGCGCCCTGTAGGCGCGAACACGCGGATCCCACTGACCGAAAGGCGTGGAAACATCGCCCTCGATTAGGATGGTACCCCTAGCATAGGACAGCCTAACAAACACGCTTAGACCCAAAATCAACACGTAATGACAATTTAAAAGAGTATCTACAAGCGCAACGCCGAATAAGCGTAATCAAACTTGAAGCATCACGGCAATAGATGTGCCGCATAAAATTGGCGAGTTCAACGTACGCCGAGACGCTATTTTACATAAATCTGGAGCCCCGCGAGATTTTTATTGGAAATCGTGCGTGGCAACACTGAGATAAGGGGCGAAAAAGTTTAGAGCAACCCTCACAGTAAGCAGTTTGGCGGATGAGCCTAATGAGTAATTGGGAACTGTTCGTTTCGCAATCAAACGTTTTCAGCGGTTTTCAGAAGCCGTTTGAAAAGGCGAGGTATGTGGTTTTCGGCGTTCCTTTTGATGTTACAAGCACGTACCGTACTGGCGCGCGTTTTGGTCCCACCGCCATTCGCCAGGCGTCTTTGAATATTGAAACCTACAGCTTTCGCACTGGCGTGGATGTTGAGGATTTGCCTTTGCATGACGTGGGCGACTTGCATGTTTCTACGAGTCCAGAGAAGACTGTGGATACTTTGCGGCTGGTGGTTGATGATATTTTGGCGGCTGGCAAAATTCCCATAGCGATTGGCGGCGAGCACACAATAACCTTGGGCATTATGAAGGGCTTCGGTGGCAAAGCTAAAGAAACTGCTGTGGTGAGCTTTGATGCACACTTGGATTTGCGCCGAGAGTTTATGGGTTTAACGCTTTCGCATACAACTTTCATGCAGCTGATAAACGAGGAAGCGAAGCCAGCGAAGATTGTTGAAGTGGGCACAAGAGCTGTTTGCCGAGATGAGTTAGATTATGCTGAAAAAGCGGGAATAAAGTTTTACACGTCGCACCAAGTGCGGAAGGAGGGCGCAGCGCAAATCATAAGTCATCTTAAAGACACGCTTTCACCGTATAAGCGCATTTACTTGACGGTTGACATGGATGTTCTTGATCCTGCTTTCGCGCCTGCGGTGCAAAATCCCGAGCCAGAAGGGCTTGAAACACATACTCTGCTGGACATCTTGTGCGCATTATGCGATAAGCGCGTCGTCGGGTTTGATGTTGTCGAGATCGCGCCCGTTTATGATCAAGGAATTTCAGCAGTTGCTGCCGCCAGAGTGATATTCGAAATACTTTGCCAAATTGAGAAAGCACGTAAAGCATAACCGTTAAGCCTGGTAGTCACAGCCCACTTTTTCATAAAGCAGAATAAAGCTGCATCCCCTGCCCTTTTTTCTGAAGGCGCTTGTTTATGTGGCATTAGTGGCAGCTGATCAGTTTGCTCATTTGTCTCCAGCATCGTTATCAGGCGTTTTCAAGGCAGCACAATACGAAAGCCGCTTCTGCGCTGAACTTTTCAACTCGATACTTACTTTTTTAGCAGAAAGCTTCATAAATAAGAAGTGTTGAATAGACTGTGCCTTAAAAGGGTGAGGCTATATGTCCAAACCATTCTATGTAAAATATGAAACACCGAAAGAGTTAGTAGACGCAGCCTATGAAGCCCTGCAGATAGCTTCAAAAACAGGCGTAGTCAGAAAAGGAACAAACGAGGCAACCAAAGCTGTTGAACGAGCTCAAGCGAAGCTTGTGGTTATAGCTGAAGATGTTGACCCGCCGGAAGTTGTCGCTCATTTGCCGCTCCTTTGTGAAGAAAGAAAAATTCCCTTCGTGTTCGTCCCAAATAAGGACAAGTTGGGCAATGCAGTGGGCATAGAGGTTCCTGCTGCTTCCGCATGCATCATAAAGGAAGGAGAAGCTACAGGATTAATCAAAGAAATCATCACACGAATTGAGCAGATTAAAAGAGGAGCTCAGTGATGAGCAAAGCAGAAAAAGCAGCAGCTGAAGAGGAACTTACTCCCTCAGAAGTAATCCAAATAATAGGGCGCACAGGAGTTACTGGAGAAATTACTCAAGTGCGAGTGCGCATTTTGGAAGGAAAAGACAAAGGGCGCATCATAACGCGCAATGTTAAGGGTCCAGTGCGGGTTCAAGACATCTTAATGCTGAGAGAAACAGAAAGGGAAGCAAAGAAAATTACCCGATAAAAAATGCGGGGTCAGACAGTCAAAGAGGAGTTGCCAATGCCTAAACCACGAAAATGTTCGTTTTGCGGTAATGATTTCCCAGCTGGCACTGGTATGATGTACGTGAGAAACGATGGCTCCATTTTATGGTTCTGTTCAAGCAAATGCAAAAAAAGCTCGCTAGAGTTTAGAAGAGACGCGCGCAAGCTCAAATGGACAACGTATTTCGGCAAGGAAGAAAAAGGGAAAGCCTGAAAGCCGAAATATTTTATCGCAGCAATACCCGACCTTTTTTCTTATATCATTTTTTCGTTGATCTTCCTAAATCTTCTTTGGCTCCATTGAAAATTGGAAATATGTCTAATTTTGACATGTGCTGCAGCAAGAAAGAACGGATTTATTAATACATGCGATATCTTCGTAGCGGGTAAAGCAGATGAGTACAAGAAAGAAAAACCATAAACCTAAAAAAATTAACTTACTTACTTTGTCTGCCGCAAAAAAAGTCTGTGTTCTCCAAAAAGTTAAAGAAAGCCTGAAGCTGCAGCGGCTGGAGGCAGAATTTTGGCAATCTCTCTTGGAAGTTGAGAAATTAACAATAAATGGTTATACAATTGATTTTGGAAACGGCAACCTAAATGGATTAACAACAGGCGAACTGTCAAGCCTCTAACTCAAACCATTAATTTCTGGCATAACGCTTTTTCCGTTCTATATTCCAAAGTAAGCATAAATTTTGGTAGCGGGGAGTAGATTTGAACTACTGATCTCTGGGTTATGAGCCCAGCGGGTTAATCCTGGCTACCCCACCCCGCTTCGTTTATGCAAGCTGCTCTTTCAAATCCGTTTAGTAACTACTAACTTGCCAAATATTAATAGTTTCTTTTTTACTTTTGGCGAAAGCATTTTAGTTGCGATTATACCTCTTTAGCAATGGTGCATAGTGAATGGATAAACCGTACCTGCGTGAAATATTCAAGCCAGCATTTGAAAATCCAGTTTTTGTCCAAGGGCTCCCGGGCTTCGGCAATGTCGGAAGAATAGCCGCGCATCTTTTGATAAAATTTTGCGGAGCGAAACTCTTTGCAGAATTTTATTCACCTTATTTTCCAGACTATGTATCTGTGAGTTCAAAGGGAATATGCTTATTGCCAAAATACGAGTTTTACTTCGCGCCGATGGAGAAGAACAATCTTGTTATTATGACGGGAGAAATGCAGCCTTCGTTTGATGATGTTGTGGCACATTATCACGTTTGTGCTGAAATAGTAGATTTCATCGAGAAGATGGGCTGCCATTTTGCAATAACACTCGGCGGAGTGCCCATGCTAGAAGATAAGCCTCAAGTGTATGTGGCCGCAACTTCACCACGGTTAGCTGCTGAGTTCATGGAAAAAGGCGCCGTACTATACAGTAAAGGCCGAATAGTGGGGGGAACTGGGCTTACGCTGGCTCTTGCAAAAGAACACAACATAGACGGCATATGCTTACTTGGCAGTACGCCTGGATTTAAGGCTGATCGTGGCGCTGGCTTTATGGTTTTCAAGTTTTTAATGAAGATTTTAGGAAAAGAGATAAAAGAGGGGTTATAAGAAAAAGCATTAAATCTAAACACTTGCAAAGTAGGGTTCAGAATGATTGAGAAAGATGAAAGCAATAACATGGAGGGCACTGTTGTCAATTCAAAATTCATGAGAATTTTTCTGATAATTTTTGCTACTTTCCTTATTTTCGCAGGTCCCACATATGTTTCCTACATGCTCGCAGACGTTTTAAACGTGAACTATGTTGCCTCAGTGGTTTCAGGCTTCATCTTATTCATAGCAGGCTTATTGCTGCTGCTCTTTCTTGTCAAAAAGAAGATTGTCGAATTCTAAGTTTTGCCTCAGATACCCCAGGGTGCATCATCACAGTCAGCATTTTGGATTCTTCATCGGCATTTTCTAGAAAGCCGCAGCCGCAGCTATTAAATTTTCTTCGGTTTTCTTGCACAGTTGGAAAAGCATATAAAATATTCACGAAGGAATAATTAGTATGCAGAATGATAAAAGAAAACGACTAGAGGAAATTGTTGGAAAAGATGAGGAACCGACAAAAAGAACAACGATCATACTAGATAAGGAAGAAAGAGAATTCGTAGACTCGCTTATAAAAGAGGGAAAAGAACCAGGCATCAAACCTCTCATATCCAAAATGCTTGACGTTTACCGAAGCATGATGGTTTATGATTGGCGCTTTCCCGGCGAATATTACTGCGGCATAAGCCGCATCGCTTTCGTTAACGTGGAGTTACTTAATATTTTACTTCAGCATATTCCAAGAGAGAAGTGGCGTGAACTCGGGGTAAAAATGGGTGAAGCCTTGAAAGTCTCAATGGAAACAACCCTGGGTCTTCAAGCGATGCAACGTGAAAATTGGGAAAGCATCTTCAAACGCTTAAGAGTTCAGGGGTTCGGCGACTTCTATCTAAAAGACAAGTATCTGCTCATAAAAATGCCTTTCATAAGCCACGTGGAAATTTGGCAAGGCATCCTGGAAGGTCTATTCGACGTGAAGCTGGACATTAAAACCACTGTGCCTCCGCTAGTTTTCGAAATAAAACCGCAAAAAGCGCCACCCCTTCAGTAACATCGAGAATGCTCGCTGCGTTTCAGATGGATAGGTTTATTAGGAACTGACTAGCTTATGGTGCGCTTTAGTGATAAAGTTGAGGGATTGCGTTCATACAAGGCGGTTGCATTCATTAGCAGCAGAAGCAGCCCAAAAATCTTTAGCCTAAAAACAAGCAAGTACCCTATACTATGCGCATCCCTCAAAAGAATAGTTTTTTCAAGAAGCCTCCTAATTTCGTTTAGGAGTAATAACTGTAACAAAAAATTGAAGGTGATTAAAAAATGGAAAAAGTAAGATTTGCCATACCCGCCGGCTCTTTAGCCAAAGCAACCTTTGAAATCCTGCAGCGCTCTGGATACAAAATCTCTGGTCAAGACCGCACTTACCGCCCGACAATCAATGATCCCAAAATCGAATTGAAAATCATTCGACCGCAGGAGATTCCCGTCTTCGTCGGCGAAGGCTTGCAAGATGTAGGCATCACTGGTCAAGACTGGATTAAAGAAACATGCGCGGACGTTGAAGTGCTCCAGAACTTGGAGTACGGAAAAATACGGCTGGTAGTAGCTATACCCAAGAGTTCGAATGCAAACACGTTGTCGGAGCTCATGGAGAATGTTTGGAGCAGCGGAAAAAACTTTCGGGTATCCACTGAATACTTGAACATTGCCGCGGCATACGTGAAAAATAACCCTGCCTATAAGAAGCGTTTCGGCGACGCGGAGCCGCTTATAGTAACGCCATGGTGGAGAAAAGGTGAAAACCCACGGGCAAAAATATTCTTGTCTTTCGGCGCTACAGAAGCCAAACCTCCAGAAAACGCTGACTGCATAATCGACGTCACCGAAACTGGTTCAACCTTGGACGCAAACAACTTGAAGATAATCGAGACGGTAATGCAATCTTCAGCTGTGCTCATAGCGAACAAGAAAGCGCTAACTGATGTGCAGAAGAAAGAAAAAATCTACGATATCCTAACCCTACTAAAGGGAGTAGTGGACGGCGCCAAACGCATTCACATATTCGTAAACGTGGAAAAAAAGAACCTGAAGAAGCTAATCGCAGAGCTGCCCGCGTTGAAGAACCCCACGATTGCGCCGTTGGCGGATGAAAACTGGTGCTCCGTTAACACGATAATCGAAAAAGACTGCCTCATAGATCTCTTGCCTAAAATTCGCAAGCTTGCGCAGGGACTTGTTGTTTATGAACCACGGCAAGTGCTGGCTTTGGATGAGATAAGCAGGAGAGAAGAAAACAGGTGCGAAGCCGAGCGCCAGTGAAACTCTGGAAATCTACTGCGCTTCCAGCGGGCTGGTTCAGCAGGCAAGTGCCGAATGATACAGCAAACGAGCAGCTTGAAAGCGCCGTTAAAGCCATAATCAGCCAAGTCACAAAAGAAGGCGACGCTGCGCTTGTCGAGTTAACAGAAAAATTTGATAAAGTTCGCTTAGACGCCGAAGACTTAAGCGTCAAGCCAGCAGAAGTTGAAGCTGCCTATAAATCAGTGAGCCAAGAACAGGTTTCCGCGCTTAAGCTGATGAAAGATAAAATTAGCGCATTCGAAAGCCTAAAGCTGAAGCAAGTGCCCCTGAAAACCTCCAAAGACGGCATCATCATCCAAAGCGTTCTGCGCCCAATCGAAAGCGTAGGCTGCTATGTCCCAGGCGGCCTAGCGGCTTATCCAAGCACGCTGATCATGACCGCAGTGCCCGCAAAAGTGGCTGGTGTGCCGAGGATAGTGGTTTGTTCGCCGCCTAACGCTAAGGATGAAGTGAACCCGCTGGTGCTTGTTGCCGCGGACATCTGCGGCGTCAATGAAGTCTACAAGGTTGGAGGCGCCCAAGCGATTGCTGCTTTGGCGTATGGAACAGAAACAATTAAGCCGGTTAAGAAAATTGTAGGTCCAGGAAATAGGTATGTGACAGCGGCGAAGATTTTGGTTTCAAAGGATGTTGCAGTTGACATGCCTGCAGGACCCAGCGAGGTTCTCGTTTTGGCTGATGAGACGGCGAACCCGCGGCTTATTGCTCTTGACATGATTTCGCAGGCGGAACACGGCGTGGACAGCGTTGCTGGGATGATAACCACTTCTGAGCGGCTTGCAAAGGAAGTGCAGTTTTGGCTGGAGAAATCAGTTGCCGCAGCGGAACGCCGCGAAGTAGTTACTAAAGCGCTGGAGAATTTTGGCTTCATAATAACCTGTAAAGACATGGCTGAAGCCGTTGAGCTGGCAAATGTTTTTGCTCCCGAGCACATAGAGATAATGACCCGCGAACCTGAGAAAATAGCAGAGCGAATAACGTCAGCCGGATTAATCCTTATTGGCCCTTATAGCCCTGTTGCCTTAAGCGATTATGCAAGCGGAACAAATCATGTTTTACCCACAGGCGGCTTCGGAAGCGCCTTTTCAGGTTTGTCAGCGCTTGATTTCGTAAGAAGAGTAAACATTGTTGAATGCTCAAGGGAAGGACTGCAACGTGCGCAAGCGCTTGTGAAGGTCATAACTGAAGCAGAAAACCTTCCCAATCACTATAAAGCTCTCGAAGCGAGACTGGAAAAATGAACGCGAAAGGTAGGAAGTGGCTGGAAAGCAAGCTGGCGAAAATAGAAGCCTTAGAAAGCTACGCTCCTGAAAAAACCATAGAAAGCGTGGCAAAGGAGTATGCGCTTTCGCCTGCCGACATCATCAAGCTGAATTTCAATGAAAACCTATACATCCCCAGGGAAAAAATTGCCGAGCTTTTGAAGGAGGTGGCAGACGAATGCGATTTAAGGCTTTATCCGCAGGAGGAGGAAGAGCAGCTACGCGAAGCCATAGCCAAGTACCTCCAATTGCAACCCGAGTGCATTGCCGTAGGCAACTCCAGCGACGAGGTAATGGACCGAGTTACGCGGCTATTCTTGGAGAAAGGCGCTGTTGCTGTGACTTTTACGCCAACTTTCAGCGTGTTCCGTTACTGCGTGAAATACAACGGCGCTGAATATGCGGCTGTGCCGCTTCGGAAAGACTTCGCGCTTGATGTTGACGGATTACGCGCTGCCTTCACCACTGAAACAAGAATGCTATACTTGTGCTCGCCGAACAACCCTACTGGAAACCAGTTTGCCCTTGAAGAGATTGAGGCTTTAATTGAGGATTTTCCGGGTTTAGTAATGATTGATGAAGCTTATGGAGAATACGCGGATTACTCGGTTATTCCACTTATAGAAAAGTACGAGAACCTTGTGGTTCTGCGCACGTTCTCGAAGGCTTTCGGCTTGGCTGGGCTTCGACTCGGCTATGCAGTGGCTAACCCGGCGCTGGCGAAAGCTATTAACAAGATTCCTGCGCCTTACGCAATAAACATTGTATCGTTGACTATGGGCCGCAAACTGCTGGAGAACATTGGCACAGTACAGGAGGCTGTTGCCGCGTTGAAGGATGAGCGGAGAAAACTGATAAGCAGGCTGAACGAGATAAGAGGTGTGGAGGCGTTCGATTCGCAGGCAAACTTTGTGCTCCTCAACACAAGCAAGCCATACGGGGATGTTTACGTTGATCTGCTGAGGAGAGGCATAATAGTCAAGAAACTTGGGCGCCTATTGACGTACGAGAACTGTCTCAGAGCCACAGTAGGCTTGCCTGAAATGAACGTTAAACTCCTTAACGCGTTAAAAGAGTGCTTGGGTGAAAGTGTATGAGGAAAGAGGAAGTTTATAGAAAAACTAAGGAAACCGAAGTTCAAGTAAGCGTAAATCTTGACGGCGAAGGAAAAGCCGCTGTGGATACGGGCGTGGCATTTCTCGACCACCTGCTTACTTCGTTGGCAACGCACAGCCTGATAGACATAACCGCCAAGGTTAAAGGCGACCTGCGGCACCACTCGGTTGAAGACCTCGCCATCGGCCTAGGCGACGCGTTGAACAAGGCGTTAGGCACACGCGAAGGCATAGTGCGCTTCGGCTACGCAGCAGCGCCCATGGACTGCTCTTTAGCTTTCGCCGCCGTTGACCTCGTGAAGCGCCCCTACTTCAAGGTTGACTTGAAACTTCGCGGCAAGAAAATCGAGGACATGCCCGCAGAAGACATTAACCACTTTTTCGAGTCGCTGGCTACTTCGCTCTGCGCGAACGTTCACGTATTCGTTCAGTACGGCAGCAACGATCACCACAAGGCTGAGGCGGCGGTTAAAGCGTTGGCGCTGGCGCTGAGGCAAGCAGTGGCTGTTGACCCCAGACGTAAGGGTGTGCCAAGCTCCAAGGGAGTAATTTGATGGCTCAAGTAGCGATATTTGATTATGGTGTTGGAAACCTTCTAAGCCTAAAGTGCGCTTTGGAAAAGGTAGGATTAAAAGCGAAAATCACTGAGTCAGAGCTTGATTTACGCGATGCAGATGCCGTCGCGTTACCCGGTGTTGGAAACTTTTCTGCTGCTGTCGCCAAACTTGAGGCTGTAAAAGAGACGTTGCTGACTGCCGTGGAACGCGGCAAACCTGTTCTTGGAATATGCTTGGGGCTGCAGCTTTTCTTCGAGGAAAGCGAGGAGGGCCCTGGAAGGGGCTTGGCGCTTTTCAAGGGAAAAACCGTCCGGTTGCGTGGTCAAGTGAAGGTGCCGCACATGGGCTGGAATACACTGCGCATAGTCAAGCCTAACGAGCTATTTGATGGGGTTGCCGACGGGGTTTACGTGTATTTTGTGCACTCGCTTTATCCTGTTCCCGCTGACAAGGCCATTGTCGCGGCTGAAACAGACTACGGCGCTGTATTCGCTTCCGCTGTTGCCAGCAAAAATGTGTACGGTACGCAGTTTCACCCTGAAAAATCCGGCAGCGTGGGCTTGAAGATTCTTGAGAACTTTGCTAAGTTAGTGAAAAGGTGATGCGGTAGTTGCAGTTGATTCCAGCTATTGACTTGATGAACGGCAAAATTGTTAGGTTGACACGGGGCGATCCGAAAACAGCGAAGGTGTACGATCAGTTCGGCGGGCCTGTGGAAACTGCGAAGAAATGGAGTGCAGAAGGCGCTGGGAAGCTGCATATTATAGATTTAGACGCGGCTTTCGGTTTTGGAGACAACTTGGCTGTTATCGCGGAAATCGCGAAAAGTGTGAATTTGCCTATCCAGGTTGGCGGCGGAATCCGTAGCCTCGAAACTGCACGAAGGCTGCTAAAGCTGGGAATAAAACAAGTGATCCTCGGCGCGTTGGCATTCACCGATCCATCGGCGATAACGCAGATTCAGCGGGAATTCGGCACAGAAGCCGTGATTGTAGCTTTGGATAATAGAGATGGAAAAATAATGGTGGCGGGCTGGCAAACAGAAGCAGCGACGTGCCTGCAGGAGACAATGGAAAAGTTTACCGCGTTAGGCGTTCGCGTATTCCTCATAACTTCCATAACTCGGGATGGTACCCTCTCAGGTCCAGACCTTGAAACGCTACAGGAAGCGTGCGCACAGCCGGATGTGGAGATAATCGCTGCTGGCGGAATAGGCAGCTTAAATGATTTAATAGCGCTGAAACGTATAGGCGTGGCGGGCGTGGTTATTGGTAAGGCTCTTTACGAGGGCAGGTTCACTTTGAAAGAGGCATTAAACAGCATAGGAGAAGCTTGAGAAGCTATGACGTTGGCGAAGCGGATAATTCCATGCTTGGATGTTGACCATGGCAAAGTGGTTAAGGGAATCAACTTCGTAAACCTGAAGAAGGCAGGCGACCCAGTGGAGTTGGCGAAGCGCTACTCAGATGAGGGCGCTGACGAGTTGGTTTTCCTTGACATCACTGCCTCCGCGGAAAAAAGAGACATCTTGCGTGGCGTCGTGGAGGGCGTGGCGAAAGCGATAAACATTCCCTTCACCGTTGGCGGCGGAATCCGTAGCGTCGCCGACGCTCGGCTGATTCTCTGCAGCGGCGCAGACAAGGTCTCGGTGAACACGGCTGCTGTCGAAAACCCGCGGTTAATAACTGAGCTGGCTGAAGTGTTTGGGCAACAGTGCGTTGTGGTAGCCATCGACGCCAAACGTAGAAGCGGGCGGCAGGCGGATAGGGTAACGGTCGAAACAAGCGAGGGGCCCGTCTGGTTTGAGGTTTACACCTATGGAGGACGAAGACCCACAGGGATAGACGCCGTCGAGTGGGCGCTGCAGGCTGAGCAGCTAGGCGCAGGCGAGTTTCTCGTAACCTCGATGGACAGGGATGGCACAGAAGACGGCTACGACATAGAGTTAACACGCACGATTTCGGAGAAAGTTAATGTTCCAGTCATCGCAAGCGGAGGCGCAGGAAAACCGGAGCATTTCCTTCAAGTTTTCACGGATGGGAAGGCTGATGCAGCGTTGGCTGCCTCTGTCTTCCATTATAACAAGTATCCTGTTCCAGTTGTAAAGGGCTATCTGCGTAGGCAGGGGGTGAATGTGAGACCGTGGTAAATGAAGAATTGCTTAAAAAGCTGGATTTTGCAAAGGGCGGCGGACTCATCCCCGTGGTTGTGCAAGACGCCACGTCAAAAGCTGTGCTTATGCTGGCATACACCAACAGCGAAGCGCTTGAGAAAACACTGAGCACGGGCTACGCGCATTACTGGAGCCGCTCGCGAAACCAGCTGTGGATGAAGGGCGAAACCTCGGGGCACACGCAGAAAATCAAAGACATCCTCGTAGACTGCGACTACGACACATTGCTCTTTGTTGTAGAGCAGAAAGGACCCGCATGCCACACGGGAAACGAAACCTGCTTCCACAACAAACTAAAAGGTTAGCTACTTGTTTTTCCGTTTCCACTGCTTGGCAGAATTTGCCTTTTTTTATCCTTCTACTAGTTTCTGCATGCGAATAGAGGTATAGCAATTCTGTGCAGAAATCTATAGAGGGTCTATCACGGCAGCAGAAAATCAACTGCTACTTGCCTTTTAAAAAAAGTAAAGGGTGTGCACGCTGCGTTGAGCCGTTACGTTGAGGTTTATATGCTCAGTCAACTGAAGCTACTCAAAAACATGACCGTTTTCTAAATGGAAAAGGGGATGCGCTTGTCTTGCAGATGTGTTTTAGTCTTCTTCTCCGAGTTTTCTTTCTTTAATCTTCAACGTGTTTTCTTTGCTACTTATGACTCTGAAGTAGTCATTCAGTCCTTGCTTGTGCAAGAATCTTTTCACAAGCACTCGCAAGTGCTTTTTGGAAACCGCTTGGGTTTTGACTGTAATCTTGTTTGCTTCATTAGTGACCTCTGCTGCTGTTTTCTCCTTCATGAATGAGACAAGCGCTTGAATCACTTCTTTTCCTTCATCTTTAAGTTCAGACACATCAACTATCACGTCCACCATGCTTATTGTTCACCTCGCTTCGCTTCATGCCTTCTTGTCAGCTTTGTTTTTCCAAATCTTCTGCTGATAATTTTTCCGAATTAGCAAATGCTTGCTTGACAGTTAAACTTTTCTAGCGCCGAAAAATGCTATCATTTTGCGCCGCCTCAAAACTTCATTCTTTTTCGGCTGATGAAGCTTGCTGTGTGCTACAGGAACTTTGCCGTTCTAAAATTGCTGGCAGCAACATGGTGCTGTCGCTGATTAGGGCTTACGTTGAAGCACCAAAAGCAGTCTTCATTATTGTTTCCGCTGTTCTCCACGTTATTCTTTTATATCTGATGAAAGCGCTTCTTTCCAAATAAAACGGGGTATGGGACCTAATTCATGGATCACTTGGGTGTGGCGGCGCTCGGCGTCTTCGTGGTTACGCTCTTTTTGATGATTAAGCGCCCACGCGGTTTAAAACTGGGCTATGCCGCCGGCGTCGGCGCTGCTGCATCGCTGCTGCTCGGCACGGTATCTCTGAGCGAGGCGGCGCAGGCGTTTATGGAGATTTGGGACGCGGCTTTAGCGTTTATCGGAATAGTCGCCTTTTCAGTGGTGTTAGACGCGATGGGCTTTTTCAAGTGGGCTGCGTTGCAGGTGGTGAAACTGGCACGTGGAAGCGGAGTGCGGCTCTACTTCTATGTGTCGCTGTTAACGGCTGCAGTGAGCATACTGTTTGCCAACGACAGCGCCGTGCTAATTCTCACACCCATCGTTCTTGAGATTATCAGCCAGTTAAAGATTGACTCAGACGGGCGGTTGGCGTATCTCTTTTCTGCGGGGCTGATTGCGGACACTGCGGCAATGCCGCTTATCACGAGTAATCCGATTAACATTGTGAGCGCAGATTTCTTCAAGTACAGTTTTGTTGACCATTTAGTTTTCATGGCTCCAGTTGCCGTGGTAACTATCGCAAGCAGCCTGTTACTGGTTTATGTTTTCTTTAGAAAGAAAATTCCGAAGAAATATGACAGGGAACTTGCGAATATCTTGTCTAATGGCACACAGCCCATTACGCCTAACCTGTTGAAAATAAGTATTGCCACGTTAATTGCTATTGATGTTGGCTACGTTTTGGCCTCATGGAACAGAGTTCCCGTTTCCATAGTAATCTGCTCAGGCGCATTGTTCCTTCTGACTGTTTATTGGATGTCTCTACGCGGGATATCCTCTTTCAAGGGTGAACGAAAAGGCATTCTGGCATTGGCGAAAGAAATCAACTGGGACATCGTGCTCTTCATGCTCAGCATTTTCATCGTCGTTCAAGGCTTACGAAATGCATACATTATTGAGCTTCTATCTTCCACGCTCGTAGCCACCAGTGCATTCCCATCCTTGTTAAGTGTGTTGGCCCCAAGTTTGGTGGTGACGGTTGGCGCAAGCTTCATGAACAACTGGCCGATGACAATTCTCGGGTTAATGGCTATACGCCAAGCAATGGCGACTGCTGGCTTAAGCGGGCAAGCGTTAACTGGACTGATTTTCTCCAACATCATCGGGAACAATCTTGGCCCACACTTTTTCCCGTTGGGCTCTTTGGCTATTCTTATGTGGCTGGAGACAATGAGGCGCAAAGGCGTTGGAATAGGCCTAAGAGACTACTTGAAGGTGGGTTCCATCTTATCCATAGTTGAAGTGTCAGCGGCATCGCTGGTTTTATGGATTGAACTAAGCATTTTTGGCTTCTGCTTAAATCTCTAAGAAACGAAAAACATTTACTCAGGTTTGACACGCGGGCCTAAGCTAGGTCACCGTCGAATAGCCTCTTTACGAACAAAAAAAGCTGGGCGCAGCTATATGCGCAGAATAACATTTTCAGCGTATTTGCGTATTAATTCTGCGAAGTTGGAGATTGCTTCCGGCGTGTATGGTCTGAGCGTTTCAAACCGCTTGTCCAACGTATCCTGTGGCACGAACTGCTGTAACGCGTATGTTTTAGCGCCTTTCACCATTTCGCCTATGCGCTCTACGTCTTCAGCTGTAACCAGCTCTGGCACCACTGTGGTCCTGAACTCGTAAGGCACTTTTCCTGTCTTTAAGATTTCGATGGTGCGCATTAATCCAGTAGCATCCTCGGCGCCTAGCTGCTTGTACTTCTCCAGCGAGGTTTTCACGTCTAAAGCCACATAATCCAGGTAGGGCAGGCATTCTTCTAGTGCTTCCGGATAGAAGCCGTTTGTGTCTAGCTTTACCTCGAACCCGTGCTCTTTCAGCTTCGCCAGAAACTTGGGCAGCTCGCTGTGCATTGTCGGCTCGCCGCCGGTCACCACGACGGCGTCCACGTATTTCTTGCGTCTTTCCAGCAGCTCCAGCGCTACGGCTTCCTGCAGAAACGGCGGCTTCGGGTCGACAACTATGCGCCAGTTGTGGCAGAAGGGGCAGCGTAGATTGCAGCCTGGCGTGAAGAGCACTGACGCTATCTTGTTCGGATAATCGATGAGGCTGATTTTCTGTAAGCCGCTGAACTTCATGCCTCTTTCACTCTTAAGCGGAAACAGGCACAGTTACCATCATGGCAGACTTGTCAAAGGTTCTTCTAATTGCAAACTCCGCTTGTTTCCCATCGTTCCACTGGTCTACTGGCCGCAGATAGCCGACAACACGCGAGTAGACTTCGCAGCTGGCACTGCATATTGGGCACTGCTTGTGCTCGCCGCTAATGTAGCCGTGCGTGGGGCATATGCTGAAGGTGGGTGTCAGCGTGAAATAGGGTAGGCGCGAGTTCCAAGTTACCTTCCTGATAAGCTCCGCTGCAGACTTCCACGAGTGCAGGCGTTCGCCGAGGAAAATATGGAAAACTGTGCCGCCAGTGTAAAGCGTCTGCAAGCCTTCCTGATGCTCCAGCGCCTCGAACAAGTCGCCTTCATAGTCCACAGGCAGCTGCGAGGAGTTTGTGTAGAAGGGCTCGGCGCGTTTATCCGTCACGTAGCGTTCGTTTGCTACTATGATCTGTGGGTATCTGCGTTTGTCAATGCGAGCAAGCCTGTAAGAAGTGCCCTCTGCGGGCGTTGCTTCTAGATTGTAAATGTTTCCGGTTTCCTCTTGGAAGTCCGCCAGCCGCTCGCGCATGAATTTGAGTATTTTGATGGCGAAGTCCTTTCCCTCTTTCGTTGCTATGTTCACGCCTAGGAGATTCAAGATGGCCTCATTAATGCCGACTAAGCCTATGGTTGAAAAGTGATTCTTCCAGTACTTTCCATAGCCCTCTTTGATGTTACGTAAATACCGACGCGAATATGGATACAATCCCTTCTCAGTAAACGCTTCGAGCACTTTGCGTTTGATCTCTAAGCTGGTTTTGGCTATCTCCATAATCGATTCTAAACGCTGGAAGAACTCTGCTTCGTCCTTGGATAAGTAGCCGATCCGCGGCATGTTAATGGTAACCACGCCGATGGAGCCGGTCAAGGGGTTAGCGCCGAAGAAGCCTCCTCCTCGTTTGCGTAGTTCACGGTTGTCAATGCGAAGGCGGCAGCACATACTACGTACATCTTCAGGGTGCAAGTCGCTGTTAACGAAGTTTGAGAAGTAGGGCACTCCATACTTGGCTGTTACCTCAAAAATCGCCTCGGTAACGGGGGAGTCCCATGGGAAATCCTTGGTTATGTTGTACGTGGGTATTGGGAAAGTGAAAACTCTTCCTCTCGCATCGCCTTGGCTTAAAACTTTGGCGAAGGCTATGTTGAACATCTCCATCTCTGCAGCCATGTCACCGTAAGTATCCTCAGTGAGTCTTCCATTATAGAGCACAGCCTCGTCCTTCATGAAATCCGGCACCGTCAAGTCCAGAGTTACGTTGGTGAAAGGCGTCTGGAAGCCCACGCGGGTCGGCACGTTCATGTTGAAAAAGAACTCCTGCAGCGCCTGCTCCACCTCTTTCTGGTTCAAGCGGTCGTAGCGTATGAATGGCGCCAAGTAAGTGTCAAAGTTGCTGAACGCTTGTGCGCCTGCCGCCTCGCCCTGAAGCGTATAGAAGAAGTTAACCACTTGACCTAGCGCTGTTCTGAAATGCTTCGCTGGCTTGCTCTCGATCTTGCCGGGGACGCCGCCGAACCCTGAAAGCAGCAAATCGCTGATGTTCCAGCCGACGCAGTAGGGGCCTAAAACGCCTAGGTCGTGAATATGGATGTCGCCGGAAAAGTGTGCTTCAGCAATTTCCGACGGGTAAATCCTTGATATCCAGTACTTGGCGATGACGGTGGATGAAAGGTAATTGTTCAAGCCCTGCAGCGAATAGCTCATGTTCGAGTTCTCTTTAACCCGCCAATCCTCAATCTCCAGGTACTGGTCAACCATGTCCGCGGAGCTTAAAAGCGCCGCGAGCTCTCGCATGTCTTGATGCTGCTTCCTATAGAGGATGTATGCCTTAGCCGTTCGCGCGTGGCCGTTTTCGATAAGCATTTTTTCAACTATATCCTGAATTTCCTCCACTGTGGGGCAGCCGTCTTCGCCGAAGCGCCTGTGCAGCTCAGCGACCACTTGGTCGCTTATGCGCTTCGCTTGCTCGCGATCTTTGCCGCCCACAGCTTTGGCGGCTTTCCAAATGGCGTTTGTTATACGTTCTTGATCAAATGGTTCTAATTTTCCATCACGTTTTCTTACAAACTTCATTTTTTCACCTCAAGGAGTACTCGCCTGAAGTCTTCAGGCTCTTCAAACTGCTTGTATACGCTAGCGAAGCGGATGTACGCGATGCGGTCGAGTGTTTTCAAGTATTTCATTACTAAGTCGCCGATTTCTCGGGAAGTAACCTCTTCTTTGCCTTTCAGCATGAGGTCTTGGCGTACTTGGCTTGCTAACTCATTGATCTGCTCCATGGTTACGGGCCGTTTTTCGCAAGCTTTCTGCAAGCCGCGGATTATCTTGTTCGCGTCGAAGCGTTCAAGTTTGCCGTCTTTCTTCCGCACCATAAGCTCCACCGTTTCCACATACTCATAAGTTGTGAAGCGCTTCCCGCAGTTTACGCATTCTTTCCTGCGCCGCGTAGTGTTGTCTGGCGAATCACGTGTTTCCAAAGTCTTGAATTCATCAGACCCGCAATACGGACATTTCACAGATGATCACACATGGCTGATAGTGGATAGTAGCAAACAACCCACACTAATAGTAGTGTATTATTTAGTTATTGTTTACATTGAAAATGAAATAAACTGGTACCTCACCATCGAAAATATACATAACTAAGTTGAGTATGCTAAAGTTAAGTCAAAGCCCCTCACGCAGCTTTGACCGTTAAAGATCCGATATTGTTATATAAGCTCAGAAAAACTTTTTTAACGTCTGTTTTTTGAAATACCGAAAAGAATGCCGCGTTTACTCACGAAACAGCGGAAAAAAATTATAAGCAAGCAACTTGCATAAGTACCTATTTCATTAATGTCTTTGCGTTTAACATCGTAAACCGACGCTTTTAGAAAGATGACACCAATTAATGCATAAGGCACTTTCTAAAGAAAAAGGGCCCCTAAGCCTTTTTTGTGGCTTTTTTGCCTGTTGCTTCTAATGCTTTGGTGCGTGTTTCAATGAATTCAACGACTTTTTCTTCGCTGTAGTGGCTTTCTTCCTCTTGCTTCTTCAACTGCTCCCGAATGATTTCAAGGATTTTATCTACCTCAAAGGGCTTAACTATGTAAGCGTCCGCGCCTTTATTCACCGCGGCGATGGCGTTTTGAAGCGTTGGATATCCTGTAACTATTATCTTTCGCATCTTCGGCTTGGTATCGCGCAGTTTTGACAAGAGCTCAATGCCCTCCATATCTGGCAGGCGAACGTCAATGAGCGCCAGATTATAGAATGAATTCTCACTTTTCTCTATGCTTTCTTTGGCTGTCTCTGCCATGTCAACGATGTATCCTTCGTCTTCAAGGATAGTCTTCAACACTTTTCTTATGTTTCCGTCATCATCAATAACCAGGATTCTCGCAGCTTCGCCCATACTTCCTTCCCTTAAGTTAGCTAAAGGATTAAAGCATTGATAAAGCCTTTATGAACTTTCGATATGAATTTGCATTAATTGGCTTAAAAATCAAGGTTCGCTTGCACGCGTTTTTTCAGGAAGCCCCCCCTCACAGCGTCAACATACTTAACAAATTCCAGCTGTTTATCTTCTATTTTGAGCGGAAGCCCAACTTTTGAGTACAAGTTTTTCATGATCAAAATCTCTATAAATCTCGCGCCAGTGCCGAAGATTTTTTCAAGGGCTCCTTGGAACTCTTCGAGGTTTTCTGGGATTCTGTTTCTTGGCACATTGAATTTGCTTTCTATGTGGAAGTAAATTGACTGTCTCACCGACTTGCCAAGAGAACTTAAAGCCTCATCAATAGCGCTTAATAACACTCTATCAAACTCTGCTGGGTTTTTTGCCAATCTTTGCGCACCTCACTTTCTTGTAGCCGCCTTGATCTGAGGGCTTGTGCATATAATATAGCGCTTATACATTTAAAGTTAATTTAAATTTGGCTTTATTTGTAGACACCGAATCGGAACCAGGTAATGACAAAAATAAGTGTACATTAAAAATTTAAACTCTGATTTTTGCAACGATGTATACTTTCCTTCATCAAACTTAACTCTTTCGCATAATCCATAACCGCTGACTTGCATCAGCGAATTAAGCAGCTGGCTCTGCTGAATGACCTGCGCATATACGAGCTTGCAAAAGCCGTCATCGAGGAAGCTCTAGCAGACAAGGAAAAGTCAAAGCCCTCATTAAACGGCTGAAACTAGACACTTGGCGCCAGCACACCTAGAACAACGCGCTCTTTTCATGGCAAGAATACACTTTGGTACCGAGATAAATGTGGGAAAGGTTGCGAAAA
>Ga0315298_1003274_pt1 | contig 26126 bp, 23 predicted proteins | sample WHS_1_MG_FD_203077 | JGI IMG/M metagenome (GOLD analysis project Ga0315298, IMG submission 203077) | Extremophilic microbial mat communities from Washburn Hot Springs, YNP, Wyoming, USA - WHS_1_MG | ecosystem: Environmental > Aquatic > Thermal springs > Hot (42-90C) | place: USA: Wyoming... | reverse complement strand
CTTGAACCGCGCGTCATCCGTGGGATAGAAAGCAAAGGAATGCTGCTGGCAGCACTTGCAGGCGATACGCTTGGAATCGTTACTGTTGATCGCGACCTTCCTGCAGGCACGGGTATTTCTTGATAGAACCATAATACGAGGGACTTTTAGCGGATAATCAGGTTCAACCAGGAGGGATATATGGCTATTAAGTACCGGCAACTTGGCAGGCATGGTGTCCTTGTAAGCAACCTGTGTCTGGGGACAATGAACTTTGGATGGCATACCTCTGAAGAGGAAAGTTTTAGAATAATGGACCGCGCCCTTGAACTTGGCATCAATTTTTTTGACACTGCAGATGTCTATGGCTGGGGTGGACAACATGGTGATACTGAACTGATAATCGGGCGCTGGTTCGCTCAAGGCGGTGGCAGACGGGAAGCAGTTGTCCTTGCCACTAAGGTGTATAACCCTGTGACCCGCAAAGAAAACAGACCCGAACCCAATACTGATGGCCGGTGCCTGTCTGCAATGAAGATAAAAAAGAATTGTGAAAACAGTTTGAAAAGGTTAAGGACCGACTGGATTGATCTTTATCAGATGCACCATGTAGATAGAAATTGTCCGTGGGATGAAATCTGGCAGGCGTTCAGCGCACTTATAACTACTGGTAAAATCGTCTATGCCGGGTCAAGCAATTTTGCTGGATGGGACATTGCTACTGCCTGCCAGGAAGCATGGAAACGCGGCCTTACCGGCCTTGTAAGTGAACAGAGCATCTATAATCTGGCAAACAGAACCGTAGAACTGGAAGTCATTCCTGCATGCCGCTATTATGGGCTTGGTTTAATCCCTTGGAGCCCGCTCGGGGGTGGGCTTCTGGCTGGAGCACTTGAAAAATCTGCCGGAGGCCGGCGGACAGATGAGGGGTTTCTTAAGATAGTTGAAGAAAAAAGGAGCAAACTTGAAAGATACGAAGCGCTCTGCAAAAAAATCGGAGAATTGCCTGCAACTGTTGCTCTGGCATGGCTTCTGCACAATCCTGCGGTAACTGCGCCGATTATCGGGCCGCGAACTGTAGGACAACTTGAAAACTCAATCCGGGCAACAGAAATAACCCTTGATGAAAAAACATTGAGAGAACTGGATGAGATATTTCCTGGTCCGGGCGGCGAAGCGCCAAAAGCATATGCCTGGTGATGCGGATATTATCTGAGTTCAGAAGTTTACGGTAGTGGTTCAAACCAGCGGTGTCTATCACTTTACGGATTTTTTCTTTCAAGTGGATGTGGCAGGTCCCATCGTTTCTTTTGCCAGTCCATGCTCGGTTTTTTCCCAGTAGTGCGGGCGAGTAAAGAGTTGAAGGAATCCTTTCCAGGCGCCCAAACTCATAAGAACCCAGTAAACCGGGGAAATCAAACTTTCCTTTACAAGGTCAGGATATTTCCGCCGTACGCACCCCAGTATATTAAGGAAAACAAAGATAAAATTGCTAAAAAAAAGTGCAAATGTAACCAGTGATGAGGAACCAGGGGCGCACCAGGTGGAAATTGGCTCTCCAAGATGGGTGAAAATCCACACGAGCGTGATTACCCAGTACGCCGGATTGACAAGAAGAGTAAACACATGGCCGAAAACAGTAAACTTGAAACTCGCCGCATTGAAAAACCCCATTTCCCGTAGTAATGCTACAGGCCTTCGGTAATGGACAAGAGCCGTTTGAATATAGCCCTTAACCCAGCGCGACCGCTGTCGCATCCAGTTATTGATGCGGCTGTTGGCTTCTTCCCATGTTGTGCTGTCAAGGATGCGGGTGCGATACCCTGCCCTGAAAAGCCGTATTCCAAGATCGCAGTCCTCAGCTACATTGTATGGGTCCCATCCGCCAATTTCACGCAGTTGCGCGGTTCGGAAATGATTTGAAGTGCCTCCCAGTGGTATTGGCGCGCCAAGATAATCAATGCCCGGCAGAAACAGGTCAAACCATGTTGAATACTCAGCGGTAAACCATCTGGTGAGAATGTTCTGCCTCGGATTATAGTAATTCAGTTTTGCCTGAAGACAGATAATCCGCTCGTCACAAAGAGAGCGAAAAGCACTGATGCTCTTTTTCAACTGGTCTGCATCAGGAATGTCTTCAGCATCATAAATCACGAGAAATTCTCCCCGTGCGGTACAAAGCCCGGCATTGCATGCGCGGGGTTTTGTTTTTGGGCCTGTATCCGGCACAATAACCACTTCTACGAATTCTGGTAGTGGAAATGTCGCAAGCGCCTGCTGCATTGCTCTGTCATCCTGTTCTATGAGAAACTTCACATCCAGTTTGTCAGAAGGATAATCAAGACCGCTTATTGCGCTTATTGTCTGGGGAAGGATTCTGGTTTCCTTATAGAGCGGTACAAGCACAGTGTAAACTGGAAGGTTTTTTTCATCCAGGGAAGCAATTTGCTCAGGAGAAACAGCCAATTCGCGTTTTCGGGTTACCCCGAAGAAAACGAGAGCAAACTTGTAAAGGACACTTGCGAGATAGAAAGCGGTTACAAGGACTGCAATCAGCCGGACGGTCACAGCAGGTTTCCATACAATTCCAGCACAAACACAAGCCAGTATCGCAATCAACCATTTCTTTTGCGCAGAGTTAAGCGTGAAACGGGCTTCAGTTGCAAATTGAATTGGCACAGATGATGGAATCATGTGTTCATCTGGTGCGTCTTGTTATGCGTTCTCGTAAGAACCCTGACTGATTCAACAATAAGCCACATGCTCAAAATGAGAAGAATAATTCCGACCACACCCCCTATCACCACATCAGGTTGCGCCTTCGCACCAAAAGCAAGTGGACGGGCAAGGAGTGCAAGGGGCATAATCTGCTGGATAAGAGACCATATAGTAAAGACCATCATGAAAATCATCGGCAGAACCGCAAAAAGTGGATTCTTTTTTGTGCGGACAAGGTACACTGAAAGTGCAAGAAGCGTCAAACTTGCCAGCAACTGATTTGAAGTGCCAAAAATCGGCCACGCAATAAGATACCCCTTTTCCTTTGTTATCATCAGGACAGCCATAGGAAGCGCAAGTGTGATGAATGTAGCCAAAACCGCACCGATGCGTGTCTTAAGCCCGATAAGTTCCTGCAGAATATATCTTGCCAGCCGGGTGCATACATCAAGCGTGTCATAGACAAATGTGGAAAATGCCAGCAGCGCAAACCCGAGCGCCAAGTTGAAATTAACTCCAGCGCGTTCAAGGTAATGCGCAATGCCATTTGCGTACAGAAGGTTCGGTTCGGACTTAAGAGACGGATCTCCTGGCGCAACAATCATCACTGTCGCAAGCGCGAGCACAGCCACAAGCCCTTCCAGGAGCATAGCGCCGTAGCCCACGGGCCGCGCATCGCTTTCACGGCTGAGTTGTTTTGAAGTGGTTCCAGATGCCACGATCCCATGGAAACCCGAACAGGCGCCGCACGCCACTGTTATGAAAAGAACCGGCAGGATCGGTTTACCGTTGAAAACACTGTGCCAGCTCTCAAGCGCCACAGCAGGGTAACGAATGGACAACCCGCCGAACAGTCCGCCGCCAAGGCTTACTGCTATGGTAAGATAAAGAAGCCATCCGCCGAGATATCCGCGGGGTTGAAGCAGGATCCACATCGGTACAAGGGATGCAATGAAGCAGTAAAGAAGAAGAATCGTATCCCATTGCTTTACTGATATCTGCGACACAAGCATCACGAAAGAATCAGGAAAGTGCGGCCCGGCCCAGATTGCTATGAGAACCAGTGGCAGGAATATCGCTGTGGCAAGCCAGAGGTTCATCTTCAGCCGGTATAGAGCCAGTCCCATCACGATGCCGATGGCAAGATAAAGGAAGGAAGAAATGGCAACTCCTGGTCCAAAGGCAGCATCATCTGTGACAATTTTAAAAGTATGAGCGGTAATATCAGTAAAGGCAATAACAACATAAACAAGAGCAAACCACACAAATAACAGAAAAAGAATGCGGGCGTTTTCTGTCATGTACTTGTTGATGATTTCGCCGATGGATGCCGCCTTGTGCCGGATGGATGCAACCAAACTGAGAAAATCATGTACGCCGCCTATAAATATGCTGCCAAGGACAATCCACAAGAGTGCAGGCAGCCATCCGAACCAGATTCCTGCAAGGATTGGGCCGACAATCGGGCCGGCCGCTGCAATGGCTGAGAAGTGCTGACCGAGCAGCAGTTGCGCTTTTGCCGGCACAAAGTCAACCCCATCGTTCATCGCGACCGCCGGGGTGACGCGCGAATCATCAAGACCTGCTTTTCGTGCAAGAAACTTCCCGTAAGAAAAATATCCTGTGCCAAGCAAGAGTATAGAAGCAAGAATTACAATAGAAATCATGAAATATCCTCCTGTAAATAATGCCTGAAAAAGCAAAAAATATGAGACAATGCGTATATTATAGACCCATCCTGATTTTTGGCAATTGCCATTATATGGCTGCTAATTGAACGAACAAAAGAGGAAATAAAAATTGCCCCACCATGCGCCAACTCTTACAACCACTCTTTTGACATTCATGCCAGATGTCTTAAAATTTGCATATGATAAACCTGGTTCCTGATGGATTCTGCGCGTAATCAAAGCATGAAAATGCAAAGGTTCAAGGCGATTGTGACATATCGCGGTACGGCGTTTGACGGCTGGCAGAAGCAACTGCGGACAAGCACAGTGCAAGACAGCATAGAAAAGGTGCTGAAGGAGATTTTTGGGACGCAAACGCGCATCAGCGCAAGCGGCAGGACTGATGCAGGCGTGCATGGGATTGGTCAGGTAATTGCCTTTGATGCAATGACCCGGCTGTCTCCGGCTGTTTTGCAAAAAGCGATGAATGCAAAACTCGGGCAGGATATTAAAATAAAGCGCGTTGTTTGCGTACGGGCGTCTTTCCATCCGCGGTATGCGGCAGCAAGCAAGACATACCGTTATCTGATTGCAGATTTTCCGTCACCGTTTCTTGTAGAATCCGCATGGTACATACCGCATCAACTTGATATGAAAAAAATGCGCGTGGCTGCAAGAACTCTGGTTGGAAAGCATGATTTCTCTGCTTTTTGTTCTGCAGGCAGCAGTGCAAAAAATTTTGTGCGGGATATTTACTCAATAACTCTGAGACGCGAAAGATTTACTTTTGACCCGGCGCTGAAGGTGCTTGCCATAGAGATAACCGGTTCGGGATTTCTCTATCGGATGGCGCGTTCCATTGTGGGAACCCTTGTGAATGTGGGGCTTGGAAAGATAGAACCCAATGATGTGGCCGCGATTCTTGCAAGCCGAAACCGTGCAAGAGCCGGTAGTACCGCCCCTCCATGGGCGCTTTATCTGAAGCATGTTTCATACCGGGCAAAATCAGAAGGAAAACAATGAACCAGATGGATGGTATTCGGGATGTCCTCACACAGAAATTCGGAAGCAGGGTTCTATTTGACTGTGATGGTGCGCAATTGACAACAATGAGAACCGGTGGGAAAATTTTCGCCCTTGTTGATGTCCAGAATGAGGATGAAATTGAATTTTTGTTTGGTATGAAACAGAACGGAATTGCAGTCAGATTTCTTGGCTGCGGATCAAATGTACTGCTGGGCGACCGCGGTTTCAAAGGCATCATATGCATTTCTCGGGGATTCGCTACGATTAACGCAGACGGAGCAAAAATAAGTACCGGTTCAGGCCTTCTGCTAAAAAAATTCCTCGCCTTCTCTATCAGGCACGGGTTAAAAGGTGCAGAATTTCTTGCAGGAGTGCCCGGAACTATAGGCGGCGCACTCATGTTGAACGCTGGTACGAAAACTGAGTATATTTCGCAATTGCTCTCCAGCGTGAAATTCCTTGACCAGAGCGGCAGTTGGCAGGAAAAAGAATCGTCCTCAATCCCCTGGGGCTATCGGGATTCCGGATTAAGAAACGAGGCATTCTTTATCGCAAAGGCGAGTTTTGTTCTGCACCCATCATCTTCAATTGAGGTGCGCAAGACGATACAGCAGTATATGCAAATGCGAAAACTTACCCAGCCGTGGGACCTGCCTTCTGCTGGTTCTGTATTCAAAAATCCGCCAGGCATGTTTGCAGGAAAACTTATAGAAGAAGCAGGTCTGAAAGGATTCGCTATTGGCGGCGCCAGGATATCCGAGAAGCACGCCAATTTTATTGTTAATACTGGAGGGGCAACGGCGCAGGATGTGCGGTTCCTGATGGAACATGTGCAGAAAGTAGTGATGGCGAAGTATAATATCATGCTTGAACCCGAAATTGAACTCATAGGAGATTGCCTATGAATATTGTTGTGCTTGCGGGCGGAGACGGACCTGAGAGGTCTGTATCGCTTGTATCCGGTCGCTCTGTGGCAGCGGCGTTAAGAAAGAAACATCACGTTACCATCCTTGACCCGGAAGACAGAACATTTTTGCGGAAACTTCTTGCTGCGAGACCTGACTGTGTGTTTGTCGCTCTTCATGGAGGCAAAGGGGAAAGCGGAGTGATTCAGGGGTTTCTTGAAACACTTGGTTTGCCTTATACTGGTTCCGGTGTACTGGCAAGCGCTCTGTGCATGAACAAAATTCTCACAAAAAAAATTTTATTGTTCAATAAAATCCCTACCCCAAAGTTTTTGGAACTTGCCAGGGGAAAACTGCCGGAAAAATTCCCATTTTCCTATCCTGCGGTGGTCAAACCTGCCTGTCTCGGGTCTACCATCGGCATTACGGTGGTGCGCAAACCGTCAGAATTTAAAAAAGCCGTGAAGGAGGCATATAGGTATGATAATTCAGTATTTGTGGAGCAATTTATCGCTGGCACAGAAATCACCATTGGACTTCTTGGAAACGACAAACCTATTATTCTTCCCCCTATTGAGATTCGCACTGAAAGAGCACTTTATGATTTCACGGCTAAATACGAAAAAGGGTGCAGCGTTCACATCATACCGCCGCAACTGCCTGAAACTTTTATCGCCCGTGCAAGGGCTGTTGCGTTGAAAACCTACCAGGCGCTTGGGTGCGCGGGATGTGCGAGGATGGAGATAATTGTAACGCGCAGCGGTAACCTGTATGTCCTTGACGTTAACACTATTCCGGGATTTACCAGTGTCAGTCTCCTGCCAGACGCGGCAAGACATGCCGGCATCCCGTTTGATCGGCTGTGTGAAATGCTTATTGACTACGGGCTTGAAAGATGCGGGAAAAGTTAAGAGAAGCGAGGAAGAAGAAAATTTTGAAGGTGTTGATTATCACAGGGGCAGTACTACTGCTTGCATGCCTTGTGTATCTGCGATTCGCCCTGCCGCGCTGGTTTGGTACGATGCAGATGTTCCGCATCGCGAACATTGTTGTGGAACCGGCCAGTTACCACGATTTTGTCGTCGGGTACCTTGCGCTTGGCCCGGATGCTAATATGCTTACACTGGACATGACTTCTCTGTATGAAAAACTGCGAAAAGTTTATTTTATTGAAAGTTGCATAATTGAAAAACATCTGCCTGATACACTTGAGGTACGTTTGAAGGTTAGAAATCCATGGGTTGCCCTTGCGAGCGATGACCATCTGCAGCTGATGGATAGACAGGGGTATTTTCTTCCTTACGAAGATGGTTTCTCTGGCTGGATAGTTGAAGGGATTGCATCAGGCGAACCAGGGGAAAGAAGCAAGGAAGATGATAAGATTCGTATTTTGGGAGAAATTGAAAAGTGGTATAATTATTTTGGTATCGGCAATTTTTTCCCGGTTACAAAGGTATCGCTCACAGACATTGAAAAGATTGAATTATCAGGGGAAAACGCAACGATATATCTCCATCCAGACGGCCTTGAGAGACGTTTTGAGAAAATCAGGACAGTGCTGGATACATTTACCAGAAATAGAATTTCTTTTGAATATATAGACATGCGGTTTGATGCTCCTTATGTAAAGAGAAGAGAAGAAACAATAACGGAGACAGAAAAGAAAAAAAGCAAATGAAAGAAGAACTCATCGTCTCCCTTGATCCTGGTTCCGATAAAATTGCGGGAATGGTGGCAACCGCAAGGGATAACAGTATAAAAGTCATTGGCGCCCATCGGCTGGAATATGAGCAGGAAGTCGTAAGGCGCGGCAGAGTTGTTGACCTTGAAGGCCTGACCCAGTATGTCTTGCAGATTTTGAAGGAACTTGAGCAGCAGACGAGCAAACCTCTGCGGCTTGTAAATCTTTGTGTTGGCGGGGGTTTTGTTAGAGGGTGGCTGGCTTCAAAAGTCATGCCTCTTGAATCAAAACGCAGGAAAATTACAAATTCTGACCTTGAACTGCTTTTACGCCAGATTCAGAATGAGAGCAAATTCAGTTCTGATGCTAAAATTCTTCACTTGCTGCCGCAGGAATATGTCGTGGACGGTGAAACGCGCGTGAAGAAAAGTCCTGAAGGCATGTTCGGCAATTCGGTGGAATCAAAGGTTCATATCTGCGTCGTTTCCAACAATCCTCTGCAGAATTTCATCCAGTGCGTAAGAAATGCTGAATCGCTTGTGGACAGGATCTACCCTCATTCCTGGGCGTGTGCGGAACACCTGCTCTCTGAAGAAGAAAAAAAGCGTGGCGTTCTGCTGATTGATTTTGGCAAAGGAACCACTGATTTCCTCGTTTATATTGATGGGAATCTTGTAGCCACTTACTCAATTCCTGTTGGCGGAGAGTTCATAGACAGGGATATTTCACAGATTCTCGGTACACCGATTCAGTACGCTGAGGAACTCAAGAAAAACTATGGCTGGTGCAATTTTGACCTGTTGAACCAGGAAAAAGTTGATATACTCCAGCAGCGGGTGAAGGTGTATTCCATTTCTGGGAAACTTCAGGGTGAAGTTCAAGCAGGGGCTATTTCACGGATTGTATATGAGCGCATTTATGAAATTCTTACAAAGGTTATACGCGGACAGATTGAACGGCATCTTAAGGACTTGAAATCTCCAGCTTATCTTGGAGCAGGCATTGTGGTTACGGGTGGTTCATCACTGCTGAAGGGTTTTGTTAGTGCTGTTGAACGGATATTTGGAAGGCCGACCCGCATAGGAATACCCAAAGGACTCCATGGCGTTCCAAAAAACTGCCAGTATCCTGAATACAGCGCAGTAATTGGCGTTCTTTTCCTGCGATACAAAGAACTTCTGTATGCTCAAGAACCTGAACCGCCATTAATCGGTAAAATAACGAAGGTGCGGGATAAAATACTTTCGCGGTTGAATAACTGGTGGGACAAATGGTAAAGAGAGGGCATTATGGCAAATTTTATTCTTGAAGATACGAAGATCCCCCCGATCCGAATCAAGATAGTTGGTGTCGGGGGCGGTGGTGGAAAAATTGTCGGAAGGATTTCAAAGCTGTTTGAAGGGATTGACACTATTGCAATAGACACAGATGTCCAGGCATTGCGGCAGTGTCCGGTTGCGATGAAGGTCCAGATCGGCGAAAAAATTACAGGTGGTCGTGGAGGGGCTGGCTGCGACCCTGAAAAGGGGAAATTTGCAGCAAATGAGGATAGGGGAAAAATTTCTGAGGTTCTCAAGAATACCGACATCATATTTCTGATTGCCGGGCTGGGTGGAGGAACCGGCTCTGGTGCAGCGCCTGTTGCCGCAAAGATAGCGCGCGACCAGGGTTCTCTTGTCATAGGTATCGTGACCATGCCCTTCAAGTGGGAGAAAAAAGATGCACAGGCCGAAATAGGATTTTCAAACCTAAAAATTTCAGTGGATACCCTCATCGCCTTTCCAAACGAACGGCTCAAGGAAATTGTTGAACCGCGAACCCCGCTTAAGGAAGCGATTTTCAGGATGGATGAGGTTATTTCCAGGTCAATTTATGCAGTATCAGATCTTATCAACAAACGTTCATATCTAAAGGACCTTGACTTCACGGATATCAAAAGGGTTCTTGAAAACGGCGGCAGGGGTATCGTTGGAACCGGCAGCGCCAAAGGCGACAAGAAAGCCCTTAAAGCAATCAAGGCGGCACTCTCAGACCCGCTTCTTGGCGAAAATGAACTTCAGCAGGCAAAAAATATACTTGTGAGTATTATTGGAAGCAATGATGTGAGTATGGAGGATGTGGATGAAGCCATGACTACTGTGCAGGAAGTCGCTACAATTAATGAGGTGGCTACAGGATTAAGTTTTGACGACAAACTTGAAGACGAAGTCAAGGTAACATTGATTGCTACAGGAATTGAAGGGACGCGTGAGCAGAAGAAAAAGGCCGGAATAAGAAGGGCTGAATCTCAAGAAGATGAGATTTTCGGGCCTATTTCTGAAGTAGCGCCGGGATTGCGCGGTTCAGCCGCAAAAGACGAAACGGTTGTCAGCACTGAAATGTTCCCGAGTGAATTTGATGGAGGAGAGTTTGAGACACCGCCGTCTCAAAGGAAGAATCGCGAGAAAGGAAAAAAGGACAATGAAACTCGGAATCTGTAATGAGATTTTTGCCGGATGGAATATTGAAGAAACACTGGAGTTTGTGCACGGATTAGGGTATCATGGACTGGAAATTGCGCCGTTTACACTTTGTGATTCTGTGGAAGACATTTCTAAGACCGCACGGGACCGCATACGACTGGTTTCAGAGAAAAACGGCATGGAAATTATCGGGACACATTGGCTGCTGGTAAAGCCAGAAGGGCTATCAATTTCAAGTCCGGATAAATCAATTCGTGAAAAAACAATGCACTACTTTGAAAAACTTGTTCTTTTTACTGCTGATATTGGCGGCAGGATCATGGTGCTTGGCTCACCCAAGCAACGTTCAATAGGGGCAGGACAGGCATATGAAGAGGTTGCCGGTTACATGCGCGAGGTGCTTGCTTGCCCGCTTGAACTTGCAAAGGAAAATGGTGTTATTGTCTGCCTGGAGCCGCTCGGAAGAAAGGAGACAAACTTTATTAATACCGCTGAAGAAGCGATTTCCTTTATCCGCAGTATGAACCATCCGAACCTGAAACTCATTCTTGATGTAAAAGCGATGAGCGACGAAGGCAGGCCCTATGGGGAGATTATCAGGAAATCAGCGGGCTATCTCAGACATTTCCATGCAAATGATGAAAATCTCCTTGGGCCTGGATTTGGCGATGTGGATTATACACCAATTATCATGGCACTTAAAGAGGGATCTTTTCATGGATTTGTTTCAGTTGAGGTTTTTGATTTTTCGCCTGGGCCTGAGGCCATTGCGCGCAAAAGTATTGAATATCTGAAAAGATTTATTGCATGAGAATGTCATGAAGGACTGCAATCTTTCCTGAAGTTTCCCGAACGCAATTGAACTCTCTCAGAGGAGGAAGAATGAGTTTGGTAGAAATAAAGCATGTGGAGGGAAGGTCTTTTGAAACGCTTATCAGAAACCACAGGTTAAGAATTGACCTGCCGGAAGAGATGCATGGAAAGAATACAGGACCAACACCTCCTGAACTGTTTGCGGCAAGCCTTGCTTCTTGCATCGGTTTTTATGTCCTTTTTTACTGCGAGAAGAAACACCTTTCACCTGAAGGGCTCAAAGTTGACGCAAGTTTCCACAAATACATAAATCCTGATAGAATTGGGAAAATTTCTGTCAGGATACAACTTCCTTCACTTGTTACTGACGAGGATAAAGAAGGTGCGCTTAAAGAAGCGGAAAGGTGCATTATCCACAATACCCTGTGTCATAAGCCGGAAGTAAAAATAACGCTTGAATGATGTTTCTGCAAAAAAAACATAAAAGCACTTACTTTGGGCCGTGCCAGGGGTAGCCAATGGCTATACTGGGTTTGTTCTTGCTTGCTTCTGATGCAATTCTTCTTGCTTCATTTACAAAAATCTCCGGGTTTGCCGAAAATTTGCTCCTGTTTTTTACGTTTTTCTATGGGCTGGCAATCGGAATTTTGACACTGCTGGGACTTATCGGAAGCATCAGCCAGATAGCATTTTTTCTTATACTGCTTGCGATTTTCGCAATCTGTGCATCTTTTGCGCTAATCAAGAAAAACAATATACGTTTCCATATCTCAGCATTACCCCGAATCAGCCCATTTATGGTGGCATCAGGCACACTTGCAGTATCTTATTTATTGGTCGGCGCATTCGTACAGAAATCCCTGCCTCCGATTACAACTGACGGTCTTTATTATCATCTTCCATTCGCTGCCAGATGGTTTCAGACCGGCGCACTTTCACCGGTACCGCTGTTCTTCTCTGATATCGGCATGACATATTATCCTGTGGCAGGAGACCTTATTTATCTGGTGCATTTTCTTCTGTTTGGCAGCGATGTTCTTGTCAATCTCGTGCAGATGCCATTTGCTATTTACGCTGCGTGCGCGCTTTATCTCATACTGCGTTGTGCAGATATTTCTCGCGATTCTGCTTTTTTCGGTGCGTGCGCACTTGTGCTTGCACGGCCGATTTTCCGGCAGACAACGTTTGTTTTTGTTGATTTGATGTTTGCCGCATTTTTCCTTGCAACAGTGCGTTATTTTCTTGCGGCAGGAAGAACAAAGATTATTCCGGCATGTATCAATGCAGGCATGCTTATCGGTACCAAAACTCTCGGAATTGTATTCTTTGTAGCCCAGTTGCCGCTACTTGCCAGGCGCTGGAAAAAGATAGACAGACGTACGGTTTGCGTGTTTCTTGCAGGAGTTCTCTGTTTTCTTATTCTTGGTTGGTGGTCATATATAAATTGCTGGCGCATGACTGGGAATCCTGTATATCCTGCAAGGGTTATCGCAGGGCCTTTGCATCTTGAAGGAATCTACAGATTCCCACACGAGACATTGATTGAAAAATTGCATCATATGATTGAAGTTATCCGTAGCCCGTATGCTTCGGTAGATGCGCCACTTATACTTTTTTCAATTCTTTCATTCATCTGGCTGGTTGGTATTATCCATGCATGGCAGAACAAACTATTCCTGTATTTTATGCTTCTTCCTCTGATTCTATTTTTTCTTTATGTGCTTTTGTTTCCGACTTATTACTATCAGATGCGGCACCTTCTTGTTCTTTACGGACCGCTGATGGCTGGCACAGCAGTGTGCCTTGGAAAACTTGAAGATAGAACTACTGGCAAGATTGGCAATTGCGCCATGTTTTTGATTTTGTTGGCACTTGCAGAAAACGCAAACCCGGGATTGCTTACTGTTTTGAGTTTGGCAGTTTTCGTACTTGTGGGTTTGCTGGCTTATGGAATGCTACTTGCGCACAGGAGAACAGTCAAAAAGGTATGCGCTGTTGCATCAGGGATTGTTTTCTTCGTTTTTGCATGCCTGTTTTTTTCGGGCAGTGGTGGCTACAGGAATTCAAGGATGGCATTATTTAAGTTGTTTTATGGCAGTCAGGCAGACGTCTGGAATGCTGTTTCATCGTACAACGATGGAGCACGAAAGGTAGTCGCATATGCAGGAGATTTCTTTATTTATCCATTTCATGGAACAAATCTTGAAAACTATGTTTATTACCAGCCGGTGAACCGGGTTGAAGAAACCCCTTTACATTTATATCCTGTGCCGCCTGGAATGAGTTTTTCTCCCACTGATATTCAATCCATAGAAATGATATATCGTTCAGACCCTGATTTTGGAACCTGGATGAAGGGACTACATGCGCACAATGTTGCGCTTCTTGCAGTAAGAAAACGCAGACCTGTGCCTCTTGTTGAGGAAGCATGGGCTGATTCCAGCACAGCATTTATCCTTATCTTTGAGAACTCTTTCGGCAAGGTGTATGCAGTTAAAACCGCTTTTTAGGAGAAATAGCAATTTCAAAAGAAGTGTGATAGAATTCCATTCATATTATTGTAAATATCAAAAAGGGAGATGATATGAATCTATCCATAAAAAACGGCCCGCATCAATGGATTGCGGGTCCGGTGCGACTCATGTGGAAATCAGAAGGTGCGCCTGTGGCAACCAGCGGTAGAAAATCCATTCCAGCCCAGAAGGATGGCGATGATGTTGTTCTCATCCTGCCAGATATGGAACCATATGCCGGGCTTGAAATTTCAATACAAGACGGCAACCCGTGTGATAAGATAATGAGGATTTCAGATAGCGGCAAGGGAACAGTGGATATTATTTGCAGCGGAAAAAAGATAGCAGGGTATCATTATGGCGGCAATGTGGTCAGACCTTACATAAATCCCATTGTCGGACCTTACGGTAAGTCCGTGCTCAGGCCTCCTGCTCCAGAAGGCAACCCTGAAAATATAGACCATAAGCACCACAGGGGAATCTGGGTTGCGCATGGAGATACCAACGGTGTGGATAACTGGAGCGAAGAACCCGGCCACGGCTGGACAGTTCATCAGGAATTCACAGAATCTCTGGAAGGTCCGGTCTTTGCCAAAATAAGCACAAGGAACTTCTGGTTTGATAATGCAAGAAATCGTAAGATACTTGAAGAATACCGGACAATCATTTTCTACAACATCGGCACAGAAGAACGTATCATTGACCATTTTATATGCCTTAAAGCAACAGAAGGGGAAGTTGTATTCAGGGACACAAAAGAATCAGGGCTCTTGAGCGTAAGGGTAATGCCTTCAATGGAGGTTGATAAGGGTGGAACATTTGAGAATTCATACGGCGGCATCAATGAAGCTGAGTGCTGGGGTAAACGCGCAAACTGGTGTGATTACTACGGAAATGTGGATGGCAAAATTGTTGGCATCGCTGTATTTGACCAGCCATCAAACTTTCGTTATCCAACCTGGTGGCATATACGCAACTATGGATTGATGACAGCAAACTTTTTTGGACTATCTGATTTTACTGGAGATAAGAAAATTTCAGGGACATACATTCTGCCTGCTTATGAACAACTAAAATTGCACTATCGGATTTTTGTGCATGCAGGGACCACAAGCGAGGCGCGCACCCCCTTACGGTATTTGAATTTTCTTAATCCGCCAGAAATTGTGAAAGTACAATGAGTGCAAAAGAAAAAAAAGATGTGCTGGTTATGGGAATAGATTTGGGTACCACCGGTGTCAAGATTGTTCTTGTGGATTGCATGGGCAGGGTAAAGACATCAGTCACTGAAGAATACCCGCTTCTAACCCCGAAACCAGGATGGGCTCAACAGAATCCTTCTGATTGGTGGAGTGCGACTGTAAAAGGCATCCGGAACATTCTAAAGAAACAGGCAATTTCTGGAGATTGTATCGCAGGCATAGGACTTACCGGTCAGATGCATGGTGCGGTTTTTCTGGATGCAAACCACGAGGTTTTATATCCTGCAATTCTGTGGTGCGACCAGAGGACTGCGAAGGAATGCGAGGAAATTACCAGCCGCGTTGGAAAACAAAGGGTTTTTGATATTACCTGCAATCCGGTTCTCACTGGCTTTCAGGCTCCAAAAATCCTCTGGTTGAAGAATAATTACCCGCAATTGTACAAAAATATACACAGGATTCTTCTTCCAAAGGACTACATAAGGTTTCATCTTACCGGGGGGTTTGCAACCGATGTGTCAGATGCTTCCGGCACATCTCTTTTTGATGTGAAGGCGCGCAAATGGTCTTCTGAAATTCTGGATGCGCTTGAAATCCCGGAAGAGTATCTACCGACAGCATATGAATCTGTTGAAATTACAGGCACGGTATCACGCAAAGCAGCGGACATAACAGGCCTTGCTGAGGGAATTCCGGTGGTTGCAGGTGGTGGCGACCAGGCAGCAGGCGCTGTGGGAAATGGAATTACCAGGGAAAAACTTGTGTCCATCAGTGTTGGCACAAGCGGAGTGGTTTTTGCTTACTCAGACAGGGTTTTTGTTGATCCGCTGGGGCGCCTTCACACATTCTGCCATGCGGTCCCTGGCAAATGGCATCTGATGGGCGTCATGCTTTCGGCAGGCGGCTCATTTCGCTGGCTTCGGGATACCTTCTTTTCTGCTGAAAAAGAAATTGCAGAAAAACAGAATCGGCAGGTGTATGAAGACCTCATCGGTATGGCGCAGAGTGTCCCGGTTGGAAGCGAAGGACTTATATTCCTTCCATACCTTACCGGCGAACGTTGTCCCTATCCTGACCCTGATGCAAAAGGCGTATTTTTCGGCGTTTCGTTAAAAACCACAAAGGCGCATTTTGTAAGGTCTGTACTTGAAGGTGTCAGTTTCGGACTCAGGGATAGCCTTGAGATAATGAAGAAAATCGGGCTTCAGACAGGGGGTGTCTGCAGGGTTTCTGGCGGTGGAGGTAGAAGTCCGTTCTGGTGCCAGATGCTGGCAGACATCATGAATGAAAAAATGGTACGCCTCACTACTGAAGAAGGCCCTGCGTATGGCGCTGCACTCCTTGCTGGAAGCGGTATCAACCTGTATCCAAAAATTGAACAGGCGTGCGATGAATTTCTGAAGGAGAAAGATATTTTTCTGCCAGAACCTGCAATTGTAAAAAAATATGCGGCAATATACCCACTTTACGGGAAACTCTATCACGACCTGAAGAGTTCGTTTGACCATCTTGCAAAAATATCCTAATATAAAGCCTGCATTCAATGATAACAATTTTAGGGTGAACCAATTAACCGGGCAGCAAAAACCGTTCATCTGAGTAACTTTTAAAAATTCTTGTGGTTCCAACGAAAATTTATGGGGAGGAGAATGTGGAAGGCAATTTATTAATAGCAGTAGGAAGGCGGAAAACTTCACGTGCAATTGTAAAAATGGTAGACGGTTCAGGTAAAATAATTGTGAATGGACAGCCGCTGGCATCTTATTTCCCGCTTACGACCCAGCAACAGGAAGTGTTGAAACCCCTTAAGATAGCCAATCTTGAAGGCAAATTTGATATTGAGGTGAAAAGTCAGGGCGGTGGTTTTACTGGCCAAACGGATGCGATAAAACTCGGGATTTCCAGGGCTCTTGTAAAATACAATCCTGATTTGATTTCAAAACTCAGGGAATTTGCGCTTCTTACCCGCGATCCACGCATGAAGGAACGCAAGAAATATGGGCAGAAGGGCGCAAGGAAACGGTTCCAGTGGACCAAGCGGTAGAAAACGACGAAGAAGTGGAACCGGATATATTCCCTGGTCGGCTGTCCAGGAGGTTTTTTCAAGGTGATTCACAATGGTTAAAGTAGCGATTTTCGGCATTTCAGGATACGCAGGTCAGAAACTTCTTGATATCCTTATACAGCATCCTGAAGTTAAGGTTACGCTCGGATTTGTTGCCCCGAACGAAAAACCGGAGAATGTCAGCAGGATGTATGGCCGCGTTGCAAAAATTTTGAATTTTGAGTGTAAGAACAAAATTGATTGGGCGGCCGTTGAAAAACTGACTGACTGCGCATTTCTTGCCCTGCCGCACGCAGTTTCAATGGAGTTTGTACCGAAACTCCTGGAAATGCGAAAAAAAGTCATTGACCTGAGTGCAGATTACCGTTTTTCAGATGTTTCTACTTATGAAAAATGGTATCAGAAGCACACATCCCCACAACTTCTTGAACGGGCGGTTTATGGTTTGCCTGAAATTAACAGGCAGGTGATAAAGAATGCGGACCTTATCGCGAATCCGGGTTGCTATCCGACATCTGCTTTGCTGGCACTTATTCCGCTTGCAAAAGAAGGGCTTATCTGTGGCGATATCATAGTAAATTCGCTGAGTGGTTACACCGGCGCCGGAAAGAAGCCAGATATTGCCATTATTTTCCCGGAAGGCAACGAAAATAGCAGGGCATACAAAATTGCAGAACATAGACATCAGCCGGAAATTGAACACATACTTGAAAAATGCGCTCAAACAGCACATTCTGTCACTTTTGTCCCGCATCTGATTCCGCTAAATTGCGGCATATTGAGTACAATATATCTGGATTTAACAGAGAGTGTGCCTGAAGAGAAATTACAGGCAAAATTTACTTCATTTTACGAGAAAGAGCCGTTCGTCAGGATTATGGACTATGGTGTTTCTCCGCAGATTAAGAACATTGTTGGGACTAACTTTTGCGATATCGGCATCAAAAAATCAGGCCCGAATAAATTGGTGATTGTGTCTGCAATTGATAATCTTGTGAAAGGCGCTTCCGGGCAGGCAGTGCAGAACATGAACATTATGTACGGATTCCCTGAAACGCTTCCATTTTACAGATGAAACCTGTTTTCCTTGATAGAGACGGCGTAATATCCGTTTTCACACCTGACGATTACATCAAAACCTGGGAAGAATTTCAATTCCTGCCCGGGGCGATTGAAGGACTTAAAAAACTCAATGATGCAGGATTTTCCATTATCGTCATTTCCAATCAGGCAGGAGTGGGCAAGGGTGTTATGACGCAGGCGGCACTAAATCAGATCACTGATAAGATGCTGAGTGTGCTTAAAGAAAATGGAATCAGCATACTTAAAATTTACTATTGTCCTCATACGTCAGAAGATAATTGTGCCTGCAGAAAACCTAAAACCGGGCTTTTTGAAATGGCAAACAGGGATTTTGGCCCGATTGATTTCTCAAAGGCATTTTTCGTAGGTGATAGTTCCATTGACATTGAAGCAGGCGAAAGCATAGGTGCAAGAACCATTCTTGTACTCTCAGGAAGGACGGGTGTGCGGGAAGAAATTGATGGATGGAAAATTAAACCCAATTTTGTCGCAAAAGACCTTTCTGAAGCCGCCGATATCATCATCAGTGGGGTCAACTCTTGACACTTGACAAGAGAGATGGGACCTTGTAGAATTAAAGCATGGCGCGACCGATACGCGTGGAGTTTGAAGGGGCAGTTTATCATGTCTATGCACGAGGTAACCAGCGCCGTTCAATTTTCCTGAATGATAGCGATAGAAAGCTCTTTCTTGACACCCTCAGGGAAATGACTCGTCAGTATGGAATCATTATTCATGCCTATTGTTTGATGCCTAACCATTATCATCTCATTGTAGAAACCCCGCGCGCAAATCTCGTACAGGGGCTTGGATGGCTCCAGGTGACATACACAGTAAGGTTCAACAGGAAACACCAACGTAGTGGGCATCTCTTTCAGGGACGGTACAGTGCGCAGGTAGTGGAATCCGATGAATACGCTCAAGAACTTATCAGATATATACATACGAACCCTGTACGTCCTCATAACAGGAACAAAGAAATTGCAGGAGAGCGGAAGAAAGAACTTGACGATTATCAATGGAGCAGCCACAGAGCGTATGCCGGACTGATAGAACCTCCAGAATGGCTTTCGCTAAGGTGGATGGAATACTGGGGAAAGAAACCAATAACCGCGCACAACAATTATATCAATTTTATTGATAGCGCTTTTGGAGGCAGATTAGAAAGTCCCTTGAAGCATATACGCGGTGGGCTGGTGTTGGGTAATGACCAATTTATGGACAGAATCAAAGCAATGATATCCGCGAAACGCGGGAAAGAAGAGAAACGCTGGATGGCTGAGGCAGGAATGGAAAAGATTCGCAATCTGATTAATCAACTTCTTGAAAGAGAAACAGACCATAGGATAAAGATGTGGATTCGCGTGCGGTTGGGTGGTGAAAGATTAACAGATGTGGGTGAATCAATGGGGTATCGAGATGGCTCCGGAGTACTCCAGGCGATAAAACGGCTGGAAAAGGCATCACAGAGAGATAATGAACTTTTCATGAAACTAACATCCCTCAGGAATCAGGTGAATTTGTCAAGTGTCAAGAGCTGACCCCATATGGTGTTCGCGGTAGTATCTTAGGCCTTCAATAAAAGTCAGGACATTTACACGGTTTGTACCTGGTGTGATGGAACTGGATGCCGCAAGGAACAACCCGGTCCTTGGCCCGTTTTCCACGAGCCACTTCATGTGTTGCTTGACCTTGTTTGGAGTGCCATGCGGCAAAATATCACTTACAGAGGCTCCTGCAACGATAATCAGAGAATCGCCGTCTTTGGCCTTCATTTTGCAAATTTTTGGATAATCAACGCCTGTTTCATATTGAAAACCCTGGAATCCCTTGATGCCGGCATCCAGAAGGTAGGGCACCATGGCCATGATATTCCCGTCAGAGTGCCATATAAGGTTAATCCCTGTTTTAAGAAGCGGCCTTATGGAGCGTTGAAAATGCGGCAGCCAGATTTTCTCAAGAAGTTTTATATTCACAAGGGGACCGCGCGAATCAGTCATATCGTGGTCAAGACGATATAGCCGGGGCAGATTACCTTCAATGACGGCACGCGCCGCAGCGCTATTGTGGAGTTCTGCATAGTCCGCATGGATTGAGAATACCTTCTCAATCACCTCAGGGTAGAGAGCAACTGCTGAAAAATAGTGGATATACCCGTAGTATCCGTAAGCAAACCCGGGAAATGTAACATACCCATATCCTGTTTTCAGAATATCTGGTCCGAGTTTCTCCTGGAGAGAATGCTCCTGGTTAAGAATTTTCTTGACCGTGGCGTCTTCATCAAATTCCATAATGAGCCGGCGTGCGCGTGGTAGTTCGTATTTCTCAAGATGTTCCACCACTGTTTCAGGTGAATCAATCACCATACCGTCCCTTACAATTATTTCAAGTCCTGTCGTCGCGCTGCGCTCGGTGCCTGCCTCAAATCCATGCCGGGTCATGGTGAGTGGATTGTCAGGAATAAACTGGTCAAGGCAGTTGACGCCGATATTATGCAGGTACTTCAGGTAGGTCTTTTCGGGCTCTTTCACATACGTTCCTGCAGGAACCTGCGCAAGTTCCTCAAGTAGAGGAATATCCATCAAGTGGGTAAAAAATGTGGGAATTCCTCTGGTTTTTTTCCGTTCTATTGTATCAAGCGATAACTGCCAGGAATCAGAAATCATCGTGTCCTGGAAATAGCAAAAATTCCCTCATGCAGAATTTTTCACCCGAAAAGGACTGAAATGGCAGCCTTAACGCCAATGCCGTTATTAACGGGATAGCCAAATCTCTTAAGCATGACCTCAAGTGCTGAAAGCACTGCGATTGTGTCAAATTCATCCTGCCAGCCAAAATGAGAGATACGAACAACTTTTCCGCGAAGCGCGTCCTGTCCGCCTGCAACTGACATTCCGAAACTTTTTCGCATTTCAGAGCAAAGTTTTTCGCCATCTATCCCTTCAGGAAGGAGTATTGCAGTAACCGCATCTGATGGCGCTCGGGAGAATATGGAAAGGCCCATCGCTGCAGCCGCATTCCGCACCGCTTCCGCGCGCTTCCTGTGTCGTTCCCACAAAACCTCAAGCGTCTCTTGTTGAATAATCTGCAGGGATTTGCGCAAACCGATGACAAGAGAAACCGCCATGGTGTAAGGAAAATCAAATTTCGTAGCGGCTTTCCTGTACTTGCGAAGATCATAGTAGTAGCGCGGAGTTTTTGTATCTTCAATTCGCTTCCATGCTTTTGGACTTACTGAAACAAATGCAAGTCCAGGTGGCAGACTCAACGCCTTCTGTGATCCAGAAACAAGTATGTCTATACCCCATTTGTCTGTGTAACAGGGAACTGCGCCAAGCCCACTTATCGCATCCACGATGAAAATTGCGTTTGGATGCCTGGCAACCGTGTTGCCTATGGATTCAATGTCATATATGGTACCTGTTGAAGTTTCTACAAGCGTTGCAAAAACCGCTTTGATTGATGGATTCTCGTTCAATGTCTTTTCAATCAATTTTATATCTGCCGGATTGCCCCATCCTGGTTCATGCAAAATAACATTGCCGCCATAGGTCTTAACAAGTTCTGCAAATCGTTCTCCGAATTTTCCAGCAGAAATAACAACGGCAGAATCACCAGGAGAAATTGTGTTTACAACTGCTGCTTCCATAGCACCTGTACCGGAACTTGCAAGGATCAAAACATCATTTTCTGTTTGAAAAAAGTACTTGAGGGATTTGAAAGTTTCTTCAGCAATTGCGAGAAATTCAGGTGTTCTGTGATGGATGATGGGTTTTGCCATTTCAAGAAGCACTTCTTCAGGGACAGAAATCGGGCCTGGCGTAAACAATCGCTTTTTCATCAAACCTCCTTTGCCTGTAATGACTCAACGGACTCTGCCTGCGTTGACCCTGGCGGCAGAAGAGCCCTGTCAAGCACCTGTGAAATTTTGTCCACGAGTAATATTTCAATTTCCTGCCTCACTTTCTTAGGTATTTCTTCAAGGTCTTTCTCGTTCTCCCTTGGAATAATTATGGTATGGATTCCGGCGCGATGTGCTGCAAGAATCTTACTTTTCAACCCTCCGATCTTGAGAATCTTTCCCTGAAGAGTTATCTCGCCTGTCATTGCAAGGTCGCTTCGTACTGATTTTCCTGTCAGTGCTGAGACAAGCGCAGTAACCAGGGTCACGCCTGCCGACGGGCCATCTTTGGGAATTGCACCCTCTGGAACATGAATATGTATGTCATACTTTTCGTAAAACGCCGGATCTATGCCGAATTCATCTGAATGGGCACGGACAAAACTCAAAGCGGCTTTCGCAGATTCTTTCATTACCTCGCCGAGTTTTCCTGTGAGTGTCAGATTTCCCTTTCCTTTCATCAGCGCTGCCTCAGTAAATAAAATCTCTCCACCGTACTCTGTCCATGCCATGCCAGTCGCAACCCCAACGGTGGGCTCCTTGCCAAGTGCAAGTGATGTGAATTTCTCCGGGCCAAGGTAATCCACAACATTGTGCGCATTAATATGGCTCGGTTTATCTGAATTGGTCTCAACCATTTTGCGGGCTACCTTTCTGCATATTGTTGCAAGTTCCCTTTCAAGATTGCGAACTCCTGCTTCACGCGTATAATCGCGAATTATCTTGACAATTGCGCCCTCAGAAATTACAACGTCCTTTTCTTTCAAGCCGTGACGTGGCAACAGCCGCGGAATAAGGAAACCCCTTGCAATGTGTATTTTCTCCCATGTCGTATATCCTGGCAGAGGAATTACCTCCATTCTGTCAAGAAGGGGCGGAGGAATTGTGAATTCTGTGTTGGCGGTTGTAATAAAAAGCACCCTGGACAGATCAAATTCAACCTCAAGATAATGGTCTGAAAATGTGTTATTCTGCTCCGGATCAAGAACTTCAAGAAGTGCGCTTGCCGGGTCTCCACGAAAATCCATGCCAAGTTTGTCTATTTCATCAAGAAGAAATACCGGGTTGCGTACGCCTGCTTTCCTGATTGATTGTATGATTCTGCCCGGGAGAGACCCAATATAGGTTCTGCGATGGCCCCTGATTTCGGCTTCATCCCGCATTCCACCGAGAGACACCCTGACAAATTTCCTGCCAAGACACCTGGCTATTGATTTCCCAAGAGATGTCTTTCCACATCCTGGAGGCCCTACAAAACAAAGGATTGGACCTTTAAGCGTGTCAGTTTTCTTGCGCACAGCGAGATATTCAAGGATGCGCTCCTTGACCTTTTCAAGCCCGTAGTGGTCTTCGTCAAGAATCTTCCTGGCATTGTGGATATCCAGTATGTCTTCTGTTTCCTTAGTCCAGGGCAGCGCAATAAGCCAATCAAGATATGTGCGAATGACTGTGGCTTCAGGAGAAAGCGGCATTGTTTTGCTTAACCGGTTCAATTCCTCAAGCGCCTTTGATTCGGCTTCTTTCGGCATATTTGCTGCAAGTATTTTTTCTTTCAACTGGCTGATTTCAGGATTTTCACTTTCTTTCCCGAGTTCCTGCTGGATTGTCTTCAGTTGCTCGTGAAGAAGATATTCCTTCTGCGTCTGTTCAACCCGTTTAAGCACCTTATCCTGGATTTCTTTCTGGACTTCAAGGACACTGATTTCACTGTTGAGAATTTCAAGAATTACCTTCAGGCGCTCCTTTTCATTAAGAATTCCCAGGAGACGCGCCTTATCCTTAAACTTGATTGGCAGGTATCCTGCCACTGTGTCTGCAAGACGTCCCGGGTCGTCAATGCTTATGATTGTGCCATAAAATTCCCTTGGAATTGATGAGTTCAAATTAAGATATTTCTCTACAAGTTCCATAAGGAAACGCATAAGTGCTTCATTCTCTTTATCTTTCTGCACAACCTTGCGGATCCTTTCAAGAGTGCACGCAAAATACTTCTTGCTGGGCAAAACCTGCTTTAGCATCACCCGTTCTACACTCTCAACGAGGATTTTCATCATTCCATTTGACTCGCGCACATTTTGTATTATTTTTGCAAGAATTCCTACAGGATAGAGTTCTTCAAGCCCGGGGTCTTCGGTTCTCGGGTCGCGCTGGAAACAAAGTACAATTTCATTATCTGTGCTTAATGCTTCCTCAATGGCATTGATAGAACGCTGGCGTCCGATAAGCAATGGAACAACCATTTGCGGAAAGACCACCAGGTCCCGCACCGGTACAAAAGGATATTCTTTTTTGGCCGATAAATTCTTTTTTATAAGAGCCATCAGAGTTTTTTGCCTGGTATAACTATCTGGTCAGCAAGCCCGTAATTAACTGCCTCGTCTGCACTCATAAAATAGTCGCGATCCGTATCCTTTTCTATCTTTTTCAACGGCTGTCCTGTATGTTTCGCAAGGATTTCGTTCAAGATTCCACGGAGCCGGAGCATCTCCTTTGTGTGAATTGAAACGTCAGCGGTGGTTCCTTCAGTTGCGCCCCATGGCTGATGGATAAGAATACGCGCATTTGGCAATACAAACCTTTTGCCTTTTGTTCCGCCGGCAAGCAAAATCGCCCCCATACTTGCGGCCTGGCCGATGCAATAAGTTGCTACATCGCACCTGACAAACTGTAACGTATCATAAATAGCAAGTCCTGCAGTGATGGAACCACCCGGCGTATTCAAATACAGGCTGATATCCTTGGTAGCGTCCCGATTTTGAAGAAAAAGCATCTGGGCGATGACCGTATTAGCAACAATATCAGTGATTGCCGAGCCAATAAATACAATTCGGTCCTCAAGCAGTCGTGAGTAAATATCATACGCGCGTTCCCCGCGCTCACTCGTCTCAATTACGTAAGGTATCAGTTGACCTGACTGTCTGCTATCTCGTTTTTCGGCTCTCATGTTTTTCTCCAGGAAGAACGACCCTTTCTATTACCTGGGCATTATCTATCAGGAACTTGAAGGTCTTGTTAAGCCGCATATCGCTTATCCACTCATCCATGCGGTCTGATTCAGTTAGACGTTTGCGCACCTGTGCAGGTGTTTCGCCGCTGGTGCGGGCAATCCGTTCTATACTTTCTTCTATTTCCTGCTGTGTGGGTTCAATCTTTTCAAGTTCTGCAATGCGCTCCAGTATAAAGAATTTCCGCAACTGTTCCTGGGCAACCGGTTTAATTTTTTCAAACATATCCTTTACGAGTTTTTCAATTTCCTCTTCAGATTTCCCCTCAAGGTTCATGTAATTAAGTTGTTCTCTTGTCATCTGGCGTGCTCTTTGTTCCATAAGTTTATCAGGGATTATGACTTCGCTCTGCTCATAGAGTTGCTTCCATATCTGGTTTTCTTCAGCGCGGCGCGCCTCCTGAGCATTTATCTGTTCAAGGTGTTTTCGAATTTTTTCATGCCATGCCCTGCGTTTTTCCGGGTCTATTACAGATGCCGCAAATTCTTTTTGTTTCTCGTATTGCCGGAGCATCTCCTCTACTGCCTCGTCAGTAACAGGTTCTGGAGCAACCTTTTTTACAACGAGCCCCTTGTACTTTTTTACAGTCACATCTGGCTTAACTTCAATATAAACCTTGAAAGTAAGGGATTCGTCAAGTTTTACATCTGAAATCTCGGGTTCTATAACAGGATGAATATTTTGTTCGGTGATGGTTTTCAGGTAGGAACTGGTAATAAGATTACGGATGACCTTTTCATTTATGGCGCTGCCAAACCTTCCCTCAATAATATCTTCGGGCGCTTTCCCCTTACGAAACCCAGGGATTTCCGTGGTATTCCTAATTTCAGAAATAATTTTCTTTCGCTCTGCGTTCACCTCTTCTTTCTCAATACCGAATTGCAATTCTCTTCCGTATTTTTGAAGTTCCTTCATCTCTACTTTCATCGGATCTCCTGATGGATTCTTATTAATCTTGCGGATATCCTACTTATTTTGACGCTGCTTGCCTCAAAAGGATGCACATATCATCGTGTATAACGAGAAACTTAAAAATATCCAGGTGATTGAAGATATCAAAACATATTCAGAAATTGGCAGCCCCTACAGGCCTTTTGTAGGGG
>Ga0315298_1003273_pt1 | contig 26133 bp, 29 predicted proteins | sample WHS_1_MG_FD_203077 | JGI IMG/M metagenome (GOLD analysis project Ga0315298, IMG submission 203077) | Extremophilic microbial mat communities from Washburn Hot Springs, YNP, Wyoming, USA - WHS_1_MG | ecosystem: Environmental > Aquatic > Thermal springs > Hot (42-90C) | place: USA: Wyoming... | reverse complement strand
CCCACCGATCACCTGGTTCAATACTAGCAACCGCTTCTGCTCCCTCTCGTTCAACGTCACCGTCTCCATCATGGAGGACATTTTCGCTGAACAGTTGAGGGGTGTCAGAATCGCTGGAGATTAACAAGGGCTTGACCTGGCGGGGCCGAAACCATTATCCTATACGGGCAGATGCTCATAACTAGAGGGTGGGAGGAGCGTGGCGAGACCGAGGAAGCCCAGGCGGGTGGCCTTTCTGCCGGGGGTTACCTACTTCAAGCCGAGGGGTATCCCCCTCAGGCTGCTGGAGGAGGTGCAGCTTTCGGTTGACGAGCTGGAGGCCATAAGGCTGAAGGATCTGGAGGGCTTGGAGCAGGAGGAGGCCGCCGAGGAGATGGGGATCTCCCGGCAGACCTTTCAGCGGGTCCTGGAGGAGGCCCACAGGAAGGTGGCCGAGGGGTTGGTGATGGGTAGGGCTCTCCGCATAGAGGGGGGTGACTACGAGCTGGCACCGATGCAGTTTCACTGCAGGCGATGCGGCCATGTGTGGGAGCAGCTCCTATCGGGTGGCATTCCGGTGGCCTGCCCCAGCTGCGATGAGCGGACGGAGGTGCCCATCGCCGCTGGGAGGCGCCAGCGCTACCGGGGCGGTGCCTGAGGTAGCCCTGATCGGGCGGCCTTTCGCGCCTGGGATGGGACCGGTCGAAAGGGGAGGGCGCCGAAGGGTCACCGGGGTTGCCGTTCGGAAGGCGTGGTGTCGCCGGGGTCTTCTCTCCCGATAGTTGGTCGATGGGCCTTCGGTAGGGGCACCAGGAAGACAAGAGAATCGAGGCAGGTTGCAGGAATGAAGATCGCTGCGATATCCGATGACGGAAAGAGCATAAGCATGCACTTTGGGCGAGCCCCCCTCTACGTGGTGGTGGAGGTCCAAGATGGGGGCATCGTGAGCCGGGAGATCAGGCCGAAGGCGGGGCACCACACCTTCGGGGACCACTCCCATGAGGAGCACGTCGGCGGGACGCACGGGTACGACGCCGCATCCCAGCACAAGCACTCCCAGATGGCGGCCAACATAGCCGATTGCCAGGTTCTGCTGGCTGGCGGCATGGGATACGGCGCATACGACAGCCTGAGGAGCTACGGCATCGAGCCCATCATCACCGACATCCGCGACGTCGATCAGGCGGTCCGAGCCTACCTGGACGGCTCCATCAGGAACCTGGTGGATCGGCTCCATTAGTCAGGGGGACCGGCGGCGGCAGCCGCCTTCCCTATACCTACCTCCCGGTTCGGAGGGGCAGGGGAACGGGCTCCCTTGCCCCTCCGGCGTTCATCGTTGACCCAGCTTTCCCCGACAGCCCCGGCAGCCGCGCTTCAGTCTCCAGGCCGGCCGCTGGACCCCGAGTCGATCGATTACGCGCTAATGCCCAAAATTCGCGTCCGAAACCCCTTGACAGCTGAGCGGGAGCGGCGTAAATTGCGTTATGGGCGTATGCTCGTAATTCATTCCTTGCGAGTAGAGGGGGTTGCTGTTATGAACGGTTTCGGACGAGGTGGCGGATGGGCTAGGGGTACGGTCGGATACGGGTGGCGCCGGCAGCAGCTGGCCGGGGCGCCCGCCGGGTATCGATACGTCGGAGCCTGCCGGTGTGGCTTCGGCCCCAATGCCTACTATCAGGATCAGTCGGGGCGGGTGGTCCCCGCGGCTTCCCTCTTCTCCAGCACCTCCGGCGCTCCCGCGCCCTCCGAGGACGTGGAGCAGCTGAAGGCTGAGAAGGCGGAGTTGGAGCGCCGCTTGCGTGCCCTGGAGGAGCGGCTGCGGGGCTCCGAGTAAGCTCTTTCGAGAGGGGAGGGAGGGGGCATCGTGTTCGTGCTCAAGGGAAAGGGGCTGGACCTTCTGGGCAGGGTCTTCTCCTCCAGGGGGTTGGGCAGTCGAGGACTGGGTGGGTCAGCCACCTGCCGATGCCCGAGCTGCGGCTACACCATGGTGCACAAGAAAGGGGTGCCATGCTCGGCCATAGAATGTCCCAGGTGCTCGACACCCATGAGGGGCGAGAACTGCTAGACCGGGTGCGCGGGCGCCGCCCGCGGCGGCGCCCGCCGCTGGGGAGGTCGCGCTGGCTCTCAGGGCCGCGCGAATGGAGGGATTGCTGGGATGAAAATAGCTGTGAGTGCTGCGGGCTTCGATCTCGAAGCTCCTTTCAGCCCGGTTTTCGGGCGATGCTTGGCTTTTGTCATCGTGGACACGGATACCATGGCCTTTCAATCGATCGCCAATCCGGCGGCGTCGGCAGGCGGTGGGGCCGGGGTGCAGGCCGCGCAGGAGGTTGCAGGCCGAGGTGTGGGCGCCGTGGTGACGGGGGCCGTCGGGCCCAATGCGTACCAGGTGCTGGCGGCGGCGAGACTGCCTGTCTACACCTTCGCGGGAGGCACGGTCCGCGAGGCTGTGGAGGCCTTCAGATCTGGTCGACTAAACGCCACGAGGGAGGCAACGGGTCCGGCCCACGCGGGTATGGGCATGACGCGAGGCTCAGGTGGCGGACACGGCGCCGGTGGCGGCGGTCGCGGGATGGGCGGCCGCGGGAGGCGCGGGGGCAGGGGCATTTAGCAGAGGTGAGCAGAGATGGATGTCGACCGTCACCGAGGAGAGGTCCTATGGTCCGCCGACCCCCGCGATCCGGAGGTGGACAGCAGGCTGCACGGCTCCAGTTCAAAGGCCATGAGCGGGCGCGGTGGTAGCTACGGGTGCCTGGGGAGTGGCGGCTGGGAGCCGTCGGCCCTGACCTCGGTCCGCATTCTCCGTGCGAGGGGAGGGAACGTCCGATGATAGTTGCCGTGGCGAGTGGGAAGGGTGGCACGGGCAAGACGATGCTTGCCACCGGGCTGGCTGCAGCCGTCGCATCCATTCGCAGCGGCGCAGATGGAGGAGCCGTGGTGCAGCTCCTCGATTGCGATGTGGAGGAGCCCAACGCGCATCTGTTCCTGAACCCGCATCTGCAGAAGACCGCCGAGGTGGTCATCCTCACACCGACGGTGGACCCCGACCGATGCAGCGGCTGTCGACGCTGCGCGGAGCTTTGCGCCTTCCACGCCATCGCCGTCCTGGGTAAGGAGGTGCTGGTCTTCGAGGAGATGTGCCATGGTTGCGGCAGCTGCGCTCTTGGCTGCCCAGAGGGGGCGATCAGCGAAAAGCCACGGGTTACCGGCGTCATCGAGGAGGGGTCAGCTGGAAAGATCGCCTTCGGGCGCGGGGTGCTGAACGTGGGTGAGGCAATGGCTGCCCCGGTGATCCGGTATCTGAAGAGACGGCTGGCAGAGGAAAGAGGTGCTGACCGGCTTGTGGTTCTCGACGCCCCTCCCGGAAGCTCGTGCCCCGTGGTGGAGTGTCTGCGGGGCGCCGACTTCGCACTGATGGTCACGGAGCCAACGCCGTTTGGCCTCCATGACCTCGAGATGGCTGTGCAGGTGGCCCGGGACGAGCTGCATCTGCCGGTGGGGGTTGTGGTAAATCGGGATGGGGTGGGGGATAGCGGTGTGGACGATTACTGCCGGGATGAGGGGATCCCGATCCTCATGCGGATACCTTTGGACCGCCGCATCGCGGAGGCTTGCTCCGAGGGACTGCCGCTGCCGGTGGCCCTTCCTGAATATCTCGGGCCTTTCCTATCGCTCTACCATCGGCTGAAAGAGGAGGTGGGTCTGTGATGGAGCTGGTGGTGCTGAGCGGCAAGGGAGGGACCGGGAAGACGACGGTGGCTGCGGCCATGGCCCACCTGGCCTCGAGGGAGGGCCGGATCACCATGGCCGATGCTGATGTTGATGCCGCAAACCTGGGGCTGGTGCTCTCTCCAAGGGTGCGGGAGAGCCACCAGTTCTTCGGCGAGGGCGTAGCTGCCATCGACCCGAGGTCCTGTACGGCTTGCGGAGTCTGCCTGGAGGTGTGCCGCTTCGACGCGCTCTTTCCCGAGGGGGGAGCCGTTCGGGTAGACCCCATCGCCTGCGAAGGGTGCGCCTCCTGCTTCCACCGGTGCCCGTCCGGAGCGATCCGAATGGAGGAGCGGCTGGCCGGGCACTGGTTCGTCTCTGACACACGCTTCGGCCCCCTGGTGCACGCTCACCTGCTGGCTGGCCAGGAGAATTCGGGGAAGCTGGTCACGCGGGTCAAGGAACGCGCCAGGGAGATCGTGAGGGAGACCGGCGGCGACACGCTGATCGTGGACGGGCCCCCAGGCATCGGATGCCCCGTGATTGCCGCCTGCTCAGGCGCCGATCTAGTCCTTGTGGTAACAGAGCCGACGGTCGCGGGGACCCATGATCTGGAGCGCGTTCTGGCCACAGCAGAGCATTTCCGGCTGCCGGCGGTCGTGCTCATCAACAAACATGATCTGAACCCCGGTCGATCTGGTGGGATCGAGGGGTTCTGCCAGTCTCACGGGGTCCCCGTAGTTGGTCGCCTTCCTTACGATGATCGGGTGACCGTGGCTATGACGGAGGGACTGACGGTGACCGAGCGGCTGGGCGGCACCATTTTGGACGAGATGGAGCGGGTCTGGGCACAGTGCAAGGCGGCCGCATCAGGCCTCCGGCAGGTGCGCCGTTGACTTGCCGCCGGGTGGGTGGCATTGGTGTCCCGACGTGGGGCGCGTGGGTCTGGATCGTCCCCAAGCAGCGCAAGGAGGTGCTTCGCGTGCATATCAGGGTAACCACGCTCACGGAGAACACAGTCACGAAGAACGGCCTCTTGGCGGAGCACGGACTCTCCATGCTGGTCGAGGTCGGTGATCTGTGCCTGCTGTTGGACACCGGCCAGACCCACACGGCGGTGCACAACGCTCGGGCGCTGAAGATCGATCTCTCGAAGGTTAGCCACCTGGTGCTCAGCCACGGACACCAGGATCACACCGGAGGGCTCAGGGATGTGCTATGCCAGGTAGGCGAGGTCCATCTCCACGCCTTGAAGGACGTCTGGATGCCTCGATACGTGGTCCGGGGCGGGGAGGAGCCAAGGTACAACGGGATCCCGTTTGAGAGACAGTCTTTGGTAGCGATGGGTGCCACCATCCACCTTTCGGACGGACTGGTCCTCATCAACGAGAACGTCATGACGACCGGCCCGATCCCTCGGGTCACCGATTTCGAGGGTTTGGACCCCGACCAAAAGATCAGGACTCCGCTCGGGTGGAGGCAGGATGAGATCCCCGACGACCAAGCCCTGCTGATCAGGGGCCGTCGGGGCATGGTGGTACTACTTGGCTGCGGGCACAGCGGGATCGTGAACACCCTCAGGAGAGCGCAGGATGTGGCCCAAGAGGAACGGATTGTGGCGGTGCTGGGCGGAACCCACCTGAAAGCGGCGTCTCTCCGGCAGGTGGAGAGGACGATAGAAGCCCTGCAGCACCTGGGGGTAGAGACACTCGGGGTGTCCCATTGCACCGGACCTGCTGCATCGGCCCGTCTGGCGGAGTCCTTCGGCGATCGCTTCTTCTACAACAACGTGGGTACCGTCACCGAATGGGAGCTGTAGCTCCACGCAGCCCCATTATGCGGAACCGTGCCAGTACAGCTTTGAACCGGGGAGAGGAAGTAGGCGATGAGGCGGAGAGCGAATCTGGGTTTACCAGCCCTTCTTATCTCGCGGATGAAACGTTCGGTAATCTTGGGCGCGGCCATGCTCCTCATCTTGGCGAAGGCTCCGGCCACAACCTCTGCAGCTGAGGGGGCGCCAGGGGGTCACCCCGATGTTGCGGATGCCGTGGTTTCGGCGCAAGATCTTGGGGAGGGGTGGGCCGAGTGGCCGATTCTTCATGGGCACGGCAAGGATTTCGGCAGCAGGATGCTCGTCTGGGTCGGTCCCGGCGAAAGCAGCCCCGATGGGCTTCAGATGGTGTGGAGTCAGGTCCTCGTCTGTGAAGACGACGAGAGCGCCTGGAAGATGGTCGAGATCGGCCGTTTCGCGTCGGATCGGGCAATCGAAATGCCCCCGCTTGGTGATCGATCCCGGGTGTGGGCCGATGACGATGGGGTGGTCTACCTGGAGGTTGCCATCAGCAACAGATGGCTGGAGCTGGCCATAGGAGGCGACCCAGAAAGGACAACTGTTTCCAAAGCCAGGGACCTAATGAGGCTGATGATGGTGAGGAGTGCAAGCTGACCACGGGGAGGGCTCGAAGTCCCCAACTGCAGCGGGGGATCGGCGGTGGGATCCTACTTCCAGGATGGCTGATCTACAGATCAGAACGTCTGGGGGCTGCGCCGAATGGTGCGGCCCCTCCTTATTGACCGAGAGGGTTGTGGGAGCATACTCTAGCCACTGCTGCAGGCCCGTTGGGGAGCGGCCGATGGAGTTTCGTCCAATGGAGGTGTCCAACAATGGAGCTGGCACAGCTTCGGCGCGCGGCGGCCGAGATCGAATCGGTCCTGCGTCTTCAGACCCATCCCATCGCGGTGAGAATGCTGGGCGACGAGAAGGAGATCCCGGCTGGGGCCAAAAGGCCGCTGAGGGACCTGGGCCACCACCTCTCCACCTGCCAGGCGCTCGCCATGTCCCGGAGGCAGGGGACGGCCATCGCACAGCTGATGGAGGACATGTGGTGCGTGGAGCCCGTCATCGGGTTCGGAATGGCGGAGGCGCCGGAGTTCTTTCTGGAGGGGAACAACCGCTACCCCGACAGCGCCAGAACCCCTGAGGCGGGGAGACGATGGGCTCGGGCCTTCCCCATGCTGAGAGTCGGGGAGTTCGTGGGGATCTTGTCCGCGCCGGCCACGGCGGCGGATTTCGAGCCTCATATGGTGATAATCTACTGCAACCCTGCCCAGCTCACCCAGCTCCTCTTCGTCAAGAACTGGATGGACGGGGTCGATGTGGAGACCAGGCTATCGGGCCATGCGGCCTGCGTGTATGCGGTGGTCCCCACCATCCAGACGGGTGGATGGCAGGTCACGTCTCCTTGCCGGGGGGACAGGACCCGGGCGCTGGCTAGGGACGACGAGATGATCGTGACCATCCCTGCAGCCGACCTTCTGGAGGTGGCGGAGGGTCTGCTCGAGGCGCAGAAGGAGCGCCACGGGCTGCCTCTGCCCTTGACCATGAAGCCTGACTACGACCTGCCTCCCGCCTATGCCACCATAGGCAGGATGATGGGGATGGACTGGGTAAGGTAGCCCCTTGTGGGCCAAGGTCGACCCACCAGCGCAGCGCTGGTGGCGGTAGGCTCGTGGCGTGGGGGTGACGGACGCCGGGTCCGTCACCCCCTACACCATTTCACGATCGGGGCTGAAGCGGCAGTCTGAGCCGAGGGCTTCCGCGGCTCAGCGGTGTTCCTGCCTCATTCTCCGGTAGCACTCATCGCAGTAGACCGGTCGGTCGGTTCGGGGGACGAACGGGACGTGGGCCGGTTTGCCGCAGGAGGCGCAGACGGTCGTGAACATCTCGCGCGGTTGTGCCGTGCTTCGCTCCCCTGATGCCGGTGTGCGTGCCTTCCTGGCGGCACGGCAGGCCGGGCATCGGGCCGGTTCGTTCAAGAGACCCTTACCGGCGTAGAACTCCTGTTCCCCTGATGTAAACGTGAACTCCGCGCCGCACTCCTTGCAGATCAGCGTCTTGTCCTGAAATGGCATCGTTCTCCCCCCTGGTTTCCCACCTTGCCGGTGAAAATGAGCATATGCCCGCAGCATGGTAGACCCGCTCCGTAATGTTGTCAAGGAGCGGGTCTACGGAAGATCCCCAGAGGGGGTAGAGCAGGCGGGGGGGGATTGACGCCGTTCCAACGCCGGAATAAAATGAGCATATGCTCATTACGCGGGGGTGGTCCGGGGGGTGCTCTGCTCCCCCCGTTGGGTCGGTGAGCGAAAACGATGAGGAGGCTGCTTGCATTGCCTGAAAGCGCACCAGAGGTGCCGGAGGAGCGCGCTGCGGTTCGGGTGGGCCTGTACTCACTGGGCCTCAACGTGCTGCTAGTGTTCCTCAAAGCCAGTCTTGCCTGGCTCTCCGGCAGCCTCGCCGTTGCGGCCGATGCCGTCCACTCGCTGGTGGATGTCGTCGGCTCGCTGGTGGTCCTGATCGGCGTGGTCATAGCCCGACGGCGCTCGGGCGCCTTCCCTTATGGCCTCTACAAGGTTGAGAACGTGGTCTCGGTTGTTGTCGCCCTCCTGATCTTCCTGGCGGGGTACGAGATAGCCCGCGAGGCGGTCCTGGGGCAGTCCAGAGTCTTGGTCAACGTGCCCATCGTGCTGCCCGGGGTGGCTGTGGCGATCCTGCTGCCCTACCTCTTCAGCCGCTACGAGGGCCGCCTGGCCGCCGAGACGGGCTCCCCGAGCCTCAAGGCGGACAGCCGGCACTTTGGCACCGATGTTCTCTCTTCGGCGGTGGTGTTCGTCGCGGTGCTGGGTGACCTTCTTGGGCTTCCTCTCGATCGCATCGGGGCGGGCGCGGTGGTCATCTTCATCTTGTGGTCGGGGTGGGAGCTTCTCGTGGATGGAATGAGGGTGCTGCTGGATGCCTCGCTGGGACACGAAACCCTGGAGCAGGTGCGGGCGGTACTCGTTGCCGATCCATCCGTGGCGGAGGTTCGCTCACTGGTTGGAAGGAACTCGGGTCGCTATCGCTTCATCGAGATGGAGTTGGTGCTGCGGACCCACGATCTGGAGAAGGCGCACCGCGTGAGCGAGCGGCTGGAGAGGGCCATAAGGGAGAGAGTAGCGCGCGTCGATCGAGTCATGATCCATTACGAGCCGCTTCACAAGGATACCTGGAGGTGGGCGATCCCCCTGGACGAGTCCGGTGAGAGGGTGTCCGACCACTTCGGGGAGGCGCCCCAATTCGCCCTGGTGGATGTGCGGCCGAGCAACCATGAATTGTCCGGCCGAGAGGTGCTGGCCAACCCGTACCGGTTGGTAGAGAAGCAGAAGGGGATCAGGGTGGCCGAGTTTCTGGTCGCCCAGGGGATCGATGGCCTGGTGGTCAGGGAGGCTCTCGACGGAAAAGGGCCAGCCTACGTGCTGGGGGACGCTGGGGTCGAGGTGGTCCGAACCGAGATCCAGACCTTGAGCGATCTTCTCCCCGAGCTGGCGCGGCGCTGAGTCTCGGGATGGTGTGCGCACAGGAAGTGGGATCCCGGCCGCCGACGCGACCGATTTGCGGACCCAAGAGATCGGATCTTGGAGCGACAGGTTCTCAATGAAGCGAACAGAGGAGGCGCATCCGAAGATGGCCGATGTTGCGCAGGTGCGAAGGGCTTTGGAGGTAGTCAAGGACCCCGAACTGAAGCGCAGCCTGGTGGATCTGGGCATGGTAAAGGAGGTCCACGTGATGGACGGGCAGGTGGATGTCACCGTCGCCCTGACGACGCCGTCTTGCCCTCTGAAAGGGCAGATCGAGGAGGACGTAAGGCGGGAGATCGCCAAGCTTCCTGGGGTAGAGAGAGTTCAGGTGCGGTTCGATACCCTGTCTCCAGGAGAACGGGTGCGTGCTCTGGGTGGCGAGTCCGAGGAGCCGTCGGTAGCTCAGGAGATGAGCCGGATAGGCCAGGTCGTCGCGGTGATGAGCGGGAAGGGCGGTGTCGGCAAGTCGCTGGTGACAGGTCTTCTCGCGGTTTCGTTGGCGCGCGATGGCAATCGTGTCGGTGTGCTGGACGCTGACATAACCGGACCCAGCATTCCCAGGATGTTCGGCCTGGCCGAGAAAGCCAGCCCGAGCGAGTTGGGGATGTTCCCGGTTTCGACGCGCCTGGGCATAAAAGTGATCTCTATCAACCTGCTGCTCCCGCAGGAGGATCTTCCCGTCATCTGGCGTGGTCCGCTCATCGCTGGAGCGATCAAGCAGTTCTGGAGGGATGTGGTCTGGGGGGAGTTGGACTACCTCCTGGTGGATCTGCCGCCGGGAACGTCCGATGCCCCTCTCACGGTGATGCAATCCATCCCGTTGGATGGTGTGGTAGTGGTCTCCTCGCCGCAGGATCTGGCTGGTATGGTGGTCCGCAAGGCGGTGAGGATGGCCGAGCAGATGAAGGTTCCGGTCCTTGGCGTTGTGGAGAACATGAGCTACTTCGTATGCCCGGACACAGGAAGGCGCCATGAGATCTTCGGGCCGAGCCGAGGAGAGGAGCTGGCCAGAGCAGCCAAGGCGTCCCTCCTGGCGAGGCTGCCATTGGACCCGGCGGTGGCAGAGCTGTGTGACGCTGGCCGGCTTGAGGAATATTCGTCAGAGCCGGTCGATGTCCTGGCGGAGGCGTTCACCGGGGTTCTGGCCGCGCAATCGGGGGACGCTAGGCCAGGGGAGTGAGCTTGGCGTTATCAACAGGATTCGCCGGATCGTGATCGGATCCGTGGGGGAGTATTCGAGATCCCCTGGGGTATGGGAGGCCAGATGAATACTGGTGCATATCGAGTTGATGAGCAGAGCTGCAGGAGCTGCGGGTCGTGTGTGGACGCATGTCCCCAGGGCGCCATCTCGCTGCGGCAAGGGACGGCGTCCATCGATCCATCTTTGTGCCGTGGTTGCGGGGTCTGCGTCGATGTTTGCCCGGCTGGCGCCATAATGAGGACGGCTGGGATCACGAGCGCTTCGGAGCCTCCGAAGCCTCGGCTGCCCGTGGAAGTGATGCGGGATCGCTCGATGTCTACCTCCCAGCGGGCGGCCCGGCTGCCTCTGGCCAAGGGTCACCCCATGCTGGAGAGGCTGTCGCGCTCACTCCTTCCGTCGGCTGCTGGTCTCCTGACCGCTGTAGCGGAGGCTTGGCTCGACAGGGTGGCCGAGCGCGGCATGGTAGTGAATGCGAGGGAGGTTTCGGCACAGCGCGGGACGCGCCAGCGAACGCGGCGTCGCGGCCGCAGATGGCTGGCGTAGGTACACGCAACCAAAGTCCATTCCCCGCCCGATCGGCGATCCGACCGGACGGATGATGGCGGCTCTCCGGCGCCGCCCTGTTTGACGCCTCCTCCCGTGAGGCGCGATAATTGGCCCACTCCGCGAGATTGGCACGGTTGCTGCTGCACTCCCACTCCACGTACCATGTGGCCCGCTACTCGACCAGGCCGTCGATAGGCCCTGCACCTTCGTTCGGCCGGCCGAGACGGGGAGCCGAGTCTGGAGCCGCTGTGGGCCGTGCCGGCCATCGCAAGCCGACAGGAGAGGGCTCATGAAGCTGAGGGTCGCCGTTATCTTTGGGGGACGGTCGGGGGAGCACGAGGTATCTCTGGCCTCCGCCACGTCCATAATGCAGAACCTCGATCCCGCCCGGTACGAGGTGATCCCCATCGGCATCACCAAAGAGGGTCGGTGGCTCCTCGATGGAGACCCCATGAAGGAGCTCCAGTCGGGCGCGGCCGGTACCGGCGATGAGCCCGCGCTGCTGGGCCCATCCTCCCTAAACGGCGCCCCCGCTAGGGGCATCGAGGCTAGCCTCTCGGATCGGTCCCGCCGCCTGGCCGTGGACGTGGTGTTCCCGGTGCTGCATGGCCCCTACGGCGAGGACGGGACCATCCAGGGCCTGCTGGAGATGGCAGGGGTACCGTACGTGGGCGCCGGAGTGCTGGCATCCGCCACGGGCATGGACAAGGCCATCATGAAGGCTCTCTTCATCCAGCGAGGCCTTCCCGTCGTTCCCCATCTGGTCTTCCTTCGGAGGGAGTGGGAGAGGGATCGGGATGGGGTGCTGGATCGGATCGAGGACACCATCGGGTTCCCGTGCTTCACCAAGCCAGCCAACCTGGGCTCCAGCGTAGGGGTATCCAAGGCTACCGATCGTGCCGGGCTGGCGGCCGCCTTGGACGAGGCCGCTCGATACGACCGCAAGCTGGTGGTGGAGCGGGGGATCGATGCGCGCGAGATCGAGTGCAGCGTTCTGGGGAACGACGACCCCATCGCCTCGGTGCCGGGAGAGATCGTTCCCTGCAACGAGTTCTACGACTACAGGGCCAAGTATGTAGACGAGGGGTCGCAGCTGCTGATCCCCGCTCCCATCCCGCCGGAGTCCGCGGAGAAGGTGCGCAGGATCGCCTTGGAGGCCTTCCGTGCTGTCGACTGCTCCGGCATGGCCCGGGTGGACCTCTTCATGGAGAGAGGGACGGGCAAGATCTACCTGAACGAGATCAACACGATCCCGGGGTTCACCAAGATCAGCATGTACCCCAAGCTCTGGGAGGCCAGCGGGTTGCCCTACCCCCGGCTGATCGACCGACTGATCGAGCTGGCCCTGGAGCGTCATGCCGAGAAGCTCCGCAACCAGATCTCCTACCAGCCTTAGTGGCCCACCGATCTGGTCTCCATGCGTGGCCGCAGACGGCTTCGCCGGTCCAGGACCGTGCCTCATGTCGGGATGGTTTCGGCGTGGCGCTCCGGGTGTATTTCGCGGTAGCATGCTGCCGGGGTAATGCCAGGGGCACGTCCCATTCCCCGGAGGCCGCGTTCCTGCCCAGGGGGCTCTAGACCCGCGCCATACCAGAGGCGAGGCAAACCGGTGACGGATCTGAATCAAACGGCCGATGCGGATACTGGCTTGGAGAGGGAATACCCCCTGGTTGGCCCCTATTCCCGGTATGCTACCCTCTATGATGATCTGGGCCAGAGCGACTTTGGACTGGGCATGATCCCCTTGGTCGATCTGCTGGTGGAGAGGCACCGTCTCCAGGGTGACAGGGTCCTGGATCTGGCCTGTGGGACCGGCACCGTCGCCACGGAATTGGCGAGGCGCGGCTACAGGGTGGTCGGGGTGGACCGCTCCATGGAGATGCTGGAGATTGCCAGGGCGAAGGCAGTGGAGGCCCGCGTCCGGGTGGAATTCCAGCAGCAGGACATGGCAAGCCTTCGATTCGAGCAGAGGTTCGATCTGGTGCTCTGCGTCTACGACAGCCTCAACTACCTGCTGGATCCCCGCCAGCTGCGGGCGGCGTTCCGCGGGGTCTCGGGGGTTCTCGAGGATCGGGGTCTCTTCATATTCGATATGAATACCCTCTACTGCCTCGCCCATCACTGGGGCAACCAGGTTGTGGAGGAGAGGTCGGCCTCGGCCCTCCTGGTTCACCGGTACAGCTTCTGCCCAGAGACCCGCATAGGGACGCTGGAGCTATTCTGCCTTAGCCGCCGCTCCGGGAGGATCGAGCGGTTCAGGGAGGTCCACCGGGAGCGTGGGTATACCCTGGGCGAGGTTCGCGAGGCGCTTCACGCCTCGGGGATGTTGCCCCTCGAGGAGATGGCCTTCCCGGACCTCTCGGATCCCGACGATGAGTCGGCTCGTGTGATCTGGGTCGCCACGAAGGCGTCCCGACGAGGGTCTGGAGAGCGAGCGCGGGGGGAGGTCTGGTAGCGATGCGCGTGCTGTTGGCCGGAGGGGGCTCCGGGGGCTCCACCGCCCCAGTACTGGCAGTGGCCCAGGCCCTGGCCTCCCGCCGTCCTTGCCACTTCCTCTATGTTGGCACCGCGGGGGGGCCAGAGCGGGAGCTGGTGTCATCCGCGGGGATCCCTTTACGCACGGTGAGGACGGGGAAGCTACGGCGCTATTGGTCTCTGCAGAATCTGGTGGACCTGGTGAGGATCCCGGCGGGGCTCGCCGAGTCCCTGGCACTGGTGCGATCCTTTCGCCCGGATGTTGCTTTTGCGGCGGGGGGGTTCGCCGCGGTGCCGCCGTTGCTGGCTGCGGCCCTCCTCGGGGTTCCGACGGTGATACACCAGCAGGATGTGGAGCCGGGGCTGGCCAACCGCATCCTCGCACCCTTCGCGAGGGCCGTGACTGTCACATTCCCCGACTCCCTTGCCCATTTCCCTCGAGGGAAGACGACCCTCACCGGAAATCCGGTTCGTCGGGAGATCCTGGCCGGAAGCAGGGAGGAGGCGTCGCGGCTCCTGGGTGTCGGGCTGGACCGCCCGACCGTGCTGGTGACCGGAGGGGGCACGGGGGCACTGTCGCTGAACCGCTTGGTGGTTGGGGCTCTGCCGAGACTGCTGCCCTCATGCCAGGTTCTCCACATCACAGGCCGGGGGAAGGCGATCCAGGTGTCTGAGACCGGCGGTGGATATCGGTATTGGGAGTTCCTCACCGTGGAGATGCCCCACGCCCTCGCGGTCGCCGATCTGGTGGTCAGCAGGGCCGGCCTCTCCACCCTCACGGAGATCGCCGCCCTGGGGAAGCCCTGCATCCTGGTGCCCATGCCGAGGTCCCACCAGCGGGCCAACGCTGCGGCCTTCGCCGGTGCGGACGCCGCGTTGGTTCTGGACGAGGAGGGGCTCAGCCCCGAGCGGCTGGCGGATGCCATCCTGTCCCTCCTGGGGGATCGGCAGAGGCTGGTGGTGTTGGGGGAGAATGCTCGATCCATGATGCCGTCCGGGGCCGAGGGCAGGATCGCCGACGTGATAGAACGGGTCGCTAGGCGCCCAGCCCTGCCAGGGCCAGAGCCCCGCGAGCAACGGTGAACCCCTCGAACACCAGCCACGACACGGTGGCCGTGGCGGGGATCGTCAGGACCCACGCCATGAACATGTCCCCCGCGACCCCCCAGCGGACCGCCGAGAGCCGCTTGGAGGCTCCGACCCCCATGATGCTCCCCGAGATCACGTGGGTGGTGCTCACTGGGAGTCCGAAGTGGCTGGCCAGCTGGATCACCGTGGCCGCCGCCGTCTCGGCGGCGAAGCCGTGGATCGGCTCCAGCTTGATGATCTTGTGGCCCATGGTCCGGATGATCCTCCACCCGCCCACTGAGGTCCCAGCTGCCATGGCGGCGGCCGCCGTCACCATCACCCAGGTGGGCACCTGGAAGCTGTCTATGAGTCCGTAGCTGAAAAGGGACATGGTGATGATCCCCATGGTCTTCTGGGCGTCGTTGGAGCCGTGGCTGAAGGACATGAAGGCGGAGGAGACCAGCTGCAGCCGTCTGAAGTGGGCGTTGACCGTGTGGGAGCTCTGGCGGAAGACGACCCACAGCAGCAGCACCATCAGAAGAAACCCGAAGGCCATGCCCAGCAAGGGTGATGTGAGAAGGGTCAGAACGATGGTCTCCAGACCGGCGCGATTGAGCACGCCACTCCCCTTGAAGGCCAGGGCCGCTCCCACCAGCCCACCTATGAGGGCATGGGAGGAGCTGCTGGGGATCCCGAAGTGCCAGGTGAGCAGGTTCCAGAGGATGGCTCCCACCAGCGCCGCCAGGATCACCTCCTGGCTGGCCGCGCTGGGGTCGATGATACCCTTGCCCACGGTGGAGGCCACGGCCGTGCCGGACAGCGCCCCGGCGAAGTTGAGGCTTGCCGCCATCAGGATGGCCTGTCTGGGCGTCAGCACACGGGTGGCCACCACGGTGGCGATGGCGTTGGCCGTGTCGTGAAACCCGTTTATGAAGTCGAAGGTGACTGCCAGAAGCAGCACCAAGGCCAGGATAGGAACATAATCAGGCATTTTTCAGCACGATGGTCTGGAGGACGTCCGCGACATCCTCGCACTCGTCGGTGGCGCGCTCCAGCAGCTCGTAGATCTCCTTCCACTTGATCAGCTTGATCACGTCGGTTTCCTCTCGGAAGAGCTGGGCCAGAACCTGTCTCCGCACCTCGTCCGCCTCGTTTTCCAGCCGGTTTATCTCCACGCAGTTGACCAGGATCTCGCGGAGGTTGTGCCTACCCCGCAGAAGCGCTATGGCCTGGTAGATCTGCTCGGCCGAGTCGACGATGATGTCGGCGAGCAGCTTCGCCTGATCTGTGGGGCCCTCGACCCCGTACAGCATCATGGTGTCTCCCGCGGCCTCCATCTGGTCCACCACCGTGTCCATGGCCGCCGCGAGGGCGTGGATGTCCTCCCGATCCATGGGGGTCACGAAGGTCTTGTTCAGCTCGGCGAAAAGATCATGGGTGATCCGATCGCCCTCGTGCTCCAGACTCTCTAGCTTCTTGACCAGTCGGCTCGCCTGGTCGTACCTATCCATCAGCTCGCGCAGCAGCTTGGCCGCCGCCAGGAGGTTCTTCGCGTCCTCCTCGAACAGCTCGAAGAACCGCTGGCTATGAGGCACCAGGCCGAATCTAGGCACCACTATCTCCTTTCTTTGGCTTAATGGGGCGAGGGATTCTCCCGCACCCCGCTTCACCGTTCCTGGACGACGTCGATGCCGTCGGTCCTCTCCACGTCCAAACGGACCCCTCCACCCTCTCGCGTGAAGGTGAGGTCTACCGTACCGCTGCCCACCCTCAGCCTTCGGAGGGAGAGCCTGTTCAGCCAGGCCGGCAGGTGCGGGCTGACGGATAGGCGACCTCGCGCTCCGTCTGGGCGCAGCCCCAGCATCTCCCGAAGCATGAGGAACAAAGCCCCCGCCGACCACGCCTGAGGGCTGCAGGACACCGGGTACTGGGCGGGCATCGACTGGTAGTGTCGATCCCTGTCGAAGCCGCAGTACAGCTCGGGCACCCTGTATCCGCCGAACCTCAGCACCGCCTCGTACACCTCGGTGAACACTCGCTCCGCTTCCTTCACGAAGCCGTACCTCCTCAGGCCGGCCACTATCAGAGAGTTGTCGTGGGGCCAAACGGAGCCGTTGTGGTAGCTCATGGGGTTGAAGCTGGGCTCGGTGCTGCTCATGGTGCGGATCCCCCAGCCTGAGTCCATGTCCTCGGCAACGAGCCGACGTGCCACCGCCTCCGCCTTTTCGCTGGAAAGTATACCCGACCAGAGGCAGTGCCCGGGATTGGACGCCACCACCGGCACAGGCTGGCCGTGTCCATCGAGGGCCATGGCCAAGAATTCCTCCCCATCCAGCCAGAAGCGCCGCTCGAACTGCTCCTTCAGCCGAGCGGCCTCGGCCAGCAGTTCCGAGGCCAGCGCCTCGTCCCCTAGCTCCGACAATAGCTCGGCGCTTCTGATCCTCGCGTCGTACCCGTAGCCCTGCACCTCCACCAGCGCGATGGGTGGCTCCACCGGCTGGCCATCCCGCCAGCAGACGGCGTTGGCCGAGTCCTTCCATCCCTGGTTCCTCAGACCGCGTGGGGACCGGCTGCGGTACTCAAGGAATCCGTCCCCGTTCAGGTCGCCCCACCTGCGTAGCCAGTCCAGCGCCCGCATCATGGGCTCCCGCATCTCCGCGACCAGGTCCCAGTCGCCGGTCCACCGGACGAGCTCGCTCAGAAGGATCAGGAAGAGGGGTGTCGCGTCGACCGTCCCGTAATAGGAGTCGTGCGGCACATCGCCGGTCTGCGCCAGCTCCCCGAGCCTGACCTCGTGCACGATCTTCCCGGGCTCCTCGTCGCGCCAATCGTTGAGCTCCCGACCCTGATACTCCGCCAGGAACCGCAGACTACCATAGGCCATGTCCGGCTGCAGCATGAGGGTTTGATAGGAGGTGATCAGGCTGTCCCTCCCAAACGGCACGCTGAACCAGGGGATCCCTGCTGCCGGGAGGGGGCCCGACGGGAGATCGTTCATGAGCAGGCGGAGATCGTACATGGACCTCCGCAGCACCGCGTTGAACAGCTCGTTGTCGGACTCGATCTCCGTGCAGCGTTCGGCCCATTCCTGGTAGGAACGTGCCATGGAGGCGTATTCGGCGTCCAGCGGCGCCACGGGGGCGCACGTCTCACCAACCAGGGGCACCACATGGAGCGTTATGGACACGGGGGACCTGGGTGGAAGGGTCAGGCTGTAGACCGCAACCACGTGTGGCGGCATCACCCTTCGCTCCACCCTGCGGTCGCGGACACCGTCAGATGGGTGCTGCTCCAGATCGCCGGCTGCCAGCTCTATCTGTGTTGGGGGTGTCTCGAAGCTTATCTGTGTCCGTCTCACCACGTTGTCGGCGCCCCTGTAGTTCAGCCAGACTGTCTGCCCGTTCACCGTCGGAACGGCGACGAGCCCGGGCTTCGTCCTCTGGGCATATCCGCGGACCTCGAACATATCTCGGAAGTCCGATCCGAAGGCCAGCCTCACGGTGATCTGCACGGGGAAGGAGTTGTAGCTGAAGAAGCCTATTCGTTCGTGCAGACCATCGCGAATGAAGCGGTTCCGGCGGACGCTGATGGTGCGCCCCTCCAGCGTGGCGCCATCGCTGAGCTGCCCGGGGTTGTTGGTGAATTGAAGGTTGCCCATGAAGCTCTGGTCGCCTGCCGCCGAGAGGAGGGAGATGGATATCTCGTCGATGCTCATCTCGAACATGCTCAGGAATCGAGTGTCGCGAAAGTAGAGGCCCTGCCCCTCACGACTGAGAGCGCGGATGTCCCCGGACACGTCGGACACCAGGAACACCTCGTTCTCCTTCAGAACCGTTCGGCTATCGAAGGGCAGCGCGGTGCGAAAATCTGCCGACATGGTCCTAGAGACCGCCACGCGGCGGGCAAAGGTCTAGCAGGTCGTTGATGGACTGGAGCTGGTAATCAGGCCCGAACTCCAGGAGCGGCTTCTTGTCGAAGGGGCCCCACATGGCGGCGGCTACCAGGGCTCCCGCCGCTCGCCCCGCCTTCATATCGTAGAGGCTGTCCCCCACGTAGAGGGTCTCCGCGGCTTCCGCTCCCATCAGCTCGATACCTCTTAGGACCGGCTCGGGATGGGGCTTGTGGTTGGTGGTGTCGTCCACGCTCACCAGCAGGTCCACGATGCCGTCCAGGCCGTTCAGCCTCATCCCCCGCATCGCCATGCTTCGCTCCTTGGATGTCACCACACCTAGGGGGTAACCTCTCCTCTTCAGCTCGGTCAGAGCCTCGACCGTTCCTGGGAAGGGCTTGATCAGCCGATCGTGAAGCTCCTCCTGGGCCTGGCGCCACAGGTCGAACATCTCGTCGATGCGGTCTCGGAGCGTGGGGTACAGTCGCCAGAGCTGGTCCCGCAGGGGCCTCCCGAACCCCTTGAGTATCTCCTCATCGGACGGCGGATCTGGGACGAGCCTGCTCACGCTGGCCCGGTAGCAGCTCAGGATCAGCTCGGTGGTGTCTATGAGGGTCCCGTCGAGATCGAACAGCAGGTAACGGATCGGCATACTCTTCACACCATGAGGTCGCGCCGGCAGATCACCTCGCCCCGACTGGCCCCGACCCCCACGATCTCCACCTTCACGCCCAGGAGCTCCTCGATGCGGGATATGTAGCGGATCGCGGCCGGAGGGAGATCGTCGAAGCCGCGTACGCCCTCGATGGAGCATCTCCAGCCCTCCAGGGTCTCGTACACCGGCAGGCAACGGCCCAGGTCTTCCGGATCCCCAGGAACGTAGTCGATCCGTTGTCCATCCAGCTCGTAGGCCACGCAGATCCTGATCTCCGGCATGTCGTCGAGCACATCCAGCTTGGTGATGGCGATGGCGTTGAAGCCGTTCACCCCGGTGGAGTGCTTTCCGGCCACGGCGTCGAACCAGCCACATCGGCGGGGCCGGCCGGTGGTGGTGCCGAACTCGCCGCCCCTCTTGCGGAGATGGTCACCTACCTCATCCTTCAGTTCTGTGGGCATCGGCCCCCCGCCTACTCGCGTGGTGTAGGCCTTGAAGACCCCCACCGCCGTGTCCAGATGGCGCGGACCCAGGCCGGCGCCAAGGCAGAGGCCTGCGACTGTGGGGGATGACGACGTCACGAAGGGGTAGCTTCCGTGATCGGGGTCCAGCATGGTGCCGTGGGCCCCTTCCAGCAAAATGTTCTTTCCAGTGGCAACGGCCTCCAGGACGATGGGCTCCGTCTCCTGGATGTAGGGTCGCAGCCTCGCCGCATAGCCGGCAAAGCTCTCCAGGAGCGGTTCGATGGGATAAGGATCGACGCCGTACACCTTCGTCAGGAGAGCGTTCTTGGCAGACAGCACCCGCTCGAGCCTGGCCCGGAACCGCTCCGGGTCCAGCATGTCACCCACCCGCAGGCCGTCTCGGGAGGTCTTGTCGGCATAGGCAGGGCCGATCCCTCGCCCAGTGGTCCCTATCCGACCCGCCCCTCTAGCCTCCTCCTGCAGTCGGTCCAGCAGCAGGTGGTAGGGCATCACCATGTGGGCGCGGTTGCTGATCACCAGTCTGGAGGTGCTCACGCCTCTCTGATGCAGGCTGTCCAGCTCCTCCAGCAGGATCCCGGGGTCCAGCACCACCCCGGGGCCAACGATGCAGGTGGTTGCGGGATTGAAGATCCCGGCCGGCACCAGGTGCAGGGCGAACTTCCCCTGCTCGTTGACCACGGTGTGTCCGGCGTTGTTGCCGCCGTGGGACCGGATCACCACATCAGCCTTCTGGGCCAGCAGGTCGATCACCTTTCCCTTGCCCTCGTCACCCCACTGGCCGCCGACAACGCCCACAATAGCCATCCCCAGCTCCCCCTCGCCTTCTTCCCAGGACGCCACAAGTAGGGGCCGGCCCAGAGCCGACCCCAGCAGGCCACACGCGTGACCCTTCTCAGCGAGCTATTATAGCACAGGAGCCACTCTCCGACTGCCCAGAGAAAACCGTTCCGAGGCTGGGGAAGCCCGCGCAGGACGGGCTCCGATGGCACCGAACCATGCAGAGTATGGGAGGCCTTTCCAAATGGCGGGGATGGCTGGTGCAGGGGGCGGGGTCAATGGGACCGCTGCCGCTCCCTTCGCTCCCTCCGGAGCCTGGCTTCCTCCATTCGTCTCATGTCCTCGTCCGTCTCCGGGATCAACCGTGGCACCTCGGCTGGCCGACCGTCGTCTCCCAGCGCCACGTACACCAGGTTGGCCGTGGCAGTATGGGTTACCCGGCCGGTCAGCAGATTTTCCGCCTCCACCCGCACGCCCACCTCCATGGAGGTTCGGCCCACGCCGTTCATGGAAGCTTTCAGGGTCACAAGGTCCCCCACGTAGACAGGATGGAGAAAGCTCATCTCGTCTATGCGGGCCGTCACCACCCGCATTCGGCAATGGCGGACTGCCACCACGCCACCCACGGTGTCCACCAGCTTCATGATGGTCCCACCGTGGACGTTGCCGGACGTGTTGGCATCGCTCGGGAGCATGAGCTGACTCATGGTCGTGGCGGATTCGCTCACCCTTCGCGCTTCCATGGTATCCTCCCTTCGAGTGGCTACAGTACACCGTTACTATCTGTAGAGGGCCGCCGAGCTGGGCTAGGGACTTGTGGGCCTATTCCCCCAAGCTCGATCGATGGGGGCAAACGGCCAGAGTCCTTGCCTCGCAGATCTCCGCGCGACAGACTCCGATCGCTTAGTCTGCCGGGATCGCCACTTCTCACCGTTAAGTGGCTGGCGAGCTGCTAGTGGCCAGGCAGCTCCTCCTCGGACTCGTGAGGTGTCAGCCCCTCACCCACGCCGGGCGGGGCGGCATTGAGCACATCCAGCCGCGGGTTGTCCTCCTGTCCGAAGGCGCCCTGATCCGGCGCGAGGTCGCCCGCCCCGGACTCCATCTCCCCGAAACCGTCCCCAACCAGCTCGGCCCATGCCTCTGGCGCCACGTCCTCCTGGGCGATCACGTTGGCCGTGGCAGGGATCACCTCATCGCCCCTGGCCACGAAGGGCCCGTTCTCGGGGTGGTCGAGATCGAAGTATGTATGGCCGGGCCGAAGCCGTCGTGCACCGCCCACGAGTCCGGCTGCCTCCGTGGGGCTCTTACCTTCTGCCATCTTGCCCGCCTCCCAACTTTGCGCCGTAGGGCAGGTCGCGCACCGCTCTCCGTTGGCCTGCCAGGCCACCCGTCGGCACGGTGCCAATGCGGTCCCATTCAGAAGCGGCGCTCCCGCAGGCGGGGCAATAACCGTGCCCCTCGGCGCCCGGCCTCCAAGGCTAGCAGCCCGTACAGCGGGAGATACTCAGCCGCCCTCACCCATGGCCAGGCAGAGGTGCCACCGGGCAGATAGGTGAGATCGGTGAGGACGACGCTCCCGGAGAGGAGCAGCCATCCCAGGGCCGCGCCGGGTCCTGGTATCAGAACGAAGCACAGGAAAGGCACCATCCAGGTGAGGTACCACGGTTCCACGACGGCGTTGAGAAGGATGAAGGCGCCCAGCATCCGGTAGGTCGAGACCAGCGGCTTCTTTGGGTCACCGTTATGGCGCCATGAATGGGCCAGGAGGAGGATCGACACCAGGATCAGCAGCCCGGCGGCGACGCTCCTGGCGGCGCCGTCGGGGTCGGGGCTGACTGCGCCAAGCAATCTGCTCAGCACGAGGCCGGCGCTGTCATTGAAACGGGCGTCCGTGGCCTCGGAAAGGATGCCGCCGGCGTTACCGGACGCCGCCAGCCAGGGGAGTAGGCCAGCCCCGGCCACCACGGCCAATGCCACGATGCCGCCCACGCCGAGCGGGGGCGCCAGGGGCGGCACGGCGACGAGGGGGACCAGCTTCACCATGACGGAGACCCCCAGCGCGGCGCCGCTGAGCACCCGCCTGCCGCCCGCTAGCAGGTAGAGCGAGGCCAGGAGCGGCAGGATCATGGCCCCATCATAGTGGGCGCTGTGGACGAGCTGCAGAGGGATGAGGGGGTTCCATGCGTAGATCAGCACACGGCGAGGATCCATCCGGAGGTGGGTCAGCAAAGGGATCAGCAGGAGCAGGATGCCAAGATCGAAGCCGCCGCTGAGGAGCTGCATCGCCTTCGAGGTGTCGGGTGCTATCCTATAGGCTGCGGCGAACATTGCCTCGGCGGCTGGTGGGTATGGCGTGACCATCGACTTGTGATTTATCCCCTCCCAGAGATGGTCGCGCAGGGGGATCAGCTCCGGTGCCGACGGGGAGTAACGGTACGGGTCGAGGCCGGCGTTGCGAACCTTGCCGTCCCAGATGTATCGGAAGACGTCGTCGGAGAGGCTGGGGTAGGTGGCCAGCAGGAGGACTCTCAGCAGCAGCCCCACACCCAGGATCAACGCGAGGTCCGGAAGTAGGGGCCTTCCGAGCCGGCCGCGCCCCTCGGCCCGGAGCACCAGGGCGACCCCAACCAGGTAGCAGGAGAAGGAGAAGAGGAACCACTCCACATGGCGGGACAGGTCCGCGCCGGGCGCTTTCAGGAGCGCCATGAAGCCGTATAGGGATACCCCCACGCCGCAAGGCAAGAGAGCCGGCCACGCCACCGTCCCTGGGGAGCCCGACCCCTCGGTGACGGCCCCAGGCTGGATCGTCGAGGGTAGGAAACGCTTCATCCCCCGCTGCTGCCGACGTACCGGCCGACCACATCGATGAGGACGTCCAGGTCGAAGGGCTTGCCCACCCAGTCCACGGCCCCCACATCCCGGGCCCGCTTCATAGCGTCTTCCGCAGCGGTCAGCACCACTATGGGGACTCGAGCATCGTACCTTGCCCTGAACTCCCTGGCGAAGGTCCAGCCGTCCATGACTGGCATCTTCATATCCAGGAGGATCAGGGATGGCATCTCCCGCTCGATGGCCTCGAGCCCCTGGCGGCCGTCCGGGGCCGTCCTTACTCTGTATCCCTCAGCTTCGAGGATGTAGGTAACCAGCGTGGAGAGATCTCGGTCGTCGTCCAGCACCAGAACCGTCGGCTGACCCGTTGCCGGTGAACCGCTCTTCTCTTGGACAGAAGTTGCTGTCGCCCCATCCCTTTCAGCTGCCACTTTCCCTTCGACGTCCTTCCACCCTTTTCTTGTGCCCGCCCGGCGCCCCGAGGCTCCGACCCGCAATACGATACCGCTTCCGATGGAGAATTCCAAGCCACCTCATTCTGCGAGATCAGGATCCCATCCCTGCTGCTGAGAGAGTGGCCGCCACCAATACGGAGGTGTGCCCGGCTTCATCTCCTGTGGCACGTCAGTTGCTTCCTTGCTGGTGATCTGGCCTACCGAGACTACCTGGAACGAGGGGAGCATGCCCACCATTGCAGCCGTCGCGGACATCCACTGCCACGAGCACATGAGAGGACAGCTGGCCGAGGTGTTCCGGGATGTGAACGATCGCGCCGGGGTGCTGGTGCTGGCCGGCGATCTCACCGCCAGCGGCCAGGTCAGCGAGGCCAGGGAGCTGCTGAGGGAGCTGCGGCCGGTCACCATTCCAGTGGTGGCGGTTCTGGGGAACCACGACTTCGAGCACCAGCAGCAGGAGCAGATCCACGACCTGCTGAAGGCCAGTGGGATCCATCTGCTGGATGGCGACTCGGTGGAGCTGGATGTCCAGGGGGAGCGCATCGGCTTCGCCGGCACCAAGGGCTTCGCCGGAGGGTTCGGGCGCTACCTCCTCACCGGGTTCGGTGAGCAGATGATCAAGGACTTCGTGCTGGAGGGGATGGTGGAGGTGGAGAAGCTGGAGAGAGCCATCTCGCAGCTCCACTCGGATCGCCGTGTGGTGGTGCTCCACTACTCCCCTGTCAGGGAGACCCTAACGGGGGAACCGCTGGAGCTCTATCCGTTCCTTGGGAACTCCGAGCTGTCCAGGCCCATAGATAACTTTGGGGCGGATGTGGTCTTCCACGGACACAGCCACTACGGGTCGCTATTCGGCCACACCAGGGCGGGAATACCGGTCTTCAATGTCTCCCAGACCCTGGTGGTGAGCTATCACCTCTTCGAGATGCCGGTACGGGCCGGACTGGAGGCGGCTGGTGAGTGACGAGCGTCCTACGTCCAGGAGCTGGGTCTTCGTCCGGGTGCTGCGGCAGACGGTCGACGTGCTGAGGCAGGCCGGGATCCCCTTCCTAGTCGCGGGCGGCTTGGCCGCGAAGAGCTACGGGAAGAGGCGCACCACCCACGACATCGACCTGTTCGTCAAGCCCTCTGACGCTCGGCGAGCCCTGCAGGCGCTGGCCTCTGCCGACTTCGACACTGAGGTCGCGTTCCCTGACTGGCTGTACAAGGCCTACAAGTACAACGTCATGGTGGACATCATCTTCAAGTCCGAGGGCAACATCACCGTGGACGACGAGATCCTGCAACGGGCCAGATCAGTGGAATACCGGGGGCGGGTCCTGCCGGTGGTTCCCCCGGAGATACTGATGCTGATGAAGGTGTTTGCCCTGCGAGACACCCATGCCGCCAACACCCACTGGCGGCACTGGCGCGACGCCGTCTCGGTGCTGCGCAACGTCCCCCTGGACTGGGACTTTCTCACGCGCAAGGCCTTGCAGCTGGGGCCTAGGACGGTGCTGGGCTTTCTCCTTCTGGCGGAGGTCGAGGGGGCGAGGCCGGACAACCAGGCCGTGGCCCGCCTCGCCCGAGTGGTGGCGGAGCAGGCGGCCGAAGCTGCGACGCGCCGGCCGGCCTCAGCAGCCTGAGGGTCGCGGCGACGTACTTGCAGAGTCGGTGGGATCCCGGATACCCTGTTCCGGCGGTCTTCGAGCCACTCACCCGTTCCAGGAGGGAGTCACCATGGTTGCCCTGGTCACCACACTGCACGATCCCGATGGCAGGATGGCCAACGCCGCCCGCCGCCTACTGGCCACGCTGCACAGGTTGTACGAGGCCGTGGTGGTGGTGCCCACCTCCTACACCTCCCATTCACTTCTGGAGACCCTGAAGGGTTGCACGGTGGAACCGCTGTCGGAAAGCAGCGGGCGGATCGGTGTGGGCAGGCGGTATGCCCTTCACCTCGGCCTTTCCAGCGGGGCATCGCACCTCCACTATTGCGATTTCGATCGGGTCCTTCACTGGGCGGATAGATACCCGGATGAGCTGGCCTCGGTGCGGGAAGCCATCAGCCGGCACGACTATCTGATCATCGGGAGGACGGCGAGGGCGTTCTCCACCCATCCGAGGGTCCAACGAGACACCGAGGGGATCACCAACCATGCCTTCTCCCTCTGGCTCGGTCAATCGGTGGACGTGAGCGCCGGCTCGTGCGGGATCTCCAGGGCCGCCGCAGAGCTGCTCATCGCGCGATCGAAGGCGGAGAGCAACGCCACCGATGCCGAGTGGCCGGCGCTGGTCCGAGTGGCAGGCGGCATCCTGGGCTACATGGAGACAGAGGGGCTGGAGTTCGAGACCCCCGACTACTACCCCGACGAGATAGCGAGAGTGGGCTCGCTGGAGGGATGGCTGGAGGAGAGGTCGCGTCCCCTCGGCGCTTGGATAGCGCGGACGCGCCTCACCCTGGAGTCACTGGAGGCAACGCTGCGGGTTGCCGAGGTGGCGTGCTGGCCGATAGAGGCGCAAGAGGGGGCCTAGCGGCGGCCCAGCACTTTGGCGCTGGCTTGACCATGGGCCTCGGTCGACCGTACAATTGTGCAAGTTTACTCATTTTCGCTGAGTTCCGCCTGCCGGCCCTGCTCGGTGGGCTGGTGTGGGCAGGGGGAAGGCAGCTCGCACCGGACGGGCCATCTTACTGC
>Ga0315298_1003272_pt1 | contig 26146 bp, 19 predicted proteins | sample WHS_1_MG_FD_203077 | JGI IMG/M metagenome (GOLD analysis project Ga0315298, IMG submission 203077) | Extremophilic microbial mat communities from Washburn Hot Springs, YNP, Wyoming, USA - WHS_1_MG | ecosystem: Environmental > Aquatic > Thermal springs > Hot (42-90C) | place: USA: Wyoming... | reverse complement strand
CGAGGTGCATGGAAGTCAGACCGAGGATATAACAGAGGGCATCCTTGGGAAAACCTGGAATAAGAAAGAGAATGAAGCTAAGGATCACCCCTTCGTGGCCGATCAGATAGTCAAACTTTTTCCTTGTTTCCGGGGATACGAACTTCTCAACGGCGACTCTTTCAAAGACCCTTGCCAAGGCAAAAGCAACCCACGATCCAAAGAAAAGGCCGATCATCGAGTAAAAAAATCCGGCCTTCACCCCGAAAAGATAGCCTCCCAGGAACTCGATTGCGCCTCCCGGAATAGGAGCCACGACCACCTGCGTGACCTGAAGAAATATGTAAACCAGAGGCGCATAGGCCCCGTAACCCGTGATGATCTTCTTCAAGGTTTTAGGATGATGGAGGGCCTCATAAAGCTTCGATGCCTGAGACCACAGATGGGAGTTGAAGGAGTAAAGGAGAACGACAACGACTCCTAAAACAATAAAGAGAACGAGCCAAAGTCTCCTTTTCCCCTGAGATGATTGTTCCATACGTGAAATGACTAAGGAGTTAGCCTCTTACACCCTTTCCACGTCTCCATAACACAAAAAAGGGCTTCCGTAAAGACGGGTTTGGTGACCTTCTCCATCTTTTGCTATAATTAAGGCGATGAGGAACAGCGAGAAAACAAAAACGCAAGAGGTTTTCCAAAAAGGGAAAGATAGGATTCATGCCCTTGCCTACGAAATCTTGCTCTTAGCGAATCAGGGGCTTCTGAGAACGGATTTTCAGCAGAAAATCTCCGAGAAACTGCTCCGATTCTTCGGCTGCGATGCCGTCGAGATCTGGTTGAAGGATCACAACAAGTATTACCCTTCGGAGACCTCTCGACCGACCAAGGGCCGCCGACCCATTCGGTTCCAGGTCTACCCACCTCGAGGCGTGAGGGAGGTCGAGAAAATGGGGCCACTCCCTCCGCAGCCAATCGTGACGGTGCCATACAAAGCCGTGAGCACTCTCTCCCTCGATGTGGAAAGGAACGTCCTGGCTTACCTCCATCTGAAAAGCCGTCGGGCAGGTTTCTTTCCGGAGGGTCAGATGGAATCGTATCAAGACCTTGCTCAAATTCTGGGCATCGCTCTGGCCCATCGCCATGGTCAAGTCGATTTGCGGGAAAGGGTGAAGGAGCTCACCTGCCTTTACGAGATCGCTCGCTTGACAGGACGGGTCGATCTCTCCGTCGAAGAGATCCTCCAACGGATTGCCGATCTGCTGCCCTCTGCCTGGCTCTATCCCCAAATCGCGTCGGCCCGCATTCAAATCGACGAGCGATCCCACTCGACGACAGGTTTTCGGGAAGGGAGACAGCTCCTCAGCACGCCCATTTGGGTGAGGAATGAAAATCGGGGTCGGATCGAGGTCACCTACTGGGAGGAGAAACCGGAGCTTGACGAAGGCCCTTTTCTCAAAGAGGAACGCGATCTCCTCGACGCAGTGGCCAAAGAAGTTTCCCTTCTCCTCGAACGGAGGCAAGACGCCACCGAAAAGGCGAAGCTGGAAGAGCAGTTGCGCCACGCAGACCGGTTGGTCACCATTGGACAGCTTGCCTCGGGCGTCGCCCACGAGCTCAATGAGCCACTGGGAGCGATTCTCGGATTTGCACAACTCGCCAAGAAGTGCCCAGGGCTTCCGGCGCAGGCAGAACAGGACCTCGACAAGGTTTTGCATGCATCCTTATACGCCAGGGAGGTAGTGAAGAAACTTCTGATCTTCGCCCGCCAAATGCCTCCACGAAAGACGCTCGTGGACCTCAATCGAGTGGTTGAGGAAGGGCTTTTCCTCTTTGCATCCCGATGCGCCAAAGAGGGAATCCATCTGAAACGCTCCCTCGCATCGGACCTTCCCAGGGTCTATGCCGACCCTGCTCAACTGAACCAGGTTCTGGTCAACCTGGTCGTGAACGCCCTTCAGGCCATGCCACAGGGAGGACAGCTCACCATCAGCACCTCCTCTCGGAAACAGGGTGTATCCTTGATCGTCGAAGACACAGGAATTGGTATGGAGCAAGAGGTCCAAGAAAAGATATTCACCCCTTTCTTCACGACAAAGGGCGTCGGCCAGGGAACCGGCCTCGGTTTGCCCGTGGTTCATGGGATCGTGACCTCTCACGGCGGCTCGATTCATGTGGAAAGCCACCTCGGGCGGGGAACGAAATTCGAAATTGTGCTCCCCCTTGGGGAGCATGGCTATCGGAAGGAGGGCTCCAAGCTTGACACCCCCTGAAAAAGAGCGGATCCTCGTCGTGGATGATGCGGCCGACACGTTGGAACTTCTCCAACGGAACCTCACATTCCAAGGATACGAGACCTTCACCGCCTCCAGTGTGGCGGAGGCCCTCCGATTACTTGAAGAGGCCTCTGTCGACCTCGTCATCACGGACCTCAAGATGCCCGGAACAAGTGGCCTCGATCTGATCCGACACATCCGGGAAAACCGGCGCGACCTCGAGGTCATGATGATTACGGGTTATCCCACCGTTGAGAGCGCGGTCAAAGCGGTCAAGGCTGGAGCGGAAGAATATCTGACCAAACCCTTTACGGACGAAGAGCTCTTCACGGCCGTTCGTCGAACCCTCGATAAGAAACGCCGACGCAAGGCCGCCCATCCCCATGGAAAACAGACCCTTGCAGGCTCCTACGGCCTCATCGGCGAATCGAAGGCCATGCAGAGCGTCTTCCGGGAAATTGCCAAGGCTTCCTCCACCTCTGCGACAGTCCTCATCTCGGGAGAAAGTGGCACGGGAAAAGAGCTCGTGGCGAGGGCGATCCACTACAACAGTAAAAGGGCTTCTGCGCCGTTCGTGCCGGTTAATTGTGGCGCCATCCCGGAGGAGCTTCTGGAGAGCGAGCTCTTTGGCCACCTCAAAGGGGCCTTTACGGGAGCCACGGAAACGAGGGCGGGGTTCTTTCAGACCGCAGACGGAGGAAGTATTCTTCTCGACGAGATCAGTGAAACCCGTCCCTCCATGCAAATCAAGCTCCTGCGGGTCCTTCAGGACAAAGAGGTCTACATGGTGGGATCCACTCGCGCTCGAAGGGTCGACGTTAGGATTCTTGCCTCGACGAACAAGGATCTTTTAGCCCTCGTAAAAAAAGGCCTCTTTCGAGAGGACCTCTTCTTTCGCCTCAACGTGATCCCTATCCATCTGCCGCCCCTGCGAGAAAGAGAGCAGGACATCCTCTTGCTCACCCGTTATTTTGCCGAAAAGTTCGCCATGGAATTGAACAAGGCCGCCCCCGAATTTTCAGACAAGGCCCTCGAAGTCCTCCGTCATTACCATTGGCCTGGAAACGTCAGAGAACTCGAAAATGTCGTCCAGCGTCTGGTCGTGATGACCGAAGAAACGGTGATCGACGTCCCCGACCTTCCTTCCCTCATGCGTTTTTCGGCCCTCCGCGAGAGGGGGTTCCAACGCACCCTTGCCGAAGTGGAGTCGGAGCATATTCGAAACGTCTTGGCATCGGTTCATGGAAACCGAACAAGGGCTGCGAAGATCTTGGGAATCGACCGAAAAACCCTTCGCGAGAAACTCAAACACCAAGAGAAGGGCTCCGATCCTTCGCAACAGGAGTGATTGAACCCGCCCGTTGCCTTGCGGAGCCCCGGAGAGGACGCCCTGGAGGCCTTGTCAAGGGGGTTTTGTTGACATTTGTCTTATGCTTCACCACCAGTGAAGTTCAGCAGAGTTGGCCGAAGTGGGTATTTCGCTTCTCGAAGCTCCCGCGACAAGCCCTCTCGGGTGCCCTCACCGGGGCCCTTGATGCAGGGATTTTTCCAACATTGGGGTGAAATTGCCACGGCAGACGGGGAATTTCTCCCCACCGGTTCAGATTGCCCCACTTTCTTTTCCCACAAATTCCAGGCGCCCCTATGCGCCAAGCTTTCGATGACCGGCACCAAGGCTTTGTAACTCGAGGATTTTCCTGCAGAAGGAATCATCTGATCCTTTTCGATCCGCCCTCACACCCCCCTTCTTCTTCGTGGCATCTCTTTTGCTACTTGCTTATTCCATCAAGGAAAAGGAAGGGAGGACCGATGAAAAAGGCTCGCCTTCAGTCCTGTCGAAAGAAAGCCGTCCTCTGGCCCCGAGCCGTTTCGGCTCCTCGTGTCGCGAAAAGAGCGATCGGGCTCTGTTCGTCCTGTGCTTCGTACGAGTTTTGTACCTTTCCGCGATCTCTCGGCCAGCCGGTTCTCGAGTGCGACGAGTTCAGTCCAGCCTGTTCTCCCAAGGGTAGCCATCCTTCGACGATAAAGAAGAATTTGGTGAAAAAACCGACGAAGCCACGCCTTCGCGGGCTCTGTCGTATTTGCGACGAGCGCGCTTCATGCCGTTACCCGAAACCTGAGGGCGGGGTTTGGCATTGCGAGGATTATCGTTGAGTGACACGAGAGGAGGTCGCTCCAAGAGAAGACCACAATGAACCCGCAAGATATTCTCAGAACGATCGAAAATCATACCGAAGGGAGTCGCGTCAGTCTGATCTCCATCCTCGAAGACATTCAGTCTCAACATGGCTATCTACCCGAGCAAGCCTTGAGGCTCGTTGCGCAAAAAACGGGACGCTCGCTCGTCGATCTCTACGGATTGGCCACCTTCTACAAGGCGTTCAGTCTGACCCCCCGGGGGAAGCATCTCATCTCCGTCTGCTCCGGAACAGCCTGTCATGTTCGGGGCGGCGAGCGCATTGCCTCCGAGTTCGAACGACAGCTCGGCATCTCTCCGGGCAGCACCACACCCGACCACCTTATCACCTTCGAGACCGTCAATTGCCTGGGAGCCTGTGCCTTGGGGCCCATCGTGGTTGTGGACGGTCACTATTTCTCAAACGTCAGTCAGGACAAGGTGAAAGAGATCATCCGAAAGGCTTCGGCCGGTATGGATCGAGTTGACATCGAAACGGACGAGCGGATCTTTCCCGTCGAGGTGAGCTGCCCCCGGTGCAACCACAGTCTGATGGATCGGGAACATTACATCGACGGCTACCCTTCGATTCGGGTGAACGTTTCCTTCGACATGAAGTATGGCTGGCTCAGGCTCTCCTGCCTTTACGGAAGTTTTTCGGTGGACCATGAGTATGAGATCCCCGAGCATGCCGTCGTCCACTTCTTTTGCCCTCACTGTCATGCGGAACTGACGGGAGCGTCCGAGTGTCTCCTCTGTGGCGCACCGATGGTCCCCCTTCTCGTTCGCGGCGGAGGCGGGATCGTTCGAATCTGTTCAAGGCGCGGATGTCGAGGCCATATGCTCGATCTCGCAGGCGTGAACTTTTAGGAAGAGATGATGAAACCCCATGGAACGATTGAACTCCGTTGACCACTTTCATTGGCTTCGGCAAAGGTTGATCGCGGATCGCGAGTCCCATATTCCCACCCTGATCATTTCTGCGGGAACGTGTGGTCAGGCCAGCGGAGCCAACGACCTCATCCGGATCGCCAAACGAGAGCTTCTGGCGAAAAAGCTGACCGAAAGAATCCGTCTCCGGATCACCGGATGTCACGGGTTCTGCGAAATGGAGCCTTCTGTCCTTGTCGAGCCTCAAGGGACCTTCTACCCGAAAGTGAGCAACAAGGACATGCCTCGGGTTATCGAAGCCGTTGCCGAAGGGAGAGTTCTCGAGGATCTCCTCTTTAAGGACCCGAAAACAGGGACCCCGATTGAGAAACAGAGTGAAATCCCCTTCTTCAAGAAGCAGGTTCGGACCCTTCTCTCCCGAAATGAAAAGATCGACCCCATTCGTATCTTCGACTATATTGCAAACGACGGTTATCTGGCCCTGGCTCACGTTCTCTCCAGAGGCAGCGCTCAATGGGTCATCGATGAGGTCAAGGCCTCAGGCCTCCGGGGTCGGGGGGGTGCCGGGTTCCCTACGGGCTTGAAATGGGAGATGCTGGCCCAACAACCGTCGGATCGGGGCAAGTATCTCGTTTGCAACGCGGATGAGGGAAACCCGGGCGCTTACATGGACCGCAGCGTTCTCGAGGGGAATCCCCACCAAATCATCGAAGGCATGATTATCGGAGCCTATGGGACTGGAGCCACAGAGGGCGTGATCTATGTGCGAAACGAGTACCCTCTCGCAGTGAAACATGTATTGATCGCTCTTCGCCAAGCCACTCAGCTTGGCCTGCTCGGCTCGAACATTTTGGGCTCTGGATTCTCCTTTCACATCAAGCTGGTCAAAGGGGCCGGAGCCTTTGTCTGTGGCGAAGAGACGGCATTGATCCAATCGATCGAGGGAAAAATGGGAGAGCCGCGACAACGACCTCCCTTTCCGGTTCGTAAAGGGATCGATGACAAACCGACGCTCATCAACAACGTGGAAACCTGGGCCAACGTCCCCGTGATCTTCGCCTCGGGATCGAAAGCCTTCGCTCAGGTGGGAAGGCCCAATAATACTGGGACCAAGATCTTCAGCCTTGTCGGAAAGATCAGAAACACGGGTTTGGTCGAAGTGCCCATGGGCATGACGATCGAGGAGATCGTTTACGAGATCGGCGGCGGCCCCCTCGATCATACAAAGATCAAGGCGGTGCAAACAGGGGGGCCTTCGGGAGGATGTATCCCCGCCCGGCTGTTTCAGCTGCCCATCGACTACGAGAGCCTGACCAAGGCCGGATCGATCATGGGCTCCGGTGGCATGATCGTGATGGATGAGCAAACCTGCATGGTCGATGTGGCCCGATATTTCATGGGTTTTTTCAAGGAGGAGTCCTGCGGCAAATGCTTCGTCTGCCGGAAGGGCACGCAGCGCATGTATGAAATCCTCGACGATATCTGCACCGGAAAAGCCGTTCCCGAAGAGCTCGACCTCCTCGAAGAGCTCGCTCAGGTCGTCAAGGATACCTCGCTCTGTGGCCTGGGACAGACCTCTGCGAACCCGGTTTTATCCACCCTTCGTTATTTCCGCGAAGAATATCTCGACCACATCCAAAACCGAAGATGCCCGGCTGGCGTGTGCAAGGCCCTCATCACCTTTCGGATCAACGATGCCTGCACGGGCTGCCAGCTTTGTGTGAAGCATTGTCCGGTTGGAGCGATTGCAGGGAAGAAGAAGGAACCGCACCGGATCGACCCTGAGAAGTGTTCGCGATGCGGGATTTGCAAGGCCGTTTGCAAATTTAGTGCGGTGGAAGTCCAATGACAGTCAGCCGAGGATAGGGTATATGATCACCCTCAGAATAAATGGCTTGGAAGTCTCGGTAGAAGAAGGCTCGACCCTCCTGGATGTGGCCAAGTTCCTGGGCTTTCCGATCCCCACACTCTGCCACCTGGAGGGGCTATCCCCTTATGGGGCGTGCCGACTCTGCGTGGTCGAAATCGGAGAGGAGCCCAGAACGAAATTGGTGACCTCGTGCACCTACCCGGCCGAGGAAGGGTTGCAGGTCCGCACCGCCTCTTCCCGCGTCGTCCGGGCCCGCAAGATCATTCTGGAGCTCCTCCTGGCCTCATGCCCTCAATCCAAAACGATTCAAGACCTGGCCTCAGCCTATGGGATTCGCCAGCAACGCTTTCGCCAAGAACACGAAGATTGTATCCTATGTGGTCGTTGCGTCCGGATCTGCGAGCAACAGATGGCCGCTAAAGCCATCGGTTTTCGGGGGCGAGGTGAAAAAAGAAGCATCGGCACCCCTTTCGATGCCCGTTCGGAGGTCTGCCGCTTGTGCGGGGCTTGCCTTTATGCCTGCCCCGTCTGTGAGCTTCGATGTACCCTGAACGAACCCGAGAGGGCGATCTGTGGGGCTTGCGCAAATCTGAGTCCTCCCTGCTTGGAAAAGGAACCGTTCGATGACATGATGTGTTATCTTTCCCCTTGTATGGCCTGCGAGATCAAAAGGGAATGAAAGGAGCGAATGGCGATGGCATTTTCGAGGATCAATGCATCGGCAGCAACCCTGACTAAAAACAGAACCGAAGGTTCTGTGGTTCCCGCATCCGGTATGTGCGTCACCTGTGTGGACGGCTGCATCGGCATGTGTGAGATCGGTAAGTCCGCTTACCGAGGGCACGAGGTCATCTATCCTCAACCCTTCGGAGTAATCACCACCGCGGCGGAAAAGAATTACCCCGTTGACTATTCCCACTTCAACATCATGGGCACGGTGGTCGGTGCTCATGGCATTGAGGCGGACAGCGATCGGGCCATCTTCCCGGAGGTTCGCCTCGAAGTCGCGCTGGGCGCTAAAGGTGAACTCAAGTTCCGCTACCCTTGGATCATCTCAGGAATCGGTTCCACCGACATCGCCAAGAATAACTGGGAAGGCCTGGCGATCGGGTCAGCCCTCTCTGGAACCGGATTGACCATCGGAGAGAATGTGGCGGGCATGGATCCCGATGCCCGCATCGAAAAAGGTCGTGTCGTCGATACGGTTGACCTGAAGCGAAGGGTAATGCTCTATAAAGATTACCAGCGGGATGGATTCGGCGCCATCATCGTTCAAGCCAATGTTGAAGACACCCGGCTGGGGGTCCATCCGTATGCCATCGAAAAACTGGGCGTCGAGTGCGTCGAGATCAAGTGGGGGCAAGGTGCAAAGGACATTGGAGGCGAGGTTAAGATCCGCCATCTTCAGAAGGCCCAGATGCTTCATGAACGGGGCTACATCGTTCTGCCCAACCCCACCCATCCGGATGTGATTCGTGCCTTCGAAAAGGGATCCTTCAAGGAGTTCGAACGGCATTCCAGAGTGGGGATGGTTACGGAAGAATCCTTCGCTCGACAAGTGGAGGCTTTGCGTCGCGCAGGAGCCAAGTACATCTTTCTCAAAACAGGGGCCTATCGCCCTTCAGATCTGGCGCGGGCTCTCGTCTTCTCTTCGAAGTACCAACTCGATCTGCTCACCGTAGACGGTGCAGGAGGCGGAACGGGAATGAGCCCCTGGCGCATGATGAACGAATGGGGTATCCCTCCTGTGGAGCTCCATTCCCTTCTCTATTCCTATGCCCAGCGCCTTGCGGCGAAGGGAAGATATGTTCCTCCCTTGGCCGTAGGTGGAGGATTCACCTTCGAGGATGGCATCTTCAAAGCCCTTGCCCTCGGAGCGCCCTTCGTGAAGCTCGTGGGGATGGCCCGGGCTCCTCTTGCCGCAGCCATGGTGGGCAAGACGATCGGTCGAGCCATCGAAAACGGACAGATCCCTGTCTACATCGAGCGCTTTGGCCACTCGAAGGAGGATATCTTTGTGACCGCGTCGACCCTCCGAAAGGAATTGGGCGAGGAGGCTTTTCAAAAAATCCCTGCAGGAGCCCTCGGCCTTTACACGTACTATGAACGTCTTGCCCAGGGTCTCCGACAGCTCATGGCCGGAAGCCGCAAATTCTCTCTCGAACACTTATCGAGAGGGGATATCGCAGCCCTCACGGTCGAAGCCTCTCATGTGAGCGGGATCCCCTATGTGATGGAGCTCGACAAAGACCTGGCCGAAGCGATCCTCGATTCCTGAAATTACCTTGAAGCCTTGGAGGAACCGTCGTGGCAGGCCCAGGGCCGAGAGGACTTTCGACGGCCGTTGAGGACCTTCAGCCCCTCGAACCAGAGGATGCTCGTCATGCCGGCGACAAGACAGATGGCCAGATCGGGCAGATGGAGGGTCGAAAAGCGGAAGAGGTCCCGCACGATCGGAACGTAGAGAACCAAGCCCAGAAAGACGAGCGCACCTGCCAAAACCCACCACAAAGCCCTGTTTGCTGTCCGTGAGCTTTCCCAGATCGTTCGCGACCACGACCGGTTGGTCAGAATGAGACCCAGGTTGGCGACGATCAGCGTCGTGAAGGTCAGCGCCCGGGCCTCAAGCTCTCCATGGCCCCGCCGAAAGGAAACCACGTAAACGCTCAGCACGATGAGCAAGACCACGATGCCCTGAAGGAAGCTCATGCCAAGGGTCCTCCTGCCGAACAGAGGCTCCTTAGGATTTCGGGGCGGCCGTCTCATCACGTCCGCTTCCTCGGGCTCCGCCTCAAAGACGACCGAACAGGCTGGATCAATGATCAATTCGAGAAAGACGATGTGAACGGGTTGAAGAACCAGGGGCCATTTCAACAAAACGGGAATCAACGACATGCCGGCAATCGGCACGTGGATCGCAAAGATATAGGCGATCGCCTTTCGGATGTTGTCGAAGATCCTTCGTCCCATTTTGACGGCCGAAACGATGGAGGAAAAGTCGTCGTCAAGGAGAACCAGGGCCGAGGCTTCCCGGGCGACATCCGTACCGCGGCCTCCCATGGCGATACCGATGTGGGCTGCTTTGAGGGCCGGCGCGTCATTGACCCCGTCGCCCGTCATGGCCACAATCTCCCCGCCCGCTTTCAAGGCATGGACAAGACGCAGTTTCTGCTCCGGAGTCACTCGGGCAAAGAGGTTCACCTCTTTCACGGACCGGACGAGCTCGTCCTCGCCCATCGCGTCCAGCTCGGGGCCGGTGATCAAACGACCGTCCCCTTTCAGGCCGATGGTCCGAGCGATGGTACGAGCCGTTGTGGGATAATCGCCCGTGATCATGATCACCCGTATCCCTGCCGCATAACATTCTCGAAGGGCCGCGGGGACGGCCTCCCGAATCGGATCCACCAGACCGATCAGCCCTAAGAATTCGAATTTGAAATCATGCTGCCCATCGGGTAAGGCCTTTGGTTTGAACCCGGCTTTGGCCACGCCCAGAACACGCAGTCCCTCCTCCGCCATTGAAGCGATTTGACAAGAGAGCCTTTCCGTCTCTTCCGGGTCGAGATGGCATAGGTCCGCAATGGCTTCGGGCGCGCCTTTGGCGGCGATCACGTAATCCTTTCCGGCCTCCGATTTCCAAACACGGGAAAGGGCCAATAATTCTCTCGCCAGCGGGTATTCGTGAACGAGCGTCCAGCCTCGATGAAGATGCTCCGTCCCGCCGAGAGAACGTTCCCCGAGCTCACGGATCGCCTTTTCCATGGGATCGAAGGGATCCGTTTGGCTGGCCAGGACACTGAACTCTACCAGCTCGTGAAAGGCCTCGGGAATCTCCCTCAACGCCCGATCTACATCCAGGGCGATCCCCCGGGCGAAGAGTTTCCTGACCTCCATCCGGTTCAGGGTGAGCGTTCCCGTCTTGTCCACGCAGAGCACCGTCGCCGAACCAAGGGTCTCAATGGCTGGAACGCGGCGCGTCAGCACCTGCTGGTGCGACATACGCCAGGCCCCAAGGGCCAGAAAGATGGTCAGGACCAAAGGGAATTCTTCGGGCAGCGTCGCCATGGCCAAGGTGAGCCCTGCAAGGAGACCTTTGAGCCAGTTGTCCCATGTCAGGCCATAAACGACGACTAGTGCACACAAAGCAAGCCCTACAAGGGCAAGGTGACGAACCAGCCTCGCCGTCTCCTTTTGAAGCGTCGTCTCCTCCGGTTCGAGAGAGCGCAAGGCTTTGCCGATCCTCCCGATCTCCGTGTGAAGCCCTGTCGCCTTCACTTCAGCAACCCCCTGCCCCTGAACGACAAGGGAACCCGAAAAGACGAAGGGGAGATCCTCGCCACCGGGACGCCCCATCGCCTCCACATCGGGGGCTGCCGTCTTGCGCACGGGCACCGATTCTCCTGTGAGCAACGATTCGTCAACGAGAAGGTTGACGCACGAACGGAGCACGCCGTCAGCGGGCACCCGGTCGCCTTCGTGAAGGACGACCACGTCGCCTCGGACGACCTCCCGGCCAGCGATCCTTTTCTGCTGGCCCCCACGAATCACGAGAGCCCGGGGACTCGAAAGATCCCGAAGGGCCTCCAGAGCCCGTTCCGCCTTTTGTTCCTGGTAAAGGGTAATCCCGAAGACCACGAAAACGAAGCCGAGCAGCATCAGCGCCTCCCCCCTCTCTCCCATGAGGAGGTAGACGGTTCCACAGGCCATAAGGAGAAGGAGCATCGGTTCCCGCATCGCCTCGAAACCGATCTCGGCGAGACTCCTCTTCTTTGCAGAAGGAAGCTCGTTATAGCCTTCTTCCTTCAGGCGTCGGGCCGCTTCTTTCTCGGAAAGCCCGGTGAAGGAGCTCATTTCAGATTCTTTGACCCGAACATTCATCTCGGTCTCTTTCCCATATCCACGCTTCGGGCAACTTCTTGCCCGGACTCAACGGTCGTGGATCAAAAGCCTTGCCTTATTCCTTCGAGAGGGGAATGGGCGTCCATTCCCGCTCCTACGGGATGAAGGGACGATATTGCATTTTCCACTGAAATCATCCAAGATTTTCTCAGGAGGTCGAAGATGGAAAAGACACGACTCCTTCTCCTTGGACTCCTTGTGGTTTTTATCTCGGGCTGTGCCCACGTCATTTCAAAGGAGGCAAGGCAGCGCGCCGATCTTTCCTTGACCCCCGCCCGGGTCAGAGAGGACCCGGAGAAATACCGTGGGAAATGGGTCCTTTGGGGAGGCGAGGTGATCGAAGCCTTCACACAGAGGGACGGAACGACCCTCCTCGAGATCTTCCATCGTCCCCTCGGCTGGAGGGGCGAGCCGAAAGAAACCGACGCCTCCGAGGGCCGGTTTCTCGCTCTGGCCGAGAAGTACCTCGATCCTTACCTCTTTCGCAGAGGTCGAAAGGTGACGGTGGCCGGAGAAATCCAGGGAGAGCGGACCAAGCCTCTCGGAGAGATGGAGTACCGCTATCCCCTCCTCCTCGCACACGAAATACACCTGTGGCAGGAGACGCGCGTCTACTTTTATCCCTACCCCTATTACGATCCCTGGTGGTGGGGCTATCCCTATGGGTGGAGGTTCTACTTCCACTATCACTACCCCCGCCGGTGACGGGGTCGAGCCCCGCCACACCGGGCCGTTCGCCCACAGCCCAATAAAACAACCCCCAAAACGAAAAAAGGGTTTGGCCTCCTGGGCCTAACCCTTCTGCAATATGGAGGCGGCAACCGGATTTGAACCGGTGAATAACGGTTTTGCAGACCGTCGCCTTACCACTTGGCTATGCCGCCATATTTGGAGCGGGAAACGGGATTTGAACCCGCGACTTCAACCTTGGCAAGGTTGCACTCTACCGCTGAGTTATTCCCGCTCATCTTTTCTCTATCAAGATTTATTGTTACAAGATTCGAAGAAGCTTGTCAAGAGCCTGAAAGAGCCTTTGTCCATCGCCCGCGGGATGGCCTTTGCCTCTCGAAGCACTTCCCTGTCAGAGGATAATCGCTTTGAGAAATCTTCGGAAGTAATCGATGCCCGAAAGGACGGCCAAGATCATGGCCACCCAAAGAAGTGCCATGCCCAGGTAATAGAGACGGATGGAGAAGTAGTCTCCGTTGAGTATGAAGAAGGTGATGGAAGCCACCTCAAAGAAGGTCTTGTATTTCCCCAACCGCCCTGCGGCGATGACAAGGCCTTGGGAAACCGCGATCCCTCTCAATCCCGTGACAGCGATCTCTCTGCCCACGATGACGATCACCATCCACACGGGAACCCCTCGGGTCGTGATTAGGCCGATCAAGGCGGTCACAATGAGGAGCTTGTCCGCCATGGGGTCGAGAAAGGTCCCCAACGTCGTCACGAGGCTTCGTCGTCGGGCCAAGTATCCGTCGAGCGTATCGGTCACGGCGGCGAGGAGAAAAAGCGCGGCCGTCAAGACCTGGTAGAGCGGCTCGGGGTTCCGAAGCAGCACAAGAATGATCGGAATCGCCAGAATCCTTGTGATCGAGATCCCATTGGGAAGGCTTAAGATCTGTTTGCGGCTCAGTTTCTCCATTCAACGTGTCTCCTGCCTGAGGACTCTCCTCGGGGCAGAGAAAAGCAGGCACGAAGGGGCTCCGCGGGACTAAGGCTTGTAGGACTGATAAAGGGCTAAAACCTTCCTGACATAGTCGATGGTCTCCCGATACGGGGGAATCGTTCCTAACTGGGCGACGATGTTTTCGCCGGCATTGTAAGCGGCGAGAGAGAGTTTCAAGTCGTTATTGAAGAGGGAAAGAAGATACTTCAGATATCGAATCCCTCCTTCGATATTGTCCCGAGGATCAAAGATGTTGGAGACCTTCATTCGCTGGGCCGTCTCCGGCATCAACTGCATGAGACCCCTCGCTCCCTTCCTCGAGATCGCATAAGGGTTAAACCCTGACTCGGCCCGGATGATCGCTTTCACGAGATGAAAGTCAACCTCATAGGCTTTGGCAAGCTTCGCAATGAGAGAATCATAGATCGTCGAATCGGCCGTTGAATAGAGGACCGTAGCCCTCTCAGGAACCGTCGTATTTTGAGAAGCAGCCTCCTTCTTGTCGATCTCGTCGTCCCTCTCTCGGAGGTAAAGCTGATAACGCCCATCCCGAGGACAATTCGTGAAGTGGATGACCCCATTCTCATCGACATATTTATAAATCCCAGCCGACGAAAGGGCGGTCAAGAAGAAGCACGACACGAAAGCAAGGAGCGCGCAAAAACATCTCATGTGGAACTGGGTTCCCCTTCTTGATGGGTTGATAAAAAATTTACCACAATCGAAAGGCTCTGTCAACGAAATCATCCCCAAAAATCCCGATTGAAAAAGCGAAACCCTTTTCCCATCGGATTCTTGCGAACACCTGCAAGCAGCGTGGGAATCTCGCTGTAGAAGGCCAGATTGCTTCGGTTCCCTCCCAATGACCACTTGGGTCCCCCCCTTGCCAAGGAGGAGAAAAATCACAAAGCATTTGAATCACAAAAGGTTCCGGGCAGAAACAGAGGTCGCCCCATTCCAGGGATTAGCAATTTTTGTGCCATCCAGGTGGCAGATCAATCCATCCGATCTCTTCCGACCCTGCTCACTCGAAATAGGGTTGGATTTCCTTGGCGAGGGTTTCGGGGGAGAGGACGCAGATCACCTCGCCGTGAAGCTTTTCGAAATAGTTGATATCGCTCGTTCCCCACGGCGGCATAGTCGTTCTCGGGCAAAGCCTTCCATAGACCCAATTGCGGACCCCCTCCCATGTTCCCGAGAAGAGGGAAAGATTAAAGCTATACGTCCGCGTATCGATCAGATATTTGAATATCCGAACCAAGCCTTCCGAGAAATCACTCCAATTTTTTGCGGAGAGATCGGACAGATTCTCCAGGCCTTCGAACAAGACGAGAATCTCTCCAAGGATGCCCAGAGGTGAAAAAGAGGAGCAGAAATGAGTCTCGCCGATCTTTCCGATGTACCTTTCTCCGGCCCCTTTCTCCTCCAAGAGGTAATCTTCCCAGAAAAAGGCGCCTTTTTCGCGGTGGTAAGTTTTCAGCCCTTCGAGCACCGCCCGATGTTTGACCGTAGGCTCTTCCTGAACCACCACCTGGAGATGAGGATGAAGGACCCCGGCCCCTGCCTGGAGGAGGTAATTGCAGTTGACGGAGGCGTATTGATCCTCGGGACAGATCTTTTCAAGCCTCGAAATCCCCTCGCTGACCGCTTCAAAGCCGTCTCGCAAGATCTCCGGTGTGAATCGATCGATCTGGAGGAAGTGGTCCTCGGTCAGGGCGACGACCCAATTGTGCTTTGCATAGGGAAAGGAATTGGGGAAAAGAACGGCCCTTCCTTTCCGGATTCGTCCCTCCACTGCGATCTCGGGAACGAGTCGGGGCGTGAGCGTCTCGATCTGCTCGGGACAAAAGGGGCAACCTTTCCGGGAGGCCTCAATTAAATCGTGGGGGATCGAGGCATCGGGGAACCTTCTTCGAAAAGGGAGAATCCGGCTGTGGTGACCTGTAAGAGGGTCTTCCCTCACCTCGATCGTCAGTTCCTTCTTCTGAAATCCCTCTTTGGGATCAAGGAACCAAACCCGGTCCTCCTTAAGGCGTCTCTCGATCCTTCCCACTTTGCACTCTCCTTCTCTTACGTCTTCAAGTTCCCTCTCAAGAAGAGAAGCCTCGAAAGGCGAAATCCGACGATCCGTACTTTCTTTCACGGCTTATTAATCTTCTCAAAATAGAAATGACAGACACCTCCCTCTCCCGCCTTGGCGGGAGAGGGCTGGGGTGAGTGTGTTCCCTTGGAATTGCCCCCTCACCTCGATCCTCTCCCCAAGGGAAGAGGAAGATTCTTTTTCCCTTGGTTTGCCCAGACAAATATGAGCATACTAATAAGAATGTGCGAACATGAACATTAACAGGCGGGTTTGTCCTTCGTTCGATGTTTACGACAAGATCTTCGTTCTCCCCATCGACCGTTCAAGCTGCGCCTTGGCAATGTTGTAAGCGCTCAAGGCGAGGTAATAGTTCTGTCTTGCCTGTGCTAGCAGCGCCACGGCATCGAGGACCTCGGTCTGGGTGGCGACTTGATTCTTGTAGCGTTCTTCGTTGATCCTCAGGTTCTCCTCGGCCTGTTCAAGGGATTTTTGGGCAACACTGATGTTCTTCTCTGCGTTAAGCATGTTGAGGTAGTTTTGCTTGACCTCAAGAACGATTTGCTCCACGATTTGAGTCTTCGCGTCTTCGGCCTGATTGACCTTCACCTTGCTTTCAGCCACCTTGTAGGCCGTCTTCCCCCACTCGAAAATGGTGAAGGAGGCCACGGCCTGTGCGGACCAGTTGTGGCCACGAAGCTCGCCCAAAAGGCTCGGTTCTTCAGAACTTGTGCTGTAACTCCCCCCTAGACTCACCGTGGGATAGAATCCCGCCTTGGCGATTTTGACGGCCTCCTTCGCTTGCTCGACCGTCAGTTGAGCGGCTTTGATCTCGGGGCGTTGGCGCAAGGCCTCTTCAACCGCCTCTTCGAATCGAAAGGCATGGGGTTTATACTCGAGGATATCCACGACTTGAACCGGGGTATCAATGGACCTTCGAAGCAACGTGTTGAAAGAGGCCTTCGTCAATGCGAGAGCATTCTCTGCCGTCACCAGGGCCTGAACCGCATTGGCCAGTCGCACCTCCGCTTGAAGGACGTCGTTCTTTGCCACAATGCCCACCTCGAAAAAGGCCTTGGACACCTCCAGTTGAGACTCGAACTGTCTGACAGCCTGCCGGGCCACCTCGATCGCCCTCCCGGCGGTCAGAATGTTGAAGTAGTTGATCCTCGCCTGAAGAACGATGTCAAGTGTTGCGATATCCACATTCCATTTTGAAATGTCAACACCAAGCTTTTCGAGTTGATAGCTCGCCGAAAGGGCACCCCCCGTGAAAAGGGGCAAGGAGGCCCCACTCCCGAGACTGAAAACATCGCGGTCCGTTCCGGGGACACTGACCAGGTCTCCTGTAAGGGGATCCTTCTTGCCGAGCAAAACATAGTCGATGAGAACTGGCTTGCTGTAGTGGGTGTAAGCGTATTGGGCTGTCCACTTGGGAAGAAAATCGGTGAAAGCTGCTTTGGTCCTGAACTCGGAGGCGCGAACCTGTTCCTTCGCAGTATGGATCCGTAAGTTCCGCTCAAGGGCGATCTTGATCGCCTCTTCCAAAGTCATCGCCTCAGGGGGCGCGGGTTGGGGGCCGAGGTCTTTGATCGACATTCTGATCGGGCCTGGGCTCTCTTCCGCTTTTGGAGCTGGGGTTGATGATGGGGCTGTTTCTGCTTTTTCAGCATTTGCAGGAGAGATCTCGCTTCTCCTTTGATCCGGATCCTTAGCCGCGGCAGCGCTTTCTGTCTTGGTCGGAGGCTCCGATGGAACTTTCACTTGCAAAGTCCGACCTGAAACGGCGTCCGTTTTGGCCGAGCTCTGGGTCTCGGCTTTCCCATTTCTTTCCCTTTGTGTGACGCCCTTTTCTTCCACTTTCGGGAAGCTTCCAAAGGCGATTCGAAGCCCCTCTCTCTCGGGTTTGATTTCAAAGGAGGGTATCTCCTTCCCTCGAGGATAGACAACAAATCTCACCTTGTCAGGGTGTCGGCCGATGCGAACTTCCTTGATCACGGAATCGTCGGTTTTGACGAGGGTTTTCCCAAATCGTAAGGCTACGTTCTTGACGTCGATCACGAATCTCGTAGGCGACCCAAGCCTCAGCGTTTCGTACTTTCCGATTTCACCGTCTCCGGTGATCGTGAAATCCGTGAAGTCGCCTCTCTTTTCCAGCCGAACATCGACGATCTTTTTGGCCTTTGATCGGTCCTTTTCGGTTGAGACGCTATCTTCTTTTCCACCCTTTATTTTTGCCTCATTCCCTTTCACGACAGGGGCCGAAAACCCGATCTCCCCCCCCCAACCGACCAAGAGGAAAAGCACGATCAGGCTGATCCTTCCAAACCACTTCGTGCCCATCCGCCGACCTCCTTCTCATCTCTCAAGGCTCGATCGTCATAATCTTTCAAGCGACCACTCGATCGAAGGCCCCATAACGCCACTACCGATAATCCCCTTCGATCTTGGACATCCTCTTAATGTATGATAGGTCATCATAAACAAAAAAGGAGCTTTTGTCAAATAAACCCGTTGGAGAACAGAATCTCATGTGCTGTCTCACGCTCTCGATGTAATAGGTCGAATCTTATCGCTTTTTGGACACCTTGGTCAAACGATTGTCCTTCTCTCAGGGACGGCTCCTCCCGCCAAACTACCCGTCTTCGTGTCAGGCCGACCTACGAGAACAATAGGAAGGTCAACAGGTAACATCCGGCTCCTGCCCAGAGGACCGATGCAAATCCCGCTCCCATAGCCATCATCATGGCAATCAGAGGAGCGAGAACGGAAAAGCAGCCGTTGACCGCCCAGGCCCATGGTATCAGCGCTGGGTCTTCCTGGCCGAGGTTCCTTAGCCCGAAGGGAAAGGGGTTGCCCATGAGGAGACCCAGCGGGAGAAGGGTCAAGAAGCCGAGGGCAACTCGGAGTGGCATTGTCATGGAAGAGATCGATCTCAGAAAAGAAGGAAGCACAAGATCGTATGCGATCACCAGGAAAGAAAGAACCGCAACAAGGTAGGATCCCCTGTGCGTTTCCCATCGATGGCCCAACAGGCTACCCAGGCCTGAACCGAAAAGAAGGGAAGTCAGGACAAGGGCTACGGCAAGGGGTGGGTTTTCATAGGGCAAGATAAACCTTTGGATGAGAGCGACCTCCACGAACATGAATCCCAATCCGATCAGGGCAAAGTAGCCGAGGGTTCTTGCGGGAAAAGTACGACACCGCGGTTTCGTCGCGAAATTCGAGGGTTTTGCCCTTTTCGCCACCCAAAAAGGGATGAACACCAAGGCAAGGCTTAGAAGGCTGACTTGGATGAAAACGATGGGAAGAAGATATCCTTCACCGATGAAATACTGCCATTTCCCGCCCATCGCTCTGTAAATCTTGAAGATGTTCTTCAGTTTGAGATAGAGGTGGGGAAAGGGGTTCGAATCCCGGACGGGTTCGATATCGAAAAGGTAGCTCTTGATGAAATCCTTGCGTCTTGCGGGATCGAGAAGCTGCTGAAAGGCCAAAAAATGATCTGGAGAGGGTGTCTGGACATGGAGGTTCGTCTCTTCTTCCTTGACGCCTGGATAGTAGACGATGTCGAACCGCCGCTCTTTCGAGAATCCTTTGATCAGACTGATCTCCGTCGAGTTCAGCGGAGAACGCTTCGCCACCATGCAGAGGGTTCCCCAACTTCGGACGGCAGCAAGATGAAGCCCGGGGTCCACCACACCGATCTCCTTCAAGGCCTCTCTCAGGCTGTTCAAGAGCCTAAGCTCCGTTCTCGGCGGAGGCAGAATGAAAAGGTTGATGCTGAGCACACCCTGAGGCGTCAAATGCTCAAGATATTCTCGGAAGGCCTCGACCGTGTATCGGTAATCTTCGGCCATGCCGAAGGAACCGGACGGGATCGCCCCGGTTAGCGACATATCGATGAGGTCGAACCCCTTTTTCTCTCTTCGGAGCCATGAGCGGCCCAGCTTGGACCACGCCTTTTCGCCGTAGATTCCGCCGGAGAAAGCTCCCAGTTCGTTGTGAAGGACCTCAAGGAGAAAAGGCCTGCTTTCTACTTTGAACACCTCCTTGGATCCGTGGCGCAAGGCCAGAAGAACGTGAAGCCCTCCCTTGGGATCGAGGACAACGACTCGTTCTCTTGGGCCTATGGCATAGGGTAACGCTGCGGGCAGGAATTCAAGAAAAGCCAGCTTCGAAGGGTCGTCGGCCGAAGTCACCGCGTTCATCTCCCCTCCGTCAACGGTAAAACCCATCTGCTCCGGAAGGGATTCGAGATATTGAAAGCTCAGTCCCGGCGCAAAACGTACCGCCGGACTTCGAAACAGATCGATTCTCGCAAAAGGCGTGTCGATGGTCTTCAACTTTCTTGCGCCCGGGTATCGCAGCGCCATTTCCAACTCCTTGTAAGGGGAGATCTTCATCCGTGCGAATCCAGGCTGAAAAGCCAGGATGAGGACGTTGGCGACAAGGACGATCAAAGCGATGGCACCCTTCGTCTTATTTCCAGCAAGAAAAGTTGCGCAGAGCGCCAGGGACGAAATGGCCATGACCGCTCGATCCGGAGCCACCCCGAAGAGAAGGACAAGGACCGCTACAGAACCCATCCCCGCTCCCAAGAGATCAGCGCCGTAAAGAAGGTTCGTGTCTTCGCTGAAGGAAGAGAAAGAAGTACCGATGACAAGACCCGTAAAGAAAAAGGGCGAGGAGAGGAGGATATAGTAAGCACCCACACAGAGAAGCGGTGTCCAGGACCAAGAAAGGGTGATGGGATCGAAAGGAATTGGGTTGGCGAGCAGGTAGCTCACGGAAATGCTCGCTCCTACAAGTAGACCGTAGAGGCCGAGGCGAGACGGATCCTTGAGTTTGGGAAAGAGGGAAAGGGCCGTGCCGCTGGCTCCAAGGCCGAGCATGGCGATGCTGACGATCATGAAGGCGAAATGATACCCGAGAGCGATCGAAAAAATCCGTGTAAGCAGAACTTCGTATGCCAAAGAAGAGAACGAACAGAGGAAAAGGATGGAAAGAAGCCTTGATCTTTTCATGAAATGCTTCAGCCTTAAACTTTCCAATCCCCTCCCGGCCTCCTCTCTCAGAAACCAAGCACCCTTATCCTCCTCTGTTTGTAACTATACCAAGAATCTGCCAAAATGGCCACACCCTGTCCAGAGCGGCACGGCCCTCCCAGGTTTTATCTATCCCCGAAAAACACGAGGTGCTCTATCATTGCAATCGCAAAAATAGAGCACCTTTGATTCAAAAGGCCGCGACGAAGACCGTTCAACGCGGAGAGAAAAGAACCTTTTCTTGCTTCCTCATGAAAGGAAGAGAGAGTCCTCACTCTTTACCCGTATTTGCATAACAGAACCCCTGTGAGGACGTCCTGGAGGCCTTGTCAAGCGGGTTCTCTTGACATCTGGCTATCATAGGTTCACTATGAGTGAAGTTCAGCAGAGTTGGCCGCCGTGTGTATTTCCCTTCCCGAAGGTGCCGCTACAAGACGTCCTTGATGGCCCTTTCCGGAGCTCTTGAGCAGGATTTGTTGCAACATCGCTGCAAACAACGGTATAAACGATTTCGTTCGCCAGGGACGTGCTGCTGGTGAGAAAAATGCCTGTGACGGCCATCCACATGAGAAAGAAGGTGAGGCTTTTCTCTTCGAGGCCGCCGGCTTCCTTCCCGGCAAGCCACAAGGGCTTGCCCTACGAAAGACCTAAAACAGTTCGTCCCTGCACCAGGCAAGCCCAGGGCAACCGCACAGGGTTGCCCCTACAAAATTTAAACCCCGCGGGAGCGCCTGGAGGGGCCGGAATCGGAGTGCGAGGACTTTCCTGGTTCGTGGGTGCCCTCCGGGCATGGGGCTCCCCATCCATTGATCATGGCTCCGAAGGGTCTTTGAGCTTAACCACCCTTTCGCTGATCTCAAGAACGTGGAATGTCATCGCCTTGAAGGATTCGAGAAGGCCCAGGTAGATGGGTGCCGATTTGGGCATACAGACCCCTTCGATCAACCGCTGCTCATGCTCCTCCGAGAAGATGTCGATCGTTCTGAAGAGGGCCTTTCCCTTCTCCTTGATCTGTTCTGCCAAGAGTCGGTTCTGGGTGGTGATCAGGTCTGGAAGGTTCTTCAGCAGATCGATCGTCTCCCGGGCCACGTCACTCACTTCCCTGATGCCCCGATCGCTGAAATAGATGTCTTCGTGCACCATTCTTTTCAGGCGATCGAGAACGCCATCGATGTTGAATCCGATACGATCAAAGTTCGATGCGATGGCAAGGAAGGGCTTTCCCCAATCTCGTCCTCTCTCCTCCGTCGAAGACTTGGAAACGAGATATCCGGTCAGCTCGGAGGCATGCCGCTCCACCTCCTTTTTCAGCGCCTCCGCCTCTTTGATCGATTCCTCGGTAAGATGGGGGTATCTTTTTAAAGCCTCTTCCAGCATTTGCGTCAGGCTCTCGCAAACAGAAATCAACTTTTTGGCCACCTCTTTTTCCATCGATCCGACCCTCCCAAAGCGTATGGCAGACGGTAACATGAAAGGCATATCCTCCAAGGGACCCTCTCCCCGGGAAGCGCCTCAACTGAGCAACGATTTCAACCGGAGGGCATCGCCGTACATGCTCATATTATTGAACATCAGGTATCCCTCCAGGTACGCCCTGGCGATTCTTTCCAACTCGAGCAAGTCTTTGTCGGTGTACGTGTATTGATAGCCGGTTCTGCCGTGGAGGCGTGCGTAGAGCAGGCGACCCGAGACGGTTGGAGTTACAAAAGGATCGAGACAAGGAACGAGATTGAGCTCCTGGCAAAGCCGCTCCACTTCCTTCTCTCCCCATCGTCCCCGGGGCTCCCAGATGAAGATGAATCGATCCCTTTCGACCTTCTCAAAGAAACGGCAAAGACGATCGATGTTCTCCTTCGAAGGTTCGAAGCTCGCCGGACACTGAAAAACAATCTTCGTAGCTCCCAAGGCCTTGGCAAACTCTGCTGTTTCGGCCCAGGCCTTCATCACCGGTTCCGTGTCTTTGAAGGACCCGTATTCCCTTCTTCGCTGCTCTGGGATTGCCCTTCGTAGCCTTCGATAGGTGGGGCTCGAAGGCTCGTGAGTGATCAACTGCCAGGCCTTCATCGTAAACTCGAACCCCGACGGAGCCTCCTTTCGCCATTTGCCCGCTGTCGAAACCTCCGGAAGTTGGTAGAAGGTCTGTTGCACCTCCACGACGGAGAAGGCCCTGTAATACGTCTCCCTTTTTACCGGAAAGCCGCAACAGCCCACGTGAATCATGGCCGATCCCTTTCTCTCCCTTTCAGCATCAGCCTTTCGGCTAAAAGAGCTTCAGTTGCCCTTCCGGGCCTCCTTCTTCTTTCTTCTCCGGGAACAAGCTGATCTTTCCATAAGCGCCGTCGTGTCCGGGGACGATCGAAACCTTCCCCTGCCTCATCCGGATGATCCCTTCCAGAATCGGAGGGGGAGCAAAACTTGCCAGCTCCTCCGGCGCGGCATCGAGAAGGATGCGAAACTCCGATCCCCCTCTCTCGACCAGTCGCTCGTACTCCAGATCCACCCCCTTCGTACCGACTTTCGTTCCCAAGGCCTCTGCAATGATCTCTTCCAGTGGAATGAGATGAAGGGAAGGGATGGCGTTTCGAGGGATGAAGCCTTGGGGACGGTCGGCAAGCTCTTCCACCCGATGCATCACCCCCACCGTCAGCCTTTTCTTACAGACCGGGCAAAGATACCCGTGAGCCTTCGTCTCGGAAGGCGAAAAAATCACCCGACAATCCCGATGCCCATCGTAATGGTATTTCCCTTCCTCGGGGAAAAACTCGATGGTGAAAAGAAGCTTCTTTCGATCCTTCTTTCGAATGGCCTCCGTGATTTCCCGATAATCCAGCTCGCAATCGAACACGTTGGCTTCTCTTCCCAAGCGATTGGGCGAGTGGGCGTCGGAGTTCGAAAGAAGGGTGATCGAATCGAGGGCCGAAAGCCTCCAGTTCATCTCGGGATCGGAAGAAAGCCCTGTTTCGATGGCCCGGATGTGAGGAGCCATCTCGCCGAAACACTCCTCCATCGAATCGAACCCGGAGTTGGCCCCGAAAATTGAAAACCATGGGGTCCAGGCATGGGCGGGAACGAGAAGGCAATCGGAAGAAATCTCCAGGATCATCTGGACGAGGTTCTTGGCTGGAAACGTGAAAATGGGACGTCCATCCGACGAGAGTTTCCCCAAGTTGGCCAATCGCTCTGAGATCGCCTCAGCCACCTCGAAGCTGGGTGCAAAGATCAGGGTATGGATGCGTCTGCTCTTTCCACCCTGGCTGTAAATATTGCTGACCTCTGTCGTGAGAATGTAGCGAACCCCTTGCTCCCCTTTTCTTAAACGGAGGAGACCGTTGCCCAAGGGCTCCAGCTTCGAGCGAAGCTCCGCAAAATAGGTGGGATGGGTGAAGTCGCCTGTCCCAAGAAGGGAGATCCCCTTTTTCCTAGCCCATACCGCCAGGGTTTCGACCTCCATCTCCTTGCTCGTCGCCCTGCTGAACTTCGAATGAAGGTGAAAATCAGCAATGATGCGCATCGCTACTCTCGGCCTGACCGAAAATCCCACCACCAGGGCTTAGCCCTCTCCGGGCAACCACATAGGGTTGCCCCTACGGCAACCGCATAGGGTTGCCCCTACAAAAGAACCCATCCTGGAGAAACGATTTTCATGGTTCGAGGGTGCCCCCGGGCATGGGATACTGTATCGGGAATTACCAAATCCAAGTCCGATCAGGAAGACTCAAAGTCGTTGGCCTCCACAAGATCTAAACTGAATTGACGCAGTCGCCGGATGGCCTCCATCTTCTCACGGTCTCCGATCTTAGCTCGCTCCAGTGCCGTCGATAGGACCTCGATCGTCTGGTCGTAGGTCTTCCGATCCACAGGATAAGGGTGACCATCTTTTCCGCCGTGGGCGAAGCTGTAGCGGGCAGGATCGCGCAAGCTCGGCCTGACCCCATAGATCAGTTCTGATAGAAGGCTCAGCGCCCGAATCGTCTTCGGCCCAACACCCTGAACCCCCAAGAGGGTTTCGAAGTCTTCCGCCGTGCGATCGTGAATTTGGGTAAAAACCTTCTCCATCCGCTCCAGGCGGATCATCTCCATCGGCACCCCGTGCCCTTCCGGCAGATAAAGCTCGTTGACCTTCTTCGCCTCGGCCATGAGCCGTTCGGGAGCCTCATGGGAAAGGGTAGCGATCGCCTGCCGCGCCTCGTCGCTCTCCTGGGCAACCAGATTGAGGGTTTGGCCCTTCTGATCGCAGCAGACAGCCCAGTGGGGTTCGCAGACAAAATCTTTCATCCCCTCGCTCAGCCAGTGGTATCGTCGAGCGTACCGAGTTTTTTCGTTCATTCCCTGCTGCACCACAGCCCACGAACCCTCCCTCGTAAAGAAGAAGGCGTGATGATAGAGCTGATAGCCGTCCTGGACGGCTGCGCTGTCGACCTTGGCAGACATGCGACTCGCGTAGATCAGGGGATCCCCATCCAGAGCAAGCCGGTCACAGATCTCAGCGATCTCTCGAGGGGTCTTCCGGGAGGCTCCGCCCTTTCCACCGGCCACATAGAGACCGATTTCCCTGTCGAGGCCTCGAAGACCCTCTTTCAGCGCACCGCAGACGGTGGTGGTCACCCCGCTTGAGTGCCAGTCAAAACCCAAGACACACCCAAAGGCCTGAAACCAGAAAGGATCGGAAAGGCGCCGAAGCACTTCACCTGAGCCGTAGGTGTCGACGACAAAAAGGACCACCTCCCTGGAGAGACGCTTCATCCTTTGAAAGAGCCACGAGGGGGCTTTACCGTAATGGAGTGGAAGATGGGCGATTCCGGTTTTCATCGTTCACCCTTTGGGGGCTGAAGATGTTCAGCCCCTGCAGATTTTCAGTCCCTCCATATGTATTTTCGAACCCTGTAGCCTTAATCCTCAATATTCACGATTTTTTGATTCGATTTCAATCCAGAAAGGATCGTCACACGGGATTTCGGCACACCAAAATGGAGGGCCAGGGTCTCGATCACCGCCTGATTGGCCTTCCCTTCTTTTGGAGGCGCCTTGACCCTCACTTGAAACTGGTTGGGTCCCGTTTTTTCGACCGCGCATTCTCTTGAATGGGGTTTGACCCTGACAAAAATTTTCATTGGCTTCCAATCCTCTGGGAAAGGGGCTGTGTGCAGTCCGCTACAGAATCTATCGAGATGGGGGACACGTTGCAACGGACCCTACTGGCCACGGCTTCTCCTAACTCAGGACGTGCATGTTGCCGATCCTCACCCTTCTCAATCCCTCTT
>Ga0315298_1003271_pt1 | contig 26149 bp, 22 predicted proteins | sample WHS_1_MG_FD_203077 | JGI IMG/M metagenome (GOLD analysis project Ga0315298, IMG submission 203077) | Extremophilic microbial mat communities from Washburn Hot Springs, YNP, Wyoming, USA - WHS_1_MG | ecosystem: Environmental > Aquatic > Thermal springs > Hot (42-90C) | place: USA: Wyoming... | reverse complement strand
GCATCCGGTACCCCCCTTCCAGCTCCTAACACCGAGTCACCCAACAGCGAGAGTATTATACATACAAGGGACGCGGTCCCCGCGTCCGCGTGGTTAGGACGGACGCAAGCCCTGGGTATGGCATGATTACCGAGGAGCGAACGAACGGCCGGTGGCCTAATAGGGAGATGCTCCGGTCAAACGCAAGTCTTTCCCGCGGGCGTGCGGAGCCCGCCCCTCCGCGGGGTTGGTGATCCGAGCTGGGATGGCCTCGGGGTGGAAGGCCGGGGGATACGCGAGGGCCGATTTTCTCGGAGGGACGCGCTCTGCGCGTCCGGATTGCAAGGCCTCACGGATAGCAAGGACTTTCATTAGCGCCGGTGGCTAGGCGAGAGGCCGGTGGTTGAATGGGAATACACGGGGAGGAGGTTAGGTTTTCCTTGCGGGCGTGCGGAGCCCGCCCCTCCGCGGGGGGAAACGCGGGTGAGAGGCCTTTCGGGGCAAGCCCGGGGATAATGTGGAGGGGTGGTTCTCTCGGAGGGGCGCGGTCTCCGCGCCCGCGGTGCGAGGCCATGCGCGTACCAAAAGATCTCATCAAGTGCCAAGGATAGGCGAAAAACGGAGTGGCCGGTCACGACACGCTTGGCTGAGACCCAATGCTGTCCTTTACGGGCCTGCAGGGCCCGCCCCCCGGGGGAAGGCCCAATGAAGAGGGTCTCAAGGGAAGGGCGCGCCAGTCTTCCGGGCCTCAGGATTCGGGCTCCTGGAAAGTAATACAGGGCTTAGGCCTTGATCCTCGCATTCATCCCAAAGATCTCTACTCAGTCCTTCTTCTCGTCCCCAGGCCCTATCAAGGGGAGAACTTTCTCCACCTGGAAGAAAACGAGGTGTCGGCCTTCCTCGTCGCCCTCATACCTGCGCCTCTTGAGAGAACGGAGGAGCTCCGTGTCCTTCTCCTCTTTTACCTTCCTTAGGTGAAGCCTCACTCCCTTCCACCCTTCCCCATCCTCCTTGAACAGGTAGGCCGCATGAGGTCCATCTCCGTTCCTCCTTTCAAACCGGTTCAGCTTCCAACGAAGCCCTCGGGGCTTCCATCCTTTGGACGCCCACACCAAGGGGAAGGATTCTTGCGAAGAGTCTCTTGGGAGCCCCATTCGTGGGGGCGTTGGGGATTCGAACGTCCCCTTTTCCGGGTTTTCGTTGACTGGGTAGCCCAGGTGGTTTAATGTACAAAGTTTGTTGAGACTCCCAATGGAGGAATGAGTTGCAGATCCAAGCTGTGAGGGGATTCCGGGATGTCCTTCCGGGGGAGGTGGCCCTCTGGCAGAAAGTGGAGGCGATAGCCCGATCTGTCCTCGAGAGATACGGATTCAGGGAGATAAGGATACCGATTCTCGAGAAGACCGAGCTCTTCTCGAGGAGCATCGGCGAATCCACTGACATAGTGGAGAAGGAGATGTACACCTTCACGGACAGAAGCGGCATCTCCCTCACCATGAGGCCGGAAGCCACAGCAGGGATCCTCAGGGCGTACATAGAACACTCCATGTATCAGCTAGAGCCCGTGAGCAAACTCTATTGCATCGGGCCCATGTTTCGGCACGAGAGGCCCCAGAGGGGTCGTTACAGGCAATTTCACCAGATAAACGCTGAGGTCCTAGGTTCCTCGGACCCGAGGACCGATGCGGAACTTCTCGCCCTCCTCAGGACTCTTTTCGAGGAGTTGGGCCTGAGGGAACTCGACTTCCAGCTGAATTCACTCGGTTGTCCTAGCTGTAGGCCCGGGTTTCGGTCAAAGGTGGCAGAGTATCTGGGAAGAAAAAGGGCTCGTCTTTGCTCGGACTGCCAGAGGCGCCTCATGACCAATCCCCTCAGGGTATATGACTGCAAGGTGGAGACGTGCAGGGAGGCCTTGGCAGGGGCACCAGTGGTTCTGGATGAACTCTGCCAGGAATGCGAGGCCCATTTCCTCTCGGTGCAGGAGAATCTCTCCCTTCTGGGCATCCCGTTCTCGGTCAACCCATTTATCGTGAGGGGGCTCGACTATTACAGGAGGACCACTTTCGAGGTGCTCAGTTCGGACCTCGGGGCCCAGAATGCGGTCTGCGGAGGTGGTCGTTACGACGGTCTCATCGGAGAGCTAGGAGGGCCCGATCTTCCAGGGATCGGATTCGCCATAGGAGAGGAAAGGCTGGTCTCAATTCTCGAGGGCAGAGCTGGGGCCCCCAGTTCCTCCCTGGACCTTTTTTTGGCGGCCCTTGGGAAAGAGGCAACGGAGAAGGCATTCCTCTATCTGGACAAAGCGAGAAGGCTCGGTCTTAGAGCTGAGATGGACTTCAGGGGCGGGAGCCTCAAAGCCCAGATGAGGAGGGCCAACAAACTGGGTAGTCGAAGGCTCCTTATCCTGGGCGAGGACGAACTCTCCAAAGGAATGGCCACAGTGAAGGACATGGCTGACGGCACCCAAGTGGAAATTCCCTTGGATGAGCTCGAGTCAGCCATGGCTGGGTGGAAGGAAGCTTGTTCCCAAAGGGGGTAAAGGCAAAGTGAAGGAATCCTATAGGACCCACTATTGCGGGAAGATCCGCGAGGAGCATATCGGCCAGAGGGTTATCCTCTGCGGGTGGGCCCAGACCGTGAGAGATTTGGGGGGAGTCACCTTTGTGGATCTCAGGGACAGGACTGGGTTAGTCCAGGTAGTGTTCAACGCGGAGGTCTCCCAGGAGGCACATCTCCAAGCCCAGGCGGTGAGAAGCGAATACGTGCTCAAGGTGGAAGGGGAGGTGAGAAGGAGGCCTCCCGATACAGAGAACCCCAAGATCCCCACAGGCACAGTGGAGGTAATGGCCCAAAGCCTCACCATCCTAAACGAATCTTTGCCCCCTCCCTTTCCCATAGAGGACGGGGCCGATGTGGCGGAAAATGTGAGGCTTCGTTACAGGTACCTGGATCTCAGGAGGCCCAGGATGCTCTCCAATTTCCTCCTGAGGCACAAGGCCATGAAGTCCGTCAGGGATTTCCTGGACCGTGAGGGGTTCGTGGAGGTCGAGACCCCCTTCCTCACCAGGAGCACACCCGAGGGCGCGAGGGATTTTCTCGTTCCTTCGAGGCTTCAGCCAGGGAGGTTCTATGCCCTTCCCCAGTCGCCCCAGCTTTTCAAGCAACTCCTGATGGTGGCTGGTTTCGACCGCTACTTCCAGATAGTCAAGTGCTTCAGAGACGAGGACTTGCGGAGGGACAGACAACCCGAGTTCACCCAGATAGACATAGAGATGTCCTTCGTGGACGAGGAGGCTGTCCAGAGCCTTGCCGAGAGGATGATAGCTCACCTCTTCAAGGAAACTATGGGGATCGAACTCCAAGTCCCATTCCCTAGGCTAACTTACAGGGAGGCCGTCGCCCTTTACGGGACCGATAAACCCGATTTGAGGTTCGGACTCGAGCTCGTGGACGTGACGGATGTCTTCAGGGGAAGCGGTTTCAAAATATTCGCCCAGGCTGTGGAAGCTGGAGGAATAGTCAAAGCCCTCCCCTTGAAAGGCCTCGCCAACCTTCCCAGATCTGAGCTGGATCGGATGCAGGGCGAGGAAAACCTGAGAATCCATTACCAGATACAGACAGGGGCAAAGGGTGTGGCCTGGATAAAGGTGATGGAGGAGGGCTGGCAGGGTCCCATGGTGAAACTCCTCCATGAAAGAGAGAGGGAGGCCCTGAAGGAGAGAGCTCGGCTCGAATCCGGCGATCTCGTCCTCTTTGTAGCGGGCCAGGAGGAGATGGTCAATCCCACCCTCGACAGCTTGAGGCAACACTTCGGTAGGAAGCTCGGCCTTGTGAGAGAGGATGATTTCAGGTTCGTCTGGGTCACGGAGTTCCCCCTTCTGGAATACGATCCCGATGAGAAGAGGTTCGTGGCCGTGCACCACCCATTCACTGCGGCGCATCCAGAGGACCTGGATCTTCTCGACAAGGACCCAGCCAGGGTGAGGGCGAGGGCATACGATCTCGTGCTCAACGGCAACGAGATAGGGGGGGGAAGCATCCGAAACCATAGGCTGGACTTGCAAAAAAGGACCTTCGAGGCACTGGGAATCTCGGAGAGGGAGGCTCAGGAGAAATTTCGATTCCTGCTCGAGGCATTGTCCTTCGGCGCTCCACCCCATGGCGGGATAGCCTTTGGCTTCGACAGGCTCGTGATGCTCATGGCCAAGGCCTCGACCATAAGGGACGTGATAGCCTTTCCCAAGACCCAGAGGGGTGCCTGCCTCCTGACGGATGCTCCAGCCCAGGTGGACCCCAAACAGCTCGAGGAGCTGTGGATTCAGATAAAGGAGAAGTAGAGGCAGGGTCGGCCTTTCCACTTGGGGAGGGGATACGGTGCCTCGGCGGTGTTCTCTTGGCTTCTCTCAGATGAAAGGGGAGAGGTCCAAGGGGGGCCAGAGATGAAGGGCCTGACCCTCCGGGAATGAATGAGCGGCGAAAGGGACCTTCAGGTCTCAGGAAGTCTTTAGGGAGGAAGATCCAATGGCCAAGTGGGACAGGGAAAAGAGGATCCTCTATCACGAGCTTTCCAAATTCGAGGAACCTGACCTGAGGGAGGTCGTGGAGCCCAACCTCCTCAGGGGCATATTCCCGGTGGACGAGATCCCGAGAATAGACTTTGACCAGAAGATCATTCCCATAAGTCCACCTCCTGCCATGTACATAACCGACACCACCTTCAGAGATGGCCAGCAGGCAAGGCCCCCCTTCACCCCGAAGCAGATAGAGGACCTCTATGTGATGCTCCACAGGCTCGGAGGCAGAGATGGAGTCATCCGCCAGTGCGAGTTCTTCATATACAGTGCCAGAGACAGGGAGGCGGTGGAAAGGTGCCTCGCTAAGGATTATCGCTTTCCCGAAGTAACAGCTTGGGTTAGGGCCAACAGGGATGACCTGAAACTCGTCAAGGAAATGGGCCTGAAGGAGACCGGAATGCTCATGTCGGTTTCCGATTACCATATCTTCCTCAAGCTGGGATGGAACAGGAGGAGGGCCTTCGAGGAATACCTCTCTCTGGCCAAAGCGGCCCTGAATCACGGGATAATTCCCAGGTGCCACTTCGAGGATGTGACCAGGGCTGACATTTACGGATTCTGCGTCCCCCTGGCCAAGGAGCTGATGAAGCTCAGGGAAGAGAGCGGCATAGACATAAAGATAAGGCTGTGCGACACCCTGGGCTTGGGAGTGACCTATCCTGGGGCTGCCCTTCCTAGGGCTGTGGACAAGCTGGTCAGGGCCATGATAGACGATGCCGGGGTTCCAGGAAGGCTCCTCGAGTGGCACGGCCATAACGATTTTCACAAGGCCTTGATAAATGCCACCACGGCATGGCTTTACGGATGCAGTGCTGCCAACGGAGCCCTCATGGGTCTGGGGGAGAGGACAGGCAACACCCCAGTCGAGGCCCTGGTCATAGAGTACATATCCCTGAGGGGCCAGCACGACGGACTGGACACAACCGTTATAACGGAGATCGCGGAGTACATGGAGAAGGAAATAGGAATCAGGATCCCGCCCAACTATCCTTTTGCAGGCTCCGAATTCAACGCCACATCTGCAGGGGTTCACATAGATGGAATACTCAAAAACCCAGAGATATACTCCATCTTCAACACGGAGAAGTTTCTCAAGAGGCCCCTCACTGTCGCCATAACGGACAAATCCGGCATGGCAGGGGTGGTCCACTGGATAAACACGCATCTCAAGCTCACCGGCCCCAGAATGGTGGACAAGAGACATCCGGGAGTGGCCAAGATTTACAAGGCCATAATGAAGCAGTACGAGGAAGGCAGGACAACCGCAATAGGGTCGGATGAGATGAGGCGCTTGGCCAGGAAGTATCTGCCGGAGTACTTTGTCAGCGATCTCCAGCTCTTGAAGCAAAAGGCAGCGGAGGTGGCCGTCCACTTGATAGAGGAGCTGGCCGAAAGGCCCGAGATACGCTCCATGGATCCAGCAAAACAGGAGCCCCTCATGGAGGCCTTTGCCGAGGACAATCCTTTCATCCAGTGGGTCTATGTGACCAACATGGAGGGGAGGATCATCACCAAGCTCATAACCCAGATTGTGGACAGGGCCAAGTATCCGCCAGTGGTTATAGAGGACGATTATTCGGACAGGCCTTGGTTCATAGGGCCCCTCAAGGACGGGAAGGCCCATGTAACGGACTTCTATGTCTCGCGCTTCACCCACCAACTTGCAATCACGGTCTCAGCCCCCATCCGCAATGAGGAGGAGCAGATAGTGGGGATATTGGCTGCGGACATGAAGTTCGACGAGCTCGCCAAGATGGTGGAGGCAGACGGCAAGAACACGGTTTGAATCTTCCCATCTGGGATGAAGGGTGAAAAATCGGTTCCAAGGAGGAGGGTCATGGTGGAGCGGACTTTGTCGATCGTGAAACCCGATGGAGTGGCCAAGAATCTCATAGGAGAGGTGATAGGGAGGTTTGAAAGGGAGGGACTCAGGGTCCTGGCCCTCAAGATGGTCCACATGACCAAGGAGCAAGCTCAGGGATTCTATGCCGTCCACAGGGAAAAGCCCTTTTTCGATAGCCTCACGGATTTTATGTCGTCAGGGCCAGCAGTGGTGATGGTCCTGGAAGGCGAAGATGCAGTCTCCCGAACCAGAAGGATCATGGGCGCAACGAATCCCAAAGATGCCGACCCAGGGACCATAAGAAAGGAATTTGCCGACAATGTGGAGCGAAACATAGTCCATGGATCGGACTCCCCCCAGACCGCAGAGACGGAGATAAAGTACTTCTTCAACGCCTTGGAGATCCACCCCAGGTGAGATCCTGAAGGCTCGGGGAAGCGGGTTCTCTCGAGCGGGCCGAGCTCTCAAGCGCCTTGCCCAAAGGCTTTCGTGGGAGCAGAGGGGGCAGTGCCTCCTTAGGCCCACTCAGTCAGAGCGAATGAACATGAAATAGACTGTCGACCCCAGTATGAAGAGGCCCCCTATCAAGAGAGCCAGAATCTGCTGGAGGGTCATGGGGTTGTCCTCCTCAGGGATCGTGAAGTGGAGTAGCACCACTGTGGCACAAATGCCCATTATGAACACAGCGGTTCGAACCATTCTCTTGAGCAGGCAAACAATGACCAGGAGGGCAGTAGCCCCTCCGAGGATCATGAAGCCCGTCTCATCGAGGTTCAGTATGGTCTCCTTCACCCTCTCGGTTTCGAAAAATTCGAGCACCTTGGAAAACCAAAGGGAAATCTTCTCCTTCATGGCCCTTTCCTCCCCTGGGAACTTCTGGAATTATACCAAAAATGCAGGCTCGAGAAGTACCTTAGGCACACCATGGAAGGTCCACGGTCCCCTCGCCTTGACACTCAATGGAGGGCTGCCCTAGAGTGGAGGCGGCCCGCAATTTCGGGGGAAAGGCATCCCTTTGGCGGAGAAAATTTTGGAAGCTAGTGGGACAATGCCTTTCCCCCTGAGGGACCATCCGATGGTCTTCGTGGGGAACTGAGACGAGATCCCAAATTTCCGGGTGGGTCAGAGGACTTTGGCCAGAAGAGCAAAATCCAAAAAGAGCTATCCCAGGAGGGTCAAAGGATCGAGAAAAAGGTCCAGATTCCTCCTTTTCGCCATGGTTGCTCTCGCCGTGGTGATAGGGGCTGGATGGTTGGGCTACAAGTTCTGGAGCAAGGGAGTCCCCAAGAAGGTCGAGGCTCCTTCTGCGGAGATTTCCCCGGGGAAAAAGGTGAGTGTCGTGCTCTATTTTGGCGACGAGCAGCAGGAGTCCCTCGTGCCCGAGACCAGGGATTTGACCGTTCGGGGAGAAGAGGGAGACCTGGCCACCCTTCTCGTGGAGGAGCTCATAAAGGGCCCCAGGAGTTCATTGCAGCCCACCATACCCAAAGGCACAAGATTGAACCGCCAGGTAATTTGCCAGGGAGGGATATGCCAGGTAGATTTTTCCGCGGAGCTCATCTCTGGGCATCCCAAAGGCACCTCCTCTGAGCTCATGACCATTTACTCAGTCGTGGAGACCTTGAGAGAGAACGTCCCAGGGGTCAGAGGCGTGAGGTTCTTGGTAGACGGCAGCAAAGTGGAAACAATAGCAGGCCACATCTTCGTGGGAGAGACGGTCCTTTCCAATCCCGCAATGATAAAAGAGGGGGGAGCGAGGAGCCCCTGAAGCCAATGGAACTGATGGATCAGGCCCCTTTGATGTATCATGGAAGGGCGGAGAGTTAGCTGAGACAGGTCGCCGGGGTGAACGGGGAAGATGAGCAAGCGTCTCCAGAGGGTGCGCAATATCGGAATAGTAGCCCACATAGATGCCGGGAAGACAACTGTCACCGAGAGGATCCTCTATTACACGGGAAAGTCTTACAAGATGGGGGAAGTGGATGAAGGCACAGCGGTCATGGACTGGATGCCCCAGGAGCAGGAAAGGGGCATAACCATAACCGCTGCTGTCACGACCTGCCACTGGAGGGGTCATGAGATCCATATAGTGGACACTCCAGGACATGTGGACTTCACCATAGAGGTGGAGAGGAGTCTCAGGGTGCTGGACGGAGCCGTTGTGGTATTCTCGGCTGTGGAGGGGGTGGAGCCCCAGTCCGAGACGGTCTGGCACCAGTCCGATAAGTACCGGATCCCGAGGATCGTGTTCGTGAACAAGATGGACAGGATTGGGGCAACCCTGGATGGAACCGTCGAGATGATGAGGAGGAAGCTTGGCTGCAAACCCATTGTGCTACAGATACCTTGGGGCGTGGAATCGGATTTCTGCGGTGTGGTGGATCTCGTCCGCATGGTGGCCATAAGGTGGAACGATGACACCCTGGGGGCCACTTTCGATGAGATTGATGTCCCTGGCCACCTGAGGCCCGATGCCGAGAGGGCGAGGGATGAGGTGTTGGAGCTCCTCGCAGACAGAAACGATGAGATCGCAGAGCTCTACCTCGCAGGGGAGCCAGTTCCAGAGGACATGATAAAGAGCGAGATAAGGAAGGCCACCTTGAGCTTCGAGCTCGTTCCGGTCCTCTGCGGCTCTGCTTTGAAGAACAAGGGAGTCCAGCCCCTTCTGGATGCCATAGTGGACTATCTCCCATCTCCCCTCGACATACCTCCTGTGAGGGGTCAGGTCCCTGGGACGAACTTATGGGAAGAGAGGCCCGCTGACGACAGCGCCCCCCTCGCTGCCCTGGCCTTCAAGGTGGCTATGGACCAGGGCCGGAAGATGGTGTACCTGAGGATCTACTCGGGAAAGCTCAGGGCAGGCCAAGAGGTCTACAATGCAACCAGAGGGAAAAAGGAGAGGGTGGCGAGGCTCCTCTCCATGCATGCCAACAAACGGGAGCGGATAGAGGAGGCTGGCGCAGGGAGCATAATTGCAGCCATGGGCCTCAAGGATACGGCCACAGGGGATACCCTTTGCTCGGAAGAGAGGCCGATTCTCCTGGAAAGCATAGAGTTTTACGAACCTGTCATATCCGTTGCCGTAGAGGCCAAGACCAGGGCGGACCAGGAGAAGCTCGCCTTCGCCCTCGAGAAGCTAGCTGAGGAGGACCCGACCTTCAAAGTGAAGGAGGACCCGGAGACGGGCCAGACCATTATCTCGGGAATGGGCGAGCTCCACCTGGAGGTGCTGGTGGACCGGATGCAGAGGGAATACAACGTTCAGGCCAATGTGGGCAAGCCCCAGGTAGTGTACAGGGAGACCATCCAGAGGCAGGCTCGGGGAGAGGGGAGATTCGAGAGGGAGATCCAAGGGGTCCAGCACAGAGCCCATGTCATCGTGCAGGTGCAGCCCCTGTCCAGGGGGCAGGGGAACCAGATCTCCATGGAGGCCCCAGAAACTCAGATCCCGCCGAGCTTTCATGCCGCTGTGGAGCAAGGGATCAGGGAGGCCCTGGAGGCAGGGGTGAGCAAGGGATATCCCATGGTGGATGTGAGGGTCACGGTGGAAGGCGGTTCTTTTTACGAGGGCATGGCCTCCGAGCTAGCGTACAAGGTGGCCGCGAATCTCGCCTTCCAATCCGCTTGCGAGCAGGCGGAACCAACCCTTCTGGAGCCCATGATGAGGCTCAATGTCCTGGTGCCCTCTGAGTTCATGGGCGATGTGTTAGGGGATCTCCACGCCAGGGGAGGGAAGGTCGAGGGCATAGAGCAGAGGGGTGTCATCCAATCCATAAACGCCCTTGTGCCCTTGAGGAGGACCTTTGGCTATTCCACAGCCCTGAGATCCCTGACCCAGGGCCGTGGAACATTCACCATGCAATTTTCCCACTACGATCGCGTTTCAGCTTCCAGCTAAAGAGGCCAGCCCCTTCAGGTCCAATTGATTGGCTATGGCCTTTAGGTCGTCTTTGGCCGTCGCACCTTCCAGGTCGATGATGAGGAGGAATCGCTCTTTTATGAGCACCATGAGGGTCGCTGTCTCGGACTCCTTCTCGAATATCTCCACTGCTGGGAAACCAGCCACCGTGACCATCTTCGCTGGATTGGGACCGGATGCGCTGGCCTCTGCCTTGAGGTCCTCGTAGTCCTCGTACGCCTGCTTGATACCAGCGCCATCGACCAGGGTTATCTCCAGTCCTTTGTCACCCTGGGAATAGGACCTGTAAGCGACCGTGTAGGTGCCCTCTGCGACCTTCATGGTCTGTCCCTCGGCCTGCCCTTCAGCCTTCCAGCCGGTCAAGTCCTTGAGGAAAGAAGCGAGCTTCTCCACAGGAATGGGTTTTTTCGCGCTCTGCTGGGCTAAGGCCTGTCCCACTGAGAAAAGCGCGCATAGCCCTAAAATCCAAAACCATCTCATCTTCATCCTTGACCTCCTTGGCAGTTTACTTTCCGCCCACTGGGCAAAAGATAGCGGTATTCTACTCCAAAAGGCGCTCCTCAACAATGCCCCCTTTCCCAGCCCATCGGCCTTTGGGATCCCCTTGGACCGATATTCTCCCTCGGCTCAGGAGATTATTCTGTGAGGGTGAGTGTAAATGGTCATTTTCCCGCCCCTCACCGAGCCTATGAGCGTCATCCCCACTTTTTCCGCAACCTCGACTCCAAGAAGCGTCGCTGCGGATCGAGACACCACCATGGGTATTCCAACCCTCGCAGCCTTGAGGACGATCTCCGAAGAAGCTCTTCCTGTGGTGAGAAGCAATTTGTCGTCCAGGCGAATTCCGTTTCTCATGGCATTGCCCACGATCATGTCCACGGCATTGTGTCTTCCTATGTCCTCCCTCATGATGATCATCTTTCCAGGTTCGGCGAGGGCTGCTGCATGGGTTGCCCTGGCATCCTTGTACAGATTGCCCGAGGTGCTCATCTCCCTCATGAGCTCATGGACCTCCTCATGGGTCAATCGAGGCCCTGGGCCCACTTGGGTTATCTGAATTCCGTCGAGAGGTTGAAAATAGAGGCTTGCCCTCCCGCATCCGGCGCCCAATGTCCTCTTGTGGAGCAATGCTTGCCTCAGCTTCCTGGACTCCCTGAGCTCTATCCAAACTGCCCCCTGTTCCCCATCGGCCCTGATGGAGGTCACATCCTCCATGGAATCTATTATTCCCTCCGATCTCAGGAAACCGATGGCCAGATCCTCTGGGAATTGGCCCGTGCAAAGGAGGGTGACGAGCTCTTCCCCATCGACAAATAGGGTGAGAGGCCCTTCTCTCACGAGTTTCACTGAATCACCGATCCTCTTCCCGTTGTGGAAGATGAAGGCTTGCCTGGTCTGTATCGTCTCATCTATCACCTAGCTCAGTCCCCCAATCGCAAATTGAGTGGAAAGGCCAAACTCCAAATCTCGAGCCCTTTCTCCACGGGATCGACTCCCCGAGGTCAAAAGGAGCCATGTCGTTTCACCCAGTTAATGGTAGCCCGAAAGCCCCTCTCTGACCAGATGGGCAGGCGGCTTTTTCCAACAGGCTCTGGCCCACCTGCCTTTTTGCGGGGCGACCTTCCCACGCCGCCAAATACGCGCTCGGCTTGTCCCGAGCACTTATCCATTAAGCGGCTTCCTCGTTGCCTACCCCTCGCGTTTATGCCGCTAGGCCATCTTGCCTGGGAGCCTCCACCCCGCGGAGGGGCGGGCTCTGCACGCCCGCGAAGAAAGGGACGGGTTTGACCGAGGCATGTGCCCGGTAGGCCACCGGCCGTTCGCCTACACATGGGGTCGGAACGAAGTCCCCGGGCATCCGGACGGCCGTACCAAACGGACGCACAGAGTGCGTCCCTCCGAGAAAACTGCCTTTCGCGCCCTCTCTGGGTTTTCCCCCATGAGGCCATCTTGCCTTGGATTGTCCCCCTGGAGGGGCGGGCTTTGCACGCCCGCAATGACGGAATCACGCCAAGCACGACATTACCCCCTTTTGCCACCGGCTCATCGTTAACCCACCCACGGGAATGAAATCCCTTCGCACCCGCACGGCCTTACGACGCGGGCGCGGAGACCGCGCCCCTCCGACAAAATCGCCTATCCCCGGGCCTCGTACCGAAAGGCCATCTCACCTGGGAGCCTCCACCCCCCGGAGGGGCGGGCTCCGCACGCCCGCGAAGGAGGCATCGCCTTCACCGACGCGTATCACCGTTAGGCCACCGGCCCATGGTCATCGGACCGGGTGGGAAAGGAATGCCTCGGCATTCGTATGGCCGTACCGTCCGGACGCCGAGACCGCGCCCCTCCGAGAAAACCGCTTTTCGCGTCATCCCCGGGTTTCCCCCGCAAAACCTTTCACTTGGGCCAGGCCCACCTGGAGGGGCGGGCTCCGCACGCCCGCAAGGAATGCCTCGGTTCAGCCCCGGCATCTCCACCTACCGGCCTCGGCCAATGACAACCGTTGGAGCAAAACCAACTTTCCTTGGCACTCGTAGGGCATAGCGAAGGGGCGCAATGTCTGAAATCCACCCGATATTCCGTATTTCCGGGATCTGGCTCGGAAGCCCTCTTCCCAAAGCTGGCCCCTTGGATCCGGAAGGTAGACTCCCCCCCCATCGCTTTCCACCAAAAACCTTGCTAAGGGGAAAATCGGGAAGTAGAATTGCCTCACACTCTGAAGAGGCCATAGCTATTGGCTTTTCGTCCTTGGATTTTGAGGCGGAGAAGGGGGCCAAGGATGGTCCTCTTTCCCTGGACCTTGAAGGGAGGGATCTTAGAGTTCCGAGCCTTTGAGGGAGGGAGCCGAGGCTCCGAGGGTCTCGGTTTTGGAAATGACTGAGGACATACTCTCTCCAATCTTCCCTCAGGGGAGGGCATTTCTTTTTGGTTCGCAAACCTCATGTTGGGAGGGGTGCCATGCCTAGGAAAGTAGCCATCGTCTCTGTGGCCCAAATTGGCGGGGCTGACTCCAAGGAGAATTTTTACGACCAGGCCTATCGGGTAGTCAAGGAGGCTTTGGACAAGGCCGGGATTTCCAGGGAGAAGGTTGGGTGTGTTGTGACAGCAGCTTCGGACATCTTCCATGGAGGGATTTCCTGTGCCAATGCGTACCACTGGGATCCTGCAGGTGCCGTTCTAAGAAATGGATCCAGGCAGGATGCAGAGTCCCTTTTCGCTTTGGTTTACGGAGCAATGAGGATCATGTCAGGACATTACGACACTGCCCTTGTAGTGGGGCTGTGCAAAGGATCCGAAAACCCTGAAAACGACACCTGCACCCTCATGTTCTCCGATCCCTTCTATTTCCGGCCCCTTGGACTGAATGAGACAATGGCTGCTGCCTTGCAGATGAGGCTCTTTATGGACCATTACGGGATAACAAGGGAGCAGTGTGCCAAGGTGGCGGTGAAGAATCTCAGAAACGCTCTGGGAAATCCATATGCTCACAGAAAAGGCATCTATTCCGCCGAGGAGATCCTCGCATCCAGGCCCGTGGTAGAACCCCTCACCGAGCTCGAGTGTGCCCCGAAATCAGAAGGGATGGCGGCTTTGGTTTTGGCCTCGGAGGAGATGGCGAGAAAACTCACCGATAGACCGGTTTGGATCGAAGGTTTTGGCACCTCCCTCGACGCCTACTGGATCGGCGATAGGGATCTCCTCCAAGGTCAACTGACAAATGCGGCCAAGAGGGCCTACGAAATGGCCGGCATAACGGCCCCTTCGGAGCAAATCCACTTAGCAGAGATCACAGAACCGTATGCCTTCCAGGAGCTTCTCTGGTACGAACAGCTCGGGTTTTGTGGACCTGGCCAAGGGGGCAAGCTCATTGACCAGGGGGTGACGGAAAAGGGGGGCCTCCTTCCTGTCAATCCTTCCGGGGGAACATTAGCCTGGAATCCATACGTGTCCCGGGGATTGCACCGGGCCATAGAGGCATTTCTTCAGATTCGCGAGGAAGCAGGTGAGAGACAAGTCCACAGGGAAGTGAAGACAGCACTGGTTCACGGCACCCACGGATTTGCTGGTCAGTGCCACACCGTTGTCATCCTCGGTTCATAGGAGGTGGTCCATGGCAAGAGCAGTGGCTGTCGTGGGAGTTGGACAGACTCACCACGGGAGGAGAATGGACGTTTCCTATCCCGATTTGGTCAGGGAGGCGGTGGTGAGGGTATTCGAGGATACGGGCCTTTCCCCCAAGGATGTGGATGGAGTGGTCTCAGGGACCATGCCCTCCATGATGGAGGGGGTAGCCCTCACCCATTTGTACTTTGCAGAGGCGATGCAGGCGGTGGGGAAGCCCATCCTCAAGACAGAGACCTGTGGTTCCACGGGTGTATCCATCGCACACACTGCTTTCTACTGGGTCGCCTCAGGTATGGCCGAAGTTGTTCTAGCTGTGGGCCACGAGAAGATGTACGAGGGTGACAGCCAGGCGACCATGACCACGGTTTTGGATCCCTTTTACCAGCGATATTTCCTAGCAGGGGCTCCAGGGGTATTCTCAATGCAGTCGCAGCTCTGGGCCACGAGATACAAGATCCCACAGGACAAGATAAGGGACGCTGCGGCCTTCATATCAGTCACCCACCACCAGAGTGCCTTTGACAACCCTTACGCTCACATAAAGATGAAGGTGACCATGGAGGATGTGAAGAACTCCCGGATAATCGTTTACCCTATCAGACTCCTGGATGTATGCCCCAATTCCGACGGCGCTTGTGCCGTCATCTTTGCATCGGAAAAGGTGGCCAAGAGATTGGGACGGAAGGTAGCCTGGGTGAAAGGTGTGGGCTACAGGGGCGATGAGCAGTTTTTCGGGGATAGCGACAAGGTCGTTTGGCAGAGCGCCATCGAGGCAGCAAAACAAGCCTATGACCAGGCAGGGATAAAAGACCCTTTGAAGGAACTGGACGTTGCGGAGGTATACAATCCCTTCACGTATCAGGAAATGATCTTTTACGAGTGCTTCGGTTTTTGCGAGTTTGGCAAGGCTCCAGATCTCGTTCTGAGGGGCATCTTCTCCAGAGAAGGGGAGTTGCCCGTGTGCCCCTCAGGTGGCGTGCTCTGCACCAATCCCATCGGTGCAACGGGGCTCATCCGCGTGGCTGAAGCTGCAATGCAGGTCACGGGTCGGGCTGGCGAGCACCAGGTTCCGGGTGCCAAGCTGGCCCTCGCCCATGCTATGGGCGGGATAGATCAGTTCAATGGGGTCATGATATTGGGCTCGGAGCTTTGATTCCAGAGGGAGGTGAATCTCATGGCAAGGGAATACAGGACGCTCAAGACAGAGGTCAGACTCCCCTACGAGGTCGCGTATGGAGCCACATGGACGAGATTCTTCGAGGGGCTGAAGGATAAGAAGATCTACGGCACAAGATGCAAGGAGTGCAAAAGGGTCCTCGTGCCGGCCCGATCCTTCTGCCCACGGTGTTTTGTGACTACAGATGAGTGGGTGGAGGTAAAGGAGGAAGGGACCCTGGTGGCATGGTGTTACACCAATTACCGGTATTTCGGGATGCCAATAGAGCCTCCCTTTGTGACAGGGCTCATAAGGCTCGATGGCACAGATGTCAACTTCCTCCATTTGATAGGAGGATTCGACCTGAGCAACTTTGAAGAGGTATCCAAGACCCTGAGAAATGGTATCAAGGTCAAGGCGGTCTGGAGCGAAGAGCGAAGAGGCCATATCCTGGATATAAGATACTTCGAGCCCGTATGAGAAGATGGAGCTTGAACTCGTTCGTGAAGGGGAGTTCCCGAAACTCCCTGGGAAGGATGCCCCTCTCCTCGCATGAGTAGCCCGCATTGTCCAGGATGGGCGGATGATGCGGGCTACCCTAGTGAAAGCCCCGGAAAATCCGTTCCACAACGAAAAACCGCCTGGTTCTCCGTTTCGGGTTCGGTTTTCCTTTGAGCGCTAATATGGGGAACATGAGGAAGCGCGGCAAGGTCTGGGAGCTTTAGTCCCAAAAGTGAGAGGCCAGAGATGGGAATCCACACGCATGAGGCTTTGAGCGCATCCGGGGAAATCGGTAGAATGGATATTGGAGGATAGGCGAGTCCCATGTTGATTCAAGAATTGCCGGAGAAGCTAGTTATCCAGGAAGAACCTGGCTGGACATACGGGTTAGGGGGAGTTCTTGTCGTTGTGGGCGTCATGGTCCTCGCTGCAGCGCTAGGGGTCTTCAGCGGTATGAAATGGAACGAGAGCTGGCTCAAGGAGTTCAGCTTCTGGGCCTCTTTGGTGGCCATTTCCATCGGGGTCTTTCTCGTTTTGACTAACAGGGCTTGGCTTTTGGAACTGGATCGGATGGAGCAAAAGGTGACCCTCAGGAGGGCGAACCCCATTTCCTTTGCGAAGGCGGAGTTCACCTTCGGGGAAGTGGAAGGAGCTAGGATCCTTCCCGCCCCTGGCCAGAAGGCAGGAGCCGTCCTCGAGGTCCTCGCATCGGTGGAGTCCCCTCAGAGGGTCATCTATAGGTTCGTGGGAGATGAAGCCAGCTGCGCTAGGGCCAAGGAGAAGATAGAGAGGGTCCTCAAGGAGCCTCGCCCCGAGACTCCCCATTGGGACATGAAGGCCAGGATGCGAATGTAGCCTCCATGAACATAATCTCAGCAAGTAGAAGGACAGACATACCAGCCCTTTACACCGACTGGTTCCTGAGGAGGATAGAGGAGGGCTTCGTGGCATATCCGAATCCTTTTTCCGGGACCATCCATACGGTCTCCCTCGCCCCGGAGGACGTGCATTCCATCGTTTTCTGGTCCAAACATTATCGTCCCCTTCTCCCCCATCTCGAATACCTCCAGAGAAAGGGATTCTGCATGTTCTTCCATTACACTATAAATGGGCTTCCCAGGTGTCTCGAGTCTTCTTCTCCCCCATGGGAGCTATCAGTGAGGATCTTCAAAGAGCTCTCTCACCGCACAAGCTCGAGGCATGTGGCCTGGCGCTTCGATCCAATAGTCATCACAGAGGAGCTCGACTCCAAGTGGTACATTCGGCAATTCACTTCAATAGGGAGCAGGCTCATGGGCTCAACCGAGAGGTGCTACATAAGCTTCGTTCACCTCTACGGTAAGACAAAGAGGAATCTCAACCGCTTGGGGGTTAGGTTCAGGGAGCCCAGCTTGGAGGAGAAATTGGAATTATCATTGGAGCTCGAGAGGATTGCTCAGGGCTTCGGCATGGAGCTTCTGGCTTGCTGCCAGCCAGATCTCGTGACAAAAGGGATAAAAATGGGCCGATGCGTCGACGGGGAGCTCCTCTCAGAACTTTTTCCCGAAAGAACCCCGATCCTGGAGCATAGACCAACAAGACCGGGTTGTGGCTGCACGGCAAGCAGAGATATCGGGATGTACGACACTTGCTCCCTAGGTTGCACCTATTGCTACGCAAACCAGTCCCGGACCTTGGCCCACATACGGAGAGAAAGACACGACCCCTCTTGTCAAATGCTCCTTCCCGTTCCATAGGGAATCGGATCCAATGACTCCTAGGAGAAGTTCGAGGGATATGGAGGAGCGGGGCCTTGACCTCTCGGTTCTCCCTGGACCCGAACCACACAGTCAAGTTATATTCGGGGTGGGTTAGACAAGAGAGAGGCCGAGATGGGGAAAATTCGCCGGATTCTTTCGAGGGCCTTCCTGACCCACCTTTGGGACTGGATCCAAGTTGAGGTCACAACCCGATGCAATGCCTCTTGCCTCTATTGTCCCAGGACAGTTTATGGGAGAAAGTGGCCCCAAAGGGACCTTCCCCTTCGAGTATTTGAAAGGCTCTTCGCCGACCTTCCCCGTTGCCAGCACGTCCACCTTCAGGGTTGGGGCGAACCTTTTTTGCACCCCGAGCTTTTTGCCATGGTGAAAATGGTCAAGGAGGCTGGTTGTCGGGTGGGCACCACAACCAACGGAACCCTTATGGACGAAGAGCTAGCCAGGAAGGTCGTGGAGGCAGGTTTCGATGTGGTGGCTTTTTCCCTTGCGGGCACAGGGCCTCTCAATGACAGGATCAGAAAGGGAGCCCCCGCACGCAAGGTCATGGATGGGATCAGGAATCTCGGCCGGGCAAGAGGCAACTCGCCCCTTCCAGAAATCCACATAGCTTACATGCTTCTCACCTCTTCCTTGGAGGAGATACGGGGGCTTCCCCAGCTTCTTCGGGGGGCCCATGTGAGCCAGGTGGTGGTGAGCACCCTGGATTTCATTCCCCATAGCGACCTCGAGAAAGAGATGGTTCAGGCAGAAGAAGAAGGGGTCCTCTCTCTCCTAGAGGAAGTGAGTTCAGAGCTCGATTCTCAAGGGGTGCAATTGCACCACTGGCTTGGTGCATCCCGGAACATCCCATGGCCCTGCACCGAAAACGTCTTGAGAGCTGTCGTGATAGGGGCGGATGGCAAGGTGAGCCCCTGTGTTTACACAAATATCTATGCCGATGAAGCGAGGGAGTGGAGAGGAGGGAGGGAGAAATCCCTAGAGAGGGTCTCTTTCGGCAATCTCGAGGAGAAACGTCTCATGGCCATATGGAATGACCCGGCGTACTCTGCCTTCAGAAGCTCTTTTTCCAAAGGGGCCTTGGAGAGGTTCTGCGTGGATTGTCCCAAGTTGAACGAGACCTTCAAAGAAAAAGGGACTAAGAGGAGGACTCGGTGAGAACAGTTGTCCTAGGTGGAGGGCCTGGTGGTTACGTTGCGGCAATACGGGCTGCCCAGCTCGGAGCAAAGGTCACCTTGGTGGAGAAAGAAAAAGTGGGAGGCACTTGCCTTCACTGGGGCTGCATTCCCACCAAGGTTCTAAAAGCAACGGCAGACATCATGGATTTGCTGGGAAGGGCCAAGGAGATGGGAGTCGAGCTGGGGGGGAGGCCAGCAGTGGATCTGGAGAGTTTGATGGAAAGGAAGAGGAAGGTAGTGGAGACCCAGGAAAAGGGCATCCTCAAGCTCTTGGAGCGGTTCCGGATACGCCTGGTCCAAGGCCTGGGCCACAGAATCCTGCCTGGTGCGCTCAAGGTGAAACTCTCATCGGGGGGCGAGGATGACCTCCCGTGGGAAAGGCTCATCTTGGCTGTGGGATCGAAACCCATGAGCCTTCCATCTCTTCCCTTCGACGGGAGTTACATCCTCTCTAGCTCCGACATTCTGGAACTCAAGGAGTTGCCCGCCAGTGTCTTGATCGTGGGCGGTGGAGTCGTGGGGTGCGAGCTCGCAACCATATTGAGAAGCCTAGGTTCCAAGGTGAGCATCGTGGAAGCCATGGACAGGCTACTTCCCCTGCCATCTCTGGATCCGGATATGAGCGCAGTTCTTGAAAGGGAGATGAGAAAGCGGGGTATCGAGATCTATGTGAGGAAGGTGGTGGAGAGGGTTGAGGAGAGAGAGGGTCGAGTGGAGGTCACCCTGGGGACCTTTCACCAGGGGGAAAGTGGCTCTCTTCCGCCTTCAGGACCCAAGAGCATAGTGTGCGATCGAGTGATTGTGTGCGTGGGAAGGGAACCCACTACAAAAGACATGGACCTGGAGCCCCTGGGCCTTCGCCTGAGGGACAAGGGTTGGATAGAAGCGAATGAGGAGCTCGAGACCAACGTACAAGGGGTCTTTGCCGTGGGAGATGCCTTGGGGCCATCCAGGCCCATGCTTGCCCATTTGGCCTCGGCCGAGGGGATCGTGGCTGCGGAGAATTCATTGGGCGAGAAGAGAAAGATGTCTTACGAGGCCGTTCCCTCTGCCATTTTCACGACCCCAGAGGTCTCCTCGGTTGGTCTCAGTGAGACAGAAGCAGGAAGAAGGGGGCTGAGCCCCAGGTCCGAGACCTTTCTTTTCAGGCTCCTGGGCAAGGCCCATGCCACAGGGGATCTGGCCGGACATGTGAAGGTGGTCTTCGATGGCACGACTCGGAGAATATTGGGCTTTCAGATAGTGGGAGGTCACGCGACCGAGCTCATCTGGGGATGTGGCGCCCTTTTGAACGAGAAGGCCACGTTGGAGGATCTAGCTCACACGATTTTTCCGCATCCGACCTTTTCCGAGGCCATAGGAGAGCTGGCCCACAAGGCCCTTGGCAGACCCATCCATGGCTAAGGCGAGCCTGTCCCGAGAGTCGGCTTATCGGGCCTGAAAAGGACCACTCTATTGCCCCCTTGGGCCTTCGCCCTGTACAGGGCCTGATCCGCCTTCTGAATGAGATCCTCAGCTTCCCCTCCATGGTCCGGGAAGATAGAGAGGCCCAGGCTTGGGGTGAGGGATATCTCCTTTCCCCTCCAGCGAAATGGCTCCTTGAAAGTCCCGATGATCCTCCTCGCAACCCTCTGAGCCACCCTCGCTGATCCCATCTCGGGAAGCACGATCACGAACTCGTCTCCTCCCAGGCGAGCCACCGTGTCCCCTGCCCGGATGATACCCTTCAATCTCTGTGCCACCTCAACGAGAATCTCGTCCCCTGCTCGATGGCCGAACTCGTCATTGACCAATTTGAAATCGTCCAGATCCACCATGATCACGGCAACCTTGCTTCCCTTGCGGGCCGCCTGAGGGAATGCCACCTGCAATCTGTCCTGGAGAAGCCTTCGGTTGGGAAGAGCTGTCAATGGATCGTGAGTTGCCTGGAGATGCAGGTGCTCTTCCTCTTGTTTTCTCTCGGTAATGTCGTAGCATGCCCCGATATAACCGGAGAATTCTCCCTCGAGGCCAGCGAATGGCTTTGCCACAAGGAGAATCCACCTCCACTGCCCGTCCCTCCTCAGGGCCCTAACTTCCCTCGACACTGCCTCCCTGTTGGCCAGTGCATCGAGAAGCCCCTCCTTGAATTCCGCTAGGTCTTCGGGGTGTATGCACTGGATCCAACCGTCTCCCATCTCTTGCTCCAGGGTCCTGCCAGTGAAATCGAGCCAGGCTCTGTTCACGTAGTCGCACATCCCATCCGAGGCGAGCCTCCAGATCATGGTGGGAAGCTCCTCGAAGAGGGTGAGGTAAAAGTCCCTGGAGCGTTTGAGGGCGTCTTCGAGCCACCTCCTCTCTGTCACGTCCCTCATGAAGACGAGGGATGCAGGCTCCCCCTCGTACGATATTCGAGTGGCTGAGACCTCCACGAATATGGGAGCGCCGTTTTCCCTCACTCCCTTGAACACGTATCTCGAGGGGACTGGCTCGCCCTTTTGCCTCTTGAGGTTGAACTCCAAGACCATCTCCTTGTCGTCCTTGTGGACCATCATGGAGATGGGCTTTCCGATTACCTCTTCGGGTCTCTCGTAACCGAAGATATCGAGGAATCTTTGATTGACGAAGACATGGCGATCCCCCTTAACTATAGCCACTCCATCGTTGGCGCTCTCGATGACCTTCCTGTATAGCTCCTCGGATGCCCTCATCTGCTCTTGAAGAATCACCTGCTCCGTAAAGTCGGAAAGGCTCCAAAGCACCGCATAGTTTCCGTTCCATTCGATGGGAACCGCCATGAGCTGAAGCCAGCGCTCCTCGACTGATTTCATTGACTTGGCCGCGATCCTCGCAACAATTGGCCCTTGGGGATGGAGACCAATCTTTTCCACCTCTTCCATCAGGTCCGCATCTTCTGGCTGGAAGAGGCTCTTCCAGATAGGGGGAGTTTCCTCGCTCCCGGATATATCCAAAAGTTCCCTGGCCTTGAGGTTAGCGAACACAACGACCCCATCCCTCACGACACAAAGTCCCACAGGGGCTTTTTCCACAATCCACCTGTACTCATCCATGGAGCGCTTCCTCTACCTTGATCTTCATCCTCCCCAATGAAGGTCGGCTTCATGCTAGGATAAATATCGCACGCTTTCAAGGACACATGGCATATCTTTCGCTCCTTCTCGATCCTCTACCAATCGAAGCAAAGCCCCATATCCGGTTTCCACCACACCGGTCGAACTATTGGGACGTACATGGCCTCAGAAATGAGAAGCACTTTTGGAAACTTTCGAACTCCAAGCGCCAAACACAAAAAAGCCAAGCTCGGCCATCCACTCGGATCGAGTCGCGACCATTTCGGCAGATAGCCTCGATTCCACGCAACGTCCTTTCATCCAGGCCACAGAAGGCTCAACGTCTTTTTCCTCAGTCAGGTAGCATAGGGGAGGGCTCCCAAGGCGCCTCCTCACATCCCCAGATGGGCAACCTCCTCTAGCCCCGGGTTCATATATCTGCTCCTCCCTTGGGTTAACTGCGGGTGCCATTCCTTCCGAGGCTCAAAGGCCATCCCTTGATCACCGATCCCCTCCAAGGCCTGTCCTCCTTCGACTCTTTTCATTTTGGGTGATCTTGAGCGCTATAAACCACCGGAAGGATCCTTATCCAGTTTTACCCGTGAGCTGGATGGGCCTTTGCTACCGCTTTGGGGCGCTGCTTGCGAGCATTAAAGAAACTTTTTAAAATCTAACGACGCATCGCCAGTCACGAGAGCTGGCTCTATGAAGACGCGGAGGTAGGACTTGGATGAGGATCGACGAGGTGTGGGATCTTTTGGTGGGGACGTTTTACACAACGGGCATCTGGGCCATGAGCTGGAAGTACCCTGTCATGTGGGCCATTGCCTTCTTTTTCCTCTATCTCGCCATTGTGAAGAAGTTCGAACCACTCCTGCTACTGCCCATAGGGTTTGGGATATTCTTGGTAAACTTTCCCCTGGTCCCGCTGATGGGTTACACCGAAGAAGGTGTGCCCCACCTTATCCAATTTTTTTATCATTACGGGCTGGAATGGGAAATCATCCCGTGTGTCATCTTCCTGGGCCTGGGAGCCATGACCGACTTCGGCCCTCTGATAGCCAATCCCAAGACCCTTCTCATTGGTGCAGGCGCGCAACTCGGGGTGTTTGTCACCTTCACCGGCACGGTGCTTGCCGGTTTCACCCTGAAAGAAGCCGCTTCCGTGGGCATCATTGGGGGGGCCGATGGTCCTACTACGATTTACCTCACACAGCATCTGGCCCCCCAACTCCTTGGTCCCAACGCCTTAGCTGCTTACTCCTATATGGCCATGGTCCCGCTCATCCAGCCGCCCATTATGCGCCTTTTGACCACTCGCGAAGAGAGGCTCATCCGCATGAAGCAGTTGAGGCCGGTTTCTAAGAGGGAGCGAATACTCTTTCCATTGATAGGCGCGGGGATCATCGCCATCTTGGTCCCTGCAGTGATGCCCCTTATGGGAATGTTTATGCTGGGAAACCTCATGAGGGAGAGCGGTGTGGTGTCGAGGCTTTCCGATACGGCTCAGAACGCCTTGACGAACATCGTGACCATTTTCTTGGGGGTCTCGGTGGGGGCGACCATGCATGCGGAAAAGTTTCTTAGCTGGAAGCCGCTTCTAATCTTCGGCTTGGGTCTCGTGGACTTCGCCGTGTGCACAGCTGGCGGGATACTTACAGTGAAGGTCATGAACCTTTTCCTCAAAGAGAAGATCAACCCACTCATCGGCTCTGCGGGAGTCTCGGCAGTGCCCATGTCGGCAAGGGTCTCTCAGATGATGGGGCAGAGGTATGATAAGAAGAATTACCTCTTGATGCATGCTATGGGGCCAAATTTGGCCGGTGTAATAGGCACGGCCGCGGCGGCCGGCATGTTCATAGCGATGTTTAGCTGAAAGGGGCGGTCTCATGAAGCGCGGGTTGCTTATCTTGGTCATCTGGGCATTAGGAGGTAGCCAATGTTGGTCAGAAGACTTCCTGGGAGTGCCTCTCTTGCCTGGAGGCGAGGTGACCATCTCGACAACCGATAAGGTGCAAGTCCGTTACGCCCTCTCCCATGAACAGGTCCTGGAATTTTACAAGTCTCACTTCAAGGCCAGCCGAGACATCAAGTTTCGAGATTGGAAGGCCGAGACTTACATAGAAGACCAGGGAGCTTTGCCATGGCAATCTGTTCGCATTTCCAAAGGCCAGGAGACGGTCACGGTGACCATCACCAGGGATAGTTGGACTTGGATTTTGGGCACATTGACGCTGCGCTTCATAGGCGTCTTTGTGGTCCTGTTGTTCCTGTATGTGGGCATGTCTGTATCGGGGGCTATCATGTCCCGTCTGCTAGCCAAGGCCGATTGAGCCCCTTGCCTAGCCTCGATTGTTCGCGATGTGCGATGCGGGGAATCGCAAGGACATATCTGGACAAAACTCTTTTCACCATAGAACACTCTGATTGTCCGTTTGACTAGACGGGTTGGCTTCCATGACCAGGCTTGCACGGAAATTGGGGGCTCAGCTCGATGGAGACGTGCTGAGACTAAGTTTTCCTTGAAGTCCAAGAGCGGACTGTCTCTGAGGATCTCCCGCATCTTGTGTATGGCAAGATTTGTCTCCGTAACGGAGTTTTGTTGCTCCTGGAGCATGAGGCCGATTTCTGACCACTATGCCCATCCTTGGCCTACACCCAAATTGAGAAAGCCGCCTTCTAGTCTCGAAAAGCGTACATGATCACATTTTTGGAAGAGAGTCACCTCAAGGAAAACCGTCGTTCGCGTATCCCCGGGCCTTTCCCGCTAGGCCATCTCACCTCGGATCATCCACCCCGTGGAGGGGCGGGCTCCGCACGCCCGCAGCGACGGAATCACGCCAAGCACGACATTACCCCCTTTTGCCACCGGCTCATCGTCAACCCACCCGCGGGAACGAAATCCCTTGCCGTCCGCACGGCCTTACGACGCGGACGCGGAGACCGCGCCCCTCCGAGAAGACCACCATCCGCATTATCCCCGGGTTTTCCCCATTAAGCTATGGGTCCTGGGCTTGCCTCCCCCGGAGGGGCGGGCTCCGCACGCCCGGAAGGGAGGCATACCGCCAACCCGAAAGTCGCCTCCTCTTGGCCACCGGCTCATCGTACAAGCACCGGAGGGATTGCGATGCCTCGGCTTAAGTCCGGCCTTGCCACGCGGACGCACAGAGTGCATCCCTCCGAGAAAAACCCCTTTCGCCTGATCTCCGGGTTTTCCCCGTTAGGCCATACCTCCTGGGCTTGCCTCCCCCCGGAGGGGCGGGCTCTGCACGCCCGCAAAAATGGCCTGGGTACAGCCGAGGCATGTCTCCGCTTGGCAACCCGCCTCTCGCCAACTCGTCCGCAATGATGACGTGCCTCGGCTTGCGCACGGCATCGCAATCCGGACGCGGAGACCGCGCCCCTCCGAGAAAACCACCATCCGCATTATCCCCGGGTTTTCCCCATTAAGCTATGGGTCCTGGGCTTGCCTCCCCCGGAGGGGCGGGCTCCGCACGCCCGGAAGGGAGGCATACCGCCAACCCGAAAGTCGCCTCCTCTTGGCCACCGGCTCATCGTACAAGCACCGGAGGGATTGCGATGCCTCGGCTTAAGTCCGGCCTTGCCACGCGGACGCACAGAGTGCATCCCTCCGAGAAAAACCCCTTTCGCCTGATCTCCGGGTTTTCCCCGTTAGGCCATACCTCCTGGGCTTGCCTCCCCCCGGAGGGGCGGGCTCTGCACGCCCGCAATGACACCTTTGGCTCCACTCGAGCACTTCCCCGGTAGGCCACCGGCCGTTCGCCTACGGATCAGGTGGGAATAAAATGCCCGGTCATCCGGAAGGCCTTGCCACGCGGACGCACAGAGTGCGTCCCTCCGAGAAAAACCCCTTTCGCGTGATCTCCGGGTTTTCCCCGTTAGGCCATACCTCCTGGGCTTGCCTCCCTGCGGAGGGGCGGGCTCCGCACGCCCGCAATGACACCTTTGGCTCCACTCGAGCACTTCCCCGGTAGGCCACCGGCCGTTCGCCTACGGATCAGGTGGGAATAAAATGCCCGGTCATCCGGAAGGCCTTGCCACGCGGACGCACA